>Ga0268298_10002018_pt1 | contig 22761 bp, 26 predicted proteins | sample WWTPWeurt_MetaG_FD_194462 | JGI IMG/M metagenome (GOLD analysis project Ga0268298, IMG submission 194462) | Activated sludge microbial communities from WWTP in Nijmegen, Gelderland, Netherland - WWTP Weurt | ecosystem: Engineered > WWTP > Aerobic digester > Activated sludge | place... | reverse complement strand
TTACAACCTAGGGCAGCCCGATCACCCTTTTTGCCTGACGCTTGTAATTGGCCTGAATGAGCGATTTGAAGCGCATTTCAGCGTCCTGCAAGCAGCCCGCTTGGCCCGATACCTTCTTCGATGCCTGGCCGAACGAAAACAAATCAACCACATTACTGACGACAATCCAGACACCTTTCAAGCCACGACCTAATGGTATTTTTTTTCGATAACGATTCTAAACCGGGCGGAAACAAAAGCCGCCCGGCTTTTCAACCGCCGTCCGACAAAACGGAAGCGCTTCTGCGCGCCCGTGGAAAATGGAATGATAAAACGGTTGAATGGGAAACCGGGAACGTTACTGAAACCAGATTAACCGAAGCGGAACTGCGCGCCCTGACTCAAAAGCACCGAAGTCATTATTTCAACAGGGACAGAGCCTTTGAGGTCAAAAAGCGCATGAAGGCCGGCAAAAGCCTGCCGCAAATCAAAAGTGAACTTGCGCGCCTTCGCCGCCACGGTTTCGGCGCCAGACAAATTGAAAAAGATCATGCCGCACTTCTCCCCCACATTACGGGGTAGGGGCTGGTTCAAAAAAACGTTAACGGCCGCAATAAATCAATTGCGGTCATAAAACGCTCACAATATGAATGCTACTAACGCAATCCTTGCCCGCCTAAACGCAATCGCAATGCGCCTGCGCGCCATGAGCGATGAGCAGCTGTTTTTGCTTTTTGCCTTCCCCCTTGCCGCCATTGTTGCCGGCCTGCATTATTTCTGCGAACCTGACCGCGTGCTTTGGTTCTGGTCGCGCTTTATGTTTTCTGCAACGCTGGTAGTGAACTTCGGAATCATCCTGATTGTAGCCTCCCTCCTGGTATGGAATGGCGGCAAGGGCCTGACAGTAACCTTTGGCCCCGAGGCCCCGTCGCTGTCTGCCGGTGACGCACTGAAAGGGCTTTGGGGCGGATTCAATATTGCGCCCGACATTCTAGTTATCACCAGTTCGCAGGATGAAAGCGGCGAGCAGGTGGAGCGCCGTCTTTCGGATGCCATGCAGGCCCGCAAAGCCGGGCAATGGATCGTGTGCATCACGTTCCGGCATCCAGTAGCGGTAATTGTTACCGACGACGGACAATCCGTTCTTTTCAGCCGTTCAACGCCGCCGTATCAGAAGCCTGAATGGCCGCCTGAGTCGCGCATCCGCCCGGAAGGGTATCGATACGAGCACGAAACCTGGGAGCAGTACCAGGACTACCTGCGTGCCTTCCTGACACATTACCCGGAATACGCCAAAATTCAAAAACCGGTAATGTCCGAAAGCCCGCTGCGCGCCTTTATGTCCACGCTAAGAACGGCGGCACTCCTGTGCGCCTGTGCGCTCACTGCATTTACCGCCGGTGCACAGACCAAAACGCAACAGGTCGCCCGATACCTTGGGGCGGAACGCACAGAAACGTTCCGCCCAGAGGCCGGGCCGGTGAAATTTGTTTTTGAAAAGGCCGTCCTTGTGCGCACAGCCGACGGCGCAAAGACGCTGCCGGAACTGCTGCGCGCTGATCGGTTTTTTACCGACGAAAATAACGCCGGGCGCCTTATCGGTATTCGCGTTACTATTGGCGGAAAGCCGGCAACAATCAACCCGGAGCCGCCGGTAAGTGCCACAAGTACACAACTGCCCGGAGGCGGAACGCTTACGCCTGCCGGTCGTGGCAGCGCTATTGCAGTGCCAGATACAGGGGCAGGATTTTGGGGAAACATTCCTGACGCGCAGGAACTGGAGGCCATGAAGGCTTCGATATTGAGGGAGAAAAACGCGCTTGGGCGGGAGCTTTCGCCCAGGCATAAATTCATTGACTGGGTGGTGTTTAATTTCGTCCTGCCGGTCATTATCCTGATCGGCGCCGTTGCTTTCTACATTGCCAAGGCGGCCCAGGGCGACAGCGCCCTTTCACGGAGCGGCTTCCCAATTTTCGGATGGAACATCAATGCTATGCGGGAGCGGGCAACGTCAGTAGTTGCCGGCTGCTGCTGGCTCATTGGCTCCTATTATATCATATCTGACTTGATTGCCACTTATTTTGTAGCGGAAAGCCTTTGGTGGTGGCTTTTCCGGACGGTCCTGATCGTGTTCCTGGCATATAAACTTACCCGCTGGATTGTTCCAAACCCGACAATTATCAACAACTATAACGGCGGAGGCAATGACTTTTTGCCTCTTAATTCCGGCAGATAATGAAAATTTTAACCCTCCCATACAAAACAGCGCAGCGCCTTGCAGGCACGGTTTTCCCGTGCAGCCTGTATTTGATATGGGTATCAGATGACTGGTATCTGTTTTACCGGAGGGTGAAGATCGGGATTTCAGAAAACGTACCGGAAAGACTGCAATCGATAAGAAGCAAAACGGGCCTTAATGCCCGTGTGTTTGTGTCGTTCCCGATACCGTTTACCAAGAAGTTTGAAAAGGGGTTACTTCACGCCACGCGGCACTGGAAACAGGAAATGCCTTTTCACGCCGGTTATAAGGAGTGGCGCCAATGCTTCAATTTGATTACGGCCATTTTTGTCTTCCTGTACCTGTACGCCGAAGGTCTGCCTTTGAATAATATCGGCCTTGTCGTTTTTGCTACCATTATCCTGCCGCTGCCACTTGATTACTTTATCCTTTGGCTGCTTACAGTGTCGTCGGCTTACGCCTTTTTAGGCGGGCTGCTTTGGCTTGCCGTTTTTATCATCCAACAAATAATCTGACGTGAAAACAGCATTTGACGCCATGCAAATAGTGCTCACCGGGGAATCCTCACTGGCGTTTCTGCTGTGCTTGGTGTTGTCGTTCCTGCTTTTCATGGCGCTTCGATCCTTGCGCCTGCTGATCAGATTGCTGTTTTCTATCGTGCGCTTTTTTCGCCGGGGCGTGTTTCGGTTTAATACCGGCTTTGTCGTTTCCGTATTGGTTTGCGCCTTCCTGCTTTGGGGCTTCCGTTTCCAGGCCGCGCAATTGACGGCAGATGTAAAGCAGCGCTGGATCAGCCCGACGTACATACTGCCACAGGATACGTCAGCATGGGCACTGAACCGCTACGAAACGGAACTGGATCGGCACGTATCACCGGCACAAAGCGAATTGATACGGCGCCGCACGCGTGAAATTGCGGCCCGCATCGGCAGCACCCCCCGCGCCATTTACGAAGTGGCATTTTCTGAATGCGGCCTTAATCCTTTTGCCTTCAACGTCAGCCAAAAAACAGGCGACACGCTGGCGGCAGGGTGGATTCAATTCACAAGAGTAGGCATTCGCTCCCTCACAATTGAGGGTAAGCCTGCCACGTTTGCCCGCGTAAAACAGGCTTGCCGGCAGCGAGACGCGGCGCTTATGATGGACCTTACAGAGCAGTACCTTGTAAATGCTGCCGCCGGGCGCCCGCTTCCGAATAGCACGGAGCTTTATACAGCAATCTTTGCCCCGTCTTATATAGGGGAGCCTGAAAGCAAGGTGTTATATTCAGGGCATGAAAACCCGTCTTATTACCTAAACTCCGTTTTAGACGGCCGTCGTTTTTACAGCCGCACCCAGGCAGACGGATCGGAAAAAATTTTCTGGTACAGGAAGCCGGACGGAGCCATTACGAAACAAGACTTGCGCCTTCATCTTGCGTGGAAGTGCAGCAAATTTTTGAATTGATTATGACCATATTTGAAGAGATAAAAACCAGAAAACACGGCCTTGAATTTTACCGGTCGCCGCACGGGTACTTTTTCAGAAACTGGTGCCTGACCTTTGGATTTCTTGCCGAAGCCAATCGGTATTTAATACAAATACGAATACCAGGCGTAAAAGCAAGTTGGGGGTTTCGGCGGCTTTACTATAAAGCCGAAAAACCAAAGAACAGGAATCTGTTTTTGCTGTCCTTTCTTTTCCCTCTACACTTCATTTCCCGTGCGCTGCTAAGACTGGTAGCACTCCCGCTTTGGTATGCCGGGTATGCAATTTTTGTTGTATCCGGCCTGCTGCAAACAATCGGGCACCTTCTTATGGGGAATCGGTATTCTGCCGCCCGTACCCTCAAAGACGTTTTTGAGGTGCGCTATATTGGTTCGGGAATAAAAGACTTACTTAAATGACAATCGTATTCGACACCGAAACAAACGGAAAGCCGCTGAATTATAAAGCGGAGGCCTGGGACGTAAAAAACTGGCCTCGTGTCGTTCAATTAGCCTGGGCTGTGTACGACAACGACGGGAATCTTGCCGGAACTCAAAAACACCTTATCCGCCCGGACGGGTGGCAGATTCCGGACGAGGTGGTAGAAATTCACGGCATCACCTACGAAATGGCTATGCAGGACGGAATACCTGCCCAGGACGCAATCAGCCGCTTTATTTCCGACTACAATTCAGCGCGGGTACTTGTTGCGCACAACATGAAGTTTGATTATCCGGTGCTGCTGTGTGAGTTTCTCCGGTACGGCTTGCGCACTGAAAACAAAACGCGCAAAGTCTGCACGATGGAAGAAAGCACAGATTTTTGCCAGATACCAGGCGGTTTCCGTGGGCGGTACAAATGGCCTAAGTTGATCGAACTGCACCAAATTCTTTTTGGTGAGGGCTTTGACGGCGCCCACGACGCGCTGAATGATGTACTGGCCTGCGGTCGATGTTATTTTGAACTATTGAAACAAGGGGTAATTATTGATTATTAAATATAAAAACACAATGGAAGAAAAATTTGAAATTTGGGCAGTAGTCGAACTGATGGGCCACAACAAAATTGCCGGGCGCGTAACCGAACACAAATTCGGAAACCAGTCAATGCTGCGTGTTGACGTTCCGGCAATTGGCAACCTGCCCGCCTTCACAAAAATTATTGCCGTAAATGCTGTTTACGCAATCAACCCGGTTACGGAGCAGGACGCTATATCCTATGCCGGGCAGATCAAGGCAAAGCCGCTTGACGTATGGGATATGGAACGCATTTTCAGTGACCGAATTAACGAACTTGTAAGCAAAGGCCGTCTGCTAAAGCCGGAACTTGCTGAAACAGCTGAAAATCCTTTTGAAGATGATTTTTAACGGTTGGGTATAACTGCCGTTGCGGATTCAAAACACAATTTTTAATTAACAAAGTAAAGATGACATGAACACAAAAGTAACAAAAACAGCCACAGCCAGCAATGGCAGTTATACGTTGTTAGGCACTGGTGGCATCTGCAAAATAACGAACGATAAGTTTAGTTGGGTGCTTGAAGTTGATGGTAAAACAGTAACTTTTAACGGAGGCGACAATGCTGATTATTTTGCAGAACTATACGCCAAATTAGGATATGAAATTATATGGGACAAAGATAAGTGGAAAGAGGAATAAGCCACTTGTGCCTAACTGAGGCATGAACGCCGTGCAAGGTTTACGCCGCATGGACGGCCATGCTGGGTTCTAAGAATTTTAAAATATGACAATACTTGATCGAATCAAACTCTGGCAAACAGCATCCCTTTCACTGGTCTGTGATGACCTTTTTGAGATGGGCTATTGCTGTACAATTTCCTATGAGCTTTTGCCGAACGGAAAGTGGATTTCAATCTCTATTGAAAAGGACGGTAAAAAATGGGGCGGCATTGGTGGAAGCCGCCTTGAAGTAGCGCGTAATAGGTTGGTTGAATGGGCTGACCGCCAAGGAATACGCGATTTTATAATTTCTTAGAACTCCAAGCCTCCCGCAGCGCGACGTCAGGAGCGTTGCCGGGAGGCGACAGTTAGACACCCTTTTCATGATGCAAACTCCTGCCACAATCACCATCGCCTGGCGCTCTGTCGCCGCTGATCCACCGCCTGCGCTACAAACGGTATTCATCCTGTATCGATCCGGCTGGCTGGTCGGCATCCTTGCCGCCTTCCACCTAGGCAACCCGGCCGGCCGCTGGCAACTTGCCGACGGAACGGCCATTAATGCCCCGGAGTGGTGGTCGGAGTATCAGTATTTGTGAGAATAAGTAGCATTTTCTTTTTGGCGTTTGATTGTGCCCGGAGCGACGAAAGCTGCTTCGGGCTTTTTTTTACCTGAAAAACAAAAAGCCCCGACGCTTTCGCCGGGGCCGTAAAACAACATTAAAATCCCAAATCTTTTCAGGCGCGCAGTTCGCCGATGAATTGAGCCAGGGCAAGACCCAAAGCCAGGCCCTTTTCTACCAGCAATTCGGCGCGGTCGTTGTCGATTTCAAAACGGTCTGCAAAGTTCTGGACCAGGAACTGCTTTTCCTCGTCGGTGAGGTCTGCAAGTTCTGCCGGAACCTGTTTGATGCCGTCGATTGCGGGCTTTACGAGCGTTGCCGATTCAAAGAATCCGGCCAGCTCAATAAAGGAAACCTTACCGTCTTGCAGGACGGCGGCGGAGGTGGAGGCAAAGGCGCCAATGAACGTAAGCAGATCATTGGTTTCTTGAATGCCGATTGTGTTGTTTTGCATAGCGTAAAAATTTAAATTGTTATTTTGAAAGCGAACCAATCAATGGGCCTTGTATTTTAATGGTGTCCACACGAATAGACGCCGGCTTTGAAAACTGCTGCTGTGCGGCTGCAATGCCGGTCAAAAGATCAACCTCCCGAAGTTCTGACTCTGAGATTTCAACGCGAACATTCATGCGAACCGCCGCCATATTTGTGACGGCTGTTTGATTCAGCAGGCTGTCAAAAAACACACGCGCCTCATAGTTATTTGGCGGGTCATAGGACAGGGCAGAAAAGGCAGAGTGCAGCAGCAGCAGCGCCGCCGCAACTAACATTAAGATGGTCAATTTTTTCATTTCACTTTTACCAGTTTGTTAAGCCGCTTTTTGGCTTCCTGCAAACCTTGCTCAATTTCTTCCTGCCTGGCCATTGTTTTTTGCAGCATATCGATTTGTTCAACGCGTAGCCGGTTGATAATTTCTGCTGACTGATTTCGGCAGTCCATTTCGCGCCGTTCCGCTGCCTTCGCCTCCTGGTACAGCCACACCGTGATTCGCGTAAGCGCGGCAATAGCCGTCAACATGATAGCGAAGAAAAAAATGATAATGTTCCGGACGGCCAGTTTTGACAGGCCCCAAGCGGCAAATTCTTTTTCTTGTTGCAACATGGTTAATGAAGCGGGGGCGGGATTAAAGTTCAAAAATTAGTTCAGTGTCAAAATGCCGTATTGAACAACGTCAATACCAACCGCCGTTGCATTTGCGCCGTTTCCGATCCACAGGACAGGGCACAGAAAAGTTGTAGTTGATGGAAGGTCAGACGATGAGCTCCCGGACGTTATGTTTCCGGTTGACAGGTTTTTGATCCAGTAGTAAACCGTGCCGCCGTTTGGTGTGGCAAAAATCCGGGCGTCGTACATATCCGCGTCCGTGGTGTTGGACGGGAAATTGGCGCCCAGGTTAGTAGCAGTGGCAGTGCCGGAGCCGTCGTTGACCATCCAGCGCAGTGTCGTTTGCGTGGCGTCAATTCCGAATCCGATTATATTGGTCAGCGAACTCGGGTTTGTGTTTCCGGATATGGCAGCCGACGAGGCGCGCAGTCCGATAAACGCCTGCTTGTTACCCGTGTTGGCCGTGCTGAATCCGAATCGAAAGCAGGCAATAAACCCACCCCGGCCGGCGGCATTGCCGCGCCAAAACTGCTGATTGTTGTGACGCGTACCGGCAACGGAGGAACCAGAGGCGGCTGTGACGTACCCGATACGGCGCATTGACGTGAAAAGGCTGGTGCTCGCCACGTTTCGGGTTGTAGGCGTTCCGGATTCAGAGTTTGCCAGCGTCCAGGTAGAAACGCCCGTTCCGTTTCCGTTGGCAGACCACATAGCCCACTTGCTGCCGAAAAAAGACGCCATTGTTTCCCAGGCCTGCCCGCTTTCGTCTACCCATATCGGTATTTGCACATTTGCCTTTTCGTCTACATAAAAGGAAAGGCCGTCTGCCGGGGCTGAAGGCGGGGCAGCGTCTACCTTCATTTCCAAGGCGTTTGTCAGTTGATAGTCACCATTGGCCGTAAACTTCGCCTGAATGCCGCCAAGGTTGGAGGATGTTATCGATAGTTCCCCGTCGTTTTCAGATCCGACATACCATGTATCGCCCGTGCCGGCAGTGGTATTCCAGAGCCGAAAGTGAGGCGTAGCCGTACTGCCGGTAAAGTTGTCACCGCTGCCACGGATTACGGCCGTGCCGTCAAATCGAACGGCGTTGGCGGTATAGAGCGAAAAACCGGAAACCGGCGCGCCCTGAATACCAACACGGGTGCCATCAAACTGAAAATCAGCATCGGCCGCAATTGTAGAAGTCCCGGTCCAGTAGGCTACATAGTTGGCTGTGCCGGTACCTGTAACGCCGCCACCGCCGCCAGGTACGGCCCCTGTAACCCATCCGCCGTTTGACCATTTTAATACGTGGTCATTTGTGCTGGCCGTTATTTGCTTTAGCGTCCCCTGCGCATTAATCCCAACCAATGCCGGAACTTTGGCCGAGCTTGCTACCGTAGAGACCCGAACGCTATCGGCTGTCAGCAAAATTTGATCATCCGACTCAATGTTGAAGTCCCCGGAGTATGTTCTGGCGTACGTACCGCCGTCAAAGTTGAAAATCTTGAAACTGTCAATCGGCGTGTAGCCGGCCAGGTAGTTTGTAAAGGCATCGTCCGAGCTGTACGGAACCAACACTTGTATTACGTTGCTAATAAGGCCGGCAGCCGTTGCCGTCTGAAATTGCAGCGGGTCGTTATTGGTTGTTACGGTTGATCCGCCGGGAGGCAGGTTGTCGTCGCCAGAGCCGGCCGTGCCGTCGCCGTAAATGCCGCCTCCGCCCGATCCGCCGCCGATGGAATCATTTGCAGGAACCCAAAGGCTGCCGTTCCATTTCAATACCTGCCCGGTAGTTGCGCCCGTTGTATTGACGGCATGAAGCCCGGATTTTTTGAACGTGGCCCCGGATGTTGCGCCCGTTGCGCTCACACCGTCTGCCCGGCCCGATACCGTACACTCTGCCCATTCGGCACCCTTTGCCGCCGGGTCGCGGTAATACAACCGGTCGCCTTTTCTCCATCGGCCCTGCACAGGAAAGTGCGAAGCATTCAGCGCCGTGGTAGTGTTTTCGTCGTAGCGTTGCAGGTTTTGCGGCAGCGCCTCAACGTCTATCTTGTCAAATCGATCCCACAATATCCGGTGGCCGTCGCGGGCGTTTCCACCTTCAACAAGGAAGCGCTGCCCGGTCCCGCTTATTGACGGGCGAAACAGGTAGGAATAATCCGGCAGGTAGTTGTTCTGAATTACGACGTAACTGGAAACCCCGGCTTTTGTTGTGCTGCCGTTGGTGTAGACACAGGCCGTTGTTGTGTCGGTTAGTGTATGCGTGCAATTCAAGAATTCAAAGCGCCCGGCGCGGATAGCAGCCGAACGGGTTCCGCCGTTGAACTGGCAGGACTGAAAAGAAACAAGGGTTTTTTCCCCGGCCGCGTTGTCGTCTACAAAGTAAGCCGTCAGGCCCGTGACGCTGCTGTGCCGGCTGAATTGAACGGACTGAAAAACGGCCGTGTCGGTAGGGTTTGCAGCCGCTTCGATCAACAGGGATGTATCGGTGAAAGCGCTGTCGGCGTATATGATACCGTTTGAAAACCGGTAAGAGCCGTAAGCCATGCGCAGCGCGGTTTTGGTATCAAATCGGAAGTTGGACACATTGAAGTCAAACTCACCGAGCGAAACCAGGCTGCCTTTCAGGTAAAGGCCGTTTGCGTTGCAAGTGCCCCGGCGTCCGGCAGCGCGGGCGCCCAAAAGATTGAGGTCAAGTTCGCTGTTACAATGGACGTTGGTAAGATTCAGGTTGTAGCGGTAAGAGCCGCTGTAACCGTTTGGTTCCACCTCAATTACAGGCCCCGTAAAGTTGGTGATGTTCACGCCGTCAAAGTTGGCCGTAACTGTAACAGAGGATCGCGTGTAAAGGCGTCCTTCTTCGTACACGTTGACAATATTGGCCAGTCCAAAACCGTCGGATGGTGAACCGGCCAGGCTTATGCCGTCGCCCAGGGGGTTGTAGGAATTGATATTTTGTAGCGTAATGGTGCTGAATGCCTGCTGTCCGTTAGATAGCAAGTATAGACTGTGGTATTGCTGCCACTGTGTCGTAGGGGAGGGCGCCGTCTGATTTTGGGCGTTTCCGTCAAAGCCGATATTCAGTACCGTTACCCTGTCGCCGCCGTCGCCGTCAATGCGAAGCACGCGGTTTACGGTTCCAACGGTATTGTCTTTCCGTTTCAGGATAGTAAGGGCCGGGCCGTCACCGCTGATTGTAATGCGTGAAAAACTATCTACTGTTACCGTTCCGGAAGTGATGTATGTACCGGCAGGAAAATAAAGGTGCCCGTTGTTATTGGCTGTGTAATTGGCCGCCGCCTGCATCGCCGTCAGGTCGTCGGTTGATCCGTTGCCGGTTGCGCCGAACCAGCGCACATTTATACGGCCGTCTGGCGTAATCCGGTGCCAACGGTTTGATCCGCCGTTTCCGGCAAAAATAGTGCCGCCGTTTGCGCTGCCGGTATTTCGTAGCACAAACACGCCGCCCCGGTCTGCATCGTCCCAAAAAAGGACTTTATGCCGATTGCTGCTGTTTTTTGGGTAGGATGAAAATTCGCTTACGTTGCGGATTACAATAATGTCAATGCTGTCTTTCAATGCGGCATTGAAGTCCAGGTAATTCAGCGCCCGAAAAGAGGGCTGCCCGGTTCCACCGGTTGGGGAGGCAAAGATCAGGTTGCGTAGTTGATTGTCCCACGACAGCGCAATCGTTCCGCTGCCCGTAATTGGAACGCCTGAAACATCCAGCTCCGCCGCCGGCACGGTCATATCAATACTGGTCACGGTGCCAGTATATTGGTCAGAGGCATTGACCGTAATTTCATTCCCGCTGCGCGTAAGGTTTACGTTTGTACCCTCTTTCAGCGTTACCGATCCGCCGGAAAGAGACAGATCAATGTTGTACTGCGTTGGCCCGGCCCCGCTTGCAGACAGCGTTTGTATTTCGTTGGTGGTCGACAGGTCGCCCGTGTTACTGATCGTTGTTCCGGTTATATTGATACCTGTCCCCGCCGTGTAAGTTTTCACGGGGTTCAGGTGCCGCCATGCCCCGACGCGCCAACCGTACAGCGAATCGCAGGCATTGCGCGCAATTTCGCTTTGCTTGTCTTGCGGCGTGTATGCCGGCGGCGTGCAGCCGGAAACATCCTGAATACGAAACCCGGCTTTCAGCCAACCAAGGTCGCGGCTGTATTCCCACCATAATCCGGATGCTGTGTCAATGGCCAATTCGGCGTGATAGCGGGTATCAATTGTAAGCGTAGGCGGACCGGCCGTATAAATTACGCCGCTGCCTTTTACGCTGTTGTTCTGGGCTGCACAAATAAATGGCAGGATAATAAAAAGGATTGATAGTATCTTTTTCATAAAATTAAGGGTAAACCCGGATTTCAATTGCGGTGTTTGTAAGCCAATTATCGCTATTAGACAAGATTCGTATGGTGTCTACTGAAAGATACTGAATGGTAAAAGTGTATCCTACCCCGCTTGCATTTGCCCCGGAAATAAAAGCCACAGTTTTATTAACTGTAAACTCGCCCGTTAAATTAATACGGTATGCGCCCTCTACTTGATAATCCCAAGTTGGCGTACCGGAAAGAGTATTGTAAACTACGGTTGTTACTGGTGCGTCCTCTCCCGTCTGAGTGAGAAGTGCGACATAGGATTTATATGGCAATTGATTTGCCGGCGCCCCTGTTGTGTTAATTGTAATACTATTCCCGCTCCGCTCCATATCAATTCCTGAGCCTTCAATAAGCGAAATCGATCCGCCTCCAGATGAAAGATTTACAGAAAAAGGCCCGGCGCCACCTGCGGACAGCGTTTGAATTTCGTTGGTAACGCTGTTATCCGTAATGGTTGGCGTAAGCGTTCCAGCGCCGTCGTTGTAAGACCAGGAAATGCCGGTATTGTTCTGAATAAGTGAGGCTGTCCGGTCGTCGTTCCGTTCATCTGTGTAGTACAGGTTTATTCCCTCGGAAATATCCGTTGTTGTGGCGTCCGCTCCGGCTGTGACCAGGCCCTTTGTGTCGTAAGTGATTTTTGTCTTTGTTTCCCCGGTTATCGGCGCATTGCCCGTAAGTTTCCCGTTGAACGTTGACCAGTCTGAAGACGAAAGAAAGCCGGGCTGCGAGCCGCTTGCCTTTTGACCGTTGGTGTAATCCATGGAGATAAGACCGGCCGATGAATTGAAGTCCGCTGCCGCGAATGTAGCCTGCCCCTTTGTGGCTCCGTCTGCTGCCGCGTCCTGCAATACCAGGGAAAGCGTCGGTGTTGTGGTTGGATTCAGTACCGTTCCGGTAAATCCTCCGCCGTCAGTGAATGAAAAGGCGGTTACTGTCCCCGTTCCGCTGCCGCCGCTGCCACAACCCGGCGCGTTTGCGCTGTCCGGGAGCGTGGTTTCCCAGGCCAATTTCACAAGGCCCGCCGGCAGGCCGTAATAATTCTCCGGAGCCGTCAGGTAGTAGTCGTACTGATCAGTTGTCGGGGATGCAATGGCAGCCGTGTCGTTGGCAAAAAAATACAACGCAGCGCATACCGCGCCGCTGGAATCAATCACAATAGTATCACGCCCGCCACCGCCGACACACGGGCATTGAATAGCCATTTTGAAACTATCCAGAGTGCCGTATGGCGTCTGAGATCGATCAATGTTGATGATTTCCGGATTCGGGTAAACAAGTTCCTGAAAGCGCGCTACCTGCCCGTTGAAACGAACCGTGTACGGCGTTTCAATCCATTTGTGCGGCACACCGTTTCGGCGAATGATAATGCCGGTAAACATCCGGCTTTGCAACGTTGGCCCGCAAACGTCACAGTTGCCGTCTGCAATAGTCAAGTAGCCGCAAAAACACTCAAATGTGAATACCGTTTGAGCGCGGCAGGAGGAAAGAAGGGAGAGCGCAAAAAGCGCCGTAAGGAGTATTTTTTTCATATTCATCAAAGCGATTCTACGATGTCAAGCATGGCGCCCGCTACTTGCTTCATTCCGGCATAATTCCAGTGATTCACGTCGCGCAGCCCGGCCCCGGAAGTGTTGACGGAATACGTGTATGGATCGGCGGCCGCGATTTCCTGAATAGCCGTGTTGTAGTTTGCGTATTGGTTCCCGCCGGAACCCATGCCCTGAAATTCGGTCATAATGATGGGCGTTGTAGCGCCCAGTTCCTCGCGCATATTTGCGAAAACGGAAGCGCCGTATTTGCTTCCGCCTCGGGGTCGGTTATGCCTACCTGTTGCGTGCTCCACGCTTCGGTTTCCCGGTTCCAGATATAGAGCGTTGCGTTTGACGTGCAAAGAATCAGCTCCGGATCAGTGCCCCGGCGCGGTTGTTTCGTCGGCGGGTTTATGGCGTATGCAAGAAATTTATTCACGACTATTGTTTTTATGATTAAGGCTCTATATCTTTACAGCGTTTTCATTTGGTTTTTTGGGGTTAGCCCGGTCGCCGCAAGGCCACTGGGCTTTTTTATTTCAATTCAATAAATTGCGGAACTTCCGTTACGGTAATTTTACCGCCCGGCCCGGACAATTCTGCTTTCTTTCCTTCCTGTGTCGGCAGCCATGCCACGAAAAAGCGGCGCGATTTTCCTTCAAAATACAGGAGCCGGAAGTCAGGCGTCGAAAGGTCAGCACGTAATGCGCCGTCGCCAAGCCCTGCCGTAAATTCAGCAACAAGATTCCAGGCCGGTTTAGGCCGCATGCCGTCCGGCTCACCGGTGGCAAGGCCCGACGATTGAAATAGGCCGCCTGCCGGGTTTTGTTCGTCAATCAAGTTATACACGCACATTTCAGCATAACCGGCGCGCAGTCCTTCCAGGTAGGATCGAATAATCCATACGCCTTGTGCCTGCTCTGCCGTAAACTGTGCGTAAGGTTCAACGCGTTGGGGGCTACTTGCGTGCGTGTCATAACCAAACTCCGTCCACCATACAGGAAGCCCGCCCGGGGCTTGCTTCGCTGTCAGGGCAAATGAGAGCCTTTTAAAGGCTATCAATTTCTCATACACGTTTTTCGTCTCCGGGGCTGTGCCTTTGGTAAATCCCTGAAACAGTCCATCGTTTTCGTTGCAGTAGTGGTGAACGTTCACAACGTCAGCAGGGAAACGCCCGTCTTTTCGGTTGGCTTTGAACCAGGCTGACATTCTTTTCAGGTATGTAGTATCAAAATTGGTAAGGCCGCCCATGATGACAAGCATTGACGGATCAGCCCCCTTCACTCCATAGCCGGGGCCGAGTTTACCTTCGTGCCCGTCGTAGCAAGCAGAAAGCATTGCGGCGTATTGCTCCGGCTCAAAATATGCCGGCGTTCCCTTCTTCCACCACTTATCCGGCTCATTCCATATTTCCAGACCGTACAGCAGGCCCAGGCCCGACAGCTTTTTATTTGCCGGCCAGTTTCCGCCCCACTGTGAAACGGTATCAACAAGCAGCGCAGATGCCGGCCATTGTTTGCTTCCGTACCGGGCCGTAATTTGCCAGCAGGCGCGGGAAAACTCCCGGTAGGATTCCGGGCGCTCGGGGTCCAGGCCTTTTTTTACGGGCCGATACTCCAGGGCGTTTTGTGGGTCGGGGTACTGCTCGCGCATCCAGTCCGGGCAAGTGTTCAGGGTCAATACAGGGCGAACGCCACGGCGTTTCAGATCAGAAAGAAAAGTGTCGTAGTTCCCATTCCCTCGGCTGGTTGGCTCATAGCGAAACCGCCCCTCTTGCATTTCAAACCATTCCCACATACTGAAAATCCGGTACACGGAAAACGGGCTGATCAGTTCCGGGCGTACCCAGTGAAAGCCGTTGCTTCCAATAGCCGACCGCGCCCCGGTTGCGGAGGCTATCGGCGGCGGCGGCGTGGTGATGGTAGTATCCGGAGGCGTTACAGGCCCGCCGCCCGTGGCGCCGTAAAATTCAACTTCGCCGAGGGGTTTGTCGCCCTGCGCGTCCTGAATTTCCAGGATGAACTGCTGTGCGCTTGCTGTTACCGGTATTTCGCCCCAGGTTTCGTAACGATCCAGGCGCGTTTCCGCGCACTTGATTTGCTGCCCGCCGGAAACATAATACAGGCGGAAAACCGGAACACCGGTGCCGTCATACAGCCGAATTTTCTGCACGGATACCGGCGCGCCGAAGTCAACCAGGATGCGCAGCGGATAGAAAGACTGATTCCAACCAGGGAAAACGTAAGTGTTGGTTTTTCCGTCAAACAGCCGGGCGGCGGCTTCTGCCCCGCCGGAAAGTGTTTTCACGCCGGCCGGCAGCAGGCGGGTTTGCCCCGTCAGCGCCAGCGCGGCAGTGAAAAACACAGAAATGAAAAATACCTTCTTCATTGCAGATTGGCGGCATTGATGTCGTTTTCAAGGCTTTCGGACGCTTTGAAAACTACTTTCAGTTTCTTCTTTCGGATATTGGTAAAAAGGTTCATGCGAAACATCCGGCTCTTGACACGAAAGGAGCCGAAGCGGGTGATGTGAATTTCATCCAGGTTTTTAAGTTGACGCTTAAAATCAGCAACGAGGCCATTGGCGACTTTCAGCACGTCGTCGGTTTTCATGCTGTACTGTTGGGCCACGTTTTCAGCAGCCTCGAGAAGGTTGTACTCTTTCATTTTCAGGAAATTGAAATTGTAATTGAATCAAAAAAAAATGGGCCGGCCGCGACTTGCACGACACGGCCCTGCAACGAACGGCTCTTAATTACCGGTAATCAGGGTGACAGTTGCTTTCCGAGAATGCAACTTCGGAACCGGCGGCGCCGAGGGCAAAAGTGCTGCCGTAAGGCGCTTTGATGTAGATTTCGTACACGTCAGGGTTGGGGGTGGCGTTTTCGTAAACCCATACCTGCGAACCGGAGGGCACAAGGGCGTCCAGTGCGGTTTTCACGTCAGCCGCCGTATGCGTGCTGAGGGTCAGGTCGCCCAGGGTGTTGTCCGCGCCGTCAACAATGAAGTGGTGAGCGTTACCGCCCGGCCATGCCAGATAATACTGACAGCGGTTGATTTCCGTGCAGGCACTGGTTACGCTCAAGTCGCCGCCGGAGGAACGCTGCACAGACAGGATCGGGCATTCGCCGTAAAAGTTAATCACATTGTCTGTACCGGTTTCAAGGTAATCAAACGTCGGCGCGCCGCGCTCATCCGTTCCATAGCCTGCCGAAACAATCAGTTCAAGCAGGGCGCGGGCAATAGCCAGCGGGCCGACGGAGCTGGCAAGCAGGCCGGCCGGGAGTGTAAGCGCCTGCGTTTCACCTGCGCAGTTCGTGACCGTCAGGCCCGTGACCGTCGATGCGTCCGGAACCGTGAAGGTATAGCGGCAGCCCGCGCTGGAATCGGAGCAACAGCCGGTATCGTTGGCGAAGCGCTGGAGCAGGTTGTTGGTGTTTTGGTCGCAAGGTTGAATTTTGCGCAGCATGGTTTTGCTATTTTAGTGGTTCAAGGCCGTCAATGGCCCGATAATGGTTTGCAAGTTCTTTGTCATTCCACCGCCCTTCCGGGCAGTGCGTGTATTCATTGCGCATCTTCTTCGGGTTCCTGTTTGTGTGGCAGGCTGTCTTTACTTCCATATAGCAGCCGCATACGGTGCAGGTTTCTTTTTCAGGGTTGAAGCGCGGGCAGGCGCGGCAAATCTGCATTCGTTGTTCTGCCAGTTCCGCGCTTACTTTTTCAATCGGCAGGGTCATATCCGCTGCCAGTTTCAGTATTTGGTCAAGCATTCCGTTCGCCTGTTTATTACCGGAAGGCAATACGCCGCCCGGCCTTTTTTACTGCCGGCCCGCAATTGCTGTTGCAGGCCAAAATATTCTGGTATTCGGTACAGGTCTGTGCATTGAGGTTGATGTAGCGAATCATATTGTCATAGATTCTTGCCGCAACATCCAGTACACTTGCCTTGTGTGCCGATATTTCAGTCATGTTTGCCGTCCGTATTCCGCTGCCTTCGCTTGCCCTGTCATTTGCCCGGACAGTAATACCGCCGGCGCCGCTGCTTTGGGTTGTGAACAGCAAGCTTTCGGCATATAGCACGTGCGCCAGGTACGGCCGTAAGTAGCCAGTCCACAGCCTGTTCAGGCAGGCGTCGTCAAACTTTTCAAAGAGCGCCCACCACTCCGTTTCCGAAGCGGGGTCTTTCCCGGTGTTGGTATTTTGCAGGCTCCTGTAAAGGCAGCCTTCATATACCACGTAATCGCCCGTTGCGTATGTGTCGCCCGCGTCCCAAAGCCCCGGCTCCGGGTCCGGGTATTCGTTCAGGTGATCCTGCAAATACTCGTAAAACGTCTGCCCGAAACAGCGATAGAAAAAGTATTCTTCTACCTGCCGGATATTGTTGCAGATTTTTTCCGTCGGGTAATTACTGCCCGCCGGGCTGTACCGTATTACCTCCCAGGGGGTTATTACTGTTGCCATTTGCGGACCGTGTTTTAAATTCCTCGACTGTTTTTTGAATCGGAGAAGCGAATGTTATAGACGCGTATGCCATTTCAGGCATTTGCAGAGCGTCCCAGGCTTTTGAAATAATTTGGTTTGTGAAGTCAGTTATTGTATTTCTGTACTCGTTGATGGTAGGCTCGTTGTTGGCCAGGTAGTCGGTCAAAAACGCGTCGGCTCCGGAAAGACCGCCGGAAACGTCGTAGCCCATGAAGCGCGGCGTCAGACCGAAGGAGCGCAGGATAGCGCCGCTTTTCACTTCTCCCATCACTTTGTACCAGTCCTGGTTCGTGTTGGGCTGAATCTGCACCACGGACATAGGCCGAGAGCCATACGGCCGCGTTGCAAAAAACAGGTCTTGCGGCTGCCCGTGCTTCGGGGAAAAATTGTGCTCCATTTTATCCGCGAAGCTTTCAAAGCCTTCCGATTGCGCCTGTCGGTCGTCGATAATCGGGTCCTCGCTTTCCTCCATTTCAACAATCAGACGCGGGGAAAACCGGTTCCCGGTTTGCCCGACGACATACAGGCTGTTTTGCGCTTCGTTGGCTTTATCCAGGTCAACTTCTTCCGTATCCGGGCGCCCGTACCAATCGTTGTCCCCGCTTTTCAGGTGAAACATCGTGCGCAGTACGCCGTCGGTATCCTGCACATAATTCGGGTACATTGGGACGTAGCGCGGCGGGTGCTTTTCCAAGTAGTTGGTATCCCATTTCGGGGAAATTCCTACAACACGCATTTCGCCGGCTTCCGTGTTTTTGTATAACACCCGTTGCGGCTTGTGATAGCGAAGATTGACGCGCGCCTGTCCGTTTTTTACGGCAATAGACATTTCAACCCATGCGTTTCCGGTTGCCTTATACGACCATCCAATTTTTCGGTGAAACTCCGAAACCGGGGAATCAAACGAAATGTGCTCTTTCAGGGCTTGCAGGTATGCGGAAGCCTCCGCCTGTGAAAGCGGCGCGGCTTCAACGCCCAGTCTATATTCCGGGTCCTCTGCCCGCACAAACATTGCTTTGGAGCCAAAGGCATAAGTATTCAGCTTGCTGATTGCCGCCCCGGTTGTAGGCGACAGTTTTGCAATATTGATATACCATTTGAGCAGCGTGTGCCCGCTGTCCTGACAGTTGCCGGCATACGGCACAAAATCCCAGGTCCTGAAAAACTCTTTCAGTTCTACCGAATCCTCCGTTTCAGCGGGGATCGGGTTTGTAATATTGTCAAAGAACGAAGAATGACCGGAACGCCGGCGGCGTCCCTTTTTCGGGTTGTACGGCGTGACGGTTTCCCCCTCGCAGCACAGATCAATTTCCTGTGACGTTCCGGCCATTTATTTACTGATCCTTTTTGTTGACCGCCGGCGCATCTTCAACGCCGATTTCCCGGGTCATTCCTTTTTCAGTGTAGAGGTATGCCAGATCGGCCTGCGTGGCCGCACGGAATACCTTTTCAGCGGCGGGATTGTTTTTGTCGCCGCCCAGTTGGATACGCTGTTCCTTGCCGCTGAGGCTTACACCCTGCCCCTTTACCTGCGTTCGGGCATTGGGGTTTTTGGCAAGAAATTCAGGTCTTACGAAATACGTTGGCATAGCGTTTAAAGAGCTTCGATTTCAGAATCGGTGAGGTCGGTCAGCGGGGCAAACGAGTAGGCAACGCCCTGGAACTCGCCTTCCAGACGGTTTTCGCCGCCGCCTACGTCCGTGGTCATGTTGCCGACAAATCGGGTTGCAAGCGACTGCGTGCCGGTGAAGCCCGCGGCCGCGACGCTGCTTTCTTCAACCCCCTGCACGACGGCTTCGCCGGTTGCCATGCGGTGAATCAAAACCAGGTCACAACATTCCTGCGCAGCCTGTGCCCAAGCGCGGCCAGCGGCCGTAAACAGCCCCTTGAATTTCACAAAAGCGCGCTGCGCGTGTGTGATAATGTTGTTGTTTCGCGTGGCCGGTTGCTCGAAAAGCGCCGTGTTGTCAATGTCGTATTCCAGTTTCACAAAGCCGGCGCCGACGCCAAGGGTCATTGCCGTAATGAGTCCGGAAGTAAAGGTGATTGAAGAAATGTCCGATTTCTTTACCGCGTAGGTATAAAGGATGCCGCCCTGTACAAGGGCGCAACCGCTGTTGCTGTTCAGTGCTGTAATACCACAGGCCATGATTTCAGAATTTTATACGGTGAAAAAATTCCGGTTAGGCCGGGTTGATATTGGACGCCATTGTTACCATCGTCGGGTCCACAATGCCGGCGCCCCAATGGAAGGTGGTGGACATGAAGATTTTGCCTTTGTATTGCACCTCGCTGGACTGCTGCACGATCAGGCCCATGCCGTCGAACTGGGATAGGTCCTGTACGTCGTGGGCAAGGCCAAAGGCGCCGGGGGCTACAATGGCGGCACGGTGCGACTGAGTGCCTACAATGGCGTCAAACGTTCCGATTTCATCCCACTGGACAACGGCCATGCCTTTGTAGCGCAGCACGTTTTTCATGATGATGTTGTTGCCGTCTGCGCCCGTAAGGAAATACTCCCAGATTTGCGGCACGCCGTTGAAGGTCTGGATCAGGTACTGCTCGTAAGCGCGATATTCCGGCTCCGTCAATAGGATAACCGGATAGATTTTGCCGGCCACGGGGCGGAGAATCTGCGACTGGAGCGGCGTCAGTCCGGTTGTTTGGGCGCCGTTGCGAATCCAGGCTTTCAGTTCCGGGGAACTGGCAGCAATCAGGGCTTCCAGCAGGTCGATAATGTCGCCGGTGAAGTTTCCGTTGGCGTCAACGTCGCTGTCTGCAATCTGCACGTTCAGGTTGGCGTGGCCTTCTTCTTTGAGCGCATCGAGGGCCGTTACAAGGCCGCCGCACGTTCCGCTGGTTTGCTGGTCGTAGTAATCATCCCACACAAGCGGGTCGGCCAGGTACGTGCCGTTGGTGTTTGCTTCCTCAATAAGCGGGTGGTTGGCGAAATGGTACAGCGATGAGAAGGAATTGCCAAGGCCCAGGTAAATGCGGTTCAGCAGCGCAAGCAGCAATGCCTGACCTTCCGGGGAGCCGGAAATGTCGCGGACGCCGTTGCCGGGGCGGAAAATGCCTTCCATGCAGTCACCGTAAAAGGCATCCGGGCACTGCTCGCCGTCGTACTCAACCGGGCAGGTCGGGAACGTGTCAACGCGCATTTTCATCTTGCCCTTCGGATTCCAGGCACAGCCGTTTTTACGGCTCGAAAGAACGTGCGAATGCGTGGAAAGGGACGCAAAGCGGGCCGGTTGGCCGGGCTTAACGCGGACGTGGGAGAAAAGGCCGAGCTGGTTAAGCGTCAGGTCTTGCTCCATGATGGCAATGCGCTGAAACAGTTGCAGCGCTGCCTGTGTACTGATTTCAATAACGCGGCCCTGCCGGTCTGCATTCAGGGTAATGCCGGTATTGCCGAGGATTTGCGGGTAAATAGCCCCGTTGATCGTTTGCATAGCTTAATTTTGTTTTTGTTCCTCTTATCCGTTCGCCGTCTTTGGTTTTTTGTGGCGTATCGGTTTGCGGGTTGGCCCGTTTAGTTTTTGCCGCCGAAAAAGGCTTCAATTTTTTCGGCCTTCACAACTTGACCGGCGGTTTTGATGCCGTTGCCGGCTTCGCCCGTCTTGCTTTCAGTATCAGCGTCCTGTTCTTTGATTCGGCCGGCTTGAAGGCGCGCTACTTCGGCCGAAAGCGTGTTGCGCTCGTTGGTGTGCTTGACTGTCAGATCAGCCAGTTCCTTTTCTTTCTGCGCAATAGCGGCTTCCAGGTCGGTTGTTTTACCAGTGAGTGTCTGGACTTCCTGATCCTTTTCGGCAATGGCCGCTGTCAGGTCTGCGACCTGCTGCGTGAGCGTGCCAACAGATGCTTTAATGCCGTCCATTTCTTCCTTCACTGCCTCGACAGCGGCCGCTTTCATGGCTTCAATCGTAGGCGTTTTTTCAAGGGCGGCGTGGATTTCAGCCTCCGTGCCGACGTTGAAAAGCGAGGCAAGGCCGGTCATGATTTCCTGATAGAATTTTGCTTTGGTAATATCCCACGTTGTCATGGCGTATAAGTTCACCCCTTCCGGGGTCGGTTTATGCTTATGCTTTACGTTTTTTCTTCATCCATGCGGCTGTGCGTTCCAGGGCATAGGGCAGGCCGCCGATACCATCAATCAGGCCACGGCTGCGCGCCTCCGTTGCCGGGAACATCCCGCCGGAAAGCGTTTCTTTTTGCGTCAACCGGTCGCCTGACAGGTTGCGGAATTTTGTTACTACTTGGTGAAAATCGCGGGCCGTCTGGTTTACGATTTCTTTAATGCCCGACAGGTCCCCGGTAAGCGCCATCCTGCCGGCTTTGTTTTTGTCCGGCGACAGATCGGAGTACACGGAAATAAAGCGCTCGCGGTACAGGTCCAGCGCTTTTTTATCAACAACCATATAGGCACCGATACTTCCTACTTCAACTTTGGGGGAGGCTGCAATTATTTCATCTGCCGGGGCGCTTGCCCAGTACGCGCCGCTGGCTGCGTAACCGGTAATGTGAGCAATAACCGGTTTGTTCCGGTTTTCAATGGTGGAGGCAAGCATATCGGCGGCAATTGCAGAGCCGCCGGGGCTGAATACGTCCAGCAGTACAGCACTGATATTTTCGTTGTAAAAAGCCGCATTCAGATCAGAAACCAGGCTTTCAACGCCACGGCTAGAAAGCCCATCTTCTGCCTGCATAGGGCCGCGAAGTTTCAGGACGGCAATAGAGCCTTTGGGGGCGGTTGGCATTGTGCCCCATTCGTCAGGCCTCCAGTTTACTACTTCCTGCCCGTTTATTTTGGCCGCGTTTGGAATCAGGATAGAAGGGAAAGAGGCTTCTCGCCGGCGGGAAAACCCTATTTCACTGAAAGGGACGCCGGCAGAAATAAGCGCTACCTCATGCCAGTATTGCGTCAGTGCCGCAAACCCGAGGTCCAGGTCAATGGCAAATTCGCCCTGAGCAAGCAGGGCTTCAATGTGGGCGTTGAACGCAAGTCCGGTGTCTGTCTGTGCTCCCATCGTGAATTACAGCACAAACTTCGGCCCGTATCTACTCTGCACGGCCCTACAAATAGAGAAACCCTGTTGTTATCCAACAGGGTTTCATGGCAGCGGCCTCGTTACGCGGTTGCTCCCTATCGTCGCTATATTTTTGGCTAACTGTTGTTTCCCGGCCAGCCGGCTATGCGCCGGCGGCGGGAAACTTGGAGTTATGCGGTACTAAAGGCGTGTCGTAATTTCCTCAACACCATTACCGTATCGGCTTACCTTTATCTC
>Ga0268298_10002016_pt1 | contig 22773 bp, 19 predicted proteins | sample WWTPWeurt_MetaG_FD_194462 | JGI IMG/M metagenome (GOLD analysis project Ga0268298, IMG submission 194462) | Activated sludge microbial communities from WWTP in Nijmegen, Gelderland, Netherland - WWTP Weurt | ecosystem: Engineered > WWTP > Aerobic digester > Activated sludge | place... | reverse complement strand
CCTGCATCAGGAAGACGTAACCGAGCCGGCTGATGTATTTGCTGCCCGCCTGTATTTGGAGGGCCGGGGGCTGCCGCCGGATCGGGTTGCGTGGTGGTTGAACGAAGCCGGCGTCCGTTGGGAACATTCACGGAAGATTGGTCCACGGTTCGGCGCCAAAGCTGACGGAGTGTTGATTCCATTTTTCGATCTGGACGGCAACCGGGTCATGATTGACGGCAGCCGCCCATATGAGCGGGTGCGGCTGACGGCGGGCGCCAATGGGTCGGAAGCTCCCCTCAACGCGGGCAAGTACCGCAGCGAACCCGGCACGGGCTTGCATGCCTATCTGCCCCCCTTGCCGATGGGCCAGAGGTGGCGCGACGTATTCAACGACACGAGTATTCCGATTGCAATCACGGAGGGTGAATTCAAGGCCGGCGAAGTGACGCATTACAAGTTGGGCGGTATCCCAACTATCGGGCTGATCGGCGTCGATGGCCTTGCCAGCTTCAAGCAGGGCGTCTGCCCGGAGTTGATTTCGCTAAAACTGCACGAGCGGGCGGTGACGATCATCTTTGATGCGCCGATGCACGGAAGGCTTTGCGCGAGCATTCAGCGCTCCGTCAATTGGCTCACGGCCATGGGGGCCAGGGTCAAAGTCGCTTGCATAGACAGCACCCCCATTTATCAGGAAATGCTTTCTGCGCTTGCGGAGGACGAGCCGCCGCCGAAGATGGGAGTTGATGACTTCATCGCAGCCGGCGGCAACTTCTTCAATCTTCTGAAGGACGCATCTGACACGCTGGACGAAATCGGGCTGACTCCGGATCAGTCTGATGAACAGATGAACGAGTTGCTTTCGTCGATTGCCATCATCTGTGGGCCGTCCGATCCGGTGTATGTCCATCTGGACGGCAAATTTCGCGGCGGGCTTCGCAAGAAAAGCGGGATGGCAGCGACACTTTCCGACAAAACTATCGCAGTGCCGACGCGCGGGGGGTACGTCCAGAAACCGGCATTCAGTCTGTGGGAGCAATCAAGACGTCGGGTTTGTCTCCGCGATGTTGTGGTCCGCCCCGACATGCCGCCTCACTCCATCGTGGAGGGAGACAATTGGAATGCGTGGCCGGGGATGGTTACGGTGCCGAAACGCAACGAGGCATTGGCGAAGTTCTACCGCGACTTCCTCGACAAGTTCTTTGAGCACGAAATCGAATCACCCGAGACAGTGCAAGAGCACAAAAAGCGGTTCATTCAATGGTGCGCCCACATCTTCCAGTTTCCCGGAGCGGGCAAAGACCGCATCACTTCCTGGACATTCAAGAGTGACCAAGAGGGTATCGGCAAGTCGGTGTTGTTGGAGTTGATTGCCAACATCATCGGCACGGGGCCGAGGGGAGGCGCTTTCATCGCCGATTCAAGCAACCTCGAATCGGAATGGACGTCGTTCTACTACGGACGCATTTTCATTCTGTTCAACGAGCCTTCCGACGACAACAAGAAGATGCGCCAGAAGGCCAAGAATCTGCGGACGCAACCCACGCTACAGTGCAACACGAAGTACGGCGCTTGCATCGAAATCGAGAACCAGATAACGGCGGGATTCACCACCAACGAGCCATATGCTTTCGGCATCAGCGAGATTGCACGGCGCGATTGGTTCTGGGAGGTCAAGTGGCAGCAATCGGATTCGGCTTGGATCAAATTGGCCGCCAAATTCGGGTGGCTCGCCTGCGGCGACGACCCGGAGTGCGACGAGTTCCGTGCCGCTGTAATGTGGGAGTTGATGTACGAAGTCGATCTGTCCGATTACAACCCCCGCGACCCGGCAGGAAATAGCCGCGCCAAGTCCCGCGCCGCAACCGCTTCCACGGACAAACTCCGCATCTACCGGGACGACCTGCTGCAGCAAATCTTCGATGACTTGGGCGACGCTCCCGCTATCGCTTGGAACACGGAGTCGTGGATGCGCTATTCGGGTTCCCGCGACAAGAAAGATGCCTCGACAGATAAGCAATGGCTCAGCAGCGAAATGGAGAAACGCGGGTTGCACTCCGGGTCAGTGGTCATCGAAATCGGAAAAGCAGCAGAGGGATTGAAGCCCGGAAAGAGCCGCGTCTGGTTCGTTTCAAAAGAACTGTGGAGCGCACTGACGATCGCGGAGAAGAAAGCCGCCATTGAAAGGGGGGCAGGATGCACTCCAGAAATAGATTGATGAAGGAGGGCGGCAGGCAAAGGACGGACACCCCCGGCAAAGGAACACCACTCCGACCCCACGGGGCAGCAGGCCGGCGGACGGGGGCGACGACCGGGACGGGGAGCGGGACGGGGGCAGTCGGTGAAGTCCCACCCCACGCCCCCCGCACCCCACGGGGTGTCCGGACTCTCTCGTCGGCGGGAGGGGGGGTCCAGAAAAATTCGGGGAGAGGTCTGTCTCTGTGTGTGGGGTCCGTGGGGTGCGTTCGGTCCCCCGTCCCTCGGCCTGTCGCCGCCCCACGGCCACAACAATCACGCCGTGGGGGCCGTTCCTTGCGCACCCCACGCACCCCACGCACCCACCCACTCACCGACAGGAGGTTTTCTGATGCCATATGACTTTAACGGCGACGGCGTGCTTCGCTGGTCCCACGATGATGTTGAAGCTGGGAGGTGTGCCCCCGACCAGCTGTGGAAGCCGGTTGTGTCTGGCGCCCCCGCTGGCCAGCCCGCCGGGGAATCGCCTGCTGCTGCCCCGCCCGCTGACGTCATCAAGGCTGACGTCATGGCCGCTTACAAGTCGGCGGGCGGTCCTGCGTACTTGCAGCGCATTGCTCTCGACAGCCCGTCGCAGTTCCTCAAGTTGTTGTCTCGGTTGTTGCCCCAAACGGTGGAAGTCGAAGCGTCTGTGAACGTGCGCCAGTTGTCGGCTGCAGCCGACCGGATGTTTGAGGTGCGTCGTGCCCACGGGCTTTGTCAGGCTTACCCGTTCACCACAGTGCTGCCGGACGGAAAGCGGGTGGTCGAGGTGGGCGCTTTGTCGCCCCAGCATTTGGCGCTGCTGGCCGGTCAGGCCGACATTCCGTCGCTTCCCGGCCAGCATTTCGTGACGTTCCGGAAGGAGGGCGAGCGGTGGCTGCCGGTGGAAGTGCGTGACGCTGATTTTGTGGAGGTGAAAGATGGTCCAAACCCAATCGCTGCCTGACGGGGCAATGCTGTTTCTCGCCGCCTACTCGGCGGGGGGCGCTGCGTCGGTGGTCGAGGCGCTAGTCGAAAGCGGGTGCGGGGCCGACGAGTTCGCAAGCTGGTGCCGCTTGCCTCCTTTCTGCGCTCGTTTGCATTCGATGCTTTCGTCATTGGAGGTTGCCCCGCCCCCGGACCCGTTCGATTTCGCGCCGCTTCCCCCGGTCACTTGCGCATTTGCTGGCGCCACGTGGGCAATAGACCAGTTTGGCCCAATGTTCCACGGCCACGCGTATGACCACGTTTCCCGCCGCTTTACCGATGGAAAGCGAATGAGCGAGCTACTGCCGGGCGATGTCGAGTGGTTCAACACGGCGGCCAGTTGGCCAAAAGGTGGCTGACAGGGCCGACCGGCCCCCGCCGCCCGCCCGACTGGCGGCCCCGGCGATGCCCCGTCGATGCGGTTCCACGGTGGTTCCACGCGACTCGCGGGCAGGGGTCGGGGTGGGTATAGCCGGGCGGATCTCGCCACCGAAAGCGGGCGGTCGGAGACACGCCGGCAACTGGCCGGTGGATAGCCGGCAACGCCCGTACCCACAGCCTGAGAATGAAAGCCCCGGAAGGACGGGGCGCGCGACGTTGCATGTGAGTCCCGGACGAGGAACCACAGGAACGCGGACGGGGAAGCAGCGGACGGAAACACCCCCGGGTCGAAAGGCAGGGCAGGTGGCAAGAGAAAGCTTCCCCTGTTCCCTCGACCGGCATCCCACTCCCCGCATTCCACGGTGCCTCGCGGCACCCTTTGTCATTTCAGACTACTTTTCGGCGCCGCCCGCCTCTGCTTAGTTTGGCGAGTGGGCCGAGGTGCCGCCCGCCCCATTTCACTGGAGGAAACCAATGAAACTCGCCGACAGCGTAGCAACCGCCAAGACAGGTGACGAGGAGTTGGTCCGCGTCCCCGTCCGTTTCACCGCCGAGGAATGGCAGGAGGTGAAAAAGATGCTCGACGGTCGCCCCTTCAGCGTCTACGTCCGTCGGCTCATTTCCCGAGAAATGGGCGCCGCTTCCCGCCAGCAAGACCGGCTCGAAGAGTCGTTTTCCCGGCTTGTGTCCCGGCTGGAGAAAGCCGCCTGACAAGGCCGTAGCAAGTACGCCGCCCATCCCGACAAGGAGGAATCAAATGGAACAGCAACGCCCCGCGCAAGCGGTACGCAACGAAATCAGTGAAACCGTTGAGCAACTTCGCATTGCGGAGAATGGCTCGTCCGCAACTTCCAAGGCCGCGCTGCTCGAAAAGCTCAACAGGCTTTCGGCAGAAATGGCGTTGCAGCCGCCGAACATCGATGACCTCAGGCTCGAAACGCAATCGGTCTTGCAATCGATTCGCGCCGTCGACGATTGCCGGCTGCAAGTGGTCGGCCTGAACTCACGATTGAATCGCCTGCGTGATGAACTCGTCCGGGCGGAAGCCGCTGACAGGGAAGCCGCGCAGCAAGTCATCGCAAAACGCTACTCCGATGCAATGGCCGCCCACAGGCAGGACGTGTACAACGCATTGCGGAGTTACCGCCGATTGCTGGCCGCACGTAAAGCCGCTGGCGCCACTTCCACCCCGCCAGCATTCGACTCGTCGCTGATCCGCCCCATGGGATGGCAAGGGTCGGTAAGCGAAATGGTCCTGCAGGGAACCACTTTCCCGCATGAGGCCGACGACCGGGAGGAAGTGGCGTGAAGAACCAACAACACCCCCTAGTTTCACTGCTTGGCGATCTGTCGTCTGCCGAGCAACAAGAGTTTATCGATGCGGTCGATTACCTGACGGAGAAAGGGGCCGATGGCCAGGTTCCGGAGGGAAGCATTACGAAAGTCTTGGCCAGCCTGTCGCCCCGCGTCCGCAATACGTTTGCACTGTTGAACGAGGCGCTCGATACACCGAGAGTGGCGCCATTCGCCACCAAGCGCTCGGAAGCCGAGAAAGCGGCGGTGTTGGGCTTCGACCCGGAAGTGACCCAGCAAGTGAAGGGGCGCCTTGACCAAGAGACAGTGACCGCTGGCCTGCAATCAAGGCTTGGTACTGACCGCGACTTGCCGCAGGAACCGCTTTCTCGCCGCGACGTCATCGCTGCGGCCCTCGAAGCCCATGGAGGTGAATGAAATGGACGAATATTTCAACGCGCCCGACATGACCGTCGCGCAGGACATCGCCAAGGAACGCCGCGCCCGGGCCGCCAAGCTCGTCGATCAAGCTATGCAGAGTGGCGGTCAGATGGTTGGCCGGGTGTATGTGCCGAAGAACCCGCTCGCCAACTTCGCCGAGGGGTTCGCAGGCGGGATGCAGCGCGAAATGGCCGACCGCGATTTGAAAGCTGAGCAGGACAAGTATCGCCGGGCTGAACAGGCGTGGCTTGCCGAGAAACCCGACGAGCTTGCCCGCACTGGCGACCCGCAACTTTTCGAGCGTTGGATGCAAAAGGGCCAACAGTTCAAGGACCGGGCGGCACTGGAAATGCAGTTCGCCAACCGTGCAGACGACCGCCGGTTCCGTCACGACGAAGCCACCCTCACGCGCGAGCAGCGGGCCGAGGAAGCGCGGCTGAACAGGGAAGCCAAACAGCAAGACCGGGCCGAGCAGCGCGAGTTTCAAGCGGGCCAGAACGCGCTCTATAAGCGCACCGCCGAGCAGATGGCTGCTGCCGCAAGGCAGCCCCGCGAGCGGTTCCAACTCGTCACTGCGGAAGATGGCTCCGTCCATCGCATCAACATGGACACGGGCGAGCGCTCCCCGGTGGAGGGCATCAAGAAAGCCACGCCGGCTACGAAGTTGAACGCCGCGCAGCAGAAAGCCCTTGATGACGCTGACGTCTTCTTGGGTCACATCGACAATGCCCTTGACCTCCTCGGCAGCAACCCGAATGCGCTCGGCCTGAAAACGATGATTACTGATACCGCTTTGCAGCGTATCGACCCGGAGGGTGTAGCCACCCGCGCAGCGGTCGGCGGGCTTGCGGCAGAGAAGGTGCATCAACTTTCCGGCGCTGCAGTTTCCGCCGCCGAGTTCAAGCGGCTTCAGCCTTACTTGCCAGCGGCGGGCGACAGCACCGAGACAGTGCGGAAGAAGCTTCAGGGACTGAGAAAAGAGGCCGAACGCATCCGAGGGAATCATGCCAAGGGGCCGACGACGCCGAGCGCTGAAACGCCGAAGCCGGCTGCGGCCAGCGGCACTTGGGACGCTGACAAGGAGGCACGCTATCAAGCGTGGAAGAAAGCAAATGGCAAATGACCGCGAGTTGGAAGAGTTCGAGTTCCGGGCGCGTCTGGAACGGGAAAGTGCTACTCCTGATGCTGTAAAGACGGGGACGGGCGCTATGCCCGCCACCCCTCCTACTTTCGGGCAGGAAGCCGGCAGGCAAGGCAAGTTATTCGTGCGGGCGCTCGCGAACATGGCGGCGTCGCCCGTCGCCATCGGCGGCAACGCACTGAACAAGGCCATCAACGCAACGTTCGGCACGAATCTCGGAATGCCCGGGGAAGCCATCGAGCGCGGCTTGGATACGTTCTTGCCGAAGCCGGAAACCGGCGTCGAGAAATTCACTCAGGAGATTGCCAAGTCGGCCCCCGCATTCGCGCTCCCCGCCAGCATTCCGGCGCAGGCGGTTGGCAATGCCGCCATTGCATCCGCTCAAGCCCGACCGGGCGAGGAAGCAAAGGAAGCTGTGGTGGGCGGTGCCGGTGGCGGCGCGGGCGCTGCTGTCGGTCCCGTTCTCAGCAAGGCGCTGCGAGCGACCGGCAACGTCGCTGCTCATGGCCTGGGAATGGCTACCGGTGCCGGCGCTGAAAGCGTGAAACAGGCGTGGAAGGGCGGCCCCGGTTTCGTCGAGAACATGCGCGGGAAAGTCGATCCGGCGGAGGTGGTCGCCACTGCACGTGACGGGCTGGCCAACATGCGGCAGCAGATGTACGACCGTTACGCTACCGCGAAAGGCGGGTGGGCCTCGGATACTTCCCCGCTTGACTTCCGCCCCGTGGCGCAAGCGTTCGATGATGCGGTCGGCAAGTTCGGCTTCCGAGGCAAGATGCAGCCCGGCGCGGAAGAGGTCATGCCGAAGGTGAAAAGTCTTCTTGATGAATGGCAAACGCGGGCAGCGAAGGACCCGTCGTTTTTCACCGTTGAGGGCATGGACGCATTGAAGCGCCACCTGCAAGACCTCACTCCGGATTTCAACAACCGCACCGGACGAGCTTTCGTCACGGAGGTCGTCGATAAGGTGAAAGCTGGCATCGTGGCGCAACGTCCCGAGTACGCCAAAGCAATGAATGATTATTGGTCGTCGTCGGCCCAGCTGGACGAAATCGCCAAGACTCTCTCGCTTGGTGACAAGGCCAGCATCGATACGGCACTGCGCAAGCTGCAAAGCCTGACGCGGAACAACGTCAATACCAATTACGGCCAGCGGGTCAAACTGGCTGGCGAGTTGGCCGAGCAGGGCGGCGCTGACATTCTTCCCGCAGTTGCTGGCCAGTCCATGAGTTCATGGACTCCGAGAGGGTTGCAGCAGGCTGCTGCGATAGGCGGAACGTTCGCTAACCCGGGGTCTGTGGTCGCGCTGCCGGTGATGAGTCCGCGTGTGGTCGGTGAAGCCACGCGCGGAGCCGGGAAAGCATCGAGTGCCGTGGCCGACAACCCGATGACGCGCGCGTTGCTGGATGTGCTGCGCAGGACCCGTGGGGCGATGGGGGTCGAAATTCCGAGCGGGGGTGAGTGATGGAGTTGAACGTATCGACGGATGACTACCCGCCATCATCGGTCAAGGGGCAGGACGGCAACACCTACGAAATATGTCCGCTCGAAACGATGCTGGACGCCCTCGACACAGCGGCGGATTGCATCATGACCAAGAACGCCGAGTCGGCGCTTTACGTGTTGGCTGAGTTGAAGCTCCGTTTATTGGCCGATGCGGCGCTATATGAACGCATCATAAGTCAGGGAATGCGTGGCCATGAGTACGTGCGACAGTGACGAGGAGCAGCTTGCCCGGTGGCCCCGGAAGGAGGAAGGGGCGGAGATGATGACCGAGCAGGAAATCGCTGACGAAATGGGCATCAGCAAGCAGCGCGTGTGCTTTCTTTTGCAGCGGGCGCTCGGAAAGTTGAAGCCGCTGTTCGAAGCAAGAGGCTATACGGACTCGAAATGGAAATGACCTTCAGGTAGTCCGCCGTTGAGCGCTTCCCCGGCCAGCGGCAGGTGTCGGGGGCCGAGCGCAAGGCATTCAACCAACCTGCCGCTCCTTTCCGGCCGGTCACGCTTTCCCACGTGGCCGGTTTTTCTTTATCCGGCCCAGATACGCGCCCCAACGCTCCATCACTTCCTTCCGTTCCTTGATGAAGGTCATGCGGGCGTATGTTCGTCCCAATGGTCCGACGACCCGGTGAGCTAATTGGGCCTCAAGCAGGTCGGCCCGCTCTTTCAATTCTTCGTCGGCCAGCGTTCGGAAGGTTGTGCGGAATCCGTGAGTGACCGCTGTTTCAGCTTCGACCCCCATTCGGCGCAGGGCGGCGTTCAGCGCGTTATCTGACAGCGGCCTTTCCCGGGTTCGATGTGACGGCAGCACGAACGTACCGTCGCCCGTCGCCTTGTGCAGTTCGCGCAGGATGGCCACGGCGTGTGACGATAACGCAGCCACGTGCGGCAAGCGCATCTTCATTCTGTCAGCCGGAATGTGCCATTCCCCGGCGTCGAGTTTGAATTCCGACCATTCGGCCTTCCGCAATTCGCCGGGGCGGCATGCAATCAGCGGCATCAGCTGCAGGGCGCTCTTGACCACGAAAGACCCTGTGTATCCATCAATGGCCCGGAGCAGCCCGCCAAGCTCTTTCGGGTCAAGCACGGCGGCATGGTGCTTCACGGGGGGTGGGTGGAGCAGGTCGCCGAGGGCCACATCAGCAGCCGGGTTCCGTTCAGCCAGTCCGGATGCCACGGCGAATTTACAGACCCGACCGATAATTGAGTATGCCCGTTTGGCTTGGTCGAATGCCCGGCGACTTTCGCAGCGCCGCACCACGGCCACCACGTCAGCCGCCCGCAGGCCGCCGATGGGAAAGTCTCCGATGACCGGGAATACGTCATTTTCGAGCAACGCCAAATGCTTATCAGCAGTGACGCCTGCCAACTTCACTCGCACTTTCGTGCGCCACATTTCAGCAACCACTTTGAATGTCGTATCCGACCCGAGCCTCTCGGCCACCTTGGCGGCTTGTCTTTCCGCGCTAGGGTCTTTGCCGCTGGCCAGCAGTTCGCGGGCCTGTGATGCAGCAACACGGGCATTGGCCAGCGTCACGTCAGGGAAGTGGCCGAGGCTGAGCATGCGCTCCTTGCCGAGCCAGCGATAACGATAACGCCAGAGCTTGTTGCCGGCAGGCGTCACCTCGATGAACAGCGATAGACCGCTGGCATCAGCCACTCGGTAGATTTTGTCGCGTGGCTTCAGCGCCCTGATTTGCTTTTCCGTGAGCATGTTCCGTTCTCCTGTGGGTAGGCCGGAAGACGATGCGGGTAGGTGGTCATGATTCTACCCGCAAGGCGTTCGGCTGTTGTCGGACGTCGATGGACGCCGCAGGAAAAATTGAAACATCCAGAAATGCCGTCACACAATGGATTAGCGGATTTCTGTGGATAGACTCGGACTCACACGGACGATTTAGATGGTCCCCTCGACAGGAATCGAACCTGTATCTGGCGCTTAGGAGGCGCCCGTTCTATCCATTGAACTACGAGGAGAGACCCGGCGCGCATTGTAGCGGCTGCCGGCCTTCGCGGCCAGTGGATGGGCGGATCGGGGTAGAATTGCGCCCTCGTTTCAGCAATCGCCTCCGGCGACCGACATGCCTTTCCTGACCCTCTCCGATGCTTCTCTCGCCTTCGGCCATGTGCCGCTGCTCGACCATGCCGATTTTCAGCTCGACCCTGGCGAGCGCGTCGCGCTGATCGGGCGCAACGGCACCGGCAAATCCTCCTTGCTGGCGGCGCTCGCCGGCTTTGGCGCGCTCGATGACGGGACGGTGTGGCGCCAGCCCGGCGCGCGTATCGGCTATGTGCCCCAGGAGCCGCCCTTTGATCCGGAACTGACGGTATTCAAGGCCGTCGTTGCCGGCATGGGGACGACCTCGGCCCTGCTCGCCGATTATCACGAAGTCTCGCATCAGTTGGCCGAGAGCGATGCCGATCACGAGCCGCTGCTGGCCCGCCTGCATGTGCTGCAAACTGAGCTCGAAGCGCTTGGCGCCTGGCAGTTCGAGTCGCAGGCCGAGCGCGTCATCGCCCGCTTCTCGCTCGATCCGGACGCGAAAGTCGGCAGCCTTTCCGGTGGCCAGAAGAAGCGCCTGGCGCTGGCGCAGGCACTGGCAGTGTCGCCCGATGTGCTGCTCCTGGACGAGCCGACCAACCATCTCGACATCGCCGCCATCGAATGGCTGGAAACCCTGCTGATCGAATCGAACGTGACGCTGCTCTTCATCACCCACGACCGGCGCTTCCTCGACCGGCTGGCGACGCGCATCGTCGAACTCGACCGCGGCAAGCTGATGAGCTGCCCCGGCAGCTTCACCGAGTATCAGAAGCGCAAGGCGCAGATGCTGCACGACGAGGAAATTGCCAACGCCAGGTTCGACAAGTTCCTGGCACAGGAAGAGGTGTGGATCCGGAAGGGCGTGGAAGCCCGGCGTACGCGCAACGAAGGCCGCGTCCTGCGCCTCGAGCAGTTGCGGCGTGACCGTGCGGCGCGGCGTGATCGCCAGGGAAAGGTCGAGCTGGCACTGGATTCCGGCGAGAAGAGCGGCCAGCTGGTGGCCGAGCTGACGAACGTGACCAAGCGCTTTGGCGAAAAGACCGTGGTGCGCGATTTCTCGACCCGCCTGATGCGCGGCGACAAGATTGGCCTGATCGGTCCCAACGGCGCCGGCAAGACGACGCTGCTGCGCCTGATCCTCGGCGAATTGCAGCCCGACGCGGGCAAGGTCCGTCAGGGCACCAAGATCGAAGTCGCCTACTTCGACCAGTTCCGCAGCCAGCTCGATCCGGAGGCGGCGCTGGTCGACGTCATCTCGCCGGGCTCCGATTATGTGGAAGTGGCCGGCGTGAAGAAGCACGTCATCAGCTACCTCGGCGATTTCCTGTTTGCGCCACAACGCGCACGTTCGCCAGTCAAGTCGCTGTCCGGCGGCGAGCGCAACCGCCTGCTGCTGGCCCGCCTGTTCGCGCGGCCGGCCAACGTGCTGGTGCTCGACGAACCGACCAACGATCTCGACATCGAGACGCTCGAACTGCTGGAAGAGCTGTTGCAGGACTATCCCGGCACGCTGTTCCTGGTCAGCCACGACCGCGCCTTCCTCGACGCGGTGGTGACGCAGACCATCGCCGCCGAGGGCGATGGCGTCTGGCACGAATATGCCGGCGGCTACAGCGACTGGGCCAACTATCAGCAGCAGCGTCGTGCGGCCGAGGCGATGGAGGCACAGGCGACGAAGCCGAAGGAAGCGCCGAAGCCGGTAGTGGAAAAATCGCGCAACGCACCGACCAAGCTCTCCTACAAGGATCAGCGCGAACTCGATGCCTTGCCGGGCCGGATTGCGACGCTCGAAGAGGAGCAGAAGGCGCTGACCGCGAAGCTTGAGGATCCGACGCTCTACGCCAGTGACCCGCAGGCAGCGCAGGGTTTCGCGACGCGCCTCTCGGAGATCGACGACGAATTGCTGGTGCTGCTGGAGCGCTGGGAAGCGCTGGAGGCGCTGACCGCACGGAACTGAATGGGGCAGATGATGTTCCATAGCGCTATGAGCGCGCCCTTGACCCGGTCATTCCGGCGAAGGCCGGAATCCAGTCCGGTCGCAGCGGCAGCGATGGTCGCCGTAGCTGGACCCCGGCGTTCGCCGGGGTGACGGCCGGGGTGAGGCCCAAGAGGCGATTTGATTTTGAAACAGGAAAGACCATGTTGAAGAAACTGCTGATTGCACTCCTCTCCACCTGCGCGCTCGGTGCTGTCGCCGCTGAAAAGAAGGTGCCGCCGGTCGAGGTCTTCATTCCGCACATGTGCCTGGCTTGCCTCGACTGGGCCGAGCATCTTCGCCAGAACGGCTTCCCGGAGGTGAAGGTGAAGGAGGTTGCCGACATGGCGGCGCTGAAGAAGAAACTGAAGGTGCCGGCCGACCTCGAATCGGTTCATACCGCGGTTGTCGCCGGATATTTCGTCGAAGGACACGTGCCGGCCGAGGACATCCGCGAAATGCTGACGGAAAAGCCGAAGGCCTGGGGCATTGCGGTACCCGGCCTGCCGCGTGGCGCACCGGGGCGCGAACTGTCGATGCCGAGCTGCGAGACCGGCTGCACGATGCTCGACGCGCAGACCCCCGAACGTGAGATCCGGCGCGAGATGTTCAATACGATGATTGTCTACAAGGACGGCCGCGTGAAAGTCTGGGCGCGGCATTGAGCGCATTTCCGAAATGAGCGTGCACGCCCGCCGGCGCGCTGCGCTTGAAGCGTGTCTGCTCGACCTCGCGCCGGTCTGGATGCCGTCACCGTTCTGCGAAGCACGGCCGGCCTGGTGCACCGCGCATCCCGAGCTCGCCGAGGCCTTGCTCGCACTCGATGACGCAACGCTCGCCATCCTCAGCGCCGATGCCGCCGCGGCGCATGCCTTCCTCCTTCCGCATCTGCCAGCCCTTGCCCGGCTGCCGGCATTGATCGACCTGCCACAACGTGAGGTGGCCCTGGTGCCGGCGCCGGAGCGCAAGGCTGCTTGGCATTTCATCCCCGGCCGCAAGGCGGCGCAGATCGATGCCTTTGCCGCTGCTGTCGGCGCGCCACGGGCACCGCTGGTCGAATGGTGTGCCGGCAAGGGGCATCTCGGACGGCGTTTCCTGATGGCCTGGGGTGGCGAGGCGAGGGCACTTGAGCGCAATGCCGTTCTCTGCCGCGAGGGTGAGGCGCTCTCCGCGCGCGCCGGCCTCGCGCAGCGTTTCACGGTGGCCGACGTGCTCGCCGAGGAGGCCGCCGCCAGCCTCGCTGGCGCCCACGCCATCGCCTTGCATGCCTGCGGCGATCTGCATCGGCACCTGATCGACCACGCCGGCCCGGCCGGTGCGCGTGCGCTCGATGTCGCGCCGTGCTGCTACCCGCTCGGTGCCGACGATTACTACCGGCCGCGCGGTGGCGCCAGTGCGCTGCTGCTCGACCGCAATGCACTGCGACTTGCCGTCACCGAAACCGTCACCGCGTCGCCACGGCTGGCCGCCCAGAGCGAACGCCTTTCGGCCTGGAAACTCGCTTTCGTCGCGCTGCGCGAGGCGCATGCACCCGGCGCGCCGTATCGCACCTTCAAGCCGGTGCCGGCTGCGTGGAGCAGCCGCGATTTCGCCTTCTTTCTGCAGTCGCTGGCTGCGCGCGAGGACCTTCCGCTCGACCCGGGGCTCGACTGCGCCGCTGCCGAAGCCGCGGGTTGGGCCCGTCATCGTGCTGCCCGCCGATTGCAGTTGCCGCGCCTCGCCTGCCGCCGTGCGATCGAAATGTGGCTGCTGAACGATCTTGCGCTGGCGCTCGAGAACGATGGCTTCGAGGCCGGGCTGAACCGCTTCTGCCCGCACACGCTGACGCCGCGCAACGTGATCGTCTCGGCGCGGCGCTGAGGCGCGTTGGCCGCCGCAACGCACCGCGCCATCCCGCCCGGCGCCGGAAAACCGGATTTATTCACCGGCCGCCCGGTCACGCCGGGTGTTTCGGCACTAAACTGCCGGCCGCCGCCTGTCGCAGGTGGCGAATACGCCAAGCTCCCCGAAAGTCTTTAATGATCGTCCTCAAGAACGTCACGCTGCGCCGCAGCTCGAAAACCCTGCTCGACAAGACCTCCGTCACCATCAACCCCGGCGAGAAGGTCGGCCTCGTGGGGCGCAACGGTGCCGGCAAGTCGACGCTGTTCGCGCTGCTCAACGGCACCCTGCACGAGGACGGTGGCGACTGCAGCATCCCGAAGCACTGGCGGATGGGGCAGGTGGCGCAGGAGATGCCGGAAACGGAGCAGAGCGCGACCGATTTCGTCATCGACGGCGACACGCCGCTGCTTGCCGCACGCAACGAGGTGAAGGCCGCCGAAGAGAGCGATGACGGCATGCGCATGGCCGAGGCCTACATGGCGCTCAACGATGCCGGCGAGCACGACGCCGAGTCCCGCGCCCAGTCGCTGATCCTCGGCCTCGGCTTCAAGGTCTCGGAACTGCACAACCCGGTCAGCAGCTTCTCCGGCGGTTGGCGCATGCGCCTGCAGCTCGCGCGTGCGCTGATGTGCCCCTCCGATTTCCTGCTGCTCGACGAACCGACCAACCACCTCGACCTCGACGCCATGGTCTGGCTGGAAGCCTGGCTCAAGCGCTACCAGGGCACGCTGATCATGATCAGCCACGACCGCGAATTCCTCGATGCCATCACCGGCGTCACGCTGCACATCGACAACGCCAAGCTCGTCCGCTACGGCGGCAACTACAGCAAGTTCGAGGACATGCGCGCCGAGCAGATCGTGCTGCAGCAGGCCACCGCCGCCCGCCAGGCGGAGAAGATCGCCCACCTGCAGTCCTTCATCAACCGCTTCAAGGCCAAGGCCAGCAAGGCCAAGCAGGCGCAGAGCCGGGTCAAGGCGCTGGAGCGCATGGAGAAGATCGCGCCGGTGCTGGCCGAGGCCGAGTTCAGCTTCGAGTTCCAGGAGCCGCAGAACCTGCCGAATCCGATGCTCTCGATGGTCGATGTCAGCATCGGCTATCCGCCGCCGGAAGGGGCGCCTGAGGGAACCCCGCCGACGGTGATCGTGCGCGGCATCAACCGCTCGGTGATGGCCGGCCAGCGCATCGGCATCCTCGGCGCCAACGGCCAGGGCAAGTCGACGCTGGTGAAGACCATCGCCCGCGACCTCAAGGCGCTCGCCGGCGACGTCACCGAGGGCAAGGGCCTCAGCGTCGGCTACTTCGCGCAGCAGGAACTCGACGTGCTGCGCCCGCAGGACACGCCGCTCGAACACATGATCCGGCTGGCCAAGGAGGCCATTGCCGCTGGCCGCAGCAACGTGCCCGGGCGCGAGCAGGAGCTGCGCAACTTCCTCGGCACCTTCAATTTCGGTGGCGACATGTATAAGCAGCCGGTCGGCACCATGAGCGGCGGCGAGAAGGCCCGCCTCGTACTGTGCATGATCGTCTGGCAGCGCCCGAACCTGCTGCTGCTCGACGAGCCGACCAACCACCTCGATCTCGCCACGCGCGAGGCCTTGGGCGTAGCGCTGAACGAATTCGAAGGCACGGTCATGCTGGTCAGCCACGACCGCGCGCTGCTGCGCGCCGTGTGCGACGAATTCTGGCTGGTCTCGCGTGGTGGCGTCGGCCCCTACGATGGCGATCTGGACGACTACCAGCGCTACCTGCTCGAGGAGGCGAAGCGGGTGCGCGAGGAAGCGGCGGCGGCATAGCGAACGAAGGGACGGGGGCGGCTCGCGGTCACGAATCGCGCCGGGGGAAACTCATCCTTGAACAGTCCGGGTGGTGTGCGACCGACGCAAACCGCTCGTGTCTGCTACACTAAACGTTAATGTTTACGTTAAAGGATTTTGCCATGGCTTTCACCGCTCAAGATGTCGTTCCTATCAGCGAGGCCCGTGCCCGACTGACGGAGCTCTCCGATGAAGTGGTGGCCGGGGCTGAAAAGTTGCTGACCAAGAACGGTACCGCCTACGTTGCCATCGTTGATGCGAGGAAGCTCGACTACTACCACACGCTCGAAGCGGAGCACGCCAATCTGGTCCTGCTGACCGAGGCTGAAGCGGGCTTGCGCGAACTCATGGCCGGACAGCGCGTATCCAGCGACGAGCTCCTGAAAGCCTTGTCCTGATGGCCTTGCCGCTGAACGCCAGGGTCGAGGCTGCACCGAATTTCCTGGCCAACCTGGATGCTGCCTGCCAGTTCTTCCAGCTTCAGGATGCCGATACCGCCGCTGCCCGGCTGACCACGTTGAAAGCGGAGTTGCGGGAAATGATTGCGGTGCTGGCGTGGTCCCCTGCCAGTGGTCGGCCAGCACGATTCCTGTCGCCAAGGTCTGCACAGGCGAAGCTGAAAGCCAACGCTGTTCTGCTTCTGGCCGAACAGGCCGGCCTGCCAGCCTTGCGAGAATACGTTGTCGGCCAGCACATCGTTTTGTACGCCCATTCCGCAACCGATGTCGTGCTGTTGGCATTGAAGCATCAGCGGCAGTTGGTGTTTTCGGCTTAAGGGCTGCAACGGCCAGGAATTTTTCGGCCATTCGCTCCATTTCGTTTCGACTCGTTTTGAACGCCACTCTGGAATCCCCGCATGGAAATCAAGGTCAACTTCCTCGACAAGCTCCGGCTTGAGGCCAAATTCGACGACTTCACGGTCATCTCCGACCAGCCCATCCGCTACAAGGGTGACGGCTCGGCGCCGGGGCCATTCGATTACTTCCTGGCCTCCTCGGCCCTGTGCGCGGCCTACTTCGTGAAGCTCTACTGCGACACGCGCGGCATTCCCACCGAAAGCATCCGCCTGTCGCAGAACAACATCGTCGATCCGGAAAACCGCTACAAGCAGATCTTCAAGATCCAGGTCGAGCTGCCGCCGGACATTTCGGCCAGGGACCGCCTCGGTATCCTGCGTTCCATCGACCGCTGCACGGTGAAGAAGGCGGTGCAGGCGGGGCCCGACTTCGTCATCGAGGAAGTCGAAAACCTCGATGCCGACGCGCAGGCGCTGCTGATGCTGGGTCGGGGTACGAGTGCGGATGCGGACAGGCACACCTACATCCTGGGCAAGGACCTGCCGCTGGAGCAGACCATCGCCAACATGACGGCCTTCCTCGCCGGCCTCGGCATCAAGATCGAGATCGCGTCCTGGCGCAATCTGGTGCCCAACGTCTGGTCGCTGCACATCCGCGATGCGCACTCGTCGATGTGCTTCACCAACGGCAAGGGTGCGACCAAGGAAAGCGCGCTGGCCTCGGCGCTCGGCGAGTACATCGAGCGCCTGAGCTGCAACCATTTTTACACCCACCAGTTCTGGGGCGAGGACATCGCCGCCGCCGACTTCGTGCATTACCCGGACGAGCGCTGGTTCAAGCCCGGCAAGAAGGATGCGCTGCCGGCCGGCATGCTCGACGACTACTGTCTGGCCATCTTCAACCCCGACGGCGAACTGCGCGCCTCGCACCTCTACGACACCAATTCCGGCAACGTGAAGCGCGGCATCTGCGCGCTGCCGTACGTGCGTCAGTCGGACGGCGAGGTGGTGTATTTCCCGACCAACCTGATCGACAACCTCTACCTCAGCAACGGCATGAGCGCCGGCAACACGCTGCCGGAAGCGCAGGTGCAGTGCCTGTCGGAAATCTTCGAGCGGGCAGTGAAGCGCGAGATCATCGAAGGCGAGATCGCGCTGCCGGATGTGCCGAAGGAAGTGCTGGCCAAGTACCCCGGCATCGTCGCCGGCATCGAGGCACTGGAAAAACAGGGCTTCCCGGTGCTGGTGAAGGATGCGTCGCTCGGCGGCGAGTTTCCGGTGATGTGCGTGACGCTGATGAACCCCCACACCGGCGGCGTCTTTGCCTCCTTCGGGGCGCACCCCAGCCTGGAGGTGGCGCTGGAACGCAGCCTGACCGAGCTGCTGCAGGGGCGCAGCTTCGAAGGGCTGAACGACCTGCCGCGGCCCACCTTCGAGAGCAATGCCGTCACCGAACCGAACAACTTCGTCGAGCACTTCATCGATTCCAGCGGGGTGGTGTCCTGGCGCTTCTTCAGCGCCAAGGCGGATTACGCGTTCGTCGAATGGGACTTCTCCGGCCACGGCGAGAATTCGAACGCCGATGAAGCCGCCAAGCTGTTCGGCATTCTCGACAGCATGGGCAAGGAAGCGTATATGGCGGTCTATGATCAACTCGGTGCCGTGGCCTGCCGCATCCTGGTGCCCGGCTATTCCGAGGTCTACCCGGTCGACGATCTGATCTGGGACAACACCAACAAGGCGCTCGCCTTCCGCGAGGACATCCTCAACCTGCACCGCCTCGACGATGCCGCGCTGAAAGCGCTGCTCGAACGCCTGGAAGAGGGCGAACTCGACGACTACACCGACATCCGCACGCTGATCGGCGTCGAGTTCGACGAGAACACGGTCTGGGGCCAGCTCACTGTGCTGGAACTGAAGCTGCTGATCAACCTCGCCCTCAAGCAGTTCGAAGCCGCCCACGATCTCGTCGGCGCCTTCCTGCAGTACAACGAGAACACCGCCGAGCGCGGCCTGTTCTACCAGGCCCTGAACGTGGTGCTGGAAGTGGTGCTCGACGACGAACTGGAACTGGCCGACTACGAAGCCAACTTCCGCCGCATGTTCGGCGATGCGCGCATGGATGCGGCGATCGGTACGCTGGATGGCAGTGTGCGCTTCTTCGGCCTGACGCCCACGAGCATGAAGCTCGAAGGGCTCGATCGGCACCAGCGCCTGATCGACAGCTGCAGGAAACTGCACACGGCACGGGCGACGGTGGCGGTGGCGTCGGGTCGGGGTGGGGAATGATCGGATCGGTCAGCAGCTCTGCATGTTGGTAACCGCGAAGGCACGCAATTCGGCCTGAGCTGCCGTCCAGTTTTCGCCGAATAAACGACTGCAGTCTGCTCTACTGCTGCCGGTCGCCGCGGATGAACGCTGAACGAAATTATTCCCTTACGGAGCTGCAAAGCGGTACGGGGCTGGCAACATTGGGATACTCAACAAGCCGAAGCGTCGGCACGGACATGCCAGTGGGCTTTCTCCGGTAAAGTGAAAACAATAACACTACAGCCGGCTCAAGAGCGTCTACTGAAGCCCGGAAGATGCACCTCATCAATCATGAGGCTGAATTGAGATGCGCCAAGCTGGGAAAAAGAATTGAACACCTATCAAGAACGATTTTGTGAACAGACCACTGCCGAAATTTCTGTGGCCGAGGCCGCCGCTCTGGTTGCAGAGAAATACCTCGATGGAAAACCTTCTCACCGTGGGAAACACAAAATCAAGCAGTCTGATCGCGACAATGAATTCTGGAGCGCAGCGTTTCTAGCTGAACTGCCTACAGAGATCTGGACCACAGATGTGATGATCCTTGCGCTGTCCCGCTATCTCGACCAAGAGCGAGTCAGTGCCCCACAGCTAATTGCGTCGATCGCTCGATCACAGCCTTCTGCGATATGCAGAGCGATTCGGTATGCCCGCATGGTCTACCAACCGAAGGTGGCGCGCCTGACCGAACTTCGGGAAATCGCAACTTACTCTCCCGAGATACACGAGCAGTGCTTGATCATCGACATCTTTCTCGATGCTCACTTGGTGCGCCAAGCGGAAATTGATAAATGGCAGCACGCCCTAGCTGGCCTGTCACCGTTTGAACTATTGATCTACGCAAGTCTGTTTGCCTTTGAGCATTTGATCCCTGGTCGATTCTCAAGTACTGAACAGAATATTGAGGATGAGGGGACTTGGCATGCCCTCACGGATCTGATCGCTTGGAAAATCAAGACCTCAACTGATACAAAAATTTCGCTGTCCGAGAAAAAAATCGGCTTGTCGATGGCCGAGCATTTAGCGCCATTTCTGTTCCCGGGGCGATCAGGAATGCCCCCACGCTTCGATTTGATGAATGCCTTTAATGCCTTGCTGGCGGCACAGGTCGAGATGAACGAATTCATCTCTCGCTCAGTCGATGCGCATAGTTACGATGACGCCGTTCAGTTTGTCCGTCGCGGTGAGCGATTGGAAATCGAGATCGCGGACCCAAGCATCCGCGCCCGATGGGAACGAGATGGGCGACGCATGCTGCTGTGCCATGGGTACTGGTTTTACAGAGCTATTGAAGAATTTGCTTCATCAGAGATTGCAAATCACCAGATCGGAACGCCGGTAAACCACGAGGCCAACCAGTTGGCGTACATACAGGCGCTGCGCACGAAACTTGAATTGGAAGAGGTTTATGGGATCAATGACTCCGTGTTGCTTGAGTCGGGGGAGCGCTTTAATTTGTTCCAGGCGCTGCTCTCGCTGGAACTGACCTCCGCTTTTTTTCAACGGGACTTTCTGGCCAAATTCGTTGCATTGCGCGCCCAGTCAGGGAATTCTGTGGGCGCCCTGAGCGAACTGGCACTACAGGGATTAATGGAGGGGATGCAGAATCGATTTCCTCTGACCTGGTCAGAACGAGAACAGAAAATCAGATCGATCGTTGGTTGGACGGTCTGCGATAAGTCACCCAAGGGCAGTCTGCCGATGGCGGCATCAATTCTGGATTTCTGGACAAACGACTGGCTGGCCTTGGCCTCACGGCTGCGTAGCAATACCTCCGGGCTAGTTCCCGAAATATTGGAGCGCCCATTCTTGAAGCTGGGCGGATATTTTGTGCAGTTACCTTGGGTCACCGGGCTTCAAAACAACTCCACTGCCGCTATCAATAATCTACGCCGGCTTGGCGCGCGACGGGGAGAGGCACAAGAGGAAACGTGTCGCATCGAAAGAAGTCTAGGAAAGCTTTTCGAATCCCGCGGATTCAAGGTCATTCAAGGTTTTCATCCTGATTCGGAGGCGTATCCGGAGGTGGGTGAAATCGATCTGATCTGTACCCGAGACGGGATCGTTCTTGTGATCGAAGTAAAGTCGTCGTTCAGGCGAAGGAGCCAACGAGAGGCTTGGCTCCATGGAAAAACAACCTTGCGTAAAGCGGGACAGCAGTTGCGACGCAAGGTTGAGGCAGTTAGTCGAATGCTTGCAGCAGAATCTGGCGGTGCGGTACTAGGACTGACGAATCCATGTGCCGTAAAGGGAATCATTGCTGACACCTCAATCGAGCATGATCACGAGCGCTTCAACGGATTTCTTAAGGTAACGGTCGAGGAAATCCTGATTGCTCTACGGGACGATCGTAGGTTTCTTGCCGACCCTATCGGAGTTATTGGGAAAAACAATGAGGAGGATGGCGATGGGACGCTGGCCGAAAAGCAGGTTCCTGAAAGCCTGTACATCGATGGATTCAATGCGCTTCGTTTCGTCGAAGTGCTAGAAAACGAGTTGGTTTGGTTGGAGGCCGACTCAGATGCCAAGCAACTGATGAATGGCGGCTAACTGACTAAAAGCCGAATTAATGAGAGTGATAGCTCAATGTCGGCTCAGGCCGAGGGGCTGCCCGTCAGTTGCAGAAATGGGTGGCTGCTCTACTCAGGAAACTGCCGTCGAACCACACCCAACGTCGAATGACGGCAACGGGTCGGAAGTTCGTATTCGCAGGATCGGATAACTGCCGTTCAGGAACATCAGAGGCCGATGACGGGTACAAACCCGCAATGCAAAAAGCCCATGCCGGTCGAGCATGGGCTTCGTAAATCTTTGACCTCGTAGCAATTGATCGAGGCATTCGGCATTCGCCGTTTGGTTACTACGCAATCATCACGTACTGCGGCGGATCTTCAACCATCTTGCCTCCAGTCGGGTTGTCAGCAGATGAGTCTGACTACCTTCACTTCAGACCCACTTTTAGGATAGCTCTCCCGTTGGAAATGTCTAGTCAAATAGCCAATACGAGGAGGGCTCCTGACTGGCGGACACCAGCCCTTCATTCCGCCCGCTGCCCCGTTCGCGCGATAATCGCGTTCCCTTGTGCAAGGACGCTTCCATGTCGCATTTTCTCTTCCTCAATGCCAGCACCCGCGCGCCCGGGCAGGTGGGCAATACCGAAACCCTCGCTCGCCGTGCCGCCGAGGCGCTGCCGGCCGATGCGAAGCAGACCTGGCTGGCGCTTGCCGGGCTCGATCTGCCGGCTTTCGTCGACCATCGCCACACCACGGGTGTCTATCCCATGCCGGAGGGCGATGCGAAACAGGTGCTCGATGCACTGCTCGCGGCCACCGATGTCGTGTTCGTGTCACCGGTCTATTGGTTCTCGGTCCCGTCGCCACTCAAGCTCTGCCTCGATCAGTGGAGTGCCTGGCTGCGTGTGCCGGGTCTCGACTTCAAGGCGCGCATGGCCGGCAAGCGCCTGTGGGTGGTGGCCACTAGCGGCGATCGTGCCAAGGCGCAGCCGATGCTGGACAGCTGCCGTCTGTGTGCCGAGTTCATGGGCATGGAATGGAAGGGGGCGTTGTGGGGCAAAGGTGGGGCGCCGGATACGGTGCTCACCGACCAGGCGGCGCTGGCTGCGGCTGAAGCCTACTTTGCACCCATCTAAGGCACGAACTACGCTGTACGAGAGGCGCCCCGGAAATTGGTGCGCGCGTGCTGCAGCGATGGGCGCGCTTCGGTTGGTCGTCGGAGTGGGTTAAGCTAACGGGCGGTCCCGATCGGGTCCGGGGGGAATGAACGGATGGATGCAGGCAAACAACTGCCGGTCGAAGTGAGTGTGGCGACGCTGCGTCAGCAGGCGGAACGCCTGAAGGCGCTCGTTCGGCCGCTCCTCGCCGATCCGGCTGCGCCGATTCCGCCGCGCCTGACTGCCAGCCTCTTCGATTTCTACATCACGGCCCAGGAGCGGCAGACCTGCCTGCAGGCTGCCGAAACGGCCCGTTCGCTGGCAAGCCTGCTGCATGG
>Ga0268298_10002015_pt1 | contig 22775 bp, 21 predicted proteins | sample WWTPWeurt_MetaG_FD_194462 | JGI IMG/M metagenome (GOLD analysis project Ga0268298, IMG submission 194462) | Activated sludge microbial communities from WWTP in Nijmegen, Gelderland, Netherland - WWTP Weurt | ecosystem: Engineered > WWTP > Aerobic digester > Activated sludge | place... | reverse complement strand
GCATATGCAGGGATACAAGGATCGCAGAACGTGATCGAAGACGAGTTGGCAGTGGGTGATGGAGACGAGGGTGGAGTGGGGAGATGGGGAGTGTGGGGTGTGTGCTGGAGACGCATGCAGAAGTGATTCCGCTTTCCTCCAAGGTCGATGATTTTCGGTGATCTGGACGGCCGCCGCAAGATTTCCCATGATTATGTAACGCAAAGCTTCTCAAGAGAAACTGGGAAGAAGAATTTCACTTCAACCCGTTCGCATGATGAAGAAATTTCGGAGTTGACAGCTGGGCGGCGTCTCCGTTCACTTGATCTACAGTTCGAATCATCCAGCACGGATGCGATAGATCATTTGTTTGAGTAAGCAGGGCTGATGCTGCCTTCGCCGAACTCACTCCCACGAAAACGAAAACGGATTTAGCACGCAATCAACGGGGCATTGCTATGCGCCGGGATTGTTGTTGGGAGATACGCAATGGTCGGCTACAAAGAGTCACCTCCTATTTCCCATCACCTCCCTGCACATTGGAATCTCCGATCAACAAGGAGAACTGGAAATGACACCAGACGAAAAGGCAACCATGGTCAGAATGCGTGAAGCACAGATGACCCCAAAGATGAAAAGAATCCGTGAAGCTGACCAGCGCATGGAGGAGCGACGCAGAGCAAAAGAGGCAGAGGAGTATGCCAAAGCAGGAGCCGAGATAAAGGCGATGCTGTATGAGCTGATGGGACCGCCTGTGAAGAAAGCGCCCGAGCCGGACATCAGAATCGAGATGGATTGAGGTCAGCTTCTGACCTGGTCAACAAAGATAGGAGGTAGATTCTGCGAGGCGGGGTAGCTCCCCGCCAATTTTTCCGCAGAGTCGAGCGGAATCTATGAATACAAAAACCTACGCTGGCAATGGCGCCGGTGATGCCTCACAACGTCATCTGGACAGCCTGTTCACGCCGGACACCCTGAAAAACATCCAACGTCGTCTGGTGCGCAAACTCCACAGTACGCACATTGACAGCAATGACTATGGGCAATCCCATATCAATGACGCAGCTCAGGATGCCCTGGAGTATTTCCTGAAAAGGGCCGATCCGCACCGGCCGATGGGTCAGCAATATCGGTACCTCTGGCAAGTGGTTGACATTTTCGGCAGGAGGCAATACCGAAAGCGCCCAGAGGACCTAACCGATCCGAGGGAGTTTGCTCTCTTGCTGCAGCCGCAACCCGGTGTCGCCGTGAAACTGAGCGGCGTGGATGTTGACCTGTTTCAAGGATCGGTAGAAGAAGTGGCCCACCGCCGTGGCGTTTCAGCAAGCACCATCGATCGGAAGAGAGCAGCGGAGAAAATGGCGCTGATTCGGAGATACGACGCTCGGGAAATAGAGGGCGTCCTGTACTTCTGCCTGCCCGTCGAAGAGCCTTTCGATTCCCTTCTGCATGTGGATGGTTGACCCGCCGCACTTTTTTTGAAAACCCTATGTTTTTTAACACTTACTCTGACGTTCTTCAACCCATTTTGTGTATATGTACTGACGAGGATGATGAGTATTTCTCAACGAGAACAGTCCATCGTATGCGTATAAAAAACCTTCGGTTGAACAGCGCATGAATTCCCTCCCTTCCTCGGATATTTCCTTTGATTTAAGGCAAGGTCTGCGTTCCAGTTCTTCGTCCTGTTCATTGCGCTGAATATCAGAGTCATCCTGTGAGGCTGGCTGCCGGTCGATACGCTCTCGGATGCCTGAAAGCCGGTTCACCTGGTATTTTTTCTCCTGTTCTGAATTTTCTCACACTTGTCCTGACGTTCTTCGACCCATCTTGTGTATATGTACTGACGAAAGCTGATGAGTATTTCTCAACGAGAACAGTCCATCGTATGCGTATAAAAACCTTCGGTTGAACAGCGCATGAATTCCTTCCCTTCCTCGGATATTTCCTTTGATTTAAGGCGAGTTCTGCCTTCCACTTCGTTCTTCCTTAAAAGCTTGGCTGGATTGATTGTTCGAGTCCTCTTCTGAATAACCTGGCTGAATAGCCAGCATGGAGAACGGAGGTAGGTAACGTCAGTAACACTGGTAACACATAACATCAGCTTCCATCTCTAATCCGGCGGCGGCGATTTCTCCATCTTGGACAGGTGTCGCTTGATCTGGCGGAGAATCTGAATTGCAAAGTCCGCCTCTTCATTGGCCTGTTCATAGTCCTCAAGAGCATCCAGCTGAGAATCCAAGTCTTCAAGTTGATACGACAGGTCCCGTAAAAGACGCTTAGCTTCGATCCTCGCCGGAGCCGATTCCAGAAGGTCAATCGGCAACCGCACTTTCTTCAGCCCCTGCCAGTCCAGAGTCCTGTTCTTGTCAGAACCGATCAGCGACTTAACGATATCAACGCCCTTGCTCGTGTGGTTGAAGTAGTAGAAAGCCTTCAATGCATTAACGTGCTTCTTGAAGCGAAAGATCACGAATCGCCAGGCTGGCAGCACAAACCGAGGATTGTCCGCCCAGTCTCCTTTGCCTTCTGCCTTCACCTTCTCTGCAAACTTCCCTGACGGTTGGCCCGCCCATAGAACCATCTCTCCTGACTGACGGGTGCTTTTAATGCAGACGATCAGGTCGTATGGTTCCAGTTCGTAATGAGCATAAGTCTTCTCAAGGCGGGCTCGAACCAGCCGTCCATTTTCGGCGGCATTGAGCACATCGACGATATCGACTATCGGATACTGTGCTTCGAAGAGGTAACGGTCCGTAATTTGAAAGTAACGTTTCAATTCTTTGATGTTAGACTTCCTTGCCTTCAACGTCATCAGCTGCGGGCGATTCTTGATAATGAAAGAGTCGCTGAGCTGTTCTATCTTCGGTTGTGAAACTGGCATTCTGTCACCACCACTTTCGTACATTGACCTTTTGTCAAGTTCGTATCATACTCCTGATGTTAGACAATAAAGCACGCAGGAGGTGCCGCCTATGATGAAAACGAAAATGAAGAAGCCGATGACAAAGATCGAAAGAGAGTTGGAGGAAGACCCGCACCTGAAAACAAATCCTAAACGCAAGCGCCTTCTCAAGCGATGGCTCAATGCCGCTCCCGAAGCGCTTCTTTCAAAAGTCGAGCGAGGACTGACCAAGCGATGTTCCTGCGACGTTGACCCTGATGGCATTGAGGGCTGTCCCCGTCACCTCATGGACGAGGCCGTCCTTCTAAACTTGATGCAGCGTTATGACAAGGACCTGGAAGAGTTCTGGTCAGGAACGTTGGAGCAGGCGACACGATTTGAGATTCTCCAATGCCTTCACGGGTTTCTCGGCCAGATGAGCGAAACGGAAAGAACTCTGGTGCGGCTGATGCACTGGATGTCAACAGGGATAAACATTCACGTCCCCGATATTCTGTTCGCCGAAATGCGGCCTTTGTATGAACGCTTCGACGTATCTGCCCACAATGATGGTGGATGGGAGTATGCAATCCACTGTATCATGGCCCACTACGAGGAGTTGAATCCCGAAGAAGCCGCCTCGCTTCTTCGTTTTGCTCTGCCCTATGACAACGGGGATGAAGAGGATGGCCCTGGCAGTCTTTCGAATACGATTGAATGGTTCAAGGAGCGCATTGAGGAAAAATCGCAGGGAGGCGCACAATGAGGAAGGCTTTGAAAGGCTCCAAGCGCACCTCGTCTGGCCTGAAGAAGAAGGCGAAGGTAACAGGTAACACATCACGAAAAGCGTTACCAGTGTTACTGACACCCGATCAGCAGGAGGCGCTCAATACTTATGAGGCAAAGGTGCAGCAGCTCCGTGCCTACGTTGCCGCTGTCTGTGGAGGTCTCCAGACCGGCCTTATCGTTACCGGTGAAGGAGGAATCGGAAAATCCTTTCATGTGCTCGAAGAGTTGCAGCATCGAGGCGTAGCGTTCCGCCATCATCAGGGCAGAGTCACAGCCAGGGGCCTCTTTGACCAGATGGCATTGAACCCTGATCAAGTTCATCTGATTGAAGATGCTGAGTCTCTTTTCGATGATAAGAATTTCACGGGCTTGATGCGCAACGCACTACACTCTCAATCGGAAGAACGTCATCCATTACGTGTTCTCACTTGGGTCATTGCGAACGGGCGCAATGCACCGGCTCCCGATCCTGTTCAATTCCGTGGCGGCGTCATCATTGTCGGTAACGTCAAAATGAACAATGCGTCAGCGGACTTCCGGGCGCTTGAGACCCGATGCCCCTGCATAGAGATCGAGGCGACCGACACTGAAATCCTGGCAATGATGATGAAAATTTGCGCTGCCGGGTACAACGACGGAGAGCTGTCTCCGGCGGAGTGCCTCGAAGTCGCTGAGTTCATTCGCCGCAAGGCTGGCGAGACAGAGACGAAGCTGAACCTTCGTTATCTGACAGCTGGCTTCAGATTCTACATTCAGGAAAAAGAAGGGGCGCACAAGGGCGTTTCATGGCAGACGCTGCTTGAAGGCCAGCTCAAGAAACGGGTTTCACCTACCGTTCATCGCAAAGCCAATGCAATTGTTGAGGAAGCATTGATCGCTGGTGAAATCGATTCCATGCCAATCACCTACTCTGAGAAGCTGAAGATTTTCCAGCAACGATCAGGGCGATTCGGCAATCGTGATACAATCAAGATGGCATTCTCTCGTGCGGTGAAGAGAAACGCAAATTACAAAGGAGGGTCACGATGAGTGCGGCTGCGGCAAAGGATCGCCCCGTGATGAAGCAGGGGTCGATAAGTGCAGATATTCGACCGCCAGCAAAACCAAACCATGTCGCACTGCCAAAACCGCAAGCGAAGAGAACGGGCAATGGCAATTCGTCAACCAAGAAGGGCGTAGTATACACGAGTCACAAGGCGCACAACGATGTGCTTCTGGAGAACGTTGAGCGCCTTTATTTCAAGAAGGGAGATCATATTGCAGACGTTACATACGGGAAAGGAGTTTTCTGGAAGAAGCTGAAGAAGAGTGACTACCATTGCTACTGGTCAGATATTGTTACGCACGAGTCTTATCCACACGTTGAGAACATCGACTTCCGCAAGCTTCCTTACGAAAACGATTGTATGGATGTCGTGATCTTCGATCCACCTTATCACCACACCGGAAATAACCAGCGGCAAAACGAGAAAGACTATCAGAGCATACGCACGACTCCGAATCACAGTCATGCGATGATCTTAGATCTCTACAAGGCAGGCATGAAGGAAGCGCTCAGAGTGCTGAAGCCAGGCGGCTTGCTGCTCGTAAAATGTGCAGATGAGATCGAGAGTGGCAAGCAACGGCGCCTGCATATCGAGGTATGGCTGTATGCACGTTTGGGGCTGGGCTTCCTTGACCAGGATGGCCTGCAGTTGACACAGGTCCGCAACCCACACCGGCACCACCAGCGGCAACTCCACGCCCATAACAACCTGTCCCACCTCTGGGTCTTCAGGAAAAGACAGAGATTGAGCAAGACGGCCCACTTCGGAGAAGGACTCTGGTCCGTCCTATCCAGGGCGCTCTCCCTTTGAGTACTTGACTGAAACGGCCGGGCATGGGACATAAGACCATACCGGCCTTTTCTGTCACATGCGGATGGTAGGCTGAATGCTTACCATGGACAGAGGGACTCTACAGCGACTGGACGACATACGGGGTAAGATCGCCCGGATCAGCGATATCCCCGAGGCAAAGCTTCTTCGTGACAAAGTGAGCGGAATACAGCGGGTTCTCTCGACCCAGCGGGCGGGGCTCAGGGCCCAGAACGAAGCCGCCCAACTCAAGATTCTGATTGAGCGCAAGCTCGGCAAGATGCTCACGGAGCGCCCCAAGCATCCCGGCGCAAAGGGGACGGGCAGCAATCAGTATAGGAAGGTGCCCAGCCGCTCTGGCGAGGTACCAAAAAACCTTGAGGAACTCGGTATACATCGGGCCGAGGCTCACCGCTGGATGATGATTGCCTCGATTCCCGAGGCTTACTTCGAGGAAGAACTGGAACGGATCAGAGCGACCGACCAGGAAATCACGTCGGTTCACTTCTACCGTGAAGCGCAACACATCAAAAACCACGCAACGAAACGCAAGCCGCTTAACGTCACCGAGCCCGTCTACACTTCCTACCGCTCTGACAACGGAGAACTGATAGCAAGAGTTGCGAGTATCTACTTTCCTCAGAAGAAAGGACTTCGGATAGCCGACGTTACTTACGGCAAAGGCGTTTTCCTCAAGAACCTTGACCTCTCAAAGCACGAACTCTTCGCAAGCGACATCGTCACGGGCAAGAAGTTTCCAGGAGTCAAGGCTTACGATTTCAAAAAGCTTCCCTACGAGAACAACTTCTTCGACGTTATGTTCTTTGATCCGCCATATCATCACGTCGGCAAGCGTCCCCGTATGCGTGAACGTGAATTCCGCAACGTGCATACCACGGGCGGGTATTCCCACAAGGACATCCTGGCGCTCTATCGTGACGGAATGAAAGAAGGATTCCGTGTTCTGAAGAAGAAAGGCGTGCTCCTCGTCAAGACTATGGACGAGATCGAGAGCGGTAAGCAATACTTCACGCACATCGAAATCTTTCAAATTGCACAGAGCCTTGGCTTCGTCGGCGAGGACCTGTTCATCTTAACGCAAGTAGTTGATCCGCCGGTTTACCAGAAGCGACAGCTTCATGCGCAAAAGAATCACAGTCTGCTGTGGGTCTTTAGGAAGAAGTGAGGGTGCAATGGGATACATGGAAGCCGAATCTCTCTACATGCCCGCAATTGTTGACTATGCCTTTCTTGAGAAGTACTTCCTAGAATCAGAGACCCACCGAAGCGGCTATACCGTATCGTGGCAAATTTGGGATGCGAACGGTTATTTGGCGGACACGGTCAGGGACATTATCCCGATGGTTGACGCAATCCACATTCTCCAGACGAGCGTAGCCTTCCTTGAAAAATCATGGAAGTACCTACTCTGTATTCGGCGGGAAAATCTATCTCCGGCAATATTAAAGAAAACGGCCCGTCATAGTTTGCGAACATTGCGGTCGCTCATGTCCACCGATATCCCTGAGTACGGGCAAAGACTTGATGAAGAACATCTGCATCTTCTACAGGAACTCGACAAGGTTGACTACACTACATTGCGGTATCTGGATATTCCCGCTCCAGAATTTGAAATCAGCTTCATGACTTTGAAGAGTCTGATCAAGTATACCTTCGATTTCGTGAAGAATGAACGTTGGAAAGTGTACCAGGATGAGGAGAAGCTGAAGTGCCTGCAGAGTGTGCCGGGGATACTGGTTTCGATGGGTACTTACGACAAGCCCTTGCAGAGCATTTTCGTTGAGTCGTTTCATGATGTCGTAGCTTCTTCACAGCTGACGGATGATGAAAAGCAGGAACTTCACAATGCTTACATCCGAGACGATGTGGCCGGTCGGTACTCTCTGGTTGAGGTCGATGCCGAGAGGCTGCGCAGCTTGCACTCAATATTTCAAAAGGCTGGTTTTGTTATGCCGGACTTTGGCAGGTTTCGGATTGAGATTCTTGGCAAGGCGTCATCCGCAAAGGCCGCAGCCACGGTGGGATGACCGAAGGATTCTATGCCGAGGAGAATCACGTATCTATTAGGGGCTGGGGCAAGCGCAGAGGCGCTGCCGGTAACGGAAACACTCGCAAAGCGGCTGGGCAAGCTGATCGATAACCTTACGACGAGCAACAAATATGTGGATGAGGGGCTCGACCAAGAGAAAGTTGCAAAGTTGGTCAATGATTTGAAGTGGCTTCTTTCAGGCGCTTCATCGCACGCATCCGTGGACACGTTTGCCAAGAAGGTCTACCTTCGAGATGGGGCAGCATCGGCCGAATATCGAAGGGTCAGAATAGCGTTGACCTGCTTCTTTCTTTTGGAGCAAGCGAGACCGAAGGGGCTCGACAAACGTTATGATGTGTTCTTTGCTACTCTGCTCGCAAAGTCAAGTTCACTGCAACGACCGGTTCTCCCGAATCAGATTCGTGTGCTTTCATGGAATTATGATTCTCAGTTCGAGAAGTCCTATGCGCAATTCAGAGGCGGCGAAGTAACGAAAGACGTGATCCGGGAACTCCAGTCCGCACCCTTCAATGGACTCGAACCGGGCGACGACAGGTTCATCGACATGATGGAGTTTTCAATTCTCCGCCTCAACGGCATTGCGGGGCGAAGACATGAGCAGCCGGGACAGACAGATATTCGCAATCCGTCCCTTCAGGTTCTTACATCCAGGTTTCCCGGACCGGCCTTGGGTCTGGTGTTGGAGGTTTACGAGAAATATCAGCAAGAAGAACTCGATTTGGGAATCAGGTTCGCATGGGAAACGGCTGAACTTGCTGATTCAGTTCAACGTGTTGCCGCTCGAACGGAGATTCTCATCGTCATAGGATATTCATTCCCCGCATACAATCGCTTTGTCGATAGACGGGTTATGCAGAGAATGCGCAAAAGCGTGCGTGAGGTTTACGTTCAATGCGGCAAGCAATCGAAGGTTGTTGCTGAGACAATAAAGGATTTCTTCCCCAACCGTGTGGATCACGTTCACCTTGTAGAGAGTACCGAACAATTCTACATCCCGCTTGAATACTTCCCCGAAGGCGACCCCATGGAGCGGCGAGTCCAGAGTTTGATGCGAATCAATGAAAGCGCTGGCGAATCAAAGAGAACAAAGGACCTTCTTCAAAAAATAATGAATGAAAGCGTTGAGCCGCTTTTCTGGGACATCGTCAGTGCGGCTGCTTGGGCGGAGTCTCTCTTCGAGGACGTAACCATCAGCGTTGGTGCTTCCGATGGCATGAGCAACGTCAACGCCGCCGTTCATGAGTTTCGCTTCGATCAATGGAAGCAAGGTCTTCCTGATGATCATCAAAGCGGTAATCCTTACGTAAACCTTTTTCTGAATCACAATGCCTTGAAGGTCAGCAGAGATGCACCGAATCACAATCTCACCGTAGGGGTGAATTTTGAGCGCTACAGATACACGGTGGCGCTTTCAGACGGAATGGAAACCTTGCAGATCAAGAAATTCTACACTCAGTTGTTGGAGCCGGAGGACGTTCTGGCTATCAAGGAAGGAATTATGGAAAGCATTGTGAGGTTTGCAGAAGACAATGCAGGCGACGAAATGGGGACGATTCAATGAAACTCACACTTCCCGAACTCGAATCCTTCCTCTGGAAAGCCGCCGATATCCTGCGTGGGAACATCGATGCGTCCGAATACAAAGACTACATCTTCGGCATGCTCTTCCTCAAGCGCCTTTCGGATCACTTCGAGGAAGAGCGGGAACGGGTAGTCGCTTTCTATAAGAAGAAAGGCAAATCAGAGAAAGAAGCCGAGAAGCTCGCCGAGGATCGTGAGGAATACTCGAAGACGTTCTTCATTCCGAAACGAGCCCGCTGGCCGGAGCTGCGCAAACACAAGCACGACATCGGTGCCGAGCTGAACAAGGCAACCGAAGCGATCGAAGAATTCAATCCCACCTTGGAAGGCGTGCTGGTCTCGATTGACTTCAACATCAAAGACCGGCTGTCAGACAAGAAGCTTGGCGATCTGCTCAATCATTTCGACAGGCATACGCTCCGCAATGATTCATTCGAGCATCCCGACCTTCTCGGCGCTGCCTACGAATACCTGATCAAGCAGTTTGCTGACAGTGCAGGCAAGAAAGCCGGAGAATTTTACACGCCTACCAACGTTGTCCGTCTGATCGTCCATCTTCTGAAGCCTGATGAGGGAATGAGGGTATATGACCCCTGTTCAGGATCAGGCGGTATGCTTATTCAGAGCAAAACGTACCTCGAAGAGCATGGGAAGAATCCGAAGAACATCTCTCTCTTCGGTCAGGAAATGAATCTGGGAACCTGGGCGATGTGCAAGATGAACATGTTCCTGCACGGGGTGAACAACGCTGATATCAAGAAAGGTGATACTATCAGAGAGCCGAAGCACACGAAAGGTGGCGAGCTTCAGACGTATGACAAAATCTGCAGTAATCCGCCGTTCTCCCTGGATCAGTGGGGAAGAGAAGAAGCAGAGAAGGACGGATACGGTCGTTTCAAATACGGTCTGCCGCCAAAAGGAACAGGCGACCTGGCTTTTGTTCAGCACATGATCGCTTCGCTCAATGCAGAAGGCATGCTTGGGGTGGTCATGCCGCACGGCGTGCTCTTCCGAGGCGCCAGCGAGAAGGAAATCCGCAAAGGCATCTTACAGGACGACCTTCTGGAAGCTGTGATCGGCCTTCCACCTGCGCTCTTCTACGGAACGGGTATCCCTGCAGCAGTGCTTGTGATCAACAAGAAGAAGCCCAAGAACCGCAAGGGCAAAGTCATCTTCATCAATGCAGAACTCGAATACGAGGAAGGAAAGACTCAGAACAAACTGAGGGAAGAAGACATCCAGAAGATCGTGCGCACCTTCGAAGAGTTCAAGGATGTTAAGCGCTATGCCACTGTCGTCGATCTGAAGCGCATCGAGGATGAAGACTGGAATCTGAATATCAGGCGTTATGCGGATACTTCACCGCCGCCGGAGCCGTATGATGTGCGTGGCGTTCTGCACGGCGGGATTCCAATCTCGGAAATCCAGAGCGAATACACCCAGGAGATTATCAACGGCTTCGACGTGATGACCGTGCTTGCGAAGAAGGATGAGTCTTATCTGAGGTTCAAGGATACGATCAAATCCCGTGAGGATATCCGGGAAAATGTCAAGTCCGACGATCCGAAGGTCATCGAGCAGCTGGAGAGATGGTGGGACAAATATGGAACGCCGCTGAACGTGCTGGAGAAAGAGTGCGCAGACGCCGAAGCGAAGATGAAGTCATATCTCAGTGAGCTGGGGTATATGCAGTGAGCACGGGTAACTCCACTGCATGGGATTGGGTTCCGCTCAAGTCCCTTCTCGTTGAAGTGAAGGAGCCCGTTGAGGTTTTGGACGACCATGTTTATGACTTGGTGAGCGTCCGCCGCCGGAATGGCGGGGTATTCCACCGTGAGGCCCTCCCAGGGAGAAAGATTCTCACGAAGAAACTGAATCGAGCGTATCCCAACACGTTCTTGATCGCAAGAATGCAGGTTGTTCACGGAGCTTGCGCCGTTGTTTCGGAGCGATTCCGAAATTCCTATATTTCTGACAGTTATCTTTCCTATAAACCCAAGCCTGAACTTCATCTTGGCTTCATGGATTGGTTGTCACGGACTCCCCTGATGTACGACCACTTCTTGAAGTCGAGTCATGGCGTGATCATTGAGAAGATGACTTTCGATGAAGATGAATGGCTTCGCAAGAAGATTCCCCTCCCACCTCTCCCCGAACAAAAGAAAATCGCCGAGATTCTCTCCTCAGTCGACGATCTCATCGAAAAGACCGAGCGCCTGATTGCGAAGCTGAAAGAACTCAAGAAGGCGATGCTCCAGGAACTTCTCACGAAGGGAATCGGGCACACGAAATTCAAGGACAGTCCGGTCGGGAGGATACCGGAGGAGTGGGTTTGTCAGAAAATTGAGGAAGTCTGCGATGAGATCACGGTGGGAATTGTTATTCGACCAACACGGTACTACACAGAATCAGGAGTGCCGCTGCTACGGTCTTTGAACGTTACCGAAAGCGGGCTCGATCTGACTGACGTCAAATTCATGTCCGCCACGGACAATGAAACTGAGAAGAAGAGCCAACTCCGTGCCGGTGATGTTGTCACGGTTCGGACAGGGCGCCCGGGCGTGTCCTGCGCAATCCCGGACACTCCATTAGGCTTCAATTGTGTCGACTTGATTATTTCCCGGCCATCAACAGCAATTATCCCCGCCTATCTGGCGCTTTGGATGAACTCGGACTTTGGGAAGGGGCACGTGGATCAGCGACAAGGAGGACTCGCTCAGCAGCATTTCAATGTGGGTGAGATGAAGGAAATGCTAATAGCTTTGCCGCATAAAGGTGAGCAACACCAAATTGTTGACTGCGCCACAGGTGCAAACTCTCGCATTCAAGCGCAGGAAAGAAAACTCGGGGCGTTCACGAATCTTAAATCCGCCCTCATGCAAGACCTGCTCACCGGTAAGGTGCGAGTCAAGGTCTGACCTGGAAATTCCATGACTCGTCTCATTCACAAATTGTCTGCGCATTCTGAAGACGAGCTGGTTGAGAAGCCCGCCATCGAGTATCTCAAAGCCCTGGGCTATGACTACATCCACGGCGAAGAACTCACGCCTGACTCCGGTGAACGAGCCAGCATGCGAGACGTGGTTCTGGAGAAGCGTCTGCGCACAGCCGTCAAGACACTCAATCCATGGATCAACGATCAGAATCTCGAAAAAGTAGTCCGTGAGACAATCCACGTTCAAACAGCATCGCTTCTCGAAGCAAATGAATTCATCTACACTCGTCTCGTGCAGCTGATCTCGGTCGAGCAGGACATGGGTTCCGGCAAGAAAGGACAGACCGTCCGCATCATTGATTTCGACAAGCCGGAGAACAACGAGTTTCTGGTTGTCAACCAGTTCAAGATTCACGGCCCGAAAGAGAATATCATTCCCGATCTTCTTGTATTCGTGAACGGCATTCCGCTCGCCGTCATCGAGTGCAAGGCGCCATACATCACCGATCCGATGGAAGCAGGCATCACGCAGCTCCTGCGTTACATGAACAAACGTACGCCGGAGTCGAATGAAGGATGCGAGCGGCTGTTTTGGTACAATCAGTTTGCCGTCTCAACCTACCGGGACAAAGCGAGGATCGGGACAATCAGCAGCGACTACGAGCACTTCCTCGAATGGAAGGATGCATATCCGGCAGTCACTTCAAAGGATATGACCGGCCAGGATGTCCTCTTCACAGGCGTCTTCACAAAGAAGAACTTCCTCGATATTGTTCAGAGCTTCACTGTCTTTGATGTCACGGACAGCGGAAAGCGGGTGAAGAAAATTCCACGTTATCCACAATTCAGGGCAGTTCACAAAACGCTGGAGCGCCTGAAATCAAGCAAGGAGCGCAAGAAGCGTGGCGGCGTGATCTGGCACACTCAAGGCAGCGGTAAGAGCTTAACGATGGTCTTCCTTGCGCAGAAGATTCGACGTGATCCTGTTCTCAAAGACTGCAAGCTTGTCTTTGTCACCGACCGCAAGCAGCTCGATCGACAGCTTACAAAAACCTTCAGCGTTACACAGCAGGAAACGGTCAAGCATGCCCGCAGTGTCAGGGAATTCAAAGAACTCCTGCGAGCGAACACCAACGACCTCGTTACGGGAATGCACCAGAAGTTCCAGGAGGAGGACTTCTCGAAAATCGAAGTCCTGAATGAGTCCGACAAGATCATATGTCTGCTTGATGAAGCCCATAGAGGACATGGAGGTGCCCTTGAGACTGTTCTGAATACCGCTCTCCCAAATGCCCCGAAGATCGGCTTCACCGGAACCCCTCTCGTCAAGTCCCAGAAGACTACGAACGAGTTCGGCAGCTACATTGATACCTACACGATTGAACAGGCTGTCGAGGATGGAGCGACGCTTCAGATCGTTTACGAAGGACGGGAGTCCAAAACCAAAGTCACCGGCGAGTCTCTGGACAAGCTGTTTGATGCCTACTTCTCGGAGAAGAGCCAGGAAGAGCGGGACGAGATCAAACGAAAGTACGGAACAGAGCTTGCGATTCTCGAAGCGCCCAAGCGGATTGAAATGATCTGCATCGATATCCTTGATCATTACCGCAAACACATCCAGCCGAACGGCTTCAAGGCACAGATCGTTACTTCAAGCAGGCGAGCCGCCGTTCTCTTCAAGCAGACGATCGACCGGCTGAACGGACCGGAAGCACAGGTTGTGATCTCCGGCATGCACAACGACGAGGACTTTTTCAAACCCTATTCTGATCCAGACGATCACAAGAAATACATCGATCGTTTTCTCAAACACATGGACGAGGATCAGCTCTCTTTCCTCATTGTGAAAGACATGCTGCTCACCGGCTTCGACGCTCCGATCGAGCAGGTCATGTATCTCGACCGCAAACTCGCCGACCACAATCTCCTTCAGGCCATTGCACGAGTGAACCGCACGGCGCCCGGCAAGAAACGTGGATTCATCGTCGACTATTATGGTCTTGCCGACTATCTGCAGGAGGCGTTGAAGGACTTCACAACGGATGACGTCAAAGGCGCCCTTGTGCCGCTCAAAGAGGAAATCCCGAAGCTGGAGAAACGACACCGGCAGGTGATGGGATATTTCAAGAAAGCTGACCGGTCTGACATTGACGATTGTGTAAACGTCTTTGAAGACGAAGTGTTGCGCCAGGGCTTTCAGGCTGATCTCAAGAAGTTCATGGAGAGCATGGACATCGTCATGCCGAACCCTGAGGCGGCTCCTTATCTTTCTGATCTGAAGTTTCTGGGTCTCGTATCAAACGGTATCCGCAACCGGTTCAGGGATGAGTCCCTGCAGATGGCCGTGAAGGGAGCGGGTGAGAAGGTTCGGAAGCTCATCGAGGATCACGTCTACTCAACCGGAATCGATCCCAAGATTCCGCCCATCGATCTCCTTGCCACGGATTTCAAGAAGCACGTTGATGCGATCAAAAGCCCGAGAGCACGTGCCAGTGAAATCGAGCATGCGATCAAGCATCACATTTCAGTAAACTTCGACAAAGACCCTGCATACTACCGTCGTTTGAGCGAGAAGCTGAACGAGATTCTGGCGGCACAGGCAGAGAAATGGGAAGAACTCTACAATCTGCTGTTTGATTTCCGTGGCTCCATAGAGAAAGAGCGGGATACGCAGGCATCTGACCTGAATCTTTCAAGCAGTGCATTTGCCTTCTTCAACGCCCTCTCCGAAACAAAGGAGAAGTTGTCAGCAGCCGGAGTCGCAATGCCTGAAAACGTTGATTCAGAGTTACGGCAGATCGCAGAGAGCGTTGAAGGGATTGTGACGGAGCGTACTGGTATTATCGATTTCTTCGACAAGAAAGACGAGGTCGATGATCTGAGAAAGTACATCCGCCGCAGTCTGCTTGATACTCCCTTCTGGGAGAACGAGAAAATGCGAAACCAGCTGGTTGATTCGCTTATGGAACTTGCAAAGGCGCACTTCAAACGATGATTGTTCCATTTGAATACTCAGTGGTCAGGGTGCCGGAACGGAAGACGGCGCAGCTTGTTGTGACACCGGCGAATGACGTCATTCTGACGGTTGCGAAACGTACTCCACCTGCCATCATCTCCGAGATTCTCAGGAAGAAGACTCCGTGGGTTTTGGGGAAACTTCACAAGAACAGCCAGGTCAAAGGCACCGGTAAGAAGGAGTTCGTGAATGGGGAAGCGTTCCCCTACCTCGGACGCAACTATCGCCTGAAGATTGGGAAGGCAAAAGCAGAACCATCCGTTCATCTCGTCAGCGGGCGGATCGAGGTAGCGCTCAAGGGATCGAAAGTCAGCAAGCGAACTGTGCGATCAGCTCTCCAAGCCTGGTATGTGGAGAGAGCGCAGGAGAAAATCAGAGATCGACTGGCTGTCTATGAGAAACGGATTGCGGTGACGCCGTCCGCCGTCCACATCCGCAATCTGAAATCACGCTGGGGCAGCTGCACGGCACGTCGTCAGATTTCTTACAACTGGCGCATCATTCTTGCGCCGATCTCGATCGTGGACTACGTCATCGTACACGAACTCTGTCATCTCATACACCATGATCACTCGAAGGATTTCTGGAGAGCGATCGAGCGCATTCTGCCAGATTATGAGGAACGGAAGGAATGGCTGCGGGTGAACGGGAGTTTATTGGCTTTTTGAAGCCGCCGTGAAGGCAAGAAGATGGAAGAAGTCGTAGAATGGAAGGACATTCCTTTACAATCCATAACATGCTCGAAACTCGACGGGAGCCAGTTCACATTCTATTTCAAGTTTCTTCGAATTCAAACGGAAGGAGGCAAACTCACGGGTTACGAGTATCATGTCTTCGACTCAATGACCCCGGCGAAGGGTGATCCTTATTACAGAGCGGTTTTTTCCGAAACCCTCAATGGTGATTTCGTTCAACCAATCTATCTGAGCAATGCGACCGGCGATTACACCGATAGATATGCAAACAAAGGGATAACCCCTTCAATCTTCAGGCAGGTCGAAGTAGATGCTGGGCGGCCGTTGCGATCCAGCACATGGCGAAAGCGATGCGCCGAGTTTGCTGAAGAAGGTGATAGCTTAACAATCGAGGCAATACGAACATGGAAAGGTTTTGTGCGGACTGGAATGGCCCGCAGAGATGTACGTGCCGCCCGTTTCTATATGCAAAGCGCAATCCCAACAAAAGCCTAATCGTTCTCTGGGTCGGGCTTTGTCATCGTATCCTCAACCCGCTCGGACATCTTGAATGTCAATGGTGGACAATTTTCGAGCTGTTGAAATACTCGATCAGTGACCGTATTTCCTCCGTCTCCCTGATCTCGATGAGAAAATCATTGTTCACGGCATACGCAGCGAACTCGTCCAGCCTAACGAGATCAACAAAGTCAACGTCATCAAACACCCTGTTCACGGCGTTCCGCTCTTCTTCCGAAATTGACTCCCACGCTTCCAAAGCCAGGCGCCGATATTCTGCATCGAAGAAAAAGTGCGCATGTGACAGCTCGTGGTTCAAAACATCGCCATAGAATCGAACGGGCGTAGTCGCCATATTGATGCCGATGAGGAAGAACTCCCCTGTCGGCAGTTTATCACGAAGGGCAGATTCTTCCGGCGTCAGAATGCGGGAGTAACGCTCGTAGAAATCAGCCAGGGCTTCGCATGACAGATTGATTCCGGCAACGGATTCGCCGTAGGTCTTGCCATCACGGACGATATACGAGTCGTTGAACTCCTCAATTGAGAACGTCAGGCGATCAGAAAACGTGGCAGACTCCCGCATCTCCGATGGGCGCAGGAGCGTATTCTCGAAGAGCTTCGCATCGAAGAACCTGGCGAGGGCTACGGTATTTCCGCCAAACGAGAGAGTCTCCATCTTCATGCGAAAGTCATCGAGAGGTCTCGTGTCGCCTCTCGCTTTCAGGATCATCTCGGCAATATTGACATTGCCGCCTTTGAGCGCATAACTCACGGCACGATCACCGAGGATGTCGGTGCGCTTCGGGTCTGCGCCGTGATGAAGCAGTAGCTCCACCACTTTCGGATACGCATCCTGACGAACGAGAACCAGGCTGCCCAGCTGGTGGATGATCCGTGAAGCCTCGCCCTGTTCGCTCTCGGACGTCAGCATCAGCGGTGTGATTCCGAATTTGTCGACCCGGTTAGGATCGGCCCCATTCTTCAACAGGAACTCAACTGCCTCAACGAGCCCATTGACAGAAGCGTGAACCAATGGCGTTCGTCCGTGAACGTCCGGCTCGTTGATATCCAGTTTGTCGAGCGAGATGAGGTAGCGCAGAGTCTTCGAAGTCTGCCGGGATGATGCGAGCGTAGCGAGGACGAGCAACGGAGGATGATCGGATGCTAATACATCCAGACCGACTTCCTCGATGAGGAATTGCAAAACTCCGGCATTGTTTGATCGGGCTGCGAGGTGCATCGCTGTGTAACCAGATTCATCTTCTTCATTGAGATCGCATCCGTGATCCAAGAGAAAGCGGATGAGTTGAGGTTGGTCGGTGAGGCGAGCGGCACGAGGCACAAGCTGATCTTTCGGCATCCCGTGATCCAGCAAAAGGCTGATGATCTCAAGGTTGCCGGAGGTGAGCGCTTCATCCCGGATCGAATCATCGATTAGGATGCCAGATGCCAGCAGCTCACGTGCTGCGGTGACGTTGTTTTCGTAGATGGCGGAAACGAGGCGATCCTGCGGCGAGGGCGGGTCGTTCACATCAATCTGGTTCTCAACTTCGAAAAGATTTTCCATAGGCACCTCTCTCGAAGCGGAATCATCAGATCAATGTTGTATATCGATAGTTGTTCCTCCGCTTCTCTTGTTCTCGAATTGTATCACGAAAGAAGCAGAGTGTCAGCAAGAAAATCCGAAGACTCTGTCACCCGACAGAAAAATTGGTGAAGTGAAACCGATCGAAGAAAATTAGAGTCTGTTATCTGTAACAAAACAGACCGTAGACTTTCTGAATTATCTGAGCGTTATGAAAAGTGATTGACAACGGCTATGGGCATGGTATAGGATCGACAGCCGTGGGAACTCAGCACGGCGCAAGCACACAACGTTTCAAGAAGTCCTTCGATGTCGGAATCGCATTCGGCAGGGGAATCTCTGCCTCTGATATGCGGCGACTCGAAGAATACTTTGATCATCCCGTTACGGAAAAGGATTTCCGGGACAGAGCGATCTATTTGATCTCAAGCCGCACCGGTCTCAGGACAAGTGAAATTGCTCACCTGAAATGGTCCGATGAGATACGGACGCCCGAGGGCGGCTCCGCTTTCGTCTACCGGAAGAAGGGTGGAAAACAAGGGTTCACCGCTCCAGGTGAACAGGCACTCCAGGCAGTGCGTGACTATCACACGAAGATGGGGATCGCCTCCGACTGGTTCTTCCTTTCCCTTCCGAACCGTGCGCTTGAAGGGCGGCGCACACGCATCACTGATCGATCTCTCTCCCGCATAGTGCATGGCTGGGGCGAGGCGCTTCAGATCGAGACAATGCGACCAAGACTGAATACGCATACAGGTGAACCGACAAGAGCACTACATCTACATGGCCTTCGTCATACCGTTTTGCAGAAGGTTTTCGAGACCATGGGTTCGGTCGGCGTGCAGAAGGTCGGCGGTCATTCATCCCCTTCAACGGCCGCAAAGTTCTATCTGCGCCCTTTCGTGGACGCATCAGCAGTTCTGCAGTGGGGTGCGCATGGCTGAATGGATTGAGCTGACATCCCGGAAGGAAGAGTTCACCAAGATCGTAAAGCTCCTGGTAGGATTCGACGAGACCACCGGACGTTATGCGAAATACGACAATCAGTCGTCGCACTGGCTGAGGAAAGCCGTCAGCGTTGCAGAACCCGAGGCACTGAGGGTGCTTCTCAAGCATCTGGGCGGGTTCGTGTATTCAGTTGTGACCGAGCAACGGACAGAAAGCGGATTCTGCGTCACTTGCTGGGTGTTGGAAGATGGGATTCGTTCGGAAAGAGAAGACAAGAGGTCGGAACCCCGGCATCCAGTCCATTCTATTGTCTGCGTTTCTGACCTCTACCAGGAAGGAAAACCGGCCGATCTGGCGCAGATAAGCTCAGAAACGGCAAATCTTCTAACGGGGAGGTCGTAATCTGTCACACCTGAAGAGTACAGTTAAACGCATGGGATCAAAACCGAAACTCACCGACCTTTTGCTCTGTCCTCACTGCGGACGCTCAATGTCTGAATCGATGCGGGCGAGCGTGGAAACGGCAATCCGCAAGGAATTCGAGGATGAGCGGAACCAATGGCTCGCCTCTCATCAGGCCAAGCTGGAGAAAAGGGCGAAGGAAGCGGCCGCCACACAGCTCGAAGAATTGAAGGAAGTAATCGCCGAGAAAGAGAAAACCAACGAGAAGCTCCGAAAAGAACAAATGGCTCTGCGCAAGAAGGAGCGAGAGCTTGAAGCCGCTCAAGTTGAACTGAAGCTTGAAGTTGAGCGCCGTCTGGAAAAGGAAAAGAAGAAGGTTCTCGAACAGGCCGTTGAGTCTGCAAACCAACAGAACCGTTTGAAAATCGCCGAAAAAGATAAGATGCTCTCCGACATGCAGAAACAGATCGAAGAACTCAAGAAGAAGTCCGATGTCACGAGTCAGAAACTGCAGGGCGACGTTCAGGAAGAAGACCTGTATGACCGTTTAACGTCTTCGTTTCCCGATGACGAAGTGCTCAGAGTCAAGCCCGGCAAGAACGGGGCAGACGTACTCCTTGTTGTGCGAAACTCCCGTGGACAGTCATGTGGAAAAATCCTGTTTGAATCAAAACGGACAAAATCGTTCCAAGCGGACTGGACGGGCAAACTCCGCTCTGACATGCGGGCTGAAAACGCAGATGTTGGAGTCATAGTTTCGGAAACCCTTCCGAAAGAAGTAACGCACGCAGCGCTTGTGGACGGTGTCTGGGTCGTATCGCTGCCGGTTGCCGCAGCATTTACAGTCGTTCTGCGCAACCAGCTCATCGAGATCAGGAACGTTGAAGCCAAACTGGAGACGACAGATTCCGCAAGAGATCAAATTTTCCAGTTCGTTTCCGGTCCGATATTTCGCCAGAGGCTTACAGTAATTCTTGAAGGGTTCATAGAGCTGCAACGGCAGCTTGAAAGCGAGATGCGGGCTATGCAGACGCAGTGGGCAAAACGGAGTCAGACGATTCAGTCCGTGATCCAGAACACCTCCATGCTCTACGGTGAGCTGTCTGGTATTGCAGCATTGCCTGAGATTCCCAGACTGGCTCTTGAGGCTTGATGCCGCAAAGGCTCATGGTGTTCTATCACCTGCCTCACCGCCTTCCGATGTACGTTCGAGCGTGGCGCATTGCCCGGAATTTGAACTATATCAACGAGCGTGAGGTGGCAGCGCAGATCAGAGGCATGGGCGAAGTCTGTCTTTATTGCACGGCGAACAAGGTTCTTCCTGCGTTCGGGAATGTGCTCCGTCCGTTCTACGGCGCCCTCGGGCTGAGTGATAGTCCGCTATCCTGGCAGTTGCATGATTTCATTTCGGGTCGCTGCGATGAAGAAGAACTCATGCTGGTCGTCCGCCAGTTTCGTGTCATGCAGCCGGGGCGGGCGCTTGCAGAGATGGCAGCCTCAGAAATGGAAGAAGTTGAAAATCCGTTCTCTGAAGCCGAGAAAGAGCAGGTCATTGACCTTGCTCGTGAATTGGAGAGCCGGTTTGAGTGATCGGGATGCTCAAGTGAAGATACTTCTGCACAACCTGAAAGAACGACTACCCGAGCTGGAAAGGCTTCTGGCTGGCGTGAGCGACCATTGGGGTTACGAAGACAGAGTCTACCGTTTCTACCATCAGTCTTTCAAAGTGTATGAGGTTCAACATGCAACGATCGCCGTAACGAGGATGCTGAAGAGTCTGTTGCCGGGCGTGCCGCTCAACAGAAAATACAACGCCATCCTTCGTCAGGGCACCGGAAAGGCTTTTCGTCCAGAGCACAACGAGAACTTCTTCGAAGTAACGAGGCCCATGATAGAGGCATTCATGCACGCCAGGTTCTTTCTTGAGATGGCGGTTCGTTATGGAAAGGAGCTTGAGCAGGAGCCGTCGCCGCTCCCATCAGGATGGGCAGCTCTCCTTTATCTCTGGAACTTCAGGTAAACCAGCCGCCGGGCAGTGCTGTCAGAGTCCTTCGTGGAAGAAGCCGACCGGCTTCTTGTAGAGCTTCGCAAACCTTACAATTTCAACTAGGTCGATCCGGCGCTGCCCAGCCTCGCATTTCTGCACATACCAGACGGGCATCTTTAACTTCTTGGCAGCGTCAGACTGCCGCAAGCCGGTCTCCAATCGAGCCGCCCGGAGTCGGCGGATGATCTCCCGGTGCTCGGCAGTGTAAATCGTCGTGAAGCTCTGCCGGGTGTCCGCCCGCCTTTTCATCTTGACGGATTGTATCTGCTATATTAGAATCCACCAAATAAGTGGATGCTAAATAAGCGGATCGCAATTCAGGGCGTCCGCAAAGGACGAAATCATGGGAACTTTGGCACAAAGCGATCTCTGGGAATTCAACAAAGCATATCAGATCGAAAAAACCGCCGTCGCCACGAAGGACATTGCGGAATCGAACCGGGCAATTGCCAGGCAGATGGAAGCGAGTCTTGAGGTGGCGAAATTTTCAGCGCAGGTTCAAAGCTACACAGCGTCACTTGTCGAGCAGAGCAACGCCATACTGTTGAATATCGGGGACGAGCTTCGTTCGCTCGGATTTGAGATGAGGGGCGTCGCCGGAGCCGTTCAAAATGTGGAGAACGCAGTCAGGGAGCAGACCGATTTGCATCGAAAGCACTACGATGCCGTGCAGAAAGAGCAGGCGTTGAAAGAGGTGATCTACAACATGAAGAAGTATCAGACCTCTCTGACAAGTTCTGGCGATGCCCTTGCAAAGGCATACGGATCAAAGAAGCTGAATGAGCTTATTGACCAGTATGGTTTCTCGACCCGAGACCTGAGCAGCATTCAGGACAAGGAATACTTCGATGCCCTGAAGACCGAGTGTGACCGTCTGTGGAATGCCATTTCCGAGAAAGAAAGACAGAGCCTTCAGGATGTGGAGAAACTGCATTTCGTGACACGAGAGCTTCTGGATGCGGACATCGAGGAGATGGCACGGGAGTTCTTGCCTCTGGAGAAAATGAAAGGCGGCGTGACTGAGCCTGTCTTGAGGAAAGCCGCAGAGCCAGAAGTCAAAAAGAAGTACCCGAAGGCGTTTACCGATCCAACCATTTCGACACTTATCGAAAAGCGGAAGAAGATCGGACGCCTGATGTTATACGCCATTGCGGGCGCTGTCGGATGTTTTCTGATGAGTGGAGTTATGGTAATCGGTTGCGGCCAACCGAAACTCCAAGACGGAAAACCCGTGATCCACTTCCTCGGCCACGAACAGCTCCTGGCACGAATGGACAAATCGGGCGGCGTCGTCGCCAGCATCGAAAAGAACGAAGACGTCACTCTGCTCGGTGAACCTTTGTCGCCCACCGGAGAAAAGTGGCTTCAGCTGAAGACGAGCAAGGGTGAGTCCGGGTATGTCATCGGGAGCAAGAACCACACAACCACTACTGATGCCCCATGGCTGTTTGGTTTTTTCCTCTTTCTTTCTTTCTTCGTGTGCCCT
>Ga0268298_10002014_pt1 | contig 22777 bp, 20 predicted proteins | sample WWTPWeurt_MetaG_FD_194462 | JGI IMG/M metagenome (GOLD analysis project Ga0268298, IMG submission 194462) | Activated sludge microbial communities from WWTP in Nijmegen, Gelderland, Netherland - WWTP Weurt | ecosystem: Engineered > WWTP > Aerobic digester > Activated sludge | place... | reverse complement strand
GCCTGTCATTGCAACAGTGCTATTGTCCAGTATCAAGTGAACCAGATTGATGTTGTTTTGCACAGCGTTCATCAATGACAGTGCGCCTGCGTGAAAAAAGCTTCCGTCTCCTCCTGTCGACAGAATGGGTTGATTTGTGATAACCTGTGCCATTCCTTGTGAAATTCCGATGCCGGCATTCATGCACAATAACCAGTCGGCCCTGAATGGTGCAAGTGAAGAACACCCTATATCTCCTCCAATAACTCCGTTCAAAGATTTCATGACACTGTCTATGCAGAAAAATGTACCCGTATGAGGGCAACCTTCACAAAATGTTCCAATCCTTTCCGGAACTTTTAGTTCTTCAATGTCAGATGAATTTGGATTTGAAATTTCAAACCGGGATTTTAAAAAAACATCAATCATTTCTGCAGAAACTTCACCGTATGCCGGAAATATTGATTTTCCTTCAATGATACATTCAAGTTTGTTGAACAGTTTCATTTTAATTTGATTTTCTAAAAATCCATCCTGGTCTTCAATAAATATTAATTCATTTTTGCTTTTTACAAATTCAAGAATAACTTTTTCAGGAATTGGATAAACAAGATCCAGGTTCATAAGATGAAAGTAATTCCCTAGTTCATAACGCTGAATAAGCTCTGCGGTGATTGAATATGTTAAACCTCTTGTTAAAATTCCCGTTTTAGCCAGCGGATTGAAATCCTGTTTCGTAAAAGAGGTTTCTCGTGAAATTGCCGAAATTTTTTGAATCAATTTTTTGTGGTTAGCTACTGCTCTTGCTCCCACATTGATATATCGTTCTCTATCTTTGGCAAACGTAAATTCTTTGACATTTGCCGGTTGTATTTCAATTGAAATTTCAGAATAGTTATAAGCGAGTCTGCCCGGTATAAAAAGAATGACCGGTATTTCATATTTTTCAGATAGCTCAAAAGCATACCTTGTATAATCGTAGCACTCCTGAACACTTGTTGGCTCAAACAAAGGAAAATTGAATTGCGGAATATACCAGTGAATATCTTCTTCGCCTGTGCTTGAATTTGCACCGGGATCAGTACCTGCAATTATCACCATTCCACCTTTTACACCGGTATAGCCTAAATAATTGAACGGGTCAGCAGCTATGTTCATACCCACGTGTTTCATAATACACATGGAGCGGGCTCCGGCAAAACTGGCCCCTGCTGCTGCTAAAGCCGCAATATGCTCGTTGAGCGAATCATTGAATTTGATTTGTTGTTTGAAACGATCATTTAACTTTTTGATATAGGTTTCAATCTGATTGACAGGTGAACCTGGATAGTGCGCAACTAAATTGACATCTGAAGCAAGTGCCGCCCAGGCAATTGCTTCGTTACAATTCAATATTAATTTGCCTTTGAAAGTCATTTCTCATTTTTATTTGTCATCAACCCGGCAAATAAATGCGGCTGACGAATCAGATGTTCATTTTTTAGTTTCAACTCGCTGTAGTTTTTAGCAGGTTCTGAATGATGTTCAAAATGAAGTCCGTTATTAAAAAAAAGCCGGTTATACCAGTTCGGTTTAAAGGAGTATGCAATAGGAGTATCGTAAGAAATTGGCAGGTGCTGACCGAAATTGGTCATAGCAATGAAACACCAGCCTGTGTAAATGTGCAAGAGGAAGAACAGGGCAAATAGTTCATTATAGAGAAATAGAAATAAATACATGATAAAAATGGACAAAATCTCTATGAGCAGTTTTACCTGATGTGTTTTTTTTAAATCACCTCTTGCCTTTGCTTCAGAAATGAAATCAGGGTTTGGTTTCTGAATAAACCAGAAGAACGAATACAAAAAGCGATTTTTCGCGACGATTTTATTTCCTGATTTTTTCCAGGTAGAAGTGACATCTCCAATTTTATTGTTGTACCGATGGTGATTTAAATGTTGAATGCGGTACAAATTTGCGGGAAATCCCAGCAACAGACTGTAGAAAAGTTCCAAAAGCATTTTTGAAAATTCGTTTCTGAACCCAAAATGAATGAAATGATGAACAGTGATATGAAGAGAAAAATTAAGGAAAAGAGAAGCAAACAGGAAAATAATGAGACTATACATAATTGATATAGAAATCATGTACCAGCCGGCAACAATTAGTGCCAGTTGAATTAAAGGAAAAATCTGTATAAATATCCTGGTTTTTATCATTCGATTTTCAGATTGATATGATTAAAATGAACGCCAAGTCTTTTTAAAATATCTTCTTCTTTGTTATGAAATAAATTCGCCGGATTTCGTACTCCTTTTTGTTCATGAATCTGATGATTTTGGGTGATTTCTGACACTATTTCAAGTATGCATTTTCCGGTTAAACCATACATGTCAGAACAAATTGCCTGGCTCATGATTTGAGTGTTGTCATTCGTGAAAAGGACACAGGTTAATGCCGCCGTCTGATTTTTTCTTTCTTCTTGAGAGGGACCGGGTTTTTTGAATTTTTTTATTTCTTCCAGTATAGATTTTGTGTCTCCTTTTTTTGCAGGAGCCTGACCGAAGAACTGGGCTTCATTTTCTTCAAGCATCAAGAATGTTTCAGCAAATTCAGACTGATAGTCGTTATGGCAAAATGCAATTTCAGGCAATGGATAGGGTACCCCGGTTTTTTTTATTGCGCCATCATCGGAAGAAATTCTCAAACGGTCTTTTTGCAAATCGCTGATGCACCATTGTTTATTTTTTATCACAAACGGCTCGCGGTAGGCGGCCATTTTCATGGTCATACGGGTGCCAGGTGAAATCTTATGCTGATTGAATTCATATAACACTTTAATTCCCTTTACAGATTTACGTTCGTTCATCATTTTTTGAATCTGAAGAGCAGCAATAAATGATTCAAATGCGCATGCGTGCAAAATAAGAGCGCCGCTTTGCAAGGATAAGTCATTGAGATCTTCAAATGATTTTTTTACAAAGCCGATTTCACCAGTTATGTCTAAATATATTTTACCGTTTCTGGCGGCGGTCTGAAGCAGTTCAGAAGACTCTTCTGTGAACGGGCCGGCGCAATTAATAATTAAATCATAAGAGCAAACAAGGTTTGAGCAGAATTCTTTTTCTGTAATGTCACCTGTAATTATTTCCTTGACACCTTTAAAGGTCTTTTGGATTTCCGTTGACTTAACCTGATCTTTACCGCAAATGCTGAAATCAAACTCTGACTCTGTCAAGTATTGGCAAATAATTTTACCCGTATAACCGTATGCTCCAATCAGGCAGATTTTCATTTTTTATCAAAATTCAATATGATATTGTCGGGTGGTACAATGTGCAAATCATTAGGCACAATCCTGCCTGCAGCAATAATATTTCCCCCGCCGGTCTTTGAGCGGTGTCCGTATGCTATACCCAATAAATATTGTCGTGAGTCAATTAATCCTTCTGAAGTTGGTATGGCAATTGTTTTATTGTCCAGCCTGATGTCACAGTTAATCACGGCAAAACAAGCTGAGTTTTTTCCAAATACAGATAATTGATAAGGACCGTGAATCATAAATGCTTCTTCAAAACAAAGTACACTGTTTATGTAATTGCTGTTGGAAATGAACGTGCGTTCACCCAAAATACAATTAATGACTGTAACATTGTCAGACAAATAGGTGTTGTTTTCAAGATGTGATAATCTGACAATAGTATTCGCTCCTATGATACAATTATCTCCGATGACAGATCCTTCAATAATTGCGGTTGGATGAATCTGACAGTTTTTACCGATTTTATTCAGACGTTTTAAACCCCTGTAATACCATCTGCTGTGATATTTTCCAAACGTTCTTTTCAATGCCGGAGGAATTTTGGATTGAAGTTTGGCAGCGCGGGACAAATTTGCAGCCATGTTTGCAAACAGCAGGTGAAAGGGTGAAATTATATGGGTACAATAACATTCAGACTGGTGTGTGTGATATTTTCTGCCTGGAATTATCTGTTGCGGAAACTCATAGGTATGTTCAAAAATTTGTTGTGGGATTACACAAATCTGGAAATTCTGATTTTTACCATCACAGAAATAAAAGTCAAAAATATGTTTCTCTTTTTCATCGTTCGGATGCGGTAGCACAAATCGTTCATTGAAATCATTCTGTTGAAATGCAAACCGCAAACTTCTGTTTTGAGTTTGTGATGCCATAATGCATTTCTTTAAAAAGACATCTGAGAAATAAAGATTTTCGTTGAAAATAAAACAGGATTCGTTCTGATTCACTTCAGATTTATCTCCAATATCAATCAGCTCTCCTCCAACTGACACGATAGCTTTGTTCTGGAGTTCTGACAGTTTTCTGCCCAATACAGGTACTTCACCAATTGGATCACCAAACGAATGTAAGACCTGATTCTTTGTTATTCTGAAGAATTTCATTTGTTTGCAGTTTCCAGTCTGTATTGAATGATTTTGCACAATGATTGAATGGAAAACAAATGAATCAGTTCATGCACCGTCAAACCAGATTTTATTTTTTCAGGATCCACTTCAGTCATTTGCTCGCGCAATATTTCCAAACCTTCCGGAGTAATCACGCCGTCTATTTCATAAGGTTTTTCCCCCAAAGCTTCTCTGACCTTTTTTTCCAGATCACTCACTTTCAGTTCAACTCCATAATGTGTTTCCAGTTCAAAAAGTATATCAACCAGATCTATTGAATCAATTCCCAGTTTATCAAAAAGTGTGTCGTTAACGTTTATGCTGTCTTTTGGAATGCCTACTGATTTTTCAATGACTGAGCAAACGGTGTCAAATATTTCTTCTGTTTTATTCATAATTTTAATACATGCCTCCATCTATAGTTATACATTCGCCTGTTAAGTATGAGGCGGTTTTTTCTGATGCAATAAATAATACCACATTGGAAATTTCGTTTGGTTTTCCCGTTCTTCCAAGCGAGGTGAATTCAATAATTTTTTCGCTGTTTCGATAAATAACGGCGCTGCTCATACCGGTTTCAATCACGCCTGGACGAATGCAGTTGACCCTGATTTTTTTTCTGCCTACTTCTTGCGCCAGGGTGCGTGTAAATGTTTCCAGGCCGGCTTTTGCAGATGCATAGGCAACAATTCCTCTCCCTTTCTTAATGGTAGAAGCTGAAGAAATAAAAATGATACTGCCTGAATTTTGTCTGTACATGGTCTTTAGCACTGCATGTGTGAGAAGAACCGGGCTTTTAAGATTTACGTCAAACAATTCCGAAATTTGTTTTTCATTGAATAATGCAAAAGGCTGCTCCTCCGTATAACCGGCACAATGAACCAGCACATCTATCCGTGAAAATGTATCAGTGATCCGCGCAACTGCATTTTTGATCTCTTCATAATCTGAAAGATTGCAGCAAACGTAATGAAGTCTGGTGATGTCCAGATTGTCCTCCTCGGCAGACTTTTTAAGTTCATTGAATTTATTTTCATTTCTGATCAAACAAACTACAATGGCTTTAGCGTCAATGAAATCTTTTGTTATTTGACTTCCAATTCCGCCGGTGGCTCCTGTAATGACTACAATTTTATTTTCTAATTCAAGATTCATGCGCATGTTTTTTTAAAACCAGAACCGTATTTACACCTCCAAAAGCGAAATTATTGGTCATGGCATATTCTATTTTTTGATCCACATTTTCTTTGGGTAAATACAACTCTGTATCACAGGGTGTTTTCATGAATAAATTGCCCGGAACTAAATTTGCATGCATCAATTCCATTACTAAACAAAATTCCTGAATTCCGGCAGCTGCAATGGCATGACCATGTCTTGACTTGGTTGACGAAACAGGAATATTTTTCAGCTCGTCACCAAAAACTTTTCGGAGACATTTTAATTCCAGATGATCATTATGTTTTGTTCCGGTGCCATGTGCGTTGATATAATTTATTTGATCTGGTTTCAAATTTGAGTTTTCAAGTGCCAGCTGGATGGCTTCAGTGATCGAATTGCCTTCTGGGTCCGGAGCAGTGATTTTGAATGCGTCAAGTGTGTTTCCAAATCCCATCAATTGTCCTTTCGGGGTTAATTTATGTTTTCTCACAAATTTGTCGGAGGCGAGTATAGTAAATCCCGCGCACTCTCCTGCCAAAGCGCCGCTTCGCATAACATCGAAAGGTTTACAGGTTGGTTCTTTTGTTGTTTCATTAATCACTCCCAGTTTGCCAAAAGAAATCATGGCAAGTCCATTTAAAAGTGAATCAGTGCCACCGGCAATTACAACTTCCGCTTCTCCTGCCAAAATAGAATTGTATGCAAATGCAATTGCCTGGGTACTCGAAACACAAGCAGTCAAAATTGATTTTTGAAAGGCGCGTGCATTGAATTTTTGGGCAAGATAAATGGCGTAAAGATCATAGGGATTTAAAACCCGATTTAATTTGGTTTGTGAGGCATTCAGCTGACTAAAGAGTTCCGCCATTGGCATTTTGTATTGGTCCCCCAAATCAAAAATTTCTTTTTCAAACAATTCAAAAGGAGTAACGTCAGCACCAACCCCTAAAATGACTCCTGTTTTTTCAGGCTCAAACAAATTGACTAAATGTGCTAGTCTTGATGAGGCAATTCCGTAAGAAGCAGCAAGGAGTTCAAGCAACCTGTTGAATTTGCATGTTTCTTTAATTCGGTCATCTTCTTTCGCGTAAAATGAAACTAAATCTTCTTTTATTTCTGCTGCATGATGAAAGGGAAATCCGGTCGCATCAAATCGTTTTATCGGATGATCTGCGTGAACATAATTTTGAATATTGGAGACAATGTTGTGCGCACCAACTGCAATCGGACTGACCAATTCATAATCTAAAATATGTACTTTGTTTCCTAACATTGTTCTACTCTGATTACTGATTCTCGCCCATAAATATCCCGGTCAAGCACATCCGCTGATTTAATGCCTGATTTCAATAATTCAATGGCTTTGATTATTCCCGATCCGATATTGGAGCATCCCATATTTCCAAATTCCGGATAATATGAAAAGTGATTCGTGTAAAATCCTTTCAAATATTCGAGATCTTTCTGGTAGGTGGATTCAGTGAAAGCGCCTGAAAAAATTGCTGTTTCAGCAGGGTTGTTATGAATCAGCTGACCCCAGTTTCGCTGAATTGTTTTGTCAAAAAGATCCGGAATTCTGTTGTCATGTTTGGTATAAGTAATTTTAGCCTGTGCGTTGTCAGAATTGCTGCTTAATATTAAAACAGAAACGCCGGCAGATTCTTTCCAGTTTTGAGTCTCACAGTTCAAAAATGAATTTGATAAATAGGAGTAAATATCACTGCAATCTGTTCCACAAAAAATGCCGGGTATGTTTTTATTTTTTTCAATTACCTGAATACATGACTGCAACGCATAAAATGATCCAATTGAACTGTTTCCGAATGTGGCATTTTCACCTTTTAAGCCTGTGTATTGGGCAATGTAACTCATGGTTGAATTTGTGAGTGTTTCTAATGCCAGCAAGGGAGGAACGCGTTGAATGATTTCTTTTACCCGTTGTTCCTGGGTCAGTTCTTCTGCTCTTTTTGTATAGATTTCCGGAATACGTTGCATGTATCTTTCCGGCTGATCCACAAAAGTGCTGTTAGCTACAAAAAGTGCAACCCTTTTTTTTTTCATCTTCTGAAAGATTAAGTTCTGCAAGAATTTTTTTTATCAGGAGAATGGCGGCAATTGTGTCTACACGCATTATTTTTAGATCACTTCGTGCCGGGTAATAAGGAGAATTGATATCCGGATCAAGTTTGCCACACGTAAAAACTGTGTCATACATTTCAGACACCTGTTTACGTTCAAATCTCGAAGAGAGCAATTGTTGATATGATTGAATATAAATCCCCATTATTTGAATTCTGGCGGTAAAATGTTGCTCAAATACTGATCTCTTTTTGCTAGAAATTTATTTTCTTCCATACCAGTTTCTTTACCCAGAATAACAAAGGATAAAGTAGCTTCACATACCATTTCATTATTTACCCTGGTAATAACCTGACAGGTACCTCTTCCCGTATCAAGTGACATCATTGTTGCTTCAATAATACACTGATCTCCCGGTGAAACAAACGTTCTGAATTTTGCTTTTTGAATGATGCTGAGGATTGGAAATACCCTATTTGGTTTACCATATTCCTGATAAAAACTATGTTCGATCAAAAGACCCGCAAGCTGAGCCATGGATTCCGTCAGTAAAACACCTGGTGTAGTTGGATAACCAGGAAAATGATCTTCAAAAATTTCATTGTCCAGACTCCAGCATTTTACTCCTTTTGCTGATTTGCCGGGAAGAATTTCCAATACTTTATCTAATAGAAAAAATCTCATAGGGTATTTTTTTGTTCGGCTTTTACCCGAAAACTGAATTTAATAATTGGGGTAATTCTGTCTCTGATTTCGTTGATTACCAAAGTTAAAAAAAATGTAACGCTAAAGATCACTGCAAACGAGACAAATGCATTCAGGTGAAACCTGGAAATCACTAGCAGCAGCAACAATAAAACCGGAAAGTGTATCAGGTAGATGGCGTACGAGTGTTTTGAAATATAACGGATCGATTTTTTGGGTTTTTTGTAATACTCCATTGCTAATCCTAATATGCTGAATGACAAAAGTACCGATGCGAGGGTAGAACAAATCATCAATAACCCGTCAAAGTTGAATGCACTGTTGCCGGTCTCTAGTCCTTTTAGTGCCATATAAAATGATACATTGAGTGATACAAGGCCCGCAACAGTAAACCACCATTTGATTTTTTTGATAATCGTAAAATACAGTTTGTGATGCCGGAAAAAGTGAATCCCAAAAAGGTAGTAAAGACCATACCCGCCTATTGAACCGATATGTGGTGCCAATGAATACTCACCGAAAAGTGTATTTTCATTCCACAAAAAAAGCGCAAACAACGTTAGTGCAAAAAGTATTGTCAATGAAAGGATGAATTGAACATGAGTTGAATTCTTTGATGGATTAAATGTCCGGGTAAAACTTGTTTTTAATGCAAAGTGAATCAGGTTGTATATCAATAAATAATACAAAAACCAGCCATAGGTAGTGCTGATGCCAAATAAAACATCGTGGGACGGAAAAAGAACATCGTAGTTTAAGGCATTTGGTTGATCATTGATTAATGCCATCAGTAAGTAGATGAGCGGACTAATGAAAATAAGAATAATCAAAAGCGGCATTCCTATTCTTGAGAGTCGTTTTTTAATCACCGAAACGGCGGAATAACGAGCATACATTTGTTCTGTCACAAAACCGGATATGATGAAAAATAACGGGTGCCTGAATGAATGAATTGCACTTATCAATGTATCAAAGAAAAGATTTGTAGAATCAGATTTATACGTCCAGACTTGCGGATCTGGTTCAGTAACCATGAATGAAATAGCAGCGTGAAATGCAATCAGTGAAATAACCATGACTGATCTTAATAGATCAAAAGCATGAATTTTTTCTGAAGTGGTTTCTGTTTTAGTTTGCATTGATCAGGTTTTCGGTTACATTTAAAATGCCGCAAATAAAATTAGCAATAGTGCGATACAAGCTACGAAAAAAATCAGCGGCGCGAACAGATACAAAACACTAAGTGTGATTTTAATGCCATAACCCTTTACTTCTTTTTTATCAAATCGGCTTGAATGTCTGCTTGACGTGGCGCATAAATAAATACTGAAAAACCAGGCAAGTACCAGCAAGGCTATTGCAGGAAATGCAAGGAAACCAATGATCATTGAGAGCAGCAAAAAAACAAGCCCGATTAAAAAAATGGTAAGCGCAATAAAGAATGTACGATTCCATTTTTCAGCGTTGGAATTACGGTTTGTTTCTGCTGCCCCCTTGTTCGCTAATTGCTCTTTTTGATAGCTGGTGTATGGGTCTTCAGAAATTGTTGTATCCCGTTTTTCATTTTTTTCAACTGACCGATCGCTGATTTCATTGGTTTTAATTTCCAGAATATGTCTCTGATCCAACTTAAATTCTGAACTATCCGGCGGACAACGCGTAAATGTCACCGATTCTTTGGTCTCTTCCAGAATTGTGCACACGTAAATTTCTCCGTTGCTGAGCCAAATCGAATCACAACCCGAAGTATCATCTGAGACATAATTTTCATACGTAAATTCTGCCGGGATCTCCGTGTTATTTTTGGTAGCATCAATTGCATTCACTTCATTCGAAGATTCGATTGGTTTTAATCGGGTAAATTTTTGTTTATTAAAATTACCCTGCCTAAACGTGCTGCATGATGCTGCTAAAAAAATCAAGACCAGAAAAAATAATACTTGTCTCATAATTCAATGATTAGTAAGACAAATGTAGAGTCACATCAGTCGCGCTGAAAATTGATTTTCACAACCAGTTCATTTGATTTGCGGTGAGCGCAAAATATAGAATTACCAACCTTCGTTAGCCAATCATTTAGGCCTGAGTTTGCCGTTGTAAAAAAATAGGACAGCCTGAAAGATCAAAGTTTATTCCTTAATCAATCTGACATAAGCACCGCTGCGTTGGGATGTGCTTCCCCATTCAGGTTCGGGCTGATTATAATAGATGCGGATATCTTTATAGGACGCCTCTCCAACAACATTTGGGCCAGGTGTGATGGTCCATAATCTGGTGTAATCCATAACTCCGTCAAATTCCTGATATGTACCAAATCGCGCTCCGCCAGCTATGGCACTGAAACCGGATTCATTTGTAACTTCAGAAGTAGTAGCCGTCCAGTGTCCCATTCCGGTTTCTTTTAATTTGTTGGCTGCATTGGCCCCGAGATAATTAAAGAGCGTAAGATAATCTTCTTCTGTTGGCATACGCCATCCTTTGGGCGCAATTTCTCCATTCATAAATACCTGTCCCTGGTAAAGTCTTCCAAATGTTGCAATAGAATCTGGGTCTTTTGTATTAAACAGATTGCAACAAACCGCCATTCCTCCATCAGTATTTGATTCAAACCATTGTTGATTATTTTCTGCAAGTATCAATTCATCGCCGTTTTCATATCGGGTAACGCGCAGATTTTCTGCCATCCAGGTTTGATTTCCAATCGTGATTGTCTTGTATTCGTTACCATCAATATCAACCAGGGTTCCATACTGCAAGGCAGAGTTAAATTCTACCTGGGTGAGACCATTTAATTCGTTGTCTTCTGGTTTTACTTTTTTGCATTGGGTGAACAGTAAAATTGACAGAAACAGTATTGTCAGAATTTTCATAGCGTTTTTTTGAATAGCTAAAATTAATTAGTTTAATAAAAGTAAAGAAACAGTGTATGTAATTTATCCCGGAATTTTTTCCACCAGCACTTCGTTACCCTTCAAATCAAAATAGGTACAGGTTTTTTGAACAAGATCAACCATCCAGTAATTTATACCTGAGCTGGCGCAATCATCGCAAAATTTCTTGTAATCTGTTTTTCCGGCCTGATGTGCCTTCAAATCTGAAATGAATTGATGCTTGTCACAGGTTGTATTTATGTTGAGGGAATCGTATTTTGCTTCTGATAAAACTTCGTGTCCTGCATCACCAAAATAATGTGTAACACCATTAATCACCGATGTTTTATAATTTTTAACTCCCAACAGAATGAGGTCTTGAATATAGTTTGGAAAATCTGCTCCCGATTTTACTTTGGAATGAGCGGATTTAATTTGATCGAGTGTGAACATGGTTAAAAGGAAAGAATGTTTAAGATTTATAAGACTTGAAATTCACTGTATCACACATGATTCTGTCCCTTCTTCCAGTTTGGTACATTTTCTTTCAGCACCATTATCTGATTTAGCAAGCAGATAGACTTTTTTGTATGGAAGTCCGCCTGGTTCAGCAGCACAGTTACATACATATTCTTTATCACACGCTGAAATTGTAAGTGAAATGAATAAAAGAAAAAATAGTTTTTTCATAGAGTCGAGCTTCAGGTTTGATAAATTTAGGGGAATATTTTAATTTGGGTGCTAAAGGTTCATGCGAAAGTCATTCCGACAAAGTGTTCCTGCCTTTGGCAGGATAAACGCCGAGGAATCGAGTTGACCACCAGCAAACCAAAATGCGTAAAACCTTTCCGCACATTACTCTTATTAAGGTCCGCGCGATTCCTCGCTTCGCTCGGAATGACGGTCCGAATAATGGTTTTTTAAAATCAATTATTTTTGAATCATGTCTTCTGATTCATTTTACGTGTACATTATCACCAACAACAAAAAAACAGTTCTCTATTGTGGTATGACAAATAGTTTAAGAAGAAGACTTTTTGAACATCAAAACGAACCCAAAGGATTTGCCAGGCAATACAACTGTTGTCACTTGTTGTATTTTGAAAAATTTGACACACCATCTGAAGCAATTTTCCGTGAAAAGCAAATCAAAAAATACCGCCGTGAAAAGAAGGACGATTTGATAAATGCCTTCAACCCTTCCTGGGAGTTTCTCGATCATCTTTTCATATAATCAATACGCCCGTGTGACAAGTCATTCCGAACGCAGTGAGGAATCGCCCCGCCCACCCGCAAACCATTGAGAGGACTCGCCCCGCCCACCCGCAGACCAAAATACGTAATACTTTTCCGCATACTACTCTTATTAAGGTCAACGCGATTCCTCGTCGTTTTGTGCAATAAAGCACAAAACTCTGTCGGAATGACTTCCGCAGTGCGGTTTACGTCAGGTAATAAATATCACATTATTGTGTTTGGAGCAGGATGAAAAGCCTTTTCAAAAACGCATTCATAAATCATTAACTTCACAGTTATTCAATTTATTAAAACGCTTCTCAATGAAAGTATCCGTGGTTCTCTTTTTTCTTTTGATCTGTTTTAATGCATTTGATCAAGAAACAGTCGAAGTAAAAACAGAAGGCACAGAAGTGTATGAACTCTTCTACAAACTCAAAAAGAAACCATACAGCAAACACGGTTCTTACAAGGTGTTTCGCACAAGTGATAATTTACTTTTAGTTGATGGGAATTATGACATGGGTAAAAAATCCGGTATCTGGATCTATTACAATTCAGAAGGTGTTGTCCGGGAAAAAGTGGATGAGACTACCGGAAAACTTACTTTTTATAATCCGGAAGCAGATACAGTCACAACAATCATCCGCGTAAATGGAAATACAGAAAGAGTAAAATTAGACTGGCCGGTAGAATATGCTGAAGGTGAATCTGCTATGTGGCAAAAAATTGTAACAAATATTGAGTATCCTGAAATTGCAAAAGAAGAAGGTATTTCTGGTGAAATATTCATTTCATTTTTTGTAGGCATTGATGGCATAGCAAGAGAGCACGCTGTGTTAAAAGGAGTAGCTCCCATTTTAGATGATGAAGCTTTGCGCGTTGTAAAACTTCTTTCAGATAAATGGCAACCTGCAAAATATAAAGGTGAGCCGGTTGAGGCGTTGCACGTTGTGAGTATTCGGTTTACGATTGCTTGAGATTAGTTTTCGCCGTTTATATATTGGGCGGTATCACTTTTGCTAATGGAATTTACGTTAGGCGATAAATATCGCATTTATTGTCGATTGGCGCAGGATGGAAATCCTGCGTAGCTGGGATTCTCGCGGTAGCTGTGGCCACCAGGAGTAGTTAGTCTTTCGGCGTATTGTCCTTCTGAAAATCTATAATTATTTTAAGAATTAATAGAAATCTAAAAAGAGTGAATATTGTGAGAATCAGCGAACAGAGAAGGACGTGCAAATAGATTTTTTGACTTAGGTTATTAATAAAATAACACGATATAAGTAAGAAGAAAAGAGCGAACATAATCTTAACGCTATTCATGAGTAAGGCGAGCGTCATCTCGTAGTACTTGGAATGATAGAACTTTACAACCTTCGATTTTACTTCATCTGGTGGCCTGCTTTTAACTGGTTGTTCTGATTTATCATTCTTTTCATGAACTTCTGAAAATTCTTCAGGTAGGGTATTTTTAAAGGTAATAATTATTGTGATGATTGTAAGAACAAAGCCGGCAAATGTTATGATTGATGTACTCATTGTCTCAATATATGATTCAGGCACATAATGAATTTCTAATCCTATTAAATCACGTATATTGATCACGTCAAAAGTGGTCATTAAAATACCTGCCGTGAGGATATCCCAGAAAATCGGCCGTTTAAAGTATGCATCCAATACTTTTTCATATGATTTCTTAGTCAAATTTGTTCTTGTAGGATTACTCATATTTCCAAATTCAATTTGATAAATTTATCCAATTCTTCAGTCGCCTTTGAAAAAAGTTCTTTCGCGTTTGGCCTACCTGGTGTATCGGCATGAACAGAAAATGAGCACTCATATTTCTCTCCCAATAGATCAAATTTGTCATATTCTCCTGAATCATTCAATTCATATGAAATTTGAAATGATTCGTAGCTATCTATGTCAACTTCGCCTTTTATTAGACGCTTAAAAATATCTTTTGTTTTCTGTAAAATTTTACTTTGTCTACCCTCTTTTTCAAATGAAGTTTTTATCTGTACTGATTTGAAAGGGAATGCATTGTTTATTACGTTTGCCCCAGAAAAATAATTGTCATGAACTTCTTTCAAGGCGTCCTTTTTACTCTGAAATACTGAACGTCTATAAAGTCAACATGAGTAATCTTATTGATCATCTCATCGCTAACTTTATCCATATAAGGTTTTATTTGACAGAATTTTCCTATAGCAAGATGTTTTCCGTAGTGCCTTAAAATGTATTCTAAATCACTCATTCGAGCGCCTGATTGATTTTTCTCTAAAATCGCTATTGGCCTATTACCAGAATAGTTAACGACAAAGTGAGTTATTTGAGCAAATTTCCGATCTTCTAATTGGCTTATGTGATCAATGTCATAATTGTCTTTTAAAAGTACCGGATTCTTTTCGAGAAGCAATGCCATACGTCCTGAGACAGTCGAAGTCATTGCATCGATTCTGAGTTGGAGAATACCGATATACCTCGGATCTGCATTTTTGTTATCCTTGTTTCGGTCAAAGAATTTAACTTCCTTTTTCAATTTCTTTTCATAGATATCTTTTGCAATATCTCTAAATATGCTTGACGAATTCGTTCCACTAGATTCTTTATAGGGATCGATTTTGATGTTGCAAAACTGAAATCCAATTACGATTTTTGATTTATCTTTTGCCATGTTTTCGTTGTACGGTTTTAAAAATAGGTAATGTTAGGGGTCAAATTATTTTTCAGAAAGAAGGTTGTAGTAGTTAGATCAAAATAAGGCCAACCCATTTTTGAATCCTTGTTGGATGGAAGGACTTAACACAAATATACCATTTCCGATTCTCAAAACGTTGGGAAAGTTATTGAGTTTCCGAACGTATCAAGAACTGTTCAAGGCGAACCTCGAAATAATCCTATGCATACCCAGTAAAAACTCTCAAATCCCCTGTATTATTGCACCTTTTACAAAATAAAAAAGGGACATTTGTAATTCCCTTTTCTGTATATTTGCATACATCTCAAAAATCACCTTATTTTGGATATGGAACAAGTACAACCTTACAAACCAAAACATAACGTTCGAGTAGTTACTGCTGCGTCACTTTTTGACGGGCATGATGCTGCTATCAATATCATGCGCCGTATCATTCAGTCAACCGGTTGTGAAGTCATTCACCTGGGGCATGACAGAAGTGTGGAAGAAGTGGTGGATTGCGCCATTCAGGAAGATGCACAGGCCATTGCCATGACATCGTACCAGGGCGGGCATACCGAATATTTAAAATACATGTATGATTTGCTCAAACAAAAAGGAGCAGGTCACATCAAAATTTTTGCAGGCGGCGGCGGAACCATTTTACCTTCTGAAATAAAAGAATTACAGGATTACGGTATCACCCGCATTTATCACCCGGATGACGGCCGTGCTATGGGCTTGCAGGGTATGATCAATGATCTGGTGCAACGCGCTGATTTTGCCGTGGGTGAAAATCTGAACGGTGAAGTAGGGCACATCAAAGAAAAAAATCCGCTTTCGATTGCGCGTTTGATTTCTGCCGCTGAAAATTTTCCGGAGCAATCAAAACCGGAATTGGATAAAGTCAAAAAAATTGCAACGGATTCTAAAACACCTATTCTTGGTATCACCGGAACAGGTGGTGCAGGTAAATCATCACTGGTGGATGAATTGGTGAGAAGATTTTTATTGGATTTTCCGGATAAAAATATTGCCATTGTTTCTGTAGATCCTTCCAAAAGAAAAACCGGTGGCGCACTTTTGGGTGACAGAATCAGAATGAATTCAATCCGCAACAAACGGGTGTATATGCGTTCATTGGCAACGCGTCAGAGTAATCTGGCTTTATCAAAACACGTTGCGGAAGCACTGGATGTTTTAAAAGCTGCCAATTATGATTTGATCATTTTGGAAACTTCCGGTATTGGTCAAAGTGATACAGAAATTTTAGATCACTCGCATGCATCGTTGTATGTGATGACACCTGAATTTGGTGCAGCAACGCAACTTGAAAAAATTGACATGCTTGATTTTGCAGACATTGTTGCGCTCAATAAATTTGATAAGCGCGGTGCTTTGGATGCAATCCGTGATGTAAAAAAACAATACCGTCGTAACCACAATTTGTGGGATGCAAAAGATGAAGAAATTCCTGTTTATGGAACCATTGCTTCTCAGTTTAATGATCCAGGAATGAATACGCTGTATAAAGCAGTGATGGATAAAATTGCAGAAAAAACCGGAGCGCCTTTGTCATCCAAATTTGTGGTGACCAAAGAAATGTCTGAGAAAATATTTGTGATTCCACCGGCACGTACTCGATATCTTTCTGAAATTTCAGAGAACAACCGAAACTATGATAAATGGGTGAATGAGCAGGTAGAGGTAGCAAACAGAATGCATGCTTTGCATCAATCCATTGATACGATCAGAGCAATGAAACCGGTGGATGAAGATCGTCTGGCAAAATCATTAGCTGAACTTTTTGAACAGGAAAAAATCAATCTGGATCCAAAAAACTGGATCCTTATCCAAAGCTGGAATGAAAAAGTTGAAAAGTACAAAGCACCGCTTTACAAATTCAAAGTGCGTGACAATGAACTTTCCATGGCCACGCATACAGAATCGCTTTCGCACCTTCAGATTCCAAAAGTTGCTTTACCAAAATACACGGGTTGGGGTGATGTTTTAAGATGGAGTTTGCAGGAAAATGTTCCCGGTGAATTTCCATTTACATCGGGTTTATTTCCTTTCAAAAGAGAAGGAGAAGATCCAACCAGAATGTTTGCCGGAGAAGGCGGACCGGAAAGAACCAATAAGCGTTTTCACTATGTGAGTCTGGCCATGCCAGCCAAGCGTTTGAGTACGGCGTTTGATTCAGTGACCTTATATGGAAATGATCCAGATGTGCGTCCGGATATTTATGGGAAAATCGGAAATTCCGGAGTATCCATTTGCTGTCTGGATGATGCAAAAAAATTGTATTCAGGTTTCAGGCTTACCGATCCAAAAACATCGGTCAGTATGACCATCAACGGTCCGGCGCCAATGCTTTTGGGATTTTTCATGAACGCTGCCATTGATCAGGAATGTGAAGTCTACATCAAAGAAAATAAACTGGAAAAAACCGTTGAAGCAAAGTACAAAGAATTGTATGATGACAAAGGATTGGTGCGTCCAAAATACCAGGGAAATTTACCTGAAGGAAATGACGGACTAGGCTTGATGTTATTAGGTTTGACAGGTGATCAGGTTTTACCGGCAGATGTGTATGCAAAAATTAAAGCAGATACATTGAAGAAAGTGAGAGGAACTGTTCAAGCAGATATTCTGAAAGAAGATCAGGCTCAAAACACGTGTATTTTTTCAACCGAATTTGCACTGCGTTTAATGGGTGATGTGCAGGAATATTTTATTCAACAGGGTGTAAGAAATTTCTATTCTGTTTCCATTTCAGGATATCACATCGCAGAAGCAGGTGCAAATCCAATTACCCAGTTGGCATTCACACTGGCAAACGGATTTACGTATGTAGAATATTATTTGAGCAGAGGTATGGACATCAATAAATTTGGTCCGAACCTTTCGTTCTTTTTCTCCAATGGTATTGATCCGGAATATGCCGTGATTGGAAGAGTTGCAAGAAGAATATGGGCAAAAGCATTGGCTAAAAAATACGGCGCAGATGAGCGTGCGCAGATGTTGAAATACCACATTCAAACTTCAGGTCGTTCACTTCACGCACAGGAAATTGATTTCAACGATATCCGTACAACGCTTCAGGCTTTGTATGCAATCTATGATAACTGCAATTCACTTCACACGAATGCTTACGATGAAGCCATTACAACTCCTACTGAAGAATCTGTAAGAAGAGCAATGGCCATTCAGTTAATCATCAACCGCGAATTAGGTCTGGCAAAAAATGAAAATCCATTACAAGGTTCATTCATTATTGAAGAGTTGACAGATTTGGTTGAAGAAGCAGTGCTATCTGAATTTGACAGAATTACGGAGCGAGGAGGTGTATTGGGCGCAATGGAAACCATGTATCAGCGCAGCAAAATTCAGGAAGAGTCGTTGTATTATGAAACGTTGAAGCACACGGGAGAATTTCCAATCATTGGGGTAAATACTTTTTTAAGTTCAAAAGGATCACCGACAGTTTTACCAAAAGAAGTGATTCGCGCAACGGAAGAAGAAAAGCAATATCAGATTTCGATGCTGAAGAATCTGCACGATGCAAAAAAATCAGTGAGTGAAAAAGTACTGGAGAAGTTGCAGCAAGAAGCTATTCAGAATAAAAATCTGTTTGCTGAGTTGATGGAAGTAACCAAACATTGTTCGTTAGGTCAAATCACCGGATCACTTTTTGAAGTGGGAGGGCAGTATCGTCGAAACATGTAAAATAGCTACATGCTGACACGATTAACTTCTATCACCCTTTGCGCCTTAGCGTCTTTGCGTGAATCCTTTTTTAACCGCAGAGTTCGCAGAGAAGGCACAGAGTGCACAGAGAACAAATTAAATCTTAGCGCCTTTGCGTCTTTGCGTGAATATCTTTTTAACCACAAAGGTCACAAAGCAGGCACAGAGGTCACAGAGAAACGAAAAAATAAAAGTGGCCTTCGAGTACCTCAGGCCACTTTTATTTTTTCGTTGTTTCTTCTAACAACTTCATTTGGTTTTTCACAAAGAGATTCTTCTACCATCATTCAATATATTGATCAGTGCAATGAAACCTATTATGCCAATCCCGACAGCTCCTTTGAGTTTTGTCTGAAGGCAGAGAAAGAATCAAAATATCAGGGAAATTTTTCTTACGCCGGCGAAATTGCTTTATGCAAAGCGCGCTATCACATTCTGGTCACTGATTATGAAACCGCCAATGCTGAATTGACCTTTGCCATCAACTGTTTTGAGCAGAAAAAGAATTTTGCGAAATTATCCAAATCTTTGTCGCTTAAAAGTATTCTGCTTGACAGAATAGGGGAACATTATCAGTCCACGAAAGTGTTGCGTGAAGCATATCTCATTAGTAAAAATAACGGAGATAAAGCAGGTGAAATTTCAAGATTGATCAATCTGACACTGGATTTTATTGATCATCAGGCTGCAGATTCAGCCTATAAATATCTGCTCATTTTAGAATCATTAGGCTCAGATGTAAAAGATGAAAATCTCTATTTCATGAATCAGAATCTGGGACTTTATTACAACATGATTGAAGATCATACAAAGGCCATTTATTATTATCAGCGTGCCAAAGAGGTGAGTGAAAAATTTCAGATGACAGACAGTAAAGCAACCATTTTAGCACGTCTTTCTGAATCATACAGAAAATTGAAAATGTACACCGAAGCCGAGCGTGCCGGTGTTGAAAGTGAAGAAATTTCAATCCGGCACAATCTGGTATTTGAAGAGCGAGAAGCAATAGAACAGCTGGTTCTGCTTTATGAAGCGAATGGTGATTTTGCAAGCGCATTCAATTATCAGCGAAAATTAATCGATGTGGATGAGCGCATCAATAAAATTGAAAAAGTTCAAAAACTCAAGGAAGAAGAATACAAATCAAATATTGCCCTGAAAGAAAAAGTACTGGCTGAAAAAGAACTGAGTATTCAGGAAGAGCAGTTAAAATCTGAAAAAGCTGAATCACGGAACTGGATTCTTGCTTCGGTGATTTTATTGGTTGTGGTGGTACTTGGATTCACTATAGTTATTTATCTGCGCACAAAAAAAATGAATCAGGCTATTGAATTGAGCAAGATTATTCTGGAGCAGAAAAACAAAGAAGTGACGGATTCAATCAATTACGCCCGTCAGATTCAGGAAGCGATACTTGCTCCCAAAAAATACTATCAGAGTTTATTTAAAGAGATTTTTGTTTTCTACCGACCGAAAGATATTGTTGCCGGAGATTTTTACTGGTTTTACAAAAGTGATTCACGCATTTATTTTGCGGCGGCTGATTGCACCGGTCATGGCGTTCCGGGGGCAATGGTAAGTGTTATCTGTCACAGTGCTTTGAACCGTTGTGTGAAAGAATTTGATCTGAAATCACCGGCCGAAATTCTGGATAAAACATCTTTACTTGTTCAGGATACATTTTCAAAAAGTGACCGTACTGTAAAAGATGGAATGGACATTGCACTTTGCATGCTGGATTCAAAGACCAATGTATTGCAATTTGCCGGAGCAAATAATCCGGTATGGGTGATTAAGAAAATAGATTCTCCGCATATTACTGCATTACCGGCAAAAGGAATGCTCGTGTTTGAAGAGAAAATTCTGGTTGAACTGAAAGGTTCCAAACAGGCAATAGGTTACGATGCAAAAAAGCAACCGTTCCTGAATCATGAACTCCAGCTTGAACAAGGCGATGCCATTTACATTTCAACGGATGGATTTATTGATCAGTTTGGAGGTGAAAAGGGAAAAAAATTCAAAAGTAAATTCTTCAAACAGAAATTACTTCAAGTACAGAAAAATTCAATTGCAGAACAGGAAACCATGTTGTCTTCCATTTTTGATCAGTGGAAGGGAGAATTTGAACAGGTGGATGATGTGTGTGTGCTGGCTATTCGGATAACTGAATAGTGGAAGCCTTTGGCGGTGTGTTAAATTTTTTACTCGTGATAGATTCTGCATTTTATCTATCGTTCTAGGAATCAGAGTTTAAAATAAATTGTAAGTTTATCATACCGAAAGCGACTAACCCATACCAAACAGAATTAGACAATGAGTACACTTTTAGGACGAATACTGGGAAATATCACCACCCGGATCATGTTCATCATTTATATTACCATCATTGTTCTGACCGGTTTTTTTATTGTCTTTGGTTATTATAATCAGCTGGAACTTCAGGAAGAGCGCCAGTATGATAAATTGAAAGCCATTGTATCATCTGTTTCATTGGCAATTGACGGGAATGAATTTGAAATGATGATGCATGATCATCCTAATAAAGATGATATCAAAACAATTGATCAGAATCATGTTTATCACGCCATCAACGATAAATTGTCAAAAGCAGTTGCTGAAAATGAATTGAACAGTCCTATGTACACGCTGGTGTATGTTCCTGAAAAAGATTTGTTTCATTATGGAGTGCGATCAGACGATCAGGTTTATTTCAGACATGAATACACGCAATATCCGCCCGTGCTGAAAGAAAAAATGAATGAAGGCGGAACAATTCCAAAATATAATTCTGAAAACGGAACCTGGCTTTCGGCTTTTCATCCAATTAAAAACAACAAGGGTGAAGTGGTTGGTTTGTTGGAGGCAGATATTGAATTTACTTATTTCACCGATATGGTGAACTGGCAATACACTAAGCAGGCGCTTATTGCATTGGCGGTAATTGTTTTTATTTCATTCCTGCTCATTCCATACACGCGCAGAATACTGAAAGAAGATGAACGTCAGAAAAAATTATTCATGGAACAGAAACTGCTCATTGAAGAGTCGCACAGAGAAATTAAAGATTCGATCAGTTATGCAAAAAGAATTCAATCGGCCATTTTGCCTTCATCAAGAATTGTGAACGATTGTTTTAAAGATTCGTTTATTCTTTATAAACCAAAAGATATTGTTGCCGGAGATTTTTACTGGATTGAAAAAAAAGCAGATAAAATTTTATTCGCTGCCTGTGATTGTACTGGACATGGGGTACCGGGAGCTATGGTGAGCGTAATCTGTAATAATGCTTTGAATCGTTCAGTGAGAGAATTTGGTTTAACAGAGCCTGGAAAAATTTTAGATAAGACCAGAGAAATTGTCATATCTGAATTTGAAAAGTCAGATGAAGAAGTGAAAGATGGAATGGACATTTCATTATGCTCCCTTTCACTCTCTGATCTTATTTTAGATTGGTCGGGTGCAAATAATCCGTTGTGGATTCTTAGAAAAAATTCGACAGAAATTGAAGAAATAAAACCAGATAAACAACCTATTGGAAAATATGCTGAGCAGAAACCATTCACCAATCAACAAATAAAGCTGAGTTCCGGGGATTCAATATACATTTTTACAGATGGTTATCAGGATCAGTTCGGCGGTGAAAAAGGGAAAAAATTCAAAGCTTCTGAACTGAAAAAACTATTCATTCAAATTTCCAGTCATGCCATGTCTGAACAAAAGAAAATGGTTGATCAGGCCTTTGAAAAATGGCGTGGCAGATTAGAACAGATAGATGATGTGTGCGTTATCGGTGTGAGAATTTGACGATAAATCAATAATTCACCAACTTCAGCAATTTCTCTTCAAAACGTGATTTAGGGAAGAAATTTTTCTCCAGTTCAGCATCAAATGGAACCGGTGTATCCAG
>Ga0268298_10002013_pt1 | contig 22781 bp, 33 predicted proteins | sample WWTPWeurt_MetaG_FD_194462 | JGI IMG/M metagenome (GOLD analysis project Ga0268298, IMG submission 194462) | Activated sludge microbial communities from WWTP in Nijmegen, Gelderland, Netherland - WWTP Weurt | ecosystem: Engineered > WWTP > Aerobic digester > Activated sludge | place... | reverse complement strand
TTCTGAAAGGGATTGGTTGAAAAGCCAAAAGAATTTGAATAGCAGCATTCGTGTACGCGAACCGGCATATTCAGGGATTCTTTGCCCTTATCCACCATCGTGTATTCTTCCAATGATACCGCCACTGGATCCACTTTTCCCGTTCCTGAATATTGAACATTGAAAACCCACATTGCCTGAGTGACATCGCGCGGACTGTAAGTGAATTGGCCGTAGCTAAATGTGTCCATAGGTCCGAAAATCGATAGCAACTTGATCTGGGCAGAGTCAATGGCTGCTTCTTTTCCTGGTATCGGGTTGAAGGTGAGGCATTGAGTCAAAAGCAGAAGGCTGAGAAGTTTGATGAAACGCATCAGCAATACAGAATTTGAAGCGAAACCGCGTCAACCACAATGGATCCAAACCAGAAGGTGTGCCGAGTGCTTTTGTTTAGTGGAACAGAACGTTTGAATGGGACATGATTCAGTGCGCTCCAAGAACGCTCAGCAGTGCTGAGAATGGGCCGGTCATCGGAGTACCTGGCGAAGTACGGCACCTGCCCAACAGACAAGCCAGAGAAATCGGCTGACCGTGATAACGCGCGGCGATAGCTTGCGATTAAATATGGCCCGAATTCCAAATATGAAAAACGGAAGAACCAGAGAGACAAAAGCAATGCCGGTGGCAGTGCCCAGGGCGTAGGCCGAACTGGTGAACCGAGAATAAATGGCAGTAAAGACAAACGTGAGCAGTCCGTACAACAACAAATAGTTTGCAGTTTTTTTCAACATGGTTTTTCCGTGCGACGCTAGTGTGAGACCACTCGGTCCGCGGTTTTCAGATTCGACTGCGTGTCGAGGGGAATGTTCCGGTCTTCTAAGGTTCGTCAGGTGGCGCATTCCTGTGACGAAGAACGATTGGATCATGACACAGGGGGCAGAAAGTTGAAAAGGCCTCCATGAGACTCCCTTCAGGCATGTTTGGAAATGCCATTCGAATAATTGTTGATGGGTTATCAAACAGAACGTCGTTGCCGCACTTCTTGCATGCGATGGCGAAACGCCAATCAACAATCTCACGCAAGTAGCTTTCGGAAACGAGAATTGGAATGCCCGCACCCGAGAGCTGAAACGAATAAACCTTGCCCTGGCTAAGTGACGGCAATTGGTGCGGCGCATTCAGCAGCGTTCCGGTGAGGATGGAGTCTCTCATATCTGAAATGCGGATCCAGACCTTTTCTGGAGTACGAGTGGCGGCGCGAAAACCCTCATGGATGATGGCCGGTACGTCATCAGGATAGTCGGGCGGACTTAATTTCTTGAGGATGGGATGCTCTCTCCAATTCATAAAAGACTCCGGTGGAATTTCTCAGTGTGCTTGCATAGATTTCGAAATTGAGTCAAACACTTTGCGACACAATGCCAAGTATTGGCTGCGCCGGACCTATCAGAAACTACCAACGCCTGACATGAGTTACGCGAAGTGCCATGCTATTCATTGTTCTTTCTGAATGCAGCTTCCGTGCAGCTGGAACCAAAGGCGAATGACGACTCGTAAAAACAGGCGGTAAACGGATCATAAGCTGCGGTTGCGGTTTGGCGACTCGCATAAGCTGCACACATGGCGGAAAGAGCGATAAAGGCGTTCAGCTGACACCGCCGTTTCCATTCAGCTTCTCTGGATCCCGTTGGGTCAAATTGCTGGCGGCCATTGCAGAAGGTCACTGCAAAAGCAATGATAAGCACGATGAACGGTCGTATGGTGGAGTTCATTCAGGTTGACCCGCAAGGTTTTGGATGCATGCCGGAGTTTCATCGAGGATGGTCGTGGCAGAATTGGTTCTATTTATCTGAATGGTTCGAAACAATCGTAGCTCCTTTGTCTTCATCCATGATCGAGCATTGGTTCACGTTGAGAAGGAAATAACATGCCTCGCTTCCTCCGTTTGGATCGCCGGATCTGCATTTCGCATAACAGGAGTTATGCGCCATATTCGCGGCGGGGGAATCGGAACTGCTTTATCGCGCCCCTTCACAAATCCAAAATCTTGGTCATTCACGGGCTTCTGGGAACGCTTGACGACTGCGGTAAAAAGGCCTTCCTAGTCCCACTTTGGATTTCGAATTCTACGTCGATCCGGACATCGGGATCACGCATCTTGAAAAGCACAACGTCACACCCGGAGAAATTCAGGAATTCTTTGCGGAGAGCAGATTTCTAGAACATGAGCGCTATGACGCGAGTTTTGAAGCTATCGGCCGCCTCACATCGGGGCGTTATTTGCATGTTGCATACCGCAAGAAGTCCCGAGATCTTTACTTCATTATCACCGCTTACGACTTGACAGATCCCGATTATAAGTCTATGTTAGATGGGTTAGAAGAATGAAAGTCATAGAAACAAAGACGTTCCGCGTTTCCTACGTTGTGCCCGAAACGGAGGCTGAAAAGACTTCGATACAGCGCGTCATTGACGAAATTCAAACGGACAAAGTTCCACGTTCCGAATGGAAAATCGTGGATAATCGTCCAAAGCCCCGCCGCGAACACGGCGCATAACTCGCGTTACCACGTTAGTTATGAAGTGCGGGGCAGCCCTTCACGTTGATGCGGCGCAATGGAGTGACTGGCCACATGTGCGGTGGAGAAGGTCCAAAGCGTTCTGAACATCATGGTTAAGTAGAAGAAAGTTACACCGAAAAACGGGAAGATAAGGAACCACGTAGACCGAGCTAACTCTCTGTTCAATGAGCTTTGCCAGAACACAGAGTTGAGTGCGACGAGGACGACGAGTGCTATGGTCAACCATCTAAACTTTCGCAACCGGAGCGGAACAACGGGAAGTTGCCAGTAGGCGCCCGCTGTGCCCAGGTTCGATAAACAGTAGAATACGAAGCCAGTGACCGAAAGGTCGCCCATGCCAGTTGCGGCGCTATGTGCATAACTGGCGAGGTTGAAGGCAATCGCAAGGAGCAAGAGTTTGTGGCGGGTCATGCGAAAGAGTTGGAAATGGGCCGCCGTGTCGAGAAGACCCATCAGGACGGTCACTAACATCGGGATCACACTGGTTTTGATCTCTGGATGCCGGGTGGCAAGAGCGGTGCTGGCCAAACTGAAAATGAATCGAAGCACGGCAGCGAAACAAAAGACGCGTAACGTCAGAGAATAGTTGCCCGAGTCAGGAAGGGGTGCGCTCTGTGCGGGGGCAGAGTATGGGTTTTCAGGTTTCATTTCTTCTGGCCACAGCGTAATCTTCTATCGTACGTTCCCAGAGAGTTGAAGTGAAGATGTGCTGTTCGAGTAAATAATGTTTTCCATGGGCCTATTCGGGGGCGGGATGGCGCATAACGTGTTAACGCGAGCTAAACGCACGCGCGCCGGCTATAGCCGGTGCATGTGCCCGAGTTTCTGATGCGGCGCGGGCGCTTCAGGTGTTTGGATATGCCCATTATCGGAGGCGGCTCTGAGAATCTCCATTAGTTGTGTATAGTCCTCCCAGGCTTGCTTTGCCAGGGAACGAAGTCTCGTATCTATCTCTTGAATTTTCACAGGGTCTAACTGAGGTAAAGGCGTTTGCGCAAGGAGATCAGGATCCAGACGCGGGCGAGTTCCTCCGCCGCCCAATGGAAGGCGACGACAAAACTCCGGGCTTCGCAGCAAAGACCACCAGAAATACGTGCAACTGTCATGCGGTGTGATTTCAACAAATTCGGATTTTATAGGATATACGAGTGGTTCTGCGAAACCCAACCACTTGAATTCAGGTGTTACTACAACATTCCCAAGATAGGCACGCATTGTTCCGAACAGCAACGCTCCAGGTGAGGCAAAGGCCGACTGTAATTCTGTGACATCATCGAATCCGAGATCGTAAGTCAATTGCGCACCTTTTGGGATATCGCGGTATTCGAGCGGGCGGAGTACCGATGAGATTCGACTTCGCCTGGGACGACGAATGGTTGCGATTTCACCGAGTGTCGTTTCCGCATGCGTGCGGTAAGCGAATGGATCCCATATCCCCGGGATGAACCTTGCGGCATCTACCGTTGAAATAAAACTGGTGCCCTGTCTTTGACGCATTAGAGTCCGATGCCCAATGGGTTGCTTCTAACCAGGGAATCAAGATCGTTCGAAACCGTTTCGCTACTTCTTCCCGTGGTCCGAACACCCACTGTTTGAACATATCCGAAGATACGCTTTCCAACCGGCCCGGTGCGCTTCTCGAGCAGCACAATGTCTGTGCGCGTAGTTGCCTCGGCAGTCAGCTTGAAAACTCCCTCTGGTAAGGCGATCACTCCGAGGAGACCCCAGTTTTTCTCCACGATGATTCTGAATTTGCGGAAATTTGCGTTCGCTACAAGGGAGTGAGGAAGTAGCAGGGCCATTTTGCCCCCGGGTTTGAGGAAATGCAGACAGGCATCCAAAAAGATCGCATCGCTATTATGATAACCCGCTGAAAAGATGGGGCTGAAAAATGTGACGTCCGTAAGATATACTGAAAAAGGAGGGTTCGCGAGAATGATATCAACCTTGTCCTTATAAGTTGCATGGAGCCGGGTGGAAGGGTCAAATATGTTTTCGCAATAGAAATCTGTTTCCCCTTCTTGCATCCCATTGAGCGCGGACCCGAGCCGTGCAAGCTCTATGAGAGCAGGCTCAATGTCATTGTAGACGTATTTGGCCGGAGTGCTGGTATTTTGCGATTTGACGGCACTCAAAAATGTACCTGCTCCGCATGCCGGATCCAGTAAAGTAGCCTGCGCCGGTATCGGAAACAGAGCCGCCATAGCCGCAGCAACCGGGACGGGTGTAAAAAATTTTCCGGTTGCGCCGCGATACTTGCGACCAATGAAATGCTGGTACCATCGGGGAAGATTGGCTCCCGAAGGGTCACGGAGGATTGCCTCCTTGAGCGCAGCCTCCAGCCGGGGATGCCTCGAGAGCGGCGCGAGTTGAGCCCTGGTCAGAAGTGGTGCTAGAGGCTTGCTCTTCAAAACAAGCCTCCAATAGAACTCGCAAATCAGAAAGAAGCCTGGCTCGCCGTCATATGCCAACAAACGAAGGTCTTCTACCAGTTGACGAAATTCACGACTAATTGCATGGTCCACGTTGCTTATTTTGCAGATTATGTCCCGAATTGTCAACTCGATCAGAGTGAGCTTGCAACCGGGTTTTCAACCGGGATTCTGATTCCTTGCGAATGCATTCCACCATTGGTAACGCGAGTAATGTGAAGGCAGCGATCTGAATCAGTTGGTGTTTCTCTCCGCAAGCCGGACGTCTGGAGCTTCGTGGCGTTATGCGAAGTGACGCCTCTTCTTTTTTTTGCTGAACGAATTAATTGTTCGAGGCTGAGTGAACTTGCGCGGCGATAGTCTGACGATTGTAAACGGTTTTCTTATACCAGTTGAACCAGAGCGGAAGCAGGTTGGTTGCGATACCGAGGTGATTGTCAATCCGTTCGAAAACGATCGTTGCAAATTTCAAAAATGGATAGAGGACGAAGGCAATTAGCCGATTGACCTTGCGTACGTATGATAACCTCAACCATTTTTGCAAGATAGCGAAACCACGGCTTATCAGGCGGACCCTGTGAATGAAGGTACCTTTTGTGTATGTCTCCATCATTTGGATCAGGATATACGCGGGATCGAACGGCATGCCCTTGTGCCGATACAGCTTACAGAAACTGAGCAGAATTCTAAACGGTGTGCGCTGTCCATATTTGATTTTGCGTTTGATTGAGGCCAGTTCTTCCCCGGTGATGGCAGGTGCGGTTTTCCATGCGGCCGCTTTTTGATCGCGATTTTCCTCAATCCGAATCCGATTCGTGCCAACACTGTCAAGGTTCCATTTACGCGCGAACGTTAGAATCTCCATCATCTCAGCTTCGGATTCGCCGGGCGATCCAAGCAGAAACGTTCCACCGATGAGTATGTTTGTCTTGTTCAATGCCTCGAGCCCGAGTTCAATTTTCTGAAGCGTAAGTCCTTTACCGAGCATCCGGAGAGTACGATCCTGAACTGACTCCAATCCAAAACTCAGGGCGAGGAAACCTGCTCGCTCCATTTTGTCCAATGTGGCCGCGGCATTCAGAACATGATCAATTCTCCCCACTGAAATGTATGATTTCTTGATTCCTTTCTCAATCAGTAAATCGGAGAGCTGATCGAGCATGGGCATGCTGGTAGTCAGGTCGTCGTCAATTAGCCCAACAATCGTTGCATCGAGAGTTTGAATCTCACTGAGGATACTTTGAGGACTGCGGCCCTGCCACCTCAAGAAGGACCCGTCCGACGCTTTACCATATTCAAAGCAAAATTTACATCTGTAATTGCAACCAACAGCAGTCCGGACTACATCTGTCTTGATTCCTATCATATGATAGTTGTACGCGGGATTGCGAAGCATTCTATTGGGGAAAAGATTTTCCGGGAGGGGAAGGACCTTCCGTTCGGTCTCATGAAATCCTGTGTCTGTTCGAAGCGCTAGATTCGTAACAGAATCCAGCGGATGATCCTGCACAATTTCTGAAATCGCGATTTCCGGAGAACCAGTGATCACCACATCAATCTGCGGATAATCCGTCATTGCTTTCGAGACGTCCAGGAACCCCATCCCACCCGCAATGATTGCGGCAGATTCGGGCGCGCCAGCCAGTATGGTTGGAATCACGGTATGAGCCCAGTTTCTGTATTGCCCGCTATTTTCAGGATGTCCGAAAAGACAGATGGCGTCAAAACTTTGTAAATCCGGAAGCGATTTCTCGAAGCGTAGATCAAATAGAGTGGTTGCTTTACCGAGGCTATGCAACGCGGCCTGCACATATTCGGCGGTCAGCGGTGGAAGTACATAATATGGATTTTGGAACGTAAAAGGGTACACAACTGCGATATTGTTGAATTTGCAGTTTTTTTGGGCCAGGCGATATTTCATAAATTCTCCTCAGTCGCGTTGTACGGTTTCACTAATAAAGCAATGCTGCCATGCGGGGAAGTGATGGGTTCAATCCGCTCGAAGCGCGGTGAGCAAGGGAATCCTCGAGCTCCGGGACGCCAGTGCTTGCCTTTAGAATGCCGGAGAAAACTTAGCTTTGCAGAGGAGCTCGTTTTCCCCCTGTTCGGTCGCAAGCCGATATCGTTCCCTTTCGAAGAAAGGATAGGGCTTCTCATGACGCAGAATGGCCCCAATGCGTGTGAGAAAGTCGATTACCTGGAGCGGAACGGTGGCGGCGAGGAGCAATACATCGCCGACCGCGGAGAAGGGAAAGTCGAGAACGGCGAGAAACCGTTCGGAAAAGCGCGCGCAATCTTTTTCTTCAATAATACGGGAATTATAAGAGGTTCCCGATAGAATGAAAATATCTCCGGACCGCCACGCATGAACGGATCGGGCCGTAGCGCAATGCGAGAGTAATAATGCGGAAGCAACGAGTAATAGAACAAAGTTTCTCATTTTTCACAGCAGAAATGTCTTAGCACCGGGGCGTAGTTCACAGGTCCGGTCTTCGGTTCCAACCGAACGAATGCTTGAATTGCCCCATTTCGCATAACGTTTACCGCTGGTTATACGCTGTCGCCGGCGCGCTTCGGTTGGCGAAAGTGATTGGCCCGTAGATTTTGCGCGGCAAGCCGCACAGTTTCAGAGATTCTATGTGCTCTCGTTTCTGCACGTTTGGCGTTGAGAATCCACTCAAGAATAATCTTTTTGGAGGAGCGTGGAAATGCATCGAAATGTTTTTTCGCGAGCCTGTTCCGCCGCAGCGCATCCACTAGATCCGGAGGAGGTTGTCCGGCGTCCACTTCCGAGAGAGCGTCCCAGGTGCCGGCGGTCCTGGCAAGCTTTACGGCTTTGAGACCGGAAGGTGTCATGAGTTTGGCACGGATAAGCTTCTCGACAGTGTTTCTGTTCTTGGTACTCCAGTTGCTCTTAGGATTGCGCCTCGCAAAGAATTGAAAGTAGCTCTGCGAATCTCGCCGGTTTGGCTTGCTGTCGACCCAGCCGAAACAGAGGGCTTCCTCTACGGCTTCAGCGTAGGAGACGCTTTTAGTTTTGCTCGTCTTTTTGTAAATGATGAGCCAAACGTTTTTTTCCCGGGAATGGTTTTTGGTGAGCCATGTACGCCAGGTATTCCGATCAGGGGCATAAAAAGCTGTGATTCCATCTTCTCGTTTCATATGCAATGGTTGAATTGCCAGAGATGGCGTATACGCAGTTCGCCCTTAGAGATTTCGGTATGCCGCGGAAGATGAGATGTAGAGGTCGAGAATTTTGCGCTGAGTTTTTAGCACCAGGATAGTTCCTTTCTGCTCTTCGCGTCCACGTTGGAGCAAGAGTGAGATTTGCTGGATAGCCGGTAGATCAGTGAGGACGAATGTTCCGCCAACGCTTCGCGAGGGGAGAACGCCATACGCAACATTTGCATAGGAGCGGGATGTCCAAAGGAAAGAGATTGGCGAAAGTTCTGGCCGCGTTGTTGTACTCGTCGCCGGCGTCGATGCGAAGGACAGCCTCAAGGGAACCATTCAGGTTCTAGAAAAGTTGCAACCTCTGCGGAAGCAAGAGTTCCGTCGTCGGGAAGACTGCATTCGAGAACCAGTATTTCACCCTTCAGGGTGATGAATTTCGTGATTTGACGAGCTTGCTGAGATTGCCAAATCACTTCGACAGTGTTGAGGTTTCTTCGCGTCAGGTTTTTTCGTGATTCCATACGTCTATTGTCATTCGATTGCATGGACCGGATCAAACGGTCTATCCGCAGAGCGGAGGTTTGACCATCGTTAAGTGGAATTCGAGTTAAGCCTATCGGTCCGGAGACCCCGTTGGCCACGAGCGAGATGGCTCCTTCAGCTAGCGGAATTTCAACTGGTCTTGCAGGGAAATTGGCAATGAATCCTGCGTTGCGAGCGATGTATTGAAATTGTTGTGGCGGTTTGGAGAAGAATGTGAACCCGAGCATATTGAGCACCAGGCTGGCTGCGATTATCTTTAGAGGGAGAAACCGTCCCGAAAGCTTTGTGCCTCCCCATGCAATAATGAACACGAATACAAAACCTTTCGGTAACCATGCGGCGAACGCTTTCCCCCAATACCGCTGTACACTGAATTGCAAATCGGTTTGAGCGCCCATGAGTTCAATGATGGTTAAGGAAAAAGCACTCGCGACAATCAAACCAATGAGGGCGAAGACTGCGCATTTTAGATAGGACAGTTTATTCATATTAATCACCTTTTGAGGCCATGCATTGCGCATAACGTGGTAACGCGAGTTAGACGCAGCGGCGCCGACATTAAGCAAAACGACGGGACTTTCTGGCCGCCGATGTTTGGGTCAAAATAAGCTCTACCGCCTGGCGCAGTGGCAAGATGGACCGGGTAGCATCCCCGGGATATGCATAAGCGCTCAGACCGCAAACTTCTGACAACTTCTGTGCGGAGATTGGCAGGATCACAAAGGACTCTGAGTCGAAGATTTCAACAAGCAAGTGCCCTTTGCCGTAGCGTTCATAAATTACTCCGTTGATCTTTTTCAGAAGAACGAGCGCACGCTCGCCTGTTCTCAAGGCAGCGTCCGTCCAGCTTCCGGGAGCGTGAACGAAGGATATTTCGGCATTATCTGATTCCACGTCAAACGCGCGCCCGCGAGAAAGGACTCGCTCCAGGCGTGCGCGGAATGTCTGGGTGCCTGTGAGATCTCGCACGTGCAGCAGAGCCACATCATAAGCGTGTAGGAGTTCGCGTGCTGCCAGGATAAGGCGCCTGTGGAGTCTACTTTGTGTCATTTTTATTGCCTGCGGAAGTCGCGAATGGCTGCTCTTCGGCGCGTGATTTCGCATAACCTGGTAACGCGAGTTACATGTTGTTATGCGAAGTGCGCCACTTCAGTGTCCAAGTTGGCGAGCCGTGGATGGGGAATTCTCCTGCCGCAAACGGAGTAGGAAAAATAGTATCAAAGCAGCAAAAGGCCAAAGGAGATCCGGCCAAGGATCCAGAAGGGAGCAGGGCAGATTTCCCTCAAAAAATCTATAAGCGAACACTTTCTTGGCTGCGAACATTAAGAGCGAAATTGAGATAAATAAGGGGCCGAGGGCCTTAGCTTTCCGGCGTCTTAGTAAAATCAAGGGCAGGACTGTGAAGGCGGGAATGAGGAGGAGGTTCAACAGCGGGAGTGCACAGAGGACCGCTTCGTCACCTTGCGGACCGCTGCCGATCATGTCGCAATCGTGGCTGTAGCAGTCTATGGAAGCGCCGAAGAGGCTTCTTGAAAGATACAGAAGCAGACAGATGTACGTAAAAACCATATTGCGCCAATAGAGAGCACGATGGTCCGCAGCGGGGTGTGGGGAGTTAGGAGCGGTATACGGATTCATACTAGTTTAAGAAGTGGCGCATTTCGCATAACGTGTGTAGAGTTACGCGACGTGACCTGCCCGCATGCATCAAATGATTTCTTCGGGCGCATTGGTTGGCAGGCGAGATTTTTTATCGCATTGTTCTAGCTCTTTCTGGATCATCGCGCACCTTAACAAGATTACTGAGAGGCTATCATTTTGGGTCGAGGAGTAGCCGCGGGAAACGAAAAGAGGAAGGAAGCATTCATCCTTTAGAGTCTGTTGAAGCCCAGCTTTCCAAATGCTTCCGCGTTTGCATTTATCTGCATCCGATTGACAAGTGCTGGTCCAGAGCGCGAACAGTAGAACGGACGCCCTGAATAGGATTTTGCACAGCGGACCTGGGGGAAATGATTTCATGGTTGCTCCTGGCGGATAAGCGTTTTTCTCGGGCAGGTCATGTCGCATAACGCGAGTTATGCGAAGTTTTGCGCCGCTACTCCTGCGCACAAACGTAGTAACCCCAATGCTCTACCTTTGGCTTTGGTGTATCAACCAGAGTTACCGTGGTTGCGTAACCACGAGAAAAGCAGCGCGGTTTCAATAAATAATCTGAAAGGGAAACAGCGAAACTGAGTTCGCGCAATTCAGATCCAACGCATATTCTTGAAACGAGTAGAAGATCCCGCGCTGTCACATCAGGTAGATACAATTCTTCGTTGCGTCCTTCCCAATAACGTTGTTCTACAAAAATCCCACCATTTTGAAGCTTGAGAGTTTCAACAGTGAAATATTGAACATCGTTGTGCGCGGGTATGGTGTATGGCCGAATTTCTACCACGGTGTCTTTGCCAGAGCTATCCTTACGGATTGTAAAGGAATGAAGTTCCGGTTTGGAATATTTTGGAAAGGCAGAATCAACATACTGGCGCAAAGACGAGCATGCAAGCGGTGGTGCTGGCAGTGAGGACAGGAATCCATCGAAAACATACCCCGCTGCGGGCGCGAAGGCCTTTCTCCAGTATCCCGGGATTCCATTAAATTGAGAGCGGGGTGACTCAGTGATGTTGCTCACGCTTACGATCCGTGCGTAAGGGACCACAACCAGGGACTTTGCCGATGGATCGGGTTGAGCGCGGATATGAACACCATTGATTGATAGGACATTTAGCTCCTGGCGAATAGATACATTTGGAGATTGAACGGTTTTGGATTCTGCGCATCCGAGTAAGGCAATTAAGATTAGAAATCGCATGTGTGACACAGGCTCCCCCCAGGCGAAGTTGCCTGGCCCTATTCCGAAGAGTTGCGTTCTACTCTGAAACTTGCATAGTTTTCGGGAGGATCTGGATGATCCAGCGGTTCTGTTCCAGCGCCCCGTACCAGGAGCTTTGTACGAGGATATCCTTCGGCCGACATCGCATCGCGGACCAGGTTGGCCACTTGCTCGCTACGCCGCGCGGCGGGAAGCGCATGGCAAGCAACCTGTCGTGGTCGCGATTGGATTTTTCACGAATCTCGCGTACTGCAGAAGATTCGCAACGCGTCAGAGTGATGAGTGGGAACAAAAGCAAAAAAAGCATTCTGGTTGACATAAACTTATCCTTTGCATCAGGCATTTCGCATAACGTGGTGAGCGTTAGTTATACGTCCCCGTTGGCCCGGGTTGGGTTAGCTTTTCAAAATGAACGGCCGTAACCTCGCGCACAAGCATGAAAGGTCCGAATAGAATGGAGGCTGGGAAGCCCGCGGAATTGCAGGAGGAGGCTACAAGAAAAGCGGCGGAATCTCTCGAAGACAAGCGTGCCTCGGAGAGTTGAAGCTTGAGAATTTGGGGAGCTAAGGTTTCAGGGAGGGGGCATACAAAGTTAGAAAAAGGAGGGGACTTTGTTTGAACGCAATCGGTCATTCCTGGCAGCAGAGTTATGTTAAGTTTGGTGATTTCGGACGTTCCGAACGGTGTGTGCTTTTCGCGCGAGAGAGCGAGCGCGACACTTCCCGGCTTTTGGGGAATAGAATATCTGTATGTTTTTTTAGAGTCAACAACAGTGCGCAAAGTGCAAAGAGAAATGGATCCGGGGACGGTACTATCATTGGCCTCAATTGACAAAGACAGACTAATGTCATCTGGTGTGACGACCTGAAGGAAGAGATCTTGCGTAGTTTCAGCCTGATTGCGGAAACTCCACGGGTAACGATCTTCTTTGTAACAAATGGGCTTGAGATAGCGAGTGAATTCATCGGCGCGGTTGCTCGGAGCGACACATGCAGAAGACGCTAATAGCGGCAGGGGTAACAAGAATTTCAACATACTAAGAGAGTCCGGGCCAATGGCGCATAACGGGATTGCAGACTTGTGGTCTCAACGACGATCGTTGCATGGAGGGCCGGCAAAATCCCCCCAGCATCCACTGGACTGGGTGAATCTGAGGCGATCATTCCTAAATCTCTCATCCAGCTGGTCATAATCCGGAGCCTGGAAGAGAACGATGGGTTTGTTTTGCCAGTTGTCGTCGAGAATTCGAGACCCATGATAGTAGAGAGTCCCTTCCGGGGTAAAACGGCGTTGCTCTTCAACGATTGAAGTGGCGCTGGGTATGAATATGCTTAAGAAACGCCATCCGACAAGGGTGAAGTCAACCGCAGTGGCTATGTCGTTGGTAAAGGCAATGACCTGAATGAAATAGAGTCGATGACGTTCGTCGTGCACATGGATGACAAATCTGTCGCGCTCTTGTGTGATCGTGCTTGTATAGCCGCGCCAGCCGGGGCGCAGGGGATGATAGAAATTCCGGTCAGCAAAGCGTTGCAGGAGGGCTGTCCGCCTGAATCCCGGTAGGGAGTGATAGGTTGAAAGGTGCGTTGGGCTTGAAATATCTGGGAGGCCGGAGCTTTCGGACCCCCAGTAGTAAACCTGGGATCCTATCGATGCACATCCCAGAAGGGGAAGATAAGAAACAAATAGGAGTAAGACCTTCATAAGTCCCAGAGGGAGCAAATCGACGTTATTCGGGCACAAGTCGCGGCACCAATTGCAGATAACGTGTGTGCGTTAGTTATGCGAAATTCCTGAACTGCGGCTTCGAAGTGCACGCCTCTTTGTTCACTTCCATTCGGCTTCGATTGAAACTCGGCCCAGTGGTGAGCGACTGGCTGTAGCGTTGGAGTATAGGATGGAGCCATACAGACAGTCGAAAGCAGCGCCGATTTCAAAAAGGATGGGGATGTAGCCGGGGCCGCGGGGGCGCATTCTCGCCGAGCCGATGAGAAAGGTATCATCGGGATAATCTCCGTAAGACAGAAGGAGGATATTGAGTGTTCCAGTCTGGGGAGTTTCGAGTTGGTATTCGCGATCTAAGAAGGCGTCGGAACCCTGGAGATTTATGAGTGGTGTGTGATGCTGAACGGTGTCGGTGGGAAATTCCTGACGACCATCTGGAAAAATCAGAACAATCGCAGGAATGACAATTGTATTTTGCCCGGAGGCAAAGAGATGGTTCACCCAGGAGCGAGTCCTAAGGGTTATCCGATCATGTGCGGTGACGTTTAGCTGATAGAGCTTGAACTGTGCAGCCAAAGTGCTTCCGGTAGAAGTCCGGTAATGGATGACGGGGGTCACGCTGGTGAAGTTAACGTACGCACCCCATGAGTGAGTGGCTTGAAGAGGGAGCGGAAGTCTTCGCGGCTCGGCGACTTGTGCGTACCGGGTTGTCTCTTTCAGAACGTCTTGCAAAGAGAGACCGGAAGCAGACTGAAGCTGACGAAATGCTTCGGCGGGCGGAGGTGTGGATGCACACGTCAGAAAGAGTGACGTAACTATTGTAACAATTGTAAGGCGTGCATTTCTCATAACGTGGTGACGCGAGCTATACGCCTGTGCCCCGCCTTTCAAGGTTGAGATCAAACTCGACATGATAGTGCTCATCATGTCTTACCCATGAAGGCAAACGTGAGAAGCGAACGGATTTCAACAGATCCTGCCCGCCCGAATGTTTAGCCAGAATCTCCTGCAGTTTATTATCGAAAATTACGAATCGAACAGTAACTCCGTGATTGGCAGAGATTGCCTGGAGGGTTCGCAGATGCACTATCATGCTTTCCCAGTCGATTTCAAAGTCACGAAGTTTACCGGAGTCATCAAAATCTAGTCCATAGCCAAATTGGTTTGCGACGGATGCATCGATTTCAGCAATGTTTCCGTTTCGTCGGACCGGAACAAAAAAATCGACACAAAGGCCGTTCCTATGCGATTTGTGCGGTCGGAAGTGACCGCCGCGTGGCCAGCCCGTTTCACCATACACGTATTTGAATTCGGGATGAGTGAGTTGAATTTGAGCATACGTTTCGAGAACAATGTCGCGGATAACACCATGAACACTGTTGCGACGGAGGAAGCATCCGAGAGGATGATATGCTCGAAAATTCGGTCCGGAACAAGGCAGCGATTTTCCGTTGATCAAATATCCAAGCTCAGATGAACCGACGGACTCACTCTGTTGGGGAGTCGATTGATCAAATACGCCTTGCTGTTGCAGGAAGATGCACAACGCGATCAATGAGAGGGAACTAGTAGCTAAGACAAGGCGCAGAATAGTTTTCATGGTTTTAAAGCGGGGCATGGCGCATAACGTGGTAAACGCGAGTTATGCGAAGTTGGGCATGCCGTTTGGAAAAGAGATTATTGCATTGTCTGCGAAAATGAGCCAGCCACCTACGTTAAACAACTTGGCGTTCTCCGTCTCAGGTGAGGGATTTTTGAAAGGATCAAGATCGGCAGCTTGTAGTAGTTTGTGAGGGATACCGGCAGTTTCAAGTAGAGATCTCGTAGCCAGAACGAGCGGCTGCGGTCCTTTGCAGAGGGAGTAGTGCGGAAGAGAAACGATTGCGATGAACTCTTCAAGGGTTCGATTCGTACCGAGATTTAAGAAGGGAATGGCGATGACGTCGGTACCTTTGGAGAAGGATTGAAAACCAAGCGGCTGGCCCCAACCCTTTTTCATGTCCATTGAGTTCAAGGTCAAAGCCTTGCTGAATCTCAACTTTCGCACTCAGGATTTCACAAACTACGTGCCCGGCTTTCGGAACATCGAGCCAGATTCCTGTCTACACCACGTAGTCACCGAGCTTGATTCGTAGATCCGGTTTGGGGTTTCCCTTTTGCTTTGCAAAAACATCAAGCATGGCATCCTGGATCACGAGGCCCGAGTCGGTATAATCAAACGGTTCTGGTAGCATTATCGAGAAGAACCCTTCCCCGGGGCCGGGCTATGGCGCATAACGTGGTGGTAACGCGAGTTAGCCGCAGTTGAGGGGCCTTCGTGAGGGGGAAGGTGTTTTTGGACGAGCTGATAAGCTGCCGGTGTGGCGTATTAGATCTGCGAGTTGCCTAACCGCGCATCACGGAAAGAAGAAATAAACTGGTGGCGAACCCAGGTGGGATGAGATTGAGAAGAATTAGGACAGAGCTGGCTATGGGAGCACGTTCCAAAATTAATAGGACAAAGCCATAAATAGCGAGCCCGAGATTGATAGGGATTGAAATGAGCAGAAGGGCAATTTCTCCACCACCGTGACCGCTGAGATTATATCGGTCACCGGTGATAGTGGCCCACGCTCCGATCTGGAGTATAAGCATGAAGATCGTTAAGAGGTAGGCGAGGGTAATATACCAGAGGCGCATCATAGGCAAGAACGAATGTCAGGAACAATCGAGAGAGTGCTGCGATTCTTGTCCCGCCCCTCAATTGCGGCTAACGTGTGTACGTGAAGTTATGCGAAGGCCAGGCCCCTTTTTGTTGCTACTTTATAGCCTGTGCTTGAACCCATTTGTTCGGGATTTTGTTTCTGTGATCAAGAATTCTACTCTCGACATGCTCGGGGTCCCAGACCGAAGCGCGTTCAAGCCGTGCACACTCGCGGCGTGTCGCTGGTTTGACTTCTCCACTTTGAAAATAGATCTGAAAGGATTCGGGATCCAACGGATCTTGGATAAAGAAGGTGTAATTCGCTTGCAGGTGTTTTTCCAAAGGTAAATTTCCAATGCTTACCCAGCGCCCGGATTTAATTGCGTAGTCCATGACCGCAACAACGAAGAGAACTGGGCAGCGTGCGATTTCTTTGAGAGCAAGTTCCTTTTCAGTGGCAATATCGTAGAAAGCGTAAACTGCGTGCGGTAGTACTCTGGCGCAAGAATGAAGATCATCGGCGAGTGGGATTTTTAGAAAGTCACCGTCAACCCGGCGTGGTTTGGTTTTGCGAGTCGAACTCATTTGTTACGATTCCTGGGGCCGGGCTTTCGCATAACGTGGTAACGCGAGTTATGCGCCGTTGCGGTTTTCCGTTCTAAAATTGTCGTTATGGTGTATTGAAAGAGTCGTCAACACCGCCAAGTAGCGTTGCAACCCGATCAGATGCGCGGACCAATGCGACCGAAACGTTTCCTTGAAATTCCAGATGGCATCAGCTTCACTAGTATGCATCATTCTCCACGAAAAATCCTTGAGGGCAACAAGGATATCTGAAAGGTCATCAAGAGAGTCACCCACAACAATATCTGTCTTGCCGATTTCCGTAGTAGTAGCCGCGACTTCATTGTAAGGCCCAAGGAAGGGGAACGCCTCAGCTGCCGCCAGACGGATGGTAGAATAGTCCTGTTCGGGCGGTTCTCCGTTCTGTGAGAAATCAGACGTGTCGGGCAACGAGTGGTAGAAGGCATGCAGCGAGGCAAGTTGCGCGCTGAGCTTCAAAGCCACTGCTTCCTTTGTGTCTAGAGCTGCAGCTGAAAATGCAATCAGTGAGCGAATATTCTCTAAGGCGGGGGTGGTGACTAGTTTGTTCAAGTGCAATCACTATGAATTGCAGTCCGAAAACCGCAATGGCGCATAACGGATACGTGAAGTTATGCGAAGTTACCGGCACTGATTTTAGAAGAAAAGTTTGGGCAAAAAGAGATCCAGGGGTTCGGAAGCGATTATCGTTTGATCTGACTTGAGGAGAATTTGAATCCTTACATGGTTGGGCATCGTAGAGCAGTAGTTTTTCAGGACAAGGTCGAAGCGATGAAATCCATGCTGCGGCAGAAGTAACGGATCTTGGATCGGCAACCATATCTCCGGGACATTGGTTACCTGAAAATAGTCGATCCACGGTAGGTCTTTGAAAGGGAAGCCTGCGCGCGGTTGCTCTCGAAGGTGGGTACCCAACGGTGTCACATCAATCTCATAGATGTCTGATGTGCGCAGTGGTCGGGTTTCAAGCGGTGGAGCACCTAAACCATAGATGACATGAGCTGCGGCGACTAGCCGCAATCCAATTCTGAATAGAACGGCATCATGCCCAACGGAGTTCCCAATAGTGATATTGAAAATTGGATCCAACGTGCTTGGGTTGAGATCATCATCGCTCACCGAATTAGCGAGCCTGAAATGCTTGGATTGTCCTAGGTGCGCAAAGGGGTCGGCAGGGAACCCATTGTTAATTGCAGGAGATTCGTCCCAAGCACCAAGCTTGGCGCTGCGTATCTCGTTGAAGCGCAGATTTGGATCAAGCGGAGTGAGCGTTGGAAAAAATGCCCGTTCCAGATTGCGCAGCCACTGTGTTATGAGAAAAATCTCCTGCGGGTTGGCCTCGGAATTTCTTGAACCACGTCTGATATAGACCTGATTCTGTACGATTCCTGGGAGATCCTTTGTGCTGGTGGGTGGGGTTGAATATGGGAATACAGGAATTTCGATGATCGCAATCCACTTGTTCTCGAAAGTGCGAGTGCGTAGCTGGAACTTTGGCACTGGAGTCGTTCTGGCGCTGAGTTTTCCTTGTAGATCTGCGTCGTCCGGTGGAAGATTTGTTAGTCCACATACAATCCTTACATTTCCTTCCTCACGGACCCCACAAACAATATACGCCGATTCGTTCCGAATCGTGTTGCAGAGCGATAAAATATCCTTGATCATTGCCGCTGCTTTGGCATTTTTCTGTTCCTTTGTGTCGCCAGAGAGATCGTAGAATTCCTGCTTGAAGTCAATTCTATCATTCTCGTTGCACGAAAGGAGGTTGCGAATTGTTTGTGTGTCGACTGTCATTTCAGTGCCGGTAATTTCGCATAACGTGTCACACGAAGTTATGCGAAGTGGCCGTCCCGCCCGTTTCTAAAATTGAAAGTATTGCTGCTGACCTTTACGAAAATACGCGCTATCTGACCAAATGAAAACAGATATTCCGGTTTTGGGGTCACGCAGCCCAGCGATCACTCGAAAATGATCTCCGGAACGCGAAAGGTACGGTTCAGAATCCTTCCCGCTCGCTACATCTTGAAAATAACGTTCCTCCGCTTGAGTCGGTGCGTAAAACTTAAAATAGCTCGAGTTGACCTGGTAAAACTCTCCGTACGCCTGGAATTCCGTCGGAGCGGGTAGTTTATTTCCCTGTTTATCGTATTCGACAGGAATAAAGACCTCATCTAAGAAACGATAGGTTTGTTTTCCCAACTCATTGGTGATCGGTACTATTATGCGAACCTGGGCTGAAGATTTTAGCAACGGTTTGGAGAGCTGAACAAGGGCATAGGGGTTCTGTTTGGTCGTGGCGTTTTGGATGATCGCATTCAGGAGGGTGGCGTTTTCCTTGACGGAACTAGCGATTTCGTCGCGAAAGCGATTTTCATATTGGCGAAGATTGACCAAATGCACTATGAATAGGACGATGAAGAAGGCGACGGAGACGATAGAGACGCCGAATACTGTTCGCAGGAAGAATGTCCGATTATCGACGACAAGAGGTGGGAAGGTATAGTTGGCGATTTGATAAACGCGCGCCTGAACGTACATCAAGAAATTCAGAAGGACGTTCACGATGAGCAGAGGTCCGGCGGCACCGCCGAGATACGCCAGCAGCCGTAAGTAGAAGGAATCAGCAACATTTTCAAATATCAACCAGTTGAAGGAGTATCTGACGAACAACATGAGACCTATGAAGAATGAGAGTAAGGCGATGACACAGAGTAGCATCAATGTTAAGTTCTCGAGTTGCATTTTCAATCGCATGGTTGTGTTCTCCTTGTTTTAGGGCGGGCGGCCATTTCGCATAACGTGGTGAGTTACCAGAAGTTGACCGGCCGAGCGTAGCGAGAGCCGGGCAGTGAGCTGAATTCCGAAAAAAGCCCGCCTTAGCTGTTGCTTCTTCTATCTAAAGGTCCTTCGAGCGAAGCGAGCTATTTCTGGTTTTCCCTTTAAATAGCAAAAAGTTAGTACTACGTAGTAGTTGCGAGACTGACCGGCGTGGCGGTCAATTTGTCCGCAGCACGGCGCGGTGCGCGCGCTTAAAATATTCCGAAATTCGCGCGCAACCGCGCGAGACAGGCAATGAGTGCGAAGCAACGAATGCCTGACGAGAGTGCAAGGACCGAGCACCGGAGGCGAAGCCGAGGAGCGGAGCTGGTAACGCGAGTTATGCGCCTGTTCCCCGCCGATTGATCCTCAAAAGGAAAGATGAAAAACCAAGGAATCCATTCCCATCACAGTTGCCTGACGAATTTGTGCAAATCCGGCCTTCCGGAGAACGGCATGGGAAGGAACGTTCTCGATATGTGCAAAAGCACCGATTTCTGATAATCCGAAAGCAGGCGCGGAGGCGACCCAGGTTTTAGCGATTTCAGTTGCGAATCCTTTTCCCCAATAGTCAGAACGAAGTCGATACCCGAGTTCAAAGGAATGGAATTCCTCTAACCAGAGAATTCCGGAATCACCAATAGGTTCGAGAGAAGCACGATCTAGAACAATCCATTTGGAAAAGCCTCTTTCAGTTTGGTGAGCTATATACTTGACGAGTCTTGCTCTAGTCCCTTCAATATTTGTGTCAGGCCCGGTAGGAGTGAATCGCATAGCCAGGGGATCAGAAAACCACCGGTGAGCCGCGTCTGCATCCTGGAGTTGAAATGGTCTGAGAATCGTTCGTTGCGACTCGAGAAGCGTTGGTATTGTTTTCGGCGGGGAATGGCGCATAACGTGGTAACGCGAGTTATGCGATGTTTTCGGGCGGGGTTCTAAATTCGGCTTATTGTTTGAAAGGTCAGGGCGCAACATCGGGCCGCATCAAAGTGACCATCTCAATCCGCTGCAAATCACAGTGGTATTGAATTCGGAGCAGGAAGCCGTTCAACTTAAAGCGGTCCCATGGTCCTAGTTCTCCAAGAATGGGATGTGAAAGCGCATCGCCGCTGCGTTCGGGCTGGCCGAACCGGGCGCGAACCGCTTCCCTGCTCATGTAAAACGGAACTTCTGAAAGGACAAAGCCGTCATGTTCCTCCTTCTCGAAATACAAGCTGTGGATATTTTCGGTATCCGCATCGCAGTTGAACTGCAAGCCACATTCCGAAAACACGTACCCCACCCCCGCTGGATAAGATTCGTCGTCCACCCAGCGCTCCACCGGCCAACGCTTGAACGGTACCGAATTAAGCAAACTGGATGCATTTTGCCCTAAGTACTTAGCCAATTCCAATTACTTTCCCCTGTTCCCTCTTTTCCCCCGCCCGAAAATTTCGCATAACGTGTGAACGAGAGTTATGCGACGTGACCCCGCCTCATTCGAATTCTGGTCACAACCAAATAGATAAGCGAGGGCAGGATTCCACCGAATAGCCAAGGTGGGACGGTAGGATTTCGCGTCACCGGTACTTGCACTAGGATGAGTGTCAAAATAGGCGTTATACTTGCCAATAAGAGAAGAGCAGCTGTCAGGTTTTTGCGACTGCGAAATCGCAAGGTCGCTACGCAGATTGCTGGAGAAACCAGAAGAACAAAAATGCTGCTGACAACAAGTACGCGTGTCCCAACCTTTTGCACGAGTTTGGTTCTATTCGTTGCAACCCCAAAGCCCACACCGGCTGCAATGAAGAGAACAAAAAGCAATGTTCCGCCGAAACAGAACCAGAAGAGCGATTTTCCGGGGTCTCCATGTGCGGAAATGCTATTTGTTGTGGGAGGTGTGTAAGGATTCATTGCAGGGCGGGGTCATGTCGCATAACGTGTGAACGAGAGTTATGCGCAGTAGCCAGCCCTTCAGGAGGTCCGATATTCATTCCAATCAAAATCATCTGCAGAGATCCACTTTCCGGATTTGCCTATTTCGAAAACAGCAGGAGGCGGGGTTCTTATGAGTTTTTCAATCCGGGGATCCATGTTCAGGATTACACCGATTGAGACTCTTCGAAAGTTCTCGGGAACGGCGCAATACTCTTCACTCTCACCGCCGCCATAGAAACTCCAGAACGCCGGGCGAGAGGAGTCCGCTTCGTCACACAGCATGAAACGGGGTTTCTTGTTTTCCTCAAGAATGCGATTACTTACGAGACACTTTGTATCGAAATAGTAATCCATTTCCCTGGCTTTCGGGTCTGTCAGCGATGTGTCGAGGATGTGGAATGTTTCAAAAGAGATGAGGTCTCCGCGGTTCAGTCCTGCAATGTATCCCGGTTGGTTTTGTAAGAGACCCTTGAACCGCTTCCTTTTTCTTTCGGTTATAGTCACCCACATGCGCTCCGCGTCCGGGCCATCGGTAACTTCGAGCGGGACTTCAAACAAGAGTTTGACAGAGTCTTCTACCTTGAGCTGCTTCAATATCTTTTCCGACGGAAGGTAGAAAGTGAAGGGCGCTTCCTTGGCACGCGGCCTGGGATCGAGGAGTTTGAAATTATTCACGCGAGATTAAGTTTCCGAAGGGCTGGCTATTGCGCATAACGTGGTAACGCGAGTTAGCCGCAGTTCGAGGCGCAGTCGGGCTAGAAACCATCGTTAGCAACAAAGTCGACTACGCGGTGGGAGTCCACCCGCATAGAAAGGTACATCTGGTTAAAGCCTGCGTTGTAGAATATCAAAGGGCCTTGGAAATAGTCATTCGCGTTGTAGGTATCAGGCAGCAGGAACGATACTCCAACAAACCAGTCGTTGTCGAGGCGCCGGACGTCGTATTGGCGATCGTATTGGGTAAAATGCTCGCTCACGAAAGCTCGACCTACATTCATGTAGAAGGGGCGTGACAAGGATGTTTGGGAATGGGCGTGGCTGATTTTCGTTGGCTGGCAATCCTTCCAAATTTCGGCTTCTGTTTCCACCAGGAACGAGCGGGAGATCTTATCGGCTTGGTGAACGATTGAAATCAATTGTTGTTCATCCGTAGTATGGTCGTGAAAAATAATTCGTCGCGACCCTGAATCGTTGAAAGCGAGCGCTCCGTTTGGCAGACGCTCGAAAGTGTTGCCTGGCGATCGATTGCACGTCAAGAAAAGTGCGAAAGCATGGAAAATTGCAAATCTGAGCATGTCTTCTTGCGCCTCGAATTGCGGCTAACGTGGTAACGCGAGTTATGCGAAGTTCTGCGCGGTTCCCTTACGTCGTTATTGCCGTCAGAAAACGAGATGCCGCTTTCTTAAATTCCGGATCCCCAGGCAGCTGAACGCTGGAAATTAATTTTCTGA
>Ga0268298_10002012_pt1 | contig 22781 bp, 29 predicted proteins | sample WWTPWeurt_MetaG_FD_194462 | JGI IMG/M metagenome (GOLD analysis project Ga0268298, IMG submission 194462) | Activated sludge microbial communities from WWTP in Nijmegen, Gelderland, Netherland - WWTP Weurt | ecosystem: Engineered > WWTP > Aerobic digester > Activated sludge | place... | reverse complement strand
CGGCTGGCAGCCGAGATCAAACCGGTGCTCGGTACCGTGCCGGGGGTCGCCGACCTCTCGCTGGAGGCCAACAAGGGCAAGCCGCAGATCGTGGTCAAGGTCAATCGGGAGGCGGCGGCGCGTTTCGGCATCAATGCCGACGAGATTCTCGAAGTGGTGCAGGCCGGCATCGGCGGCAAGGCCGTCAGCACCCTGCTCGACGGCGTGCGCCGCTTCGACATCCAGGTGCGGCTCGACCCGGCCTTCCGCGACAGCCTGCAGGCGATCGGCGACATTCCCTTGCGCACCCAGACCGGGGCACTGGTGCCTCTGTCGCGCGTCGCCACGGTGGAAATGGACGAGGGCTACACCTTCGTTCGCCGCGAGCAACTGAGCCGCTACGCCGTGCTGCAACTGGACGTGAAGGGCCGCGACGTGGATGGCTTCGTCAAGGAGGCCGACGCCAAAATTCGCAGCCAGGTGAAGCTGCCCGAGGGCTACTGGCTGGAATGGGGTGGCGCCTTCGAGAACCAGCAACGGGCGATGGCCCGGCTCGCCGTCATCGTGCCGTTGACCATCGGCCTCATCTTCATCCTGCTCTACACGGCGTTCAACTCGCTGGCTCACGCGGCGCTGATCATCGCCAACGTGCCTTTCGCGGTGATCGGCGGCGTCTTCGGTTTGGCGATCACCGGGCAGTACGTGTCGGTGCCTTCCGCAATCGGCTTCATTGCCGTGTTCGGCGTGGCGATGCTCAACGGCATCGTACTGGTGTCGTTTCTGAATGATCGGCGACGACAGGGATTCAGCATCCGTGAGGCAGTGCGCGAAGGGGCGGCGCTGCGGCTACGGCCAGTGCTGATGACCGCTTCGGTGGCGATCCTCGGCCTAGTCCCGATGCTGCTCTCCCAGGGTGTTGGCGCAGAGACGCAGCGGCCCTTGGCCACCGTCGTCGTCGGCGGGCTCTTCACCTCAACCGCGCTCACGCTCTTGTTGCTTCCGTTGATGTACGAATGGCTGGAAACCCGCAGGGAACGCAGGTTGCCAGTCTGATCGAAACGGAATGGAAATAACATGAAAATACGGATTGCGGTCTTGGCATGCTTGGCAGCCCTCGCGCTGGCCGGCTGTATCGGGCATACGCACAGCCTCATTCAAGGGGAGAGCGATCGAGAGATCACGGTCGGCACGTTCCGGCACGACGGGCCGGAGGGTTCGATGATGGTCCTGGAATTTCGCGGGAAACGTTTTGAAGCGCGTGGTTTTGCTATCGAACGCAATCAGAACCTTGCGGAATTGAAACGGCATTACGGGATTGATCGCAAGCACTGGGACCGGATTTCTTCAGGCATGGATACGGACCACTACGTGTATTCGGCCGAGCCCGTGTTGCACGCCGAGAATGGCGCAACCTTGCGTTGCCCCACCGTATGGCGGGCAAACGGCGCCCCGGCGGGGCACTGCGTGACCGCCGAGGGTACGCACATCAATTTTCAGTTCGAGTGAACCGATGGCAGTTCACGAAATGCACAAGGGAGCATTCATATGAAAGAGATCAAGGCATTCATCCGTCAGCATCGCATCGCGGATGTGCTGCAGGCACTGCGCCAGTCGAGCCTTTGCGAACTGGCTACTCCTGGCACCAGTTGCCATAACATCACGGTATCCCAGGTGCAACGGCCGCTGGCGAGCACGGATCCGACGCAGCAGCATTACTCCATGGACTTGGCGGAGGCGGTCGTCACTGAATACAAACTGGAACTGGCATGCGCTGATGACGTGGCCGACGCGCTGGTCGACATCATCACCAAGGCGGCGCACACGGGGCAGCCCGAAGCGGGCTGGATTTTTGTTAGCGATATCCAGCGCTCAGTCCAGATTCGCTGAGGCGGGCAATGAAAGACGAGCACCGGCGCCCATCGTCTGCAGCGAAGGAAAGAACAAATCCTTCCGCGCCGGCAGCCTGTCTTGTAGCGGTCCAAGGAGGAGCGCTGGAGCACGTGAGCGCCCTGCGGGATTGGATGGCCGTGAATTGGCAGGACAGGGACAGCTGCAGTTTGCTTTTCCATGCGATTTTCAGAAGGCATTTCGCCATTGCAGAGGAACTCCTCGCGCGAGGAGCGAACATCGATCTCCCGGACCGGCGTGGCTGGACACCGCTATTCTGGGCGGCTTTCAACGGCCACACGGACATCGTCGGCTTTCTCGTCGCGCATCGTGCCGATGCAAATGCGGCCACCCCTGACGGTGACCGACCCTTGTTCATGGCCGCCGGCAAGGGCCATGTGGAAGTGGTCCGCCTTCTGCTGGCGGGCGGGGCTCAGTGGGATGCGCTCGACCCCGGAGGGCGCGATGCGCTATGGGTGGCGGGCATAAAGGGCCACGACGAGATCGTGAAACTGCTGGAAGCAAAAGCGGCCGCGCCTAGAAGGCAACTGCCGGACGTGCATTGAGGGGCTGCGCGACGAGCCAGAAAGTCGGCGCTGGTGCTACGGCGTTCTGGTGTTCTGCCTTTGCTTCCGATATTCGCGGTCAGCCCAGAATATCCTTTTTCATTTGTTCAAATACTTCGCGGGAGATTTCACCCTTCGCATAGCGTTTCTCAAGAACTTCGAGGGCTGTCTCGAAGTGCTGAGCATCGTGTGATGGGCGGTCAGAATCGTTCCGCCACAGTGGCCTGGAACCGCTGCGCCCGAAGACAAAGTAAAACAGGGTCACAAAAATGACGACCATGGCGAGAGGCATGATGATGGGAAATGGCCACCATGCGCCCCACCAGAAATGTTCCGGGCCCATAAGATTTCTCCTGTCGTGGTTGATCAGAAGCTCGTTTTCGTCATGCCTTTGTTTTGCTTCAGGATATCAACACCATCAGCGCTGCCACATGTACTGCTGGTGTTGCATCATGTGGTCCATCATCATCTGCTGCATGCCCATGTAGCGGTCCATCATGTACTGCCTTTGTTTCATTTGCTCCGGGGTGAGCTTGGAGTAATAGCTGCCCATGTGGCCCCAGCCCATCTTTGGGTCGCCCATCATCATGCCGTGCCCCATCATGCCACGGCCACCCATACAGCAGCCCATGCCCCCCATGCCGCCGCTACCCCACATACCGTGCATCATCTGCATATTGCCTTGCATGGTGGCCCAATGGTCTTGCAGCAGCTTCTGACGCTCCTGCGGATCTTGCGTCTGGCGAATCTTGTCCATCTGTTCCTGCATTTTCTTCATGTTTTCCTGCGCCTGCGCCATCTGCTTGTCGTACTCGGCCACGTTCGGCACAGATGGTTTCGCCTGGGCCGCCTTGTCGGCGGGGGCTGCAGATTCCGCAAACACCGGTGTGGCTGACAGCATCAAGGCGGACATGGCAGTAATCAAGAAAGTCTTTTTCATGGTCGATCTCCTTCGGGTTGGATTGATTCAACATAGGCCGGCGCCATCACCTTCGCAATAGCTGGAGCCAATGGTTCCGGATTAGCAAAGCGCCGTCGCGCCATAAGGTGCGTTGGAACCAGCTATCTTCCACATTATGGCGTCGGCCCTAGCGGCCGGCCAGGCGTCATTCGCTGGAATACACCGTCCTTGTCCACAAGCAGATGTTTTAGCGCCGCAGCGATGTGAATCGCGATCAGCACCGCGAAGACAAGGGCAGCCCCCCGATGCACAGCGGCGAACTCGCCCCGCAACGCCGCGTCCTCCCATCCCCAATGCGGAAGCGGGAAGCCGAAGAGCTTCGGACCGTACTTGCTGAAAGAGGACGTGAGGTAGCCGGCGAGCGTCACCAGCACCATCAAAATGTAGAACAGCCAATGGTTGAGGGTGGCCGCTCCCCTTTCCCACCGCGGCATGCCTGCGGGCAGCGTTGGCACCTCATGCCTGACGCGCCAGGCGATCAATGCCGCGATGAAAAACGCCCCGACGATGCCGAGAGACTTGTGCAGGTTGAAGAAGAGGGCCCGCTCGGGGGTGTTCCTCGGGATGTCGACCATGGTCCAGCCGCTCGCCAGCAAGGCGATGATCAGCAGCGCCACGATCCAGTGCAGGATCACAGCCCTCCGCGGATAGCGGGCGGGCGGCGGCGTACCGACAGGGCACGTGTCTCCGGTACTCATCGGACGACCACACCCCAGGGAAGTTCGCCGACCGGGATGTCATGGAGCTTCTGGTTGCTCTCCGTGTCGATCACCGACACCGAATTGGAGCGGCCGTTGGCCACGTAGAGCTTCCTGCCGTCCGGCGTCAGTGCCATGTTCCACGGGCGCTTCCCGACGGCGACCGTGGCCATGACCGCATTGCTCCCGGTATCGATCACCGAGACAGTGCCGTCCTTGCCGTTGGAGATGTAGGCTCGCTTGCCGTCGGGACGGATGGCCACGCCGTTCGAAAAGGTGCCGGCCTTGATCGTGGCAATGGCCTTCTGTGCCTTCACGTCGATGGCGTACACCGTGCTTGCCACCTCGGAAGCGACGTAGGCGCGGCTGCCGTCGGGCATGAAACCGATGCCGCGGGGCCTGGTGCCGACAAGAATTGACCCTACCTGTTCGCGCTTCGCCACATCGACCACATCGACCTGATCCGCCTCTTCGGCGCTGACGTACAGCCACTTGCCGTCGGGGCTGAAAACTGCGTGCTCCGGGTTCTTGCCGCGGGTGCGAACGCTGAATTCCTTCTGCAGGGTGGCGGAATTGATGAATGCCACGCTGTTGCTGACCTCGACCGCCGCGACCACCCACTTGCCGTCCGGGGAAAGGCTCACGCCCTCCGGTGATTCGCCCAGATCGACCTTGCCGACCACCGCGCGCTTTTCCAGGTCGATGACCAGAAGCGCGCTGTCGGGCTGGTCGCTGACGAAGAGCCGCTTGCCGTCGGCACTGACGGCCAGTCCCCGCGGCTTGCTCCCGGCCTTGAACTCCGCCACGACGGTGTCGGTGGCGGTATCGATGACCGACACCGTGCCGCTTTTCTCGTTGGGCACGTAGGCCATCGGCGCGGCCAGCGCGACCGAACACGACAGCATGACGCCGGCCAGCACTGCCAATCCTTGTTTATGTATTTTCATACCAATCTCCTCGGTGAGTCATTTTCCGTTGACAAAATGAACCTCGATAAACCTGCTTGCTGTGTTGACCGGTCACCGAAGCTCACCGGATCTCCACCGCCTGCTCAATCTCGCTTACGGAAACCCAACCCGCCTCGGGCGCCCATGGTAATCAGGCCAATTGTCAACGTATGTTTCATGCTCGATTACTCCTCAGTGAAGTTTGGCAAATTACCCGCCGCACCAGGTCGCACGGCGGGTGGTGAGACCGGTCCGAGCCCCGTAGTAGGCGGCCAGATCGGCGATTTCCTCATCGGTGAGACGCTCGGCCTGGGGACGCATCGTCGCGTCGTTGCGCAGCCCGGCGCGGTAGGCGCGCAGCGCCGATACCAAGTAAGCCTCCCGCTGCCCGGCAAGCCGGGGAAACTGGTCCGTTGCGCTGTTGCCGCCCGGCCCGTGGCAGGCTTGGCAGACTTGTTCGGCCTTGAGCCTGCCCGATGACGAGACGCTTGCCGCCGGAGACGCGCCGACCCAGGACAGCACCAGCAGGACCGCGATCGATAGCGATTTCATTTCCTTACTCCGATTGCGCGTAGAAGCGGGCGATGTCGGCGATGTCCCGGTCCGTCAGCATCGAGGCCATGCGGTTCATGATGGGGTGCCGACGTTCGCCGGAACGGTAGGCCCTGAGCACTTTTTCCAGGTAGGCCGCGTGCTGGCCGCCGAGCTTCGGCGCAGTTTCGCCCCGGTTCATGCCCATGCCCATTCCCATGCCGCCGCGCATTCCCATGTCATGGCACCCCTGGCACATCTCCAGCTTGTTCCAGCCACTGCCGCCCCAAGCGCCGCCCTGGCGCCCGGATTGCCAGCCTTGCGCCATGGCCGACTGGGCACCGCAGGTCGCGAGGGCAAACAGGAGAATCAGTCGAGAGCGCTTCATTTCTCTACGAATGCCCGTTCGATCACATAGTCGGCGGGCGCACCGATGTGCGGTGAAATCCGGAAGCCGCGTGAATTCAGCAGGCCGCAGCAGTCCCGCAGCATGGCGGGACTGCCGCAGATCATTGCCCGATCGGTGACCGGATCGAGAGGTGGCAGGCCAATGTCCGTGAACAGTTTGCCGCTGTCGATGAGTTCTGTCAGCCGCCCCTGGTTGCAGAAAGGCTCACGGGTCACTGTCGGGTAATAGACAAGCTTGTTGCGGACTTCCTCGCCGAAGAATTCGTTCGCTAAAAGTCGCGTGGTGATGAAGTCAGCATAGGCCAGTTCGCTCACATGGCGGACGCCATGAACAAGCACCACTTTCTCGAACCGTTCGTAGGTTTCCGGATCCTGGATGACGCTCATGAAGGGGGCAAGACCGGTGCCCGTGGCAAGGAGATAGAGATTCTTTCCCGGAAGAAGGTCGTGCAGCACCAGAGTACCGGTGGGTTTGCGACTGACGACGATGGGGTCGCCCGGCTGCACGTGTTGCAGACGGGATGTCAGCGGGCCGTCTTGCACCTTGATGCTGAAGAACTCGAGATGTTCCTCGTAATTCGGGCTGGCAATGCTGTAGGCCCGGGTCAACGGTTTTCCGCTTACGTTGAGTCCGACCATCACGAACTGGCCATTGGCGAAACGCAGCCCGGGATTGCGGGTCGTCTTGAAACTGAATAACGTTTCGTTCCAGTGATGGACGCTCAACACTTGTTCTGTTAGCAATGTGCTCATTTCAATTCCTTTCAGTCTGCTACCAAAAAGCCTCGTGCGACTATAGAGTCAAGCGCTAAATGGCCTTGTTATCAAGGCGGCTCATATGCGGATGGACTTGGGTTACGTCCGGTTATCACCGATCAGGAAACGCGAAGTCCATCGTCTTGCTGGTCGGCGGATAGCAAATCCCCAGTTTCTCGTTGCATCCCTGATAAGTGGCATGCAAGGTCAATCCCTTGGCTTTGGGGGATCGCTCCAATCGGATGGTGACGGAAATCGGCACTTTGTAGACCTCCACCATGCCAACAAACGGATCGTTTTTCATTTCGCCTATCGGCATCAGGACATCCTTGATTTGCACGCCATTGGCGTTCTTCAGGGCAAAGCGTGTTTTATCTTTGTAGAGGTAGTGATTCTTGGCAACCACGATGGTGGCCACGACCGTGTCCTTGCCCTTGAGCGTGGCATTGAACCGGAATGCCTCATCAGGAGGCAGGGGCTGATCGGCAGCCAACGATGGCCCAGCTCCGAGCAGGATGGTCAGCGCCCATAACCGGAATGTTTGCGACAGATTGAACGTGATCAAGCTTTCTCCAATGGTCGGGAATTGAAACGAATCACGCATTCTGTCCGTGAGGTTGACCGGTTCCATCTGACTGTCGTCCTGCAACGCTTGTCCAGAGTAGAAAAGCAACCCCCATAGTGATCGCCACATCAGCGAGGTTGAATGCCGGCCAGTGCGCGAGCCGCCAATGGAAGTCGAGGAAATCCACAACTTGTCCACGCAACACGCGATCCGCGACATTGCCAAGCGCACCACCAAGGATCAGGCTGTAGCCCGCTGCTTCTAGACGCGGCAGTTGCTGACGCAGCATGCGTCCCAGCCAAACAGAAACGGCCAGACCCAGAGTGATGAAGAAGTAGCGTTGCCAGCCGCCAGCGTTCGCCAGAAAGCTGAATGCTGCGCCCGGATTCAGGATATGAACGAGGTTGAAGAAGGGGGTGATTTCGACCTGTTCACCGTAGGCGAACGCGCGGGTGATGGCGAACTTCGCGAGCTGATCGATCGTGACCGCACCGGCGGCCACCAGGAACCAGACCCAAACTGATGTGCGGCGAGCTGATTGCCACATAGGAGCGCCCAGCGGTATCAACCACCCGGCGAGCGCCGTGCAGATCCATCCAAGTCCCCATCCCGCGAGCACGTCAGCAGGGAAGTGCATGCCGGCTGCGATTCGTGACCAACCGACCAATGCCGCATAGAGCACCAAACCGATGCGGCCACGGCGACCCATCAAAGGCCAGAGCGCGCCGATCACCAGCGCGGTATAGGTGGAGTGTCCGCTGGGCAGGCTGTAGTGACGCTCGATGTTTCCGATCACGCTCACCATGTCGCCAAGGACTGCAGGCGGGCGTGGAAAGTCGAGCCAGAGCTTCAAGACGGTGGCGACCAATAAAGCCAGCAAGAAGGCCACGCCAAATCCAATGAGGCGATGCAAAACGACCGCGCCACGCCCCAGGTTGGTGGCCGACTTCGACCACCACCACAGACCCAGCATCATCAGCGGCGCTGTCCAGTAACTTCCCACGAGGCTGAAGAACCACGCCAGCAGCCCGAGTGCGACAGGCGTATCCGTGTTGATGGCTTGGAACAACGCGATGTTCAGGCCACCCCAGTCATAGAGAAAGAATTTCCAGCTCATTTGCGCAACAACCTCAGGCCGTTGAAGACCACGATCAGACTGGCCCCCATATCAGCGAATACCGCCATCCACATCGAGGCGTTGCCTGCGATTGCCAGCACCAGAAATATTGCCTTGATGCCCAGGGCGAGCGCGATGTTCTGCCACAGCACCGCGTGCGTCTGGCGGGACAACCGAATGGCCTCAGGAATCCGCCGCAGATCGTCGTTCATGATCACGATGTCGGCGGCCTCCATCGCGGTATCGGTTCCGGCTGCGCCCATCGCCACGCCGATGTCGGCACGGGCAAGAGCCGGTGCGTCGTTGATGCCATCGCCGGTCATGGCGGTCGAACCATAGCGGCCTTGCATTTCCTCGATGGCCGCCAGCTTGTCTTCGGGCAGCAGGTTGCCGCGCGCATCGTCGATGCCGGCCTCGCGGGCAATGGTGGCGGCCGTCGCGCTGTTGTCACCAGTGAGCATTACCGAGGCGACGCCGAGTTGATGCAGTTCGGCGATGGCCGCGCGCGAGCTGTCCTTGATCGTGTCGGCAACGGCAAAAATCGCCAGCACCTGCCTCTCCGAGGCCAGCAACGTCACGCTGCGGCCCTGTGACTCGTGGATTGCCAGCCGTGCCTCGATTGCCTTGCTGCACAGGCCACGCTCCTCGATCAAGCGATGATTGCCCAGCGTCAGCCGTTCGCCATCGGTGCGTGCCTCGATGCCTCGTCCGGGAAGCGCGACGAAATCCTGGAGGCCATTCTCGGGAAGGTTGAGTCCGTGCGCGATAGCCTTCGAGACGGGGTGATCGGAGTGCCCGGCGAGGCTGGCGGCCCAAGCCAACACACGGGCTTCCGGCACGGCCGAGGACAGCACCTCGGTCGCTACCAGACGCGGCTTGCCTTCGGTGATGGTGCCGGTCTTGTCCAGCGCGATGGCGCGCAGCTTGCGCGCCTCTTCCAGATAGACGCCCCCCTTGATCAGAATGCCGCGCCTGGCCGCCGCCGCCAATCCGCTCACCACCGTGACCGGCGTGGCGATCACCAGTGCGCAGGGGCAGGCGATCACCAGCAGTACGAGCGCCTTGTACAGCGCATCGGACCAGTTCCAACCCAGCAGCCAAGGTGTCAGCAGGGCCACCGCGACGGCCATTGCGAACACCGACGGCGTGTAGATTTCGGCAAAGCGGTCGACGAAGCGCTGAGTTGGTGCCCTTGTTCCTTGGGCTTGCTCCACGGCATGGATGATGCGGGCCAGCGTTGTATTGGTGGAGATCGCCGTTACCCGGAATTCGAGCGTGCCGGTTTCGTTGATCGTGCCGGCGAACACCATATCGCCCTCGGCCTTGTCCACCGGGATGCTCTCGCCCGTGACCGGGGCCTGATTGACCGCGCTCGTTCCCGCCGTCACTCGGCCATCGAGTGGGATTCGCGCTCCAGGCTTGACGCGTACGCAGGCGTCGAGTGCCACCTGCCCGGCAGGGACTTCCCGCCAGACGGCATCGGTCTGCCGAACTTCAGCCGTGTCGGGTGTCAGATCGAGCAGGCTCTTGATGGCATTGCGCGCCCGATCCACTGACCGCGCCTCGATCAGCTCGGCGATGGCGTACAGCGCCATTACCATCGCCGCCTCGGGCCACTGCCCGATCAGGAAGGCGCCAGTCACCGCCACGCCCATCAGCGCGTTCATGTTCAACTGGCCCCGGCGCAACGCCGCCAGTCCCTTGGTGTAGGTTGACAACCCGGCGAGCCCGATGGCTATGGTCGCCATCGCCATGCCCAGCCCCTTGAACGGCAACGTATCGGGCGCAATAAAGTGCACCAGTTCGGCGCCCGTGGCCAGGGTCAGCGCCAACAGGGCTTTCCACAAATCGGCCTTTGCGGAACTGCCTTCCCTTGCTTCGCTGCCAGCGGCGAGTGTCTTGGTTTCGTAACCGGCCTGGCGAATGGCCGCGACGGCGGCGGGTAATACCGAGTCGGGTGCGTCGATGGATAGCGTCCGTGCCGACAGTTGGAAACTCAATGAACGAATGCCATCGATATTTGCCAGGGCGCGGCGAATGTCGTTTTCCTCGCTGGGACAATCCATCGCCGGAATCAGCAGCACGGTCGCGCTGGCCTGGCCAGCCGCGAATGGCGGCCCGGACAGAGGAAGCGTAGTCGAGCAACTGCCACTGCAACCGCAGCCGGCTGACTTGATCGGAATAGCGTGTTCGGACGTAGGCAATGCCATGAAAGAATCTCCTTGCTTGACGACATTTAAAACCCTGTAGCGGCTAAAGAGTCAAGGGGCTACAATCACGGCATAAATTCGATGCTGTCCTGGCACAAGGGAGTGAGTTACACACCACCATGAAAATCGGAGAACTCGCCCGCCATACCGGTACCCAGGTAGAGACCATCCGCTATTACGAGCGCGAGGGGCTGTTGCCGGAAACCGCGCGTACCGATGGCAACTATCGCATCTATGGACACTCGCATGCGGAACGGCTGCGCTTCATCCGCAACTGCCGCAGCCTGGACATGACGCTCGACGAGATTCGACTACTGCTGCGCTTCAAGGATTCGCCAGAGGAAAACTGCGGTGGCGTGAACGACTTGCTCGACGAGCACATCGGCCATGTCGCCCGCCGCATCCGCGAACTGCGCCAACTGGAACGGCAACTCAAGAATCTGCGCGAACTTTGTCAAGATGCCAGCGATGCGGGTCGTTGCGGTATCCTGAATCAACTAACACAATCGGATACGTCAAAGCCACGTGCCCTGGCGATATCCCATGTATCGAAGGCCCACAGCACAGGTAGAAGGTAAACAGACACCGCGTATTCGCGACGAATAGCGGAATCCTAGCCAGGGGTGTGGTCTGTTATCGGTGCAAATCGGCGACGGGTGTACTTTCAGGTTCGCGATGAGGTGTCGCCGAGAGTTCATTGATCAGCTTTGCTTCCTTTTCGTCTGCGGCTATTTCGGCGTTCTCTTTCTTCCGAGCAGCCAGAATGGCTCGGGTGGCGAGAATACGTATTTGTCCGGCCAAGCGAAGAATCCTGCGCTTCCATTGGTAGGCTTCGACAGCGTAGTGGGTGTCGTCGATGATGCACGCCAGCCACAAGGTATCCATAGCGGCGATCAACTGATCGAACTCGCGGATGATGGCCAGGAACCGGATCGCGCGCGGCGAAGTGATCTGAATCTCGACCGTCCGGGAATTGGTGTAGCTGATCATTGTCTCGCAGCCATTGGTCTCGCTAAGTTCTTTCATGCGTGCGATTTCCTGGCGAATTTCATCCAAGGCCTTATTGAGCAGGTCATCCACCATCGTCTCGACGGCCAGGGCCTGTTCCTCGGTGCCGATGAACCGCAACACGACGGTCAGCGAGAAAAGACCATTGGCGCACATGTCGTATCCACGCTCGAATATTTGCTGTGCGTGTAGGGAATTGAGAACGGCCTTTTGTGTAATGAACGGTCGGCTATTGCTCAGCCTGACGGTGGGTATGTTGATTGAAAGCTTGTACTGACGTGCGGCCATGACTGTCTCCCGGTTGAAATAGCCTCGGGAGAGTAGTCAGGACGAATCATCTATGGCGTCTGAAATGCGTCCAAAAAGGGCATATTTCGACAGCCTGAAAATTCGCCCGATGGTCAGAATGCGTCCATCTCATGTCCTCCTTATGGCGGCCACGGTGAAGGTAGCTGGCCTTCCGAAATAAACAGCATTCACTAACCCCGGCGGGGACACCCCGTCAGGTACTGACGGCCTTCCTGCCAACTTTTTGTCAGGAGGCAGTTATGGCATCACTCAACAGAGTCACCCTCATCGGCAACTTGGGTGCCGACCCTGAGGTTCGTTACACGCAGAACCGCGAAGCGATCGCAACGATTCGGATCGCAACGACGGAGACGTACAAGGACAAGTCGTCCGGTGAAAAGAAGGAAATCACCGAATGGCACCGTGTCGTCTTTTTTGGTCGCACGGCGGAGGTCGTCGGCGAGTACCTGAAGAAGGGCTCGCCCGTCTACGTCGAAGGTCGCATCCAGACCCGCAAATGGCAGGACAAGGCGGGCCAGGATCGTTATGTCGTCGAAATTCTCGCCAGCGAGATGAAGATGCTCGGCACTCGTCCAGCGGATGACGATGCGCCCGACGCAGGCAAAGGCAAGCGTACCGGCAACGGTAAAGGCAAGCCTGCAGCCGCTTCGGGACCGGCATTCGAGGATGTACCCGACATCGAGCCGTTCTGAGTCGCACGTTTCTTGTTTCCCCACCGGGAGGTTTTCCTCCCCTGGGGGACAGGCCTCCATCACTTTTGGAGGTTTGTTCATGGAGCGCGTCATTCTCGTCCTGGCCATGCTGGCAGGACTGCATCTGATCCTTTCGTTTCTTCAGTTTGCGCTGGAAGCCATTCGTGGCTCATTCCTGCGTGTTCCCCTCCAGGCCAAGGTCGATGAGGTGGTGGCTGAGGTAGATGAAGTACCCGCCGAGGAACCGGTAACGGATTGGCGGCAATACGACGTACCGGCGTCTCTGCGTCGGAACGGAATCGGCAACGATTCCGGCAACACGGCAAAGGCTTCCTTCGAAGTCATTGCCTGAAGTTTCAACCCCAGCGGGGGCATCGCCTCCGCAAGGGGAGGGGTGCCCCCTTTTTTTACTTCAGGAGGCATCTCATGGAACTCGTTCTTCTCGCATGCTGCATTTCTGGCTGGATCATCAGCCGTCCGATCGTTCGCGCGCTCGGTCTGTAGTTCGCAGTATTGCCTGTGGGGGTCTTCCCCGCAGCACAAAGCGCTGTTCTTGAAGAGCCCTTTGTCCTGCGGGGATCGCTCCATCTTGGATGCGGTTTTCGCCAGGGTCTTTCATCAACCTCTGGAGAAAATCATGAAACTCAATCCCTATCTCGTTCGACTGTTCGATCCGCTGCCCATGGCCTTTGCCTGCGATCTCTATCAACGGCTGAGGGAAGGTAAGCGGGACATGGAAACCCGCGACATGTTGCTGAAGGCACTCGACATGGCGCGCAAAGCCGGAACCATCGAATGATTCCATCGCCCCGGACCTCCGGGGCTTTCCCGAGGACGTTCCTGTCGAGCGCCCTGCGGAAAGCCGGATTTGATCGGACGGTTATCCGTTCGGTTGAAAAGCGGTAGCTGGCCGCGCGAAACAAACAGCATTTTCCAACCCAGCCGGGGACAACGCCCCGGTTCGGGTCGGTGCTTCCGGTATTCACACTGGAGGCATCATGAAACTCAATCATCCCGGCCTGCTCGTCATGCCGGCCACGCAATACCACGCAGACAAGGCTATTGGCCACTCGGGCATCGTCAAGATGCTCAAAAGCCCGGCCCACCTGCGCGAGTATCTGGATCATCCGCATCAACCGACGCCAGCCATGGCGTTCGGTACTGCCGTGCATACCTATGTACTGGAGCAGGATCGCTTTGCCGAGGAATTTGTGGTGGCGGAGAAGTTCGACCGCCGCACGAAGGAAGGCAAGGAAGCGGCGGCACGCTTCGAGGAGGCCAATCAGGGCAAGATCGTGATTACTTCCGAGGAAATGGCCACGCTCACCTTGGTGCAGCGTGCTGTGGTTGCCCATCAAGGGGCGGCACGACTTCTGTCCGTTGGTGATGCCGAGCTCTCGGCGTTCTGGACGGATGCGGACACGGGCCTCAACTGCAAGTGTCGGCCGGACTGGTTCAACGGTGAAGCCATCGTTGATCTCAAGACCTGCGCCGATGCCAGCAGCAGCGGGTTTTCCAAATCCATTGCGAACTTCGGCTACGACATCCAGGCGGCGTACTACGTCGACGGGATCAAGGCTGTGACCGGAATGGAGCTTCCGTTCCTGTTTGTCGCCGTGGAGAAGGACGCGCCGCACGCGGTCGCGGTGTATCGCGCCGATCCCGACGTGATCGAGATCGGGCGCAAGAAGTACCGGGCGGCACTTCAACTCTTGAAGTGGTGCCAGGCATCGGGCGACTGGCCAGCATACCAGCCGGGTGGCGAGATTGAACTGATCTCCCTGCCACGCTGGGCAGCCAACACAGAAGCCTTCGAGCTGGACGCCGCCTAATCCGCGGCATTTCTTTGTAGGTCATCAACCCCGGCGGGGATACCCATCCCCGTCCAGGGAGACAGGTGTCTTCGCCATTCTTCTTTGGAGAAAACCATGTCTCAAACCCTACGCAACATCCAGAAGTCCCGCCAAGGCGTGCAGTCCAACGTGGTGCCGTTCCCGGCCATGCTGGAGCAGTTCAAAGGCGAAATTGCCCGCGCACTGCCCAAGCACTTGAGTCCGGATCGCATGGTGCGCATCGCACTGACCGCGTTCCGCATGAACCCGAAACTGGCCCAGACCGATCCCCGCAGCGTCTTTGCGGCGGTGATCCAGTCCAGCCAGCTCGGGCTCGAAGTCGGCTTGATGGGCGAAGCGCACCTGGTGCCCTTCGGCAATCAGTGCCAGTTGATCCCCGGTTATCAGGGCCTCATGAAGCTGGCCCGCAACAGCGGCATTGTGCAGGACATCTACGGTCACGAAGTTCGCATCAACGACAAGTTCGACATCGTCCTGGGTCTTAACCGGACCCTGATGCACGAACCGTTGAAGAAGAACGGCTTCCCTGCCTCCGACGAGGATCGGGGAATGATCGTGGGCTTCTATGCCGTCGCGGTGTTCAAGGACGGCACCCGCACGTTTCACGCCCTGTCGAAGGAACAGATCGAACAGGTGCGCGACAACTCGCGGGGTTATCAGATGGCCAAGAAGTATGGGAAGGAAAGCCCGTGGGATACGCATTTCGTCCCGATGGGCCTCAAGACCGTGATTCGCCGGCTGTGCAACCTGTTGCCAAAGTCGCCTGAACTGGCGATGGCGCTGGCGCTTGATGAAGTGACCGAGCGTGGTGAAAACCAGAACATCGGCATCACCGAGGCCATTGATGGTTCCTGGGCGCCGATCATCGACGAGGAAACGGGAGAAGTCATCCCGACCGCGACCGAGACCGGCGACAAGGGGAACAAGCCCGGCAAGGCCGAAACCACCCAAGCCGATGAGCGTAAAGCTTCCGGCAAGCTGTTGCAGGACGCCCTGGTCACCATTGGCAAGGCAGCATCGACCGACGAGCTGGATGAAGTCTATGTCCGGGCTGAAGGCTCATTTGAGGGTGGCGAGCTGGAGCAACTGCTTCGTGCTTACCGCAGCCGCAAGGCAGCCTTGGCCAATTCGTCCTCCGCAGTCAGTGACATTTTTGGGGAGGAAGGCAAATGACCATGCTTGGTGACACGGAGTTCGGTGCCATCCGGATCTGTGCCAGGGCAGTGCGTGTGCTCGATAACGTCAGTTTCCTGACGATGAACAAGGAAAATGATGCCGCCGTTGTATTGGCGCGCAATCAGCTTTTGAGTGTCATCCAAGGCAACGGATACCAGATCGAGTATGAAACGTACCGCGTAATCAAGGCCGACAACCGCAACTAGGCGCAACGAATTACGGCGCTTATGCAAGGAGGCGGCCATGCACAGGGAAGACGGTCTGGTGCGTCAACTCAACCTGGCAGGCACGGCAGGAAGCGAAGCGAATTTTGGTGGCGAGCCCCCATGGACCGAGGATGAGATCCTGCGGCTACATGGCCTCCTGCTGGAGAAATCGCTGCACGACCTGTTTGATCGCAGGGTGTCTGCCGCAACGCGGTTAGACATCCTCGATTGGATGCAGGCGCCACGGACGGAGTCGAGCGCATTTGCTTATCGGGCGTGTTGCCGTCTGTTTGGACTCGATGCCGAAGAGATTCGGGATCAGGTGCTGCAACGCTACCGGCAACGTAACACCCATTAGCTTTTTGCATTTCAACCCAGGCGGGACAGTCGCATTCCCGTCCGGGGATGCGGTTGCCTGCCGTTTTTCATGGAGGCATCATGCAACTGCAAGCATCTATCAAGGTCGGGAACATTCTTCCCGGTCGAAATCCTCGTGGTTACTTCGATCCTGCTGAGATGACGGAGCTGGAAGAGTCCGTCAAATCAAAGGGAGTGCTGCAGGCGATTCTGGTGCGGCCTCGCGATGCGGGACGCTACGAGATCGTCGCCGGCGAACGTCGCTGGCGTGCGGCGAAGAAGGTGTTCGGGGATGAGTATGAAATCCCTGCGCTGGTACGCGACCTGGACGATGGTGAAGCCGACGAGGCGGCGCTGATCGAGAACATCCAGCGTGCCGACATGAGTCCGACCGAAGAAGCCGAAGCGGCAGCCAAGATTCTTGGCCGCTGTCAGGGGAATCGGGACGAGGCCTCACGTCGTTTGGGCTGGTCGCGGACCACGCTCGACAAGCGCTTGGCGCTGATGAACTGTTCAGAACGGGTCCGTCGGGCCTTGTCCGAGCGGCGCATCCAGCTGGGTCACGCCGAGCTTTTGGCTGCGGTCACCCGCGACAAGCAGGATGCTGTTTTGGAGAAGTTGCTGTCACAGGCCAGTCTGCCGACGGTCGCCCAGTTTCGCGGGCAACTTGAGCAGATCTCGCGGGCTTTGAGCAGCGCCATCTTCGACAAGGGCGAGTGCACGTCGTGTTCCCATAACTCGGGGAATCAGCAGGCGCTCTTTGGCGAGGCGATTGCCGCCGGACACTGCACCCACGGGGCGTGTTTCGATGGCAAGACCGAGGCGGCGCTGGACGCAAAGAAGGCATCGTTGGCCGACGACTATCCGACCATTCGGATCGTTCGGCCCGGCGAGAACTTCACGCTCCTGCGACTGCTGGCGGATGGCGATACCGGGGTGGGCGAGGAACAGGCGAAAGCCTGCCGCGCCTGCAAGAACTTCGGTGCCGCGATCTCGGCCGTGCCGGGCAAGTTGGGCAACGTCTATCCCGACCTGTGCTTCGATGCGAGTTGCAATGCCAAGAAGGTGGCGGCGCGCATCAAGCTGGAAAAGGACAAGACAACGCCGGCGGAAGGTACTGTCAAGGCAGCGTCCGGCAAGTCCCCCCCTACTGCCAAGTCACCCGGCAAGGCCGAAGCCAAGTCGGAGGCCAAGGTCCAGGACTCGCAACGGGTCAAGGACTACCGGCTGGAAGTCTGGCGCAAGGCGCTGCGTCGGGAGTTGATGGGCAATCGTGACAACAATCTCACGGTACTCATTGCACTGGCGTTATCAGGCAATGCCCGCCATATCAGCGAGTCCAAGCTGAGCAAGGCATTCGCCGCGATCACCAAGCAGGAATTCACCAGCTTCGTGTTCAAGGCGGACGAGGCGGCACGCCTGGTGGCGCAGTCGGATGAAGCCGTTCGGGACAAGCTGTTTCTCGGGCTGGCGGCATCGGCCGCGGACGGTATCGAGGAGAAGACCCTGGTCCAGATCCTCACCTATCTCGACATCGATCTCGGGCGGCACTGGAAACTCTGCGAAGAGTTTCTCAAGCTGCTCACCAAGAGCGAAATCGAGGCGATGTGCGACGAGATCGGCTTGAAGGCCACCATGGGCGGGGCATTTGCCAAGGCCATGAGCGGCAAGAAGGACGACATCGTAAAGGCGCTGTTGAACGTGGCGGCTTTCCCCTACGAGGGCAAGGTGCCGCGGTCGATGCGTTTCGCGATCGCGTAAGACTGTTTCTTTCCACCCATGCGGGGACCACGTTCCCCGCACGGGGCGTGGTGCGCCTGCAATTTTCTCTTTGGAGGTACCACCATGTTTTTTCAGGAACTGAAATCGTTGTTGGACGGCTGCGCAGCGCTGGCGGTCACTTTGTCATCGGCCAGGGAAGGATTGATCACCGTCATGGTGCGACCCACCCCGAAGGATGCCAAGGATGCTGAGGCGTTGGCGATCCCGCTGGTCCTGACCGGAACGGCGGAGGAGCTGGATGCGCAATTCGTCGGCTTGCTTCGCAGCTTTGCCGACGAGCATCAATCGCTGGCCGAGCAACTGGAAGCCACCCGCAACATTCTTGAGGCAGCCAAAAAGGACGCCAGCAAGAAAGCGGAAGACGCACTCAGGAAAGGCACGGCCAAGGTAGCGGCGCCAGCTGATGACGATGATGATGAGACCGAGACACCGGCAGCCGCCGACGTTCCGGTCGAAGACAACCTTTTCGCATGAGGAGGGCGTCATGACCATTACCGTTCAGAAGCTGCAGCGTTCGTTTGCCTACAACGGCATTGCCTTGCCCGATCCCGGCTGCGATTTGTCGACGGAGCAGGTGCGGGATGTCTATTCCGCCACCTACCCGGAGATCACGACGGCCTCGATCGAGGGGCCGGAGCAAAAGGGGGATCGGTTGATCTACACCTTCCGGCGTGCGGTCGGCACCAAGGGCAGCCTATCGGCCAATGCACCGCGAACCTCCCGGATCGTGGTGCGGCGGCGCGATGACGGCCTGAGCTATGTCGAACCGCAATCGGCGGTCGTGACACCGGTGGAGCGCCTGACTATCGCCTTGGGACGATGGGTCAGGTGGCTCGATCGGCGTTGGCCTGTTGTCCTCCGCAAGGAGTAGGCCATGGTGTCGCTCAAGGAACGGCTTCAAGCCGCTGCCGATGGCGACTTCTCGCACTTTGAAGGCGGAATCCCTCCCGGGGTTCCTGCCTTCGATCACGAGGAGATGAAACGATGCGTACAAGCCTTGCAACGCTTGGTGCTCCGGTCTCAAGCAACCGTGGCCCCCGGCGATCGTTGTCAGGTGGCCGCTTCCGTCCAGGCCCTGATCCTCTGAGTCTGCCGCAGTTTGGCAAAGGACTCACGATCAGCCTCAATCCCAGCCTTGATGTTCGTCGCTGGGCGATGCTGGCCTTGCGCTGGCTGGAGGTTGGGGAGCTTCCCGAGTCTGCGATTGGTCTGCCGCCTGCGATGGTGCAACAAGCGTTGGGTGCGTGGATCAACCGAATGGTCGGGCAGTTGCAGCACATTGCCTTCGAGGTTCATGCGGCCGCTAGTCCAGCAACATTGGGCTACGGATCGTTGTTTCCCGATGCCAGTGACGACGATGACCGGTGGTACTGGGCCATTCAGTCTGAACAGGTGGTATGGCTGGGCATGAAGGATCGACTGACCCGGATCGAGACGCACTGTCCCGGTTTGGGTGAGACAGCGCTGTATTGGCTACAACGGGCTTCGGGGTGCACGCTGTATGCTCTGACGCCCCAATCGGCGCGTGATCTGTGCGAGTACATCCACTGGCAAGGGAGTAGTGACCAAGCCGAATGGCTGGATGAGATGCGTTCGATGGGAATGAGTGACGAGGATCTGGGGGATGCAATTTCTCCGGACTGGTATGACGGTCATTTCCCGGACTGGGTGCTTCGCGCCAAGCCGGTGCTGGATGAGGAGGCCTTGTCCCGCATCCAGTCCTCCATGCCGGAAGTCGCGCCGGTAGCCGCCGTGTTGCTCGACATCGAACAATTGATGGCGGATGACGGGCAGCTTCCCGGCCTGGATGGCATGGAAGTCGAGTGTGTCTATTTCGGGGCTTACCTGCGATGGGATGCCGATGACCCTATGGATCGGGTGTTCGATGACTTTATCGAATACGCGAACTGCGCCAGCGATGGCTATACCGATCTCTTTGGCGCCGGCGCGGTACCTCTCGATACCGAGGGGTTCCATGTCTGGCTCCACAAGACTGGCCTGGGGTTGCAGTTGTTGTCGTCACTGGATCGGCTGATCGCCCTGATCGCCGAACCGCTGTGAGTTCCATTAACCCGGTGCGGGTGATGTCCTGCCCGCCGGGCTCGACACGCCTGCACCATTTCATTAAGGAGGTCGCGATGGCGATCAATGTCAGTACGTTTTCCAGCGAACAGTCGTACCGGCTGACTCATGCCGTCCTGATCTATCAGGATGCGCAGCGCAAGCCGGCGTTCGTGTCGATTCATGACGTGGGTTCCGACGATGGCAATCGTCCGGTGATTCAAGCAGGGGTTCCGGCCAGCAAGGCGGGACTCATGGCGCTGATGCGGATTCTCGATCCGGAAACGCTGCTCAAGCCAGCTATCAAGCCGGCGCATGTGCTTGCGGAAGGCTCGGGTTTCTTCGTCTGGTACAGCGCTCCACAAGACAGGCAGGTCTGGTTCGACTGCAAGGAACTCGGTGCGCGAACCGCACGGGTTCTCTGTCCGGGTCTGGTGTTCGTGGTGACCACGAAGGCATGGAAGGTGTTTGCGTTCAAGGGGCGGCAACGTCCCGATGCCGACACGCCGCTGTACGTCGCGCCATTCTTCAATGTCTGGCAAAACGGCACGATCTGTGTCGGCAGTGCCCGCTTGCCGAAAGGCGATCAGGTGCGCAACCACCTGGCTTGGGAGGAAGCCTTCTTCCGGTCCTACTTCACGCATCCGAATATCCATACCCCAAGGGGGCTGACCCGTTACCGGGCCGGTCCGTTTGCCTTGTGGCGGGATCTGCTGGATGGTCGCCTGAGTCGCTTTCCAACGCGCACGCTCGTTCCGACGGGTTGGCGGCTACGGCAAGCTTTTGAGGCCGCCGTGCTGGAAGGAGACGTGTGATGGACGCGAGAGATGTCGCCTTGCAACACTCGGCACCTGTCGTGACGGTGCCCCGCTATGGTGGATTCACGCCCCTGGCCGAGAATGGTCATCGCTTTCTGGTGACCGGTGACGGTCTCTGGCTCGAAGCACGGCGTCCCTGGTTGTACCTGCGCGTGCCGCTGGTCTGCCAGAAAAGCGTCCCCATGCCGTATGGCTGGGTGGGCCGTGAGCTCTCCCTGACCTTTGGCAAGATTCCTCGCCATCTGGTCATCGAGTTCTACCGGTTCGCGCTCGATCGTTGCCCGGAAGAGTGTGTGGGATGGATCGTGTGGCATGCCGTCTCAGGCGAGATGCGGCTGGTGTTCCCGACGGAAGAATCGACGGGATGTACGCATGTACGTTATCGCCGGTCGCTCCTCGATGAGGACGAGCATGTGGTGGTCGACCTGCATTCCCATGGTTGTCTCTCGGCCTTCTTCTCGACGCAGGATGATCGGGACGATCGCGGGGAGTTCAAGATTGCCGGCGTGATCGGCAACTGCAATCGTGGGCAGTGCTCGACGGCGTTCCGCTTATGCGCCAACGGGCTGTTCCTGCCGCTGGCATTCGATGAGACCGGCCTGAGCGGCCAGACAGGAGGGAATGATGGCTATCCATCATCTTGTGCCTGAACTGCTCACGCGGGAGGTGCGTGTCACCGTCATCGGGGCCGGCGGGTCGGGTTCCCAGATGTTTATGGGACTGGCCCAGCTGCATACGGCCATGCTTGCCTTGGGGCACCCTGGCGGACTGGACGTGACCGTTGTGGATGCCGACCAGGTGTCGGAAGCCAATGTCGGGCGGCAGATGTTTTATCCGTCCGATGTGGGCCTCTCCAAGGCATCGGTGCTCGTCAATCGCATCAACATGGCGATGGGCACCGGCTGGAAGGCGCAGATGCGGCGTCTCACCGCGGGCGAGAGTTTGCGCACCGATCTGGCGATTGGTTGTGTGGACAATCGTCTGGCGCGCAAAGCGATCCTGGAATCGGTGGGACGTGCTGGCGGCGGGTATTGGCTCGATCTGGGCAACCGCCTGCATGATGGTCAGGTCATTCTCGGTGTCGTGCCGGCGCGTTGGGCCAAGCCCGATGTGAACCGGCTGCCTCATGCTGGCGATCTTCTCCCGGAGGTCGTCGATGAGTCGCAGGAAGCCGAAGATGACACACCGTCCTGCTCGCTGGCCGATGCCCTCGACAAACAGTCGCTGTTCGTCAATCGCGGCGTCTCGCTGTATGCCCTGAATTTGCTGTGGGAGTTGTTCCGCTACGGCCAGATCGCCTATCACGGTGTTTTCGTGAATCTCAAAAATGCCCGGACGACACCGCTTCCCGTCGATCCGGCGGCATGGTCCCGATTCGGCTATCCCAAACCTGCGCGCCGTCGTAAGCGCAAAGGGCAGGGGAGTTGAGGGTGGAAGCCATTTTCCCGGTGCATGCGCGTTTGCGTGTGCCGGGCTTTCCAGAACGGGTTGCGCATGTCCGTAGCCCGCTGTGGAAAACCCGAGTTTGGCCGTTCCCATATGGGAACGACTGAAAAGCGGTAGCTGGCCGCCGGAAACAAACAGCATTTCTCAACCCTGTGGGGGCTTGCTCCCGACTGGGTCGCTGCCTCCCGATTATTTACTGGAGGCACCATGAAGCACGATGTACGAATGCTGCGCGAAGCGATTCGCGTGGCAAGGGGATGGTCATGATGTTCGATCGCTATCCCCGCTATGAAGGTTTTCGGGATACCCCGAGAAAGCGTTCAGCCGTTTTGCGCAAGCAGAAGGCAGAGCGCGAGGCCTTGCCGCTTTTCGCGGATCAGGTTGCGGCATTGCAGCCCTCGGTGGATGAAGTTATGTCCCGCCGTGCGCAGCGTGCCGACGTCGTTGA
>Ga0268298_10002011_pt1 | contig 22789 bp, 18 predicted proteins | sample WWTPWeurt_MetaG_FD_194462 | JGI IMG/M metagenome (GOLD analysis project Ga0268298, IMG submission 194462) | Activated sludge microbial communities from WWTP in Nijmegen, Gelderland, Netherland - WWTP Weurt | ecosystem: Engineered > WWTP > Aerobic digester > Activated sludge | place... | reverse complement strand
GCCTTCTGCAGGCGGTTGCCGTGGCGCGAGACCCGAGGGCTGCTCCGGTGCTCGGGGCGGTGTTCTCCAAGTCGCAGGACCCACGCTTCGTCGCGACGGCGGCAGCGGGCCTTGGGATGCTGTGCCGTCCCGAGGACCGAGCGCTCCTCGTGTCCCATGCCGACGCTGGGAGCTCGCGTCGTGCAGCAGCCTTGGCGGGCATGGGTCACTGCCGATCGGTGGACGTGGTCGAGAAGCTCACCGCGGCGCTGGCGGAGCCGTTGGACGACGAGACTGCGCAGGTGACCGCCCGCGCCCTCGGCTATGTCGGCTCCACGTGGGCGATCGCCAGCGTGAAGCTCGATGCGAAACAGGCCGAAGTCATTCGCACGAAAGCCGCGGCGGCCTTGGTGCTCGCGTTTTCGCGTGCAAGCGCCCCGGCGCGCCGCGCCATCGCTCGCGCGCTCTTGATGGTCGAGCACCCGTCGGCGCTGCCTCTGTTGCGCGAGGCGGAGCGAGCTGGATCGCCCAGCGTGCGTACCGAAGCGTCAGCGCTACGGGCGCGCCTGGAGAAGAACCTCGCGCGCCCACGGCGCTGAGCCAGTTACATCCCGCCGTCCATCATTCCGCCGCCGCCGGTGCCCATGCCACCGCCGGTGCCCATGCCGCCGCCGGTGCCCATGCCGCCGCTGCCGCCCCCGCCCATCCCGCCGCCGCCCGAGCTGGTCTGCGTCGGGAAGCAGACGTCTGCGGTGGAATGTCCGGCCGCGTCCGGCTTCGGGAGGCACTCGTAGCCGTCTCGGCAATCCGCGTTGCTCGCGCAGAGCGCCAGGCACGTCTCGGTCGGCGCAAGCACGCACTTCCCGCCCACCTTTGCGGTCCCGCCGAGACCCGGATCGTTCGGGCAGTCGTGCCCGTGCTGTGCGCAGGCCGACACGGCGCAGTAGCCCCCCGGCCAGTCCGTCAAGCACACCGTCGTTCCCGAGCCCCCTGCCGGACACTCTCCTGCGCTGGTGCATGGGTCTCCAACTTTGCCTTGCCCTGCGTCGGTGGCAGCGCCTCCCCCAACGCTGGTGCCGGCGGTTCCCCCAGCGCTGGCGCCACCGCTTGCAGTGGCGCCGGAGCCGCCAGCGCCGCCCGAAGCTTGCTTCGCTTCCGAGCTCTCACCTCCACACGCGGTGCCCATCGATGCGGCAAGAAGGGCGCAGATCGTCTTTTTCAGCACGGTCGATTTCTCCTTGGACCGCGCGCGTGAGCGTGGACCGGGCGCTGGCAGTGCAATCTCCGTACCGCAAGCGTCACGGCATTCCGCCGCTACGGTGCCAGTGCGAGATCCCGTTGGGCTTCGTTCCGACCGCGATGGTCGTCACCGTTTCCATCTTCGCCGTGTCGACCACCGACACGGAGTTGTCGGCGAGGTTCGTGACGTAGGCGAGACCGCCGTCGTCGCTCAGGACGACGCCGTGCGCTCCTTGGCCCACGGAGACAGTGCCGATCACCTTCGCCGCCTCCACGTCCAGCGCGTAGAGTCGGTTCGAAGCGGGCCGTCCAAGCAAGAGCCCCTGGTCGCAGACCCAGAGCGTCTTGCCGTCGGGGGACGGATAAAGCTGCACCGGACCCTGAGATTCGGCTGGCAGCGCGATGCGCGTGAGCTCCTGAGTGTCGACCTCGTAGCGCACGACCTCTCTGGTGTCGTAAAGCGACACGAACACGTATTTCCCGCTCGGCGCGCAGGCGGTCTGGACTGCGACGCCGCCGACGTCGATCTCGCTGATGGTCGAGGAGGCCGGGTCCAGCCTCGCGAGCTTCTTCGCCGCCATGTTGGCGATCCAGAGCTGGTCGCGACACCAACGCATTCCGTGAGGCCCTCGATCGGCCCCCAGATCGATGCTGCGCAGGAGCGTCCTAGTCTGCGCGTCGACCTCGAGCACGGCGTTGCCCTCGTTCGCGCTGATGTAGGCACGAGATGACGACGGGTTGAACACGACATGAGCGACATGGAGCTCGGATCCGAGCTCGATGTCGCCGACGAGCTGATTCGTCTCGGGATCGATGACGAAGGCCTTCTCCATCCCGCCTTCCGTCATCGGCGCTGCGGCCACCCAGACGCTCTTGCCGTCGGGCGCGGCCTGAACGTTGTGAGGCATGTACATGCCCGGGCTCACTGGGAGCACAATCGTGGTCAAGAGCGTGCTCTTGGTCTCATCGATCACCGACACCGTGCCGCTGTCCTCGTCCGCGACGAAGACGCGGTCGTTCTTTGTTCCGGTCGACGGCGTCTTCTCGTCTCCCCCGCCGCATCCGGCAACCGACCAGGCCAACACCACCGCGAACGACACTCGAACCCGTTGCATGCGCTACCTCCGCGCTCGGTATAGCCGGCGGCGGCGAGACCCGCTCGTGCGCGTGGCCGTAGGCATGATGCCCGTCACGCCAGCCCGCGGATTGTGACAGACTCGGTCACAGGGTGATGTTCCAAGTCACGATACCGAGAACGCGAAGCTACCCAGGCACGATGCGCAACGCGGGCACGTGCATTGCACGGCCGACGGCAGGCATGCGATGACTCGAGTACGGGGGATGTTCTCCGGCACCTCCGCGCGGCTCACCGCCGCGTTCATGGCCGTGCTGGCACTGTTTGCCGCCGCCTTGTGGATCGCCCTGTCGACCTTCCAGCGCCTCGGTGTCGCAGAGGCGGAAGTCGCGGAGCTCGAGGACGCCAAGCATGCGGGCCACGCGGTCGCCGCGGCGATTCGTGAGCAGTACATCCACCAAGCCCACACCATCATTACGGGGGACCGGTCGCACATGGACCACTACGAGGAGGCCGCGCGGAACACGCGAGTTGCAACGCGGCGGCTCCAGGAGATGGCCCGGAGCGACGAGCATCGCACGCGGACCCTGGAGATCGCTCGACTCGTCGCCCAAGTGGACGAAGCGTTCAAGACGCGAGTACTGCCCGGAGTGGATGCGAACGACAGGGCAGCGGTGGCTCGCGGCCATGGCGCGACCGAAAGGCTCGTCGGCCAAGTCGTCCAGATGAGCGAGGGACTCAATCGAGAGCTCGAGCGCTTCAGCATGGAGGCTCGAGAGCGCGAGCGCGGCATGCGCGAGCGCGCGCGCCTGGCTTTCATCGGTTGCTTCGCGCTCGCAATAGCGCTCGCCGCGCTACTCGGGTTCGTCATGATCCGGTCGATTCGCACGCGACTCGGCCGCTTGCGGGACGGTGCGGCTCAGATCGCGCGTGGCGAGCTATCGACCCAGATTCGCCTCGAAGGCTCCGACGAGTTCTCCGACCTCGCGGATGCATTAAACCAGATGGCCGCCGACCTGCGGTGTCACCAGGACAACGCCGTTCGCTCGCAGAAGCTCGCCACGGTCGGCCAAGTCGCGGCCGGCGTGGCGCATGAAATCAACAACCCGCTGGGCGTGATCCTCGGGTACCTGAAGTTCATGCGCAAGAACGCGGCCTTGACCGAGCTCGTCGGCGAGGAGCTCAGGATCGTCGAGGACGAGGCTCATCAGTGCCAGCGGATCGTGCGCGAGCTGCTCGATCTGGCGCGACCGCCTCGCTTCGAGGCCTCCCCCGTCGACCTGGGCCAGCTCGTGAAGGAGTCCGTCGAGCGCCTAGGCGAGTCCAAGAACGGCGCCACAGGCGTCGACGTCGAGTGCTTCGGCGCGTCCCTGGTCCGCGGCGATCGGACTCAGCTACGCGAGGTGGTCGCGAACCTCCTCGCCAACGCGCTGGAGGCCGGGGGAGAGCGAGTGGAGGTGCACGTGGTTGGGCGCGAAGGTGGAGTGCAGCTCGAGGTGAGCGACTCGGGTGCGGGGATGGACGCCGCGGTCCGCGAACGCGCCTTCGAGCCCTTCTTCACCACCAAGCCCCGGGGCACCGGGCTCGGTCTGGCCGTGACCCAGGCCATCGTCCACGCACACGGCGGGGAGATTTCCATCGACTCCGATGAGGGCGGAGGGACTCGAGTGCGAATCGACCTACCGGCGGCGGTGCCTTCACCGGAGGCTCGCGCATGAAGAAGCCGCGCGTGCTGGTCGCCGACGACAAGGACACGATCCTGGGGCTGTTCGGCCGCATCCTGGCGGACCGATTCGAGGTCGTGACGGCGACCGACGGGCAGCGCGCGCTGGCCCTGGCGCTGAACGATGACTTCGACGTTGTCGTGTCCGATATCCGCATGCCCGGGGCCGATGGCTTCACCGTCTTGCGCGAGCTCAAGCGCGCCAAACCCGAGGTCGAGGTGGTGCTGATGACCGCTTTCGGGTCCGTCCAGAAGGCGGTGGAGGCCATGAAAGAAGGGGCATACGACTACCTCGCGAAACCCTTCGATCCCGATGACGCCCTCTTGACCATCGAGCGGGCGGCCGAGCGCAAGCACCTGCGCGAGCAGGCGCGTGACCTGAGCGCGGCTCTGGGAAACGTCGGGCACTTCGACCGGCTGGTGGGCAAGAGCGCGGCCATGCAGCAGCTCTTCGAGCTGCTCAAGCGCGCCGCGGGCACGGATGCGACCGTGCTGATTGCGGGCGAGAGCGGGACGGGCAAGGAGCTCGCCGCGCGCGCGGTGCACGCGGGAAGCCCGCGCAAGGGAGCGCGCTTCGTCGCGGTGAATTGCGGTGCGATCCCCGAGAACCTGATCGAATCCGAGCTCTTCGGTCACGTGAAAGGGGCGTTCACTGGGGCACTCGGCGACCGGCGCGGCCTGTTCGAGGAGGCGCACTCGGGAACGCTGCTCCTGGACGAGGTGGGGGAGCTGCCCTTGCCCATGCAGGTGAAGCTCACGCGCGCGCTCCAGGAGCATTCCATACGCCGGGTAGGCGAGTCGCAAGAGCGGAAGGTCGATGCCCGCGTCATCGCCGCCACCAACGTCGACCTGAAGGCAGCCGTCGCTGCCGGGCGCTTTCGCGAAGACCTGTTTTACCGCCTGAACGTCTTTCCCGTGCGCCTGCCCCCGCTGCGGGAACGCCGGGACGACATCCCGGTTTTGGCAGCGCACTTCCTGGAGCGGCACCGGGGCCGGTACGGCGGCGCTGTGGAGGGCTTCAGCCCGGAAGCCCTGTCCGCTCTGGTTCGCTACGATTGGCCGGGCAACGTGCGGGAGCTCGAGAATTCCATCGAACGTGCGCTGGCCGTGGTCGACGGCCCGCGTATCCCGCTCGAGGCGCTGCCCGACGAGGTTCACACCCAGGGTCGGCCCCGGCTGGCCAGCGACCTGGGCCGGCTGAGCTACCGCGAGGTCGTGGACATCGCCCGTGACCGGGTTTCGCGGGAGTACTTGATCGCGCTAATGCGTGAATTCGAAGGCAGCGTGACCCGAGCCGCGGAGCGCGCCGGGATGGAGCGGGAGACGTTGCACCGGTTGCTGAAGCGCTACGGTCTCCGCTCGGACGAGTTCAAACCGGCAAGGTAGCGCTGGCGTCCCGCCTGTGGACGCGGCATCAACGCGCAACCTTTCGGTGCACGCGCGCCGTCGAGTCGATTCCGGTCGTCGTCTGCGCCCGACGCGCTTCCGAGTGTGCGAAGGGCGATCCTTGACCGCCGCAGATCGCCGTTTCATCCACGCGGTGCCAGCGGACTGGCGTTGCTCAACAATCCCGCGATCCAGGCGAGCATCGAGGATCTCGGCGCTGCTCACGCTAGACTGATGCGAGCACTTCGGCTGCCGAATCCCTCCGCCGATCCGGCCTTTTTCTACCATGGCGCGGACGGCGATCCCGAAGTCGAATTGTCCGCGACGCTCGACGTTACGTATTTCTTCTTACCGCCGGCGCGGCAGGGTGCTGCGCGCAACGAGCTGGACGGCCCTGTGTTGTCTGTCGCCGGCGCCGCGCTGGATCTTGCGCCCTAGGTGCGCCGCGCCCTCATCCGCTACGTCGCCGCCAAGCAGATCGTCTGGCTGAGGCGCACGGTGATCCAGGCGGGCAGGGCGTCCGCCGGCGCGGCCGAGAGGATCCACGATGCGGGCAACCTTCCGGACCTCGACTTGGCCAACGAACGAGCGCTCTACCAAGAGTCGAGGGGACCAGCTCGAGATCGTCAGAGCCTACGTTGAAGCCCTGCGCGACCACTGGCTCGCGCGTGCGGAGCACGAGCAGCTTCCGGCCGGGCGAGTGGTCCGGGAGTCGACCGCGCCCGGCCTCGAGCAGCCGATCGAGCAAGCAGCTACTACGTCCGAGCGGCTCCGATGCGTCGACGGAAAACGTCCCGCCCGAGTCAGGCGGACCGGGGTGCGCAGAAACGAGATCGCTGCCGCAAAGCATGCGCCCAGACCTCGTGACGGGAGCGATCACATGGGGCGCCAAGCTCGCGTTCTTCCAGAGCTTCAGGCGCTTGGCATGCCAGATGCTGAATGATCCTTCATGCATCGCGCGATGCACCTCGCCGCCGGCACCGTATTCGCGCTCTTGCTCTGCGCTGGGCGGGCCTTCGCCGCGCCCTCGCCGATGGACGCGTTCGTGGCGGAGGTTCTCCGCAATAACCCGTCGCTCAGCGCGCGAGCCCTGACCCGAGCGGCCGTCGTCAGAGAGGCGTCCGCAGCCGGCCTCTGGCCCGACCCCATCGGCGCCGTGATGCTCGACAACGTTCCCGAGCGCGAGGGCGGGGGCATGCCGATGATCCGCTATCAGGTCAGCCAGATGGTGCCCTGGCCGGGCAAACTCGGTCTGATGCGCAACGCGGTCACCCGGCGCGCGGACCGGGCGCAGGCCGACACCGAGGCGCGTCGCCTCGAGCTCGTTCTCGATGCGCGCCGCGCCTACTTGATGCTGGCGCTGAACGCCCGGCGGCGAGGGATCAATCGCGCCAGTACGGGGCTGCTCGACATCGTGCAGCGCGCGTCGATCGCCCGCTACGGCGCGGGTGTCGGAGAGCATCACGACGTGTCGCGTGCCCAGGTCGAGCGCAACGCGTTGGACCTGGCGCTGATCGATCTGGACGGAGAACGAAGCGCCATCGTCGCGATGATGAACGCGCTCTGGAACCGGAGCTCGGATGCTCTGATCGCCGATCCCGCGCCCTCGAAGGGGGACGTGCTGGCCCTGCCGCCGCGTCGCGAAGTCGAGGCCTTGGCGCTGGCCCAGCGACCCGAGCTCAAGCGGATGCGAGCGATGCAGCGCGAGGAAAACGCAATGGCCTCACTCGCTCGGCGCGAACGCTATCCCGACATCATGACCTCGGTCTGGTACAACCAGGTGCTGGGCGCGCCCGACAGCTCGGGCATGATGCTCGGCGCGAGCCTGCCCGTGTTCGGCGTGCGAAGGCAGAACCGCCTGGCCGGCGCGGCGGATCTCCGAAGCCAGAGCGTGGAGCGCGACGTGGAAGCCATGCGCGCGATGATTCGCGTCGAGGTCGCCGACGCCTCCCGCAAGGTCAGCACGGCCGGCAAGACGCTGGCATTCTTGCGCGACGTCGCACAGAAGCGAGCCGAGGACAGCTTTCAGTCTGCGGTCGCGGGCTACTCTGCAGGCACGCTTGCCATCGTCGGAGTGCTCGATGCTTGGCGATCACTTCTGGCGGTCGAGCTGGCTCGTGCCGAAGCCGCGGTGATGCAGAGCATGGCCTGGGCCGCCGCCGCCCATGCCGCCGCCACCCATACCGCCGCCACTCATACCGCCGCCACCCATGCCGCCGCCGCCGCCACCGCCCGGGGCAGTGCCGCCGGCTCCGCCGCCGCCGCCAAAGGAGGCGCCGCCGTACGCGGAGCCGCTACTGCCACGACCATCGTCTGCGCTGCACGACACGGCACCACCGGCAGCTAGTATTGTCGCTGTCGAGAAGAAAAGGACCACGCTTCGACTCATGATTGACCATCCGGAGGCTCGATTCAGGCGCCTTTGCGCCGCCGGCTATTGGAAGCTGGTCGCATGCACCAGCTCGGGGTGAGCGATGAACGGGTTGCGTACGCCCCCCTTGACATCGAGTCCCTCGTCGCGACACAAGCCACTCCAGCGATTCAGGACGAGCGGCTTCGAACGAATCCAGGGCATTGCGGGACGCACCCTTGGGGTGAGGGTTTGAAGCGGTCCAACGTCCGCCGCGCCGCGTATTCCCGACCGGTGGACAGGACGAGAGCGGACCGCAGGCGGACGTCGGCCGCGCCGCTCGCCGAGCAACATTCATGCCCACCGCTGTGCCGCGCAAACCGAGGCTAACTGCGACGCTTGAATGTGATTGCGTCCGTTACACGCGACGTCGAGCGTCACGAGCGGATGGCACGACGTTTCTCACCGTGCACACCGCGCGCACGATGGTTCCCGTTGGGAGCAGGTGACGCTCGCCAACGTGTTTATGGCCAATAAGCGTGCTGTGCAATGTGCGAGCGGCGACTCCGCGATAGCCTTCAGCGCACCGCAAGCTAGCGGTTCAACCGCGTGCATTTTTGGTCACGCACTCCTCCGCCCAGGGGGGAGTGCCGTGGCCGAAGCGCGTGACGATCGCAGGTGCGAGTAACGGACGCGGTCACGCCAGCTGCCCGATGTCCCGAGCAAGTTCCGCGCGATCGACGCCGGCACGGCTGTTGCTCAAGGGGCGTCGCGGCGGGCGCCCGTCGAGTTTCACCGCGCTCCTCCGCGCGGCCTGGATCCCCGAGACGACGGACGCTCGGCCGCACCAAGCTCCGGATGGCTGATCCCAGCTTCCATCAGCGAAAGGACAGAAACATGACCCGCCCGTTCGTTTTCCAAGTCTTGATCGCGGCACTGATGTCGACCGGATGTGGAGGTGCATCGACAGCCAAGTCTCCGGAGGACACGGACCCGCGGGAGGCCAGGGAGGGTGCCGCGCGGGAGCCGGTCGAGAGGTCCGAGAAATCCGAGAAGGCCGAGCGACCAGACAAGCCGCAGAAGGAGGAGAGGTCTGGAGGCGGGCACGAGGGGCACCACTGAGTCGGCGCGCACCAGTTGTGCGCCGCGCTCGCGACGGGGACCGAGTGCGTACCGCGCGTGGGCTGCGCGCCGGTGTTGAGAAACGCGGGCACGTAGGTTGCTTCCGGCCCGGCAACGTCGGTTCCCAAAGGAGATCTCATGCAGCCACGTGCCTTGCTCGCGTCCGTAGTCGTGCTGGTGCTGTCTGCCACTGCTCGGGCTGCAACGGGGGACGCGCTCAAGAGCTTTCCGTCTTCGTTCGCGAGCCCCGATGGCCTGATGTGGGACGGAGCGTATCTCTGGGCTACGGACTGCGAGTCCACGCGCATCGACAAGGTCGATCCGGCCACCGGTCTCGTCGTCGGCAACATCGACGTGGCAGGCGTGCGCTCCGACGAGCTGGCCTGGGACGGCACCTCGATCTGGCTCAGCGATCACACGGCGACCGAGATGCCGAACATGGGTGCGCCGCCGCCCCGCATCTACAAGGTCGACCCCGTCTCGCAGCAGGTCGTCAGCTACTTCGCTGCGCCCGGTCAGCTGCAATACCCGATGGGCGTCGCGTGGGACGGTGCCGCGATCTGGAACGTGGACACCTGGGATGAGCGCATCTACCGGCTCGATCCCCAATCGGGTGCGGTGCTGAGCTCCATTTCGGCGCCCGCGAGCGGGAGCTGCGGAATGACCTGGGACGGCGCTTGCCTTTGGCTGACCAACGCGGCGACGGACGGCCTCGTCTATCACATCGATCCGGTGAACGGCGAGGTGCTGCGGTCGTTCGCGGGTCCAGGTGGTGAGGGGCATCAAGCGACGGGTGTGGCCTGGGATGGCGAGCACCTCTGGGTCCACGACGAAGCCAAGGGACGCGCTGCCATCTACCAGCTCGAAGTGGAGGACATCACCGAAGGCGGGCGCTGCGCGGGCGCCCTTCAAATCGGCAAGGGCGGTGAAGACGCTGGGCCGCCCGACGCGGGTCCCGTCGAGCCTCCGGCCGCCGCTCCCGGAAACTCGGAGTCGACGAGCGGGTGCAACAGCGGCGCCCGGCAGAGCTCGACTCTCGGCGCAATCTGGGCGTCGCTGACCGCGTTCTTGCTCGGCATGCAAATCCGCCGGCGCCGGGTTGGTCCGGGCAGAGCGGCGCACCGCTCATGAAGACACCATTCTACATCTCGACGTTGCTCTTCGCGTTCGGCTGCGGCGCGGGCGCGGGCGAAGCGCCGGCTACGAACAGCGGTGGAACCTCCGCTGGAGGCTCCGCCGGAACGACGGCAGGCGGCAGCGGCGCCACTGCTGGAAGCGGCGGGACGGCGGGCGCAGCCGGCGTCGCGGGCACGCCGACGGGCGGCGCGGACGGCGGCGATGCGTCGAACGACGCTGACACAGCAGACGTCGAGGCGCACGTCCCGGACGCCTTCGCCGAGAACATGCCCTTCACCGGCAAGTACGCCGGCGTCGAAGGCCTTTCCGGTGAGGCGCTCGTCCTCTCGCTCTGCGAGCTGGTGACCCAAGGTTACAAGAGTACGAGCTACACGGCGGCTCGGCAGGTCGTCTTTCAGCAAACGGACAACCACGGCGGTCAAGTGCTCGGAGTCTACGACGGGTTCTGGCACGACCCGACGCATTCCGAGGTGAACATCGAGCACACCTGGCCGCAGAGCAAGGGCGCGAGCGCGCTCCCCGCGAAGAGCGATCTGCACCACCTCTTTCCGGTGCAAGCCAACTTCAACAGCGCCAGGAGCAACCTCGCTTTCGGCGAGGTTGTCGTGCGCGCTTGGCCCAGCATGCTCCAGGGGGACCCGAATTGCACCGACGCGATGCCCGGCAACGCCGCCGGCTGCTACAGCATCAAGGGTAAGGACGCTTTTGGCATCGAGGTGTTCGAGCCCCGCGACGGCCAGAAGGGCGACGCGGCCCGGGCCGTCTTCTACTTCTCCATTCGCTATGGGACGGGCTGCAAGGTCAAGCCTCTGAGCATCTTCGACCCGGACCATCCAGTGACCAGCGAGTCCGTTCTGAAGAAGTGGAACCTTCACGATCCGCCGAGCGACCACGAGCGTCAGCGCAACGACGTGATCGAGACCGTGGAGGGCGTCCGCAACCCGTTCATCGACCACCCGGAGTTCGTGGAGCTGATCAGCTTCCAGTAAGGTGTCGCGTTCTACATGGCTTCTCGGGACCTCCGCAGCCTCAGCGTCACCCTGGAATTCGACGCTAGCTACACCGACTACCGAGACGCGCTGTACATCGACCATCGCTTGGCTGGCTTCGCCGTCGCCGGCTTCAATGCGAGGCTTCCCTGAAGCCGCGTTTGGCTGGCGCCGGCAGCGTGATCGTCGGTGTCGTGGTGACCGTGGTGGTCACGATCGGCAAGGGTGCAAGACCGCACGAGCCCCGCGATCCCGCGTTGATGCACCTGGCCTGGTGATTGCAGCACGCGACGCCATGCCAGAGTCAGCGCCGTTGCCGAGCTTGTTCGGACGAGCCACCGCCTTCCTCCAGGAGCAGCGAAACCTCCGAGAGACTCTCGACCGACTGCAGAGCTATTGCATCTTGCTGGGGCAGGCCGAAGTTACGCCGGAGCTCGACCCACAGCACCTGCTCGAGCATCTCTGCCGGCTGATGGTCGACCACTTTGCCGGAGAGGAAGCCGACGACTACTTCGGAACGTTTCGAAGGGAGGCACCCTGGCTGAAAGAGCGGCTCCAGCGGCTGGAAGAAGAACATTGGGAGATCGTCGAGGTCATCGGCGGGCTCCAGCGGGTCGCGCAGAGCCCCCATCGGCGAGCTGAGCTGGTCGATGGCCTGGCGCGGCTCCTCGACAGAGTCGATGCGCATGAGCGCGCCGAAGCCATTCTGGTCCACGGGTTTTTCTTCCCCGTCGAAGGTTCCGCCGAAACCGGCGAACCGCCAAGCGTAGCGGTGTGATCGCTCCCCCAAACTGACCCGTCGCGGTGTCACACCGAGATGCGACGGTCGTCGTCGAGCGTTCGGGCAAGGTGGAGCGAGCTCACTTGACCCTACACTTGGAGACCGGGCCGGTAGGCCATCATCACGAGCACGAGCCTCCTGCCGCGCCTTCGGTTCCCACCGCGCCCCCATGAATGGCGATCACAGTCACGTGTGACTGGAGCGATCACCCCGTGGGCGGTCGCGAGCGCATCTAGCTTGGGTTTCCTGCCGGCATAATTTTTGCGACGTCCCGTAATGTCACAATGACCTCTGAGCTCGATGAGCTTCCCAAGCGGTGGGGCCTGGTCCCGGGGGCCGTCTTGCAGGCGACGCCCGAGGGCCTCAGCGTCCTTGGCCGGCGCGCCGTGCACGTCGACCTGGGTTCGCGAGCTCTGGAGCGGAGGTTCCTCGAATGGGCGGCGGCCGGCGGCGAGCAGGGTGCCCTCGAGCACCTGGGGCACGGCGCTCGTCGCGCGGTCGCCGAGCTGGAGCGGTTGGGCGCTCTCGGCTGCCCTCCTAGCGCATGCGTGGCGGATTTCTTGCCAGGTGCGGGACCCCTGCCGCTCGCGAGCTCGCTCCGTCCCGGGAAGACGCTCGCCGTGATCGCCGATTGGGGGGACGTGAGAATCGGCGAGTGGACGAACGCAGCGCGCGAGGCGCGCGCCACGACGCTCCTGGCTTGGGTGTCCCAGGGCACGGTGACCGTCGTTCATGACGATGGCGGGGACGGGCCCTGCGTCGAGTGCGCTCTCTTGTTCGATGCCGAGGTCGCGCGCGCCGCGGCGCTGACGGGTGCAGCCTACGCGGAGGGCTGGCCTGAGGTCGCCGGTGACGCCGCGCCCGCCCACGGACTTGCCCGCGCCATCATGCACGGCTTGCTCTCCCCCGGAGCGCTGCTGCCGAGGCCGGGTCACGCGATGATCATCGATACCCGATCGCTCTACGCTCGGCGCGCGAGATACGTCGCGCATCCGAGCTGCGGGTGCCGGCGTTTCGTCCCGACGCTGCGCGCGCTGCCGGGGCGAATCACCTGGAACCGCGCGCGCGGCGAGCGTTTCGCACCCGTGGTGGCCGTCAGCAACGCTCGCGCGAGTGGCCGCGCGGAGGTGGCCTTCCGGAGCTCTCGCTCGCCATGGCCTGATCGGTCCGGCGGCGTCGGCACGGCGCTCGCTTGCGGACCAGCCGCGCGCAACCGCGCGCTTGCGGAAGGCGTGAAGAGGTTCTGTGCGCTCCACACGCCGCCCGACGTCGTGCACGTGGCAGCCAGCGATCTGAGCGAGCCCCGACTCGCCAGTGAGGACATCGTTTCGCTCCTGTATCGAGACCAGGAGCAAGAGACCCCTGGTTTCCGAATGGCGGCGTATCGAGATGACATGCCGCTCGACTGGTCCTGGGCTCGGAACGCCCTCACCGGTGAGCGCAGGCTGGTGCCGACATCGCTGGTCGGGCGCCCGTCGACGGGTGCGCGCCTCACTGAGACTACTTCGAACGGATATGCCACCGATCGCTCTGCCGATCTGGCCGCGCTGCGCGCGGTGCTCGAGACCGTCGAGCGGGACGCGGTGCTCGCCGCCTGGTACCTGCGTCTTCCCGTCGCCGTCATCGATCAGCGCTGCGACGCGGCCTACCTTCGGCGCGGGATCATCACGCGCGCGTTCTGCGCGACGCAGGATGTCGCCCTGCCGGTGGTCTGGCTGCTCGCGCTGGACGAGCGGGGTGCCCTGACCAGCGCCAGCGCGTCCGGCACTTCCTTCGATTCGGCATGGGCCGCCGCGTGGCGCGACCTCGACACCGGCCTCGGCATGGACCGCGCGACGGAGACCGACGCCAGCGTGCTGAGCCCAGTGGCGCGCGCCGGACCCGCGGACCACCGCTACTTTTTTGCCGAAGCGCTGCGCGGGCGCGCGGGGTTCGAGCATCCGAACGCCGCTGGGCATGTGTCCCCGGAGGCGCTCCGACGTCGTTGGCCAGCCCGGAGCGCAGAGGAGCTGAACCTGGCGGTTGCTGCCGTTGCGGGCGCGGGCCTCGACGTCTGGCTCGTCGAGCGCAGCCTGCCCGCGGTGTTCGGCCCGGAATGGACCACGTTCCGCGCGCTGATCCCCGGCAGCATCGAGCTCTCGTGGGGTCAGCCCTACCGCAGGCTCGCTTCGCCCCGTGTCTCCGAATGGGTCCGCATCGGCTACAACCTGTCGGAGATCCCGCACCCGATCGGGTCCGCGTGGTGAGCCCGCCGCTCACTCCACTTGGATCAAGCCAGCCATGCCCCCTTCGGCATGCTCGAGGATGTGGCAGTGATACATCCACATCCCGGGCTCGTCGAAACGGGCGATCAAGTCGAGCGATCCCTTCGCCGGAACGATGATGGTGTCCTTGTTGGATAGGGCCTCGGGGCCCATCGGCACGCCATTCTTCGCGAGCACCTGGAAAAAGAACCCGTGCAAGTGGAACGGGTGGTCCATCTCGCTCTCGTTGGACACGCCGAGCGCGCGAAGCGAGCCGTTGGGAACACTCAACGTCGCGACGTCGGGAAACGCCTTGCCGTTCACAGTGAACGTCATGTCGGCGCCGACCATCGCTTCATTCAATACGATCGGGAAATCGACCGGCTGCGCGGGCAGGGCCTCGATGTCCGGGAACGCCGCCGGCAACACACGTCCCTCGAGGGCCGGCTGCTCGGAGACGCGAAGCGTCGCGACGCGCATCGGCGGGGCCTCACCCGTGCCGTGGCCGCGCTCATAGGGCTCGTTGGTCAATTCGAGCTTCTCGCCCGGCGCGGCCGAGACGACGAGCATGACGTCGTAGCGCTCGCCCGGGGCGATCAAGACGCGATCCGTGTCGTAGGGCTTGGGCAGAAAGCCGCCGTCGCTGCCGATCACGCGGAAGGTCTGCCCCGACATGGCCAGATTGAAGAAGCGCCCGTTGGCAGCGTTGACCAGGCGCATTCGCAGGAGCTCTCCGGCTTGCACCTCCACCGTGGGCGAGACGACGCCGTTCACGAGCAGCGTGTCACCGTGGCGACCGAGCATTATCGACTCGTCGTCGAGGTACTCGGGGCGCGAGCCGTCAGCTTCGAGCGCGACGTCGTCCAGCATCCAGACGACTTCGCGGTCCGCGCTGGGCTCGTTCGGCCCTCGCACCAGGATCGGGGCATACAGGCCCTTCTCGACCTGCTCGTCGGAGCGAACGTGTGGATGGAACCAGAACAGCCCGGGGTCCTTGACGACGAATTCGTACTCGAACGTCCCGCCCGGCTGCGTCGGGTTCTGCATGGCCATGGTGCCATCCATGGCTGCCGGAATGCGCAGCCCGTGCCAGTGAACGGTCGTCTCCTCGGGTAGCGCGTTTCTGAAATGAGCCTTCAGTCGATCGCCGACGCCGAGCGCGATGAGCGGCCCCGGTGACGTCCCGTTGTAGGTCCATACAGGCGTCGTTCCCGCAGCCACGTATCTGGCCTTGCCCACGCCAGCTTCCAGCTCGAGCTCGAACACACCCGGCGACGGGTCGAGATCCTTCGCGCGAGGCAGCTCGACCGCTTCCCATGGATCGGGCGAAACTCGCTCGGGAGTCGCCTCTCCGCAGCCCAGCAAGGTGAGCGCCGTCAGGGTCAGCGCCGCTCCGGCCCGCGACGATCTCATTTCGCCGCGCCCGCGTCGGGCTGCACGGCGACGAGCGTCATCCCGCACTTGGGACAGGCGGAGGCCCTCGTATCCGTCACCTCGGGATGCATCGGGCACGCGTACACCGTGGCGGCCGCGGAGCGCGCGGGTGCCGTCGCACTGCTCGCGTGCCCGTCGTGCTGTGGCGCTCCCGTGGTCGGTTTCTTCTCACATGCCGCCGGGAACACGCCGAGGATGATCGCCAGCGCCACGCTCGAGAGTCGCTCTTTCATGGGCTCGAAGGTAGCAACAGCCGTGCCGGCAGTCCGTGACTTTGACGGTCACGCTCGACGTCGACCTCAGTGCCGGTGCTGTGAGTGGTCATGAGGTGGAACGGCAGGAGGAGAGGACCCCGAAGCCGCAGGCGCGGCAGCGCTGTTGACTGCGGGCGCCGAAGCCGCGGGCGCTGCTGGGGCTGGAGCCGCAGCGGACCCTACCGCGGGTCCTTCGTCCGGATGCGCATGCTGGGCCTGGGTCGAAGGCCCGTGGTGGTGGGGCTCGCGCGACCAGGGAGCCAGCCCTGGATGCAGCATGTCGGCGCCGAAGTGAGCGGCCACGCTCAGGCCGGTGGCCGCGAGCACCGACGCGACGACGGTCAACCAGCGCTTCGCGTCACGCCGTGAGTCGAGGAAGCTCAGCACGGACGTGACGAGCATGACGGCCGCGCCTCCGAGCGCGAGGTTGCGATGGATGGCAATCCGCTCGGGGTCTCCTCCCATTTCGATTACATGTGACGCCGACAGCAGGCCGCTGGCCGCCGCGATGACGCTCGCCGCCGCAGCAGCGAGCGCGAGGCCGCGCGCTGCTGGAAGCCAATCTCCTTGCCTTCGCCACGCGATCAGCCAGCAGGGCGCGGCGATGACCGCGAGCGAGATTGCGAAGTGGACGACGAGGTGGTGAATGTATGCCACGTGGAGGGCTGCCGCCTACGCAAGCACCGTGCCGAGGGTCCGCGCATGGAGAGAAGCAGGTCGCGCCGGTGAGACGATACCAACGAATGTGACTGGCGCCGTCACACCACGTCGGATCGTGAGCCCAATGGTCACAGACTGCGCCGGGCGGTGGTGATAGGGGTGGCAGGGCGAAACATGAAAGCTCATCTCCTGCCCATTGCTTGCCTGCTCTTGCCCATCGCCTGCAGCTCGGAGGACGACGTGACAGCCGCCAAAGCCACCGCGCTCGAAGCCCCGGAGCTCACGCAGGTAGTTCCGATGACCGGCGCGCTGCACCTCACCTGGACGAACCACCAGCACGATTGCGACAGCACCGAAGCAGAGCGCAAGACCGACACCGAAACCTACGCGGTGGTCTTCAGCGTGCCGGGCAGCGTGGACAACAAGATGGATGGCACCGCGACCGACACGACCAAGACGTATACGTACCGGCTGAGGTGCAAGAAAGCCGCGGACTACTCGCCGTACTCGAACGAGAAGTCGGGGAAGCCTTGAGTGCCGGCGTGCGAGTGACTGAGCGGGTGGCCTGCCACTTGCAGGGGCGCCCCGCAGTCAACATGCGTTTCAGCCTGCGGGCGCCATCGATTGGGATTGCCACGCTCCTCTTGGCGTGCGTTCCGAGTCGATCGCCGGCGGACAGCAGGAGCGGGCAGCTGTCGGCGCGTGAGCTGGCTGACGCAGCGCCGGCGCAGCCGGCACTCTTGGCCGACCCGGGCTCGCCCGCGTCGAGTGCGAGCGGCGCGGCAGTACCGAGCGACGGCGAGGCGGTCGCGGGACCTCGCCCCGAGGCCGCCGGCGTGCTCTCGCGCACGGCGCTGATTCGAGCGGTGCTCGCCCGCAACCCGGAGGTCGAGGCCCGGCGGCACGCGCTCCGCGCAGCGCGGGCACGCCGAGCGCAGGTCTCCGCCCTCGACGATCCGGAGCTGGCCTACGGCTTCGCTCCTTTGACCATCGGCAGCGGCACGTTCGGCCAGACAGTCCAGGTGAGCCAACGATTCCCTTGGCCCGGCAAGCGCGCCGCCCTCGGCGAGAGCGCCGAACGCGAGAGCGATGCGGCCCGACACGACGTACGCACGACCGAGCTCGAGCTGGCGCTCGAGGCTTCGCTGCTCTTCGACGACTACTATCTGGTCTACCGCTCGTTGGAGGTGAACGAGCACCATCAGCATCTGCTGCAGGAGCTCAAGAGCAACGCCGAGGTACAACTCTCGGTGGGCCGGGCGTCGCTCCAGGATCCGCTGCAGGCCGAGGTCGAGCTGTCGCGACTCGTCGAGCAAGACGCGACGCTGAGCTCGGATCGCGGAGCCATCGTCGCGAGCCTGAACGGGCTCTTGCATCGCTACCCGAACGAACCCTTGCCGCCGCCGGCGAGAGCTTCCGCGCTGAGCCTGGAGGCGCCAGCGCCGGAGGCGGAGCTCCTCCGTATCGCGCTCGCCGCGAGCCCGGAGCTCCGCTCGCTGCGCGCACGAGAGCGCTCCGCCGAATCCCTCTCGCGCTATGCGGAGCGTGAGTACTACCCGGACTTCACGCTGATGGCCTCGTACAACACGATGGTCATGCCGGACAGTCGGTTGATGCTGGGCATCTCGGCGCCAATCCCGCTTCAGCGCGGGCGGCGCGGTGGGGCGCTCGACGAGGCGGACGCGCGCGTGGCGGAGGTGCGCGCCGAGAGCACCAGGCTGATGGATCGCATCCGCGTCGAGGTGAGCGTGGCACGCCGCCGCCTGGTCGAGACCATCCGGGTCGTGAGGATCCTGGAGGGACGGGTGTTGCCGGTCGCCAAGGCGCAGGTGACGGCAGCGCGGGTCGACTTCGCCCCGGGGCGCACGAGCTTCCTGGCGGTCGTTGACGGCGAGCGAAATCTGCGCGATGCCGAGCTGTCGCTCCACGCCGCGGTCGCGGAGCTCGGCAAGCGGCGCGCGAGACTGGAGCGCACGCTCGGTCGCGTTCCGTTCGTCGCGACGGGGTCGGGGGTTCGATGAGCACGCCGCCCCCTCCTGCACCGCCAACCGTCGAGCCGGAATGTAGCGCGCCGCTGGAGCCGTCCGCTCCGCCCGAGGCTGTGCCACCCGAGGCGGTACCGCCCGAAGTTGTGCCGCCCGAGGCTCCAGCTCCTCCTCCTGTCGCACCCGCCGTTCAGCGCCCGGCGCGAAGCTTCGGCTGGCTCACGCTGATACTGGTTGCGCTGGTGTCGGCTGCCGTAGCCGGCGCGGCGGGTTACTTCGTCTCGCATCGCGCTCACGGCTCCGAAGCCGCGGCAGACTCGAGCAAGGCGCAGTACCAGTGCCCGATGCACCCGACCATCGTGCAGGACCATCCCGGTGACTGCCCCATCTGTGGCATGAAGCTCGTGAAGATGGGCTCCGCGGGCGCGGCGGCGGAGCGGAAGATCAAGTTCTACCGCTCCCCGATGGATCCAAAGCAGACCTCGCCCGTCCCGCGCAAGGACGAGATGGGGATGGACTTCATTCCCGTGTATGCGGACGACGACGTCGCGGGCGCTTCGTCGGTCGACGGGCTCGCCACGGTCGACATCGACCCGTCGAGGCAGCAGCTCATCGGACTCAAGACCGTGGCGGTCACGCGCGGCAAGGTGAGCGGCACATTTCGCACGGTCGGGCGCGTCGCGACCGACGAGACCCGGGTGCGGCACGTCAACATCAAGGTCCCGGTCTACGTCGAGAGGGTCTACGTCGACTTCGTCGGCAAGCCCGTGCGCAAAGGGGCCGCCCTGTTTTCCGGATACAGCCCCGAGCTCCTGGCGGCTCAGGAGGAGTACCGCATCGCCCTGTCCACCCAGAAATCGCTCAGCTCGTCCTCGGGGTTCTCCGTCGACAGCAGCGGATTGGTGGCGGCGTCGCGGCGAAAGCTGGAGCTCTGGGACGTGCCGAAGTCTGCGATCAAGCGGCTCGAGCAGAGCGGGCAGGCCCTGAAGTCGCTGACGTTTCACTCGCCGATCGCGGGCGTCGTCATCAAGAAGGACGTCGTCGAAGGCATGAAGCTCGATGAAGGAGCCATGCCCTACGAGATCGCGGATCTGTCGAAGGTGTGGGTCCTGGCGGACATCTACGAGAGCGATCTGCACCGCGTCAGGCTCGGCATGCGCGCCAAGCTGACGCTGAAGGCATACCCGAATCGCGTCTTCGAGGGCAGCGCCACCTTCTTGGATCCGGTGCTCGATCCGGTCACGCGCACAGTGAAGCTGCGGCTGGAGTTCGCCAACGCGAACGGGGAGCTCAAGCCGGCGATGTTCGGCGAGGTGGTGCTCGAGAACGCCGAGCGGGAGGGTCTGCGCATCCCCGAGGACGCGGTGATCGACTCGGGCAGCCGGAAGGTCGTGTTTGTCGCGCTGCAAGACGGCAAGTTCGAGCCACGCCAGGTTTCGCTCGGCGATTCGGACGGCACCGGTGTCGAGGTCGTCTCAGGGCTCATCGAGGGCGAGAGAGTCGTGGTCCGCGCGAACTTCCTGGTCGACTCCGAGTCACGCCTCCGGGCCTCGCTCGCCGCGTTGTCAGAGCCGGCGCCGTCCGCGCCGGCGCCGTCCGCGTCGGCGGCTCTGATCCCAAGCGCAGCCCCGCCAGTTTCGGTGCCAACGGCGGCGGGCACTGCGAAGCGCGGGCCCGCCGGCGCGAAGCCCGCAGTGGCCCCGCCACCGCAGTACTCGTGTCCGATGCACCCCGAGGTCAAGGACACCAAACCGTCGCGCTGTCCCAAGTGCGGCATGTTCCTCACGCCTAGCGAACGCAAGGCCGAATGACGCCGGAACGCCCCGGACCATGATCAAAGCTATCATCCGTTTCTCGGCGGAGAACAAGTACCTGGTCGTGGCCGCCGTGCTGGTCGCGCTCGTCGGCTCGGTGTGGTCGATGCGCAGCATCCCGCTCGATGCGCTGCCCGATCTCTCCGACACGCAGGTCATCGTCTACTCGCGCTGGGACCGTAGCCCCGACATCATCGAAGATCAGGTCACCTACCCGATCATCACGTCGCTCCTAGGGGCTCCGAAGGTCAAGGCGATTCGAGGCTTCTCCGATTTCGGCTTCAGCTACGTGTACGTGATCTTCGAGGATGGCACGGACATGTACTGGGCGCGTTCGCGCGTGCTCGAATACCTTTCCAAGATCACGCCGCAGTTACCGCGCGACGTGAGGACCGAGCTGGGCCCCGACGCGACCAGCGTCGGTTGGGTCTTCCAGTACGCGCTGGTGGACAAGACCGGGCAGCACTCGCTGGACGAGCTCCGTTCGTACCAGGACTGGTACCTGCGCTATGCCGTCCAGAGCGTGCCGGGTGTCTCCGAGGTCGCCACGGTCGGCGGGCAGGTGCGCCAGTACCAGGTGACCGTGGACCCCAACGCACTCGCCGCCTACAAGCTGCCCCTCGAGTCGGTGGTCGAGGCGGTCAGAAGCGGCAACAACGACGTAGGGGGGCGCCTGGTCGAGATCAGCGGTCGCGAGTACATGGTCCGCGGTCGCGGTTACGTCAAGAAGATCGACGACATCGAGCGCCTCGTCCTCCGGGCCGAGGGTGGGACCCCGGTGCTGGTCAAGGACGTCGCCAAGGTGGCGCTCGGTCCCGAGCTTCGTCGCGGTATCGCCGACCTGGATGGCCAGGGTGACGTGGTGGGCGGCATCGTCGTGATGCGCTCGGGAGAGAACGCGCTGAACGTCATCAATCGTGTGAAGCTCAGGCTCGAAGAGCTGAAGCCGTCGCTGCCCAAAGGCGTCGAGATCGTGACGACCTACGACCGCTCCGAGCTGATCGAAGCGGCCATCACCACGGTCGAGGAGAAGCTGATCGAAGAGATCATCGTCGTCTCCATCATCATCCTGATCTTCCTCTGGCACATTCCGTCCGCGGTGATCCCGATCGTCACCATCCCGGTCTCGGTCGCGCTCGCGTTCATCCCGATGTACGCAATGGGGCTGAATGCGAACCTCATGTCCTTGGCGGGCATCGCCATCTCCATCGGCGTGCTGGTGGACGGCGCGATCGTCGAAGTCGAGAACGCTTACAACAAGATCTACCATTGGATAAAGGACGGCAAGAAGGGCGACTTCCACTACGTGCGACTGGAGGCGCTGCTCGAGGTCGGCCCAGGAGTGTTCTTCTCCCTCCTGGTCATCGCCGTCGCGTTCATGCCGGTATTCACGCTGGTCGATCAGGAGGGACGGCTCTTTCGGCCGCTGGCGTTCTCGAAGAATCTGGCGATGGCCATCGCGGCGTTCCTTGCCGTCACGCTCGACCCGGCCATGCGCATGATGTTCGCCCGGATCGATGATTTCACCTTCCGCCCGCGCTGGCTGGCCGGGCTGGCGACGCGCGTGCTCGTGGGCAAGTACTACTCGGAAGAGAAGCACCCCATCTCGCGAGTGCTGCACCGCTTGTACGAGGGTCCTTGTCGGTGGGTCTTGAAATACCCGCGTCTGACCATCGGCCTCGCCTTCGCGGCGATTCTCACGTCCATACCGGTGTACCTGGCGCTGGGTTCGGAGTTCATGCCACCGCTCCGCGAGGGCACGATCCTCTACATGCCGTCGGCGGTGGAACCTGGCATGTCGGTGGCCGAAGCGCAGAAAGCGCTCCAGGTCCAGGACAAGATCCTGATGCGCTTCCCGGAGGTCAAGCGCGTGTTCGGGAAGGCGGGGCGCTCCAACAGCTCGACCGATCCGGCTCCGTTCACGATGATGGAGACGACCATCATCCTCGAGCCAGAGAGCAAGTGGCGGGAGAAGCCGCGCTGGTACTCTGGCTGGGCCCCGACGTGGTTGAAACCAGCCTTGCGCCCGTTCTGGCGCGATCGGATCTCCCAGGAGGAGCTGGAGAACGAGATGAACGCCGCGCTCCAGCTGCCAGGCATCTCGAACGCCTGGACCATGCCGATCAAGGGACGCCTGGACATGCTCTCGACGGGGATCCGCACGCCCATCGGCATCAAGGTGAGCGGCGCCGAGCTCGGCACGATCGAACGCGTGGCCCAGGAGGTCGAAGCGGTGATCAAGAAGCTGCCGGGAACGCGCAGCGTGTACGCGGAGCGCGTAGCGGGGGGTTATTTCGTCGATTTCGTGCTGAAGCGCGACCAGCTCGCGCGCTACGGGATGAGCGTCGACGACGCGAACATGATGGTCATGACGGCGGTCGGCGGCGACAACCAGTCGATCACCGTGGAGGGGCGCGAGCGGTACGGCATCAACGTGCGTTACGCCCGGGACTTCCGCGAGGACCTGACCAGCCTGCGCCGGGTGCTCCTGCCGCTACCGAACGGTGCCGGTCAGATCCCGATGAGCGAAATCGCCGACGTGATGCTGGCCCACGGACCTGCAATGATCCGTGACGAAAACGGGCTTCTCGCCGGCTACGTGTACGTGGACTTCGACA
>Ga0268298_10002010_pt1 | contig 22795 bp, 20 predicted proteins | sample WWTPWeurt_MetaG_FD_194462 | JGI IMG/M metagenome (GOLD analysis project Ga0268298, IMG submission 194462) | Activated sludge microbial communities from WWTP in Nijmegen, Gelderland, Netherland - WWTP Weurt | ecosystem: Engineered > WWTP > Aerobic digester > Activated sludge | place... | reverse complement strand
GCTTACCTTATTGAAAGCTGAACTGGAAGAGATGAGAGTTCAAAGCAGTGCGAGAGCAGAAGAATTAAAAGAAGTACTTAACTCGAAGAACTTTGAGATCGCTAACCTGGAAGGTAACAATGCCGGTCTGACTCAACAGATCACTCAATTGAAATCGGAGATCAGTACTTTAATGACAGATCTGGAAACTTCAGGAATGGTGAATGAACAATTAAGCTCCCTTCAAAACAATTACGATATTCTGAACGAACAGAATTCTAATCTTTTGTCTGAGATCAACACACTTCAATCAACGATCACCAACTTGAATGACTCAACAAATGAATTGACAGAACGCATTGCTTCATACGAAACAGAGATCAGTAATTTGAAGAACAATCCGGAAGTAAATGCTGAACAGGAAGCCTTTATTGATAAACTATTCAAGCAAATTGATGGATTGAATGATGAAAAAATGGCGCTTCTGAACGAGAAGGAACAAATGGCTGTTCAATTGTTGAAAATGAATGAAGTGATTGGGGAATTAACACAACAAGTTGATAGTCATGATATTAGCGTAACAGATTTGAATAATCACAGGAAGAATGTTATATTAGCATCTAATTCGGGTGCGCCAAACGAAAGGTCGCATATGAAGAAACAAATTAACGAATTGGTGCGTGAAATTGATAAGTGCATTGCGTTGTTAAGTGCTTAATTGTAACGCCCTACTTTAATGAGTGAAGTAAACATAAAAGTTGAAATCGCCGGAAGCATTTTCCCCTTAAAGGTGAATGCCTCTGATGAACAGAACATTAAAGAGGCCGTTCAAATGATAAATAATAAACTGCATGAGTTTGAAAAAGCTTATGCCGTTAAGGATAAGAAAGATGTATTAGCCATGGTGATGCTGCAACTGGTGTCACAACTTTACAAACAGGCAAATACGGCGGAGCAGGAATTAAGTCATTTTAAACAATTATTTGCCGATGTAGAGGAAATGCTTCAACAGCATGTCCAAAACATAAACAATACTGCAGAATAACTTAGGTTTTTCTGTTTTAATACACGCACAATTTTTAGGACCCGTTCTAAAATTTGTGCGTTTTTTTATTTAATAACCATCCGGACAAAAGGGCCGGAAAAAAGAAAGGAGAGAAATGGACCCAATCATCATCGCAATCATAGCCGGGGCTGCCGCCCTGGTGATCGGAATAATCGTCGGCTTTATCATCGGAGGTAGTAAACTTAACCGTAATGCCCGTAACGAAAAAGAGAATCTGATCAAAGAAGCACAAGTAAAGGCCGAGGCCACCAAACAGGAAAAGATCCTGCAGGCCAAAGAAAAATTCCTTCAGCTGAAATCAGAACATGACAAAGCGATACAGGAAAAGAATTCACACATAGCGCAGACCGAAAACCGATTAAAACAAAAAGAAGGAGACCTGAACAAGAAGCTGGAAGATCTGAACCGTAAGAACAAAGAAGCGGAAGATGTAAAAGCTCAGGCCCTGCAGCAAATTGAGATCTACAAACAAAGACATGAAGAAGTAGAAAAAGGTCACCGTAAACAAGTGGAAATGCTGGAAAAGATCAGTGGATTAAAAGCCGATGATGCAAAAGCGCAATTGGTTGAATCGGTAAAAGCGGAAGCCAAAACTCAGGCTATGGCTTATATCAAGGACATCATGGAAGAAGCCAAGATCTCAGCTAACAAAGAAGCTAAAAAGATTGTCATTCAAACCATACAACGTGTTGCAACTGAAACAGCCATTGAGAATTCCATTTCCGTGTTTCATATAGAAGGAGATGAGACCAAAGGACGTATCATTGGTCGCGAAGGAAGAAATATCAGAGCATTGGAAGCAGCCACAGGTGTGGAGATCATTGTAGATGATACGCCGGATGCCATTACCTTAAGTTGTTTTGATTCCATTCGAAGAGAAATTTGCCGTTTGGCTTTACACCAATTGGTGACAGACGGACGTATTCACCCGGCTCGTATTGAAGAAGTGGTGGAGAAAACCAAAAAGATGCTGGATGAAGAGATCATTGAAACAGGAAAAAGAACTTGTATCGATCTTGGTATTCACGGTCTGCATCCTGAATTGATCCGTATGGTAGGAAGAATGAAGTATCGTTCATCTTATGGACAAAATCTATTACAACATAGTAGAGAAGTTGCGAATCTTTGCGGTATCATGGCCAGTGAAATGGGCTTGAATCCCAAAGTTGCGAAACGTGCCGGATTATTACATGACATTGGAAAAGTACCGGATAACGAACCGGAATTACCACATGCTTTATTGGGTATGAAATTAGCAGAGCAATACAAGGAGAAGCCTGAAGTATGCAATGCGATTGGAGCTCACCACGATGAAATTGAAATGACCTCTCTCTACTCTCCTATCATCCAGGTTTGCGATGCCATCAGTGGCGCAAGACCCGGAGCAAGAAGAGAAATTGCGGAACAGTACATGAAGCGTTTAAAGGATCTGGAAGCCTTGGCCTTGAGTTACGAAGGCGTAGACAAGACCTATGCGATACAAGCAGGACGTGAAGTACGTGTGATCGTTTCAAGCGATAAAGTAAGCGATAAACAAACAGAAGAACTGGCATTCAATATCTCTCAAAAGATCCAGACAGAAATGACCTACCCGGGTCAGGTGAAAGTTACAGTGATCAGAGAGACCAGAGCAACAGGTTACGCGAAGTAATGTTGAATGATGAATTTTAGATTTTAAATTTTAAATGAAGCCTCTGTGAAAACAGGGGCTTTTTTGTTATCTTTATTATACCTTAACACCAACCACAATGCCTCTTTAAGCGTAATGTAAAATACATGAGGATCGTTTTAATATTTTTATTCTTAAGTTTAAAAAGTTTTGGGCAATGGGTATTGATCCCATGTCCAACAACCGTAAACTTAAATTCGATTCATTTCGGCGATAACACTGTTGGATATATAGGTGCCAATCAAGGTGGACTATTAAAAACAACAAATGCCGGTAGTACATGGTCAACAATTAATAATTTTACAACTACATCATTACATTGCATAGACAAAGACACCCTTTTCATTACTTCTCCAAATGTCATAGCAGTGAGTAATGATGGTGGCTTAACAGTGAGCTCCTTCACAGCCACTTATAACGGTACTAATCCACAATTTTTCGGCTATCCATCCATCCATGCTGTAACATCAAAATACGTATGGGCATGTGCTAGACACATATTATCTCCACCTCAATCAGGTTCGAATTATTCCCGAATTGCTGGTTATGTCGAAACCTCAAAAAATTCTGGCACAAACTGGTTTTACACTGGAGCATATGGACCAGCTTATAGTTCTATATTTTTTTTAGATAGTATAACTGGTTACGTCGTTGGTTATGATATGGGTGGTGTTCCCAATGCATTAAAATACGGAATGATTTTAAAAACTAACAACTCAGGCGCAACATGGTTCTCCTTAAGCCTTAATGGTCCCCTTTGGGAAAGCGTCTACTTAGTAAACAAAAATATTGGTTACGTCGCAGGCAATAAAGGCAAATTATGGAAAACAGCTGATGCTGGCGTTACCTGGACCCAACAATACACGTATACCGGTACCAATTTCAAATCCATTCATTTTTCTACTCCCGATACAGGTTGCGTTGTTGGTGCGAATGGTTTTATTATGGGTACAGTGGATGGAGGAACTACCTGGACACAACAATACTCAGGGACAACGAATAATTTAAACTCTGTTTATTTTACAGATAAAAATAACGGATACATCGTTGGTGATAATGGCACTATTTTAAAAACTGCTTTCGGTCCGGTGGGAACGAAAGAAAATAAATTCGCCTTTCAATCCGAGATCAATGTCTATCCAAACCCAGCAAATGATCATTTTACCATTGGCAATAAAAACCTAAAAGGTACAGCTGAGTTATTCGATGTAAGCGGAAGACTTTTGTTTGAGAAAGTTCTAGAAAAAAATGAAACCACATTCTCACTAGAAGGAATGGAAAATGGAATTTACCTACTTCAAATAAAAAGTGATGAAGGCACCTACACCAAAAAAATAATTAAAGAGTAAAATCAATAAACCTTCCTTCTAAGTTCATAAGGATTGCTTGCGTTCTTTTAGCACAATCCACACAAAATTCAAGCAATTTGAACTTATCATTCCCTTTTCCTATCTTAGTTCTTCCAATCAATCACACATGAAGAAATTCTACCTAGTTTTTACTTTATCCTTACTTACCAATTTAGCCTTCTCGCAATGGAAATGCCGTTTACCCATCAACAATGAAGGCAAGAACCTCATCATTTATAAGGCAGAAGCTGTACAAGCAATTTCTACCTGCACTCCTCCTCAACCGGGTGCTATTTCCGGTCCTACCAATCAATGTTCTACGCAACCTCCCTTTAATTACAGCGTTGCTCCTGTTGTAGGTGCCACTTCCTATACTTGGACTTTACCCGGTGGTTGGTTCGGTACTAGCTCTACCAATACCATTGCCTGCGTTCCAGGCATAAGTGGAAATATTTCTGTTGCTGCAACAAATTCCTGTGGTACCGGTCCTGCTCAAACTTTAAGCGTGACTATTATTGCCGGTCCACAAGTTACCATCACTCCTTTCACTTCGTCTGTCTGTGCAGGTGGTAGTTTAACGCTTACTGCGAATGGAGCACCCAATTACACCTGGAGTACAGGGACCAATAATGCAAGCATCGCCATCTCTCCTACGCTTACAACCGTGTATCATCTAACAGCAACAGCCGTGAATAGCTGTGTGGCCGTTTTACATCGTACTGTTTTAGTTCATCCCATCCCTACTCTATCGGCCAGCGCAGAAGCGAGTATGATCTGCTCGGGAGAAACAGCAACACTTTATGCCAACGGCGCTGCGAATTATAACTGGAATCCTGCTGCAACGGGAGCAACTGTGTATGTAACACCAACAGTTACTACTATCTATACCATTACAGGCACCAGCGCTTTTGGATGCGTGAATACGACAACTGTTCTTCAAAACGTGAGTCCTTGTACAGGTATAAATGAAAGGAATGAAAAGGAATTGGCAATGACTGTTTATCCAAATCCTTTTCAGAATAAAGTGATCGTTAGTTGTTCATCTCTCGACTTCGCTCGAGATGACAATCAACTTGAAGTGTATGATTTGACGGGAAGTTTGATCTACCGAGCGGAATTGAGTTCAAGAAATGAAATTGATCTGAGTAAGCAAAGTTCAGGAATTTACTTCGTTCGTTTACAAAATAAACAGACAATCATCAGCCGGAAAATTGTGAAAGAGTGATCCGACAAGATTATTTTAAAAGACAGATCGATCAGCTGGGAAAAGTACTGGCAAAGGCTTTGTCTGACTTGCTCGGCTTAAGATCACAAGGGAATTCACATCAGGGAATTGAGATCACTGATCTGGCCTTAAAAAGCGAATTGGGATTAGGTATTGAAGATCTGATCGCCATCAAAGATTCTGAGCTAGTTGAGACTTTACAAAATAAATTCGGATTCAATTCGGAACATCTTGAATCGCTTGCGAATATTCTATTTGAAGTCGGCGAGAATACCGATAACGTCAGCATTCAGCAAAGCAAACTCTTTCAAAAAAGTCTCTTGTTATTTGAATTCGTAGAAAAAAAGGATACTACCTTTTCACTCGAGCGAAGAAGGAAGATCGATCGAATCAAAAGTTATTTATAGATCAGAACTTACGGTTCATTTCCCTCTCAATGTCCTTCTTTTTGATGTCCTCACGTTTATCGTGTTGTTTTTTACCTTTCGCAAGGGCGATCTCTAACTTCGCATAACCTTTTTCACTTAAGAAAAGTCGAAGAGGAACGATGGTGAGGCCCTGATCCTTCATCTTCTTGACAAGTTTATTGATCTCATGCTTATTGAGCAGCAATTTTCGTTCACGGGTTGGATCGTGATTGGAAAAAGAAGCTTCTGAATATTCGGAAATGTGCATGTTGCGTACATACAATTCATTGTTTCGGAAATAACAAAAACTATCCGAAAGCGCTGCTTTACCTTCTCGAATGGACTTGATCTCGGTTCCTTTCAAGATCAAACCGGCCGTGAGTGTATCCAGGATCTGAAAATCAAATTTTGCTCTTCGATTTTCGATATTGACAGTATTGCTTAACTTAGGCACTGTGTAAAGTTACCATTTATCATGGAGGAAATAAAATTAAGAAAAGCAAGACTTGAGGATGTTACATTGATCGGAGAACTTGCAGAATTGATCTGGAGACAACATTATACTGCCATCATTGGTGAAAAGCAGATCGATTACATGCTGGGGATGATGTATAGTCCGGATGCCCTTCGTGAACAAATGGAGAAAAAAAATCATATTTTCTATCTCATTGAAGAAAAAGGAAAAGCCCTTGGTTTTATATCCGTGAATGAAGTAAGTAAAGGAGACTGGTTCTTAAATAAATTTTACATCGACCAGAACAAAGCCGCAAAAGGAATCGGAACCAGAATATTTGCAATGATCAAAGAGATCTTAAATCCGGATAAGATCACATTAACTGTGAACCGAGGTAATTACAAGACCATTAACTTTTACTTTAAACTAGGCTTTATCATTGAGAAAACAGCCGTTTTTGATATTGGGAATGGCTATGTGATGGATGATTTTGTGATGATTTGGAGCAGAAACAAATGACGAAGTACGATTGACGAATGAACGAAATGTTACTTCCCTGAATAATCGACATTCGTACTTCTTAATTCGTCATTTCAAAGCACATTATTGATCTGCTCCTTGATCTTTTCCAATTCATCTTTCATCAAGACCACCAATTTCTGAATTCCGGCATCGTTGGCTTTGGATCCAATGGTATTGATCTCTCTCCCTATTTCTTGTCCGATGAAATTTAATTTTCTACCCGAAGAATTCTCTTTAGTTGCCGAGACAAAATGATCGAGGTGCATTTGAAGTCTTACTTTTTCTTCATTGATATCCAGTTTCTCCACATAATAGATCAATTCCTGTTCCATTCGGTTCTTATCGTATCCATCTTTACCGAGAATTTCTTCCAGATTTCCTTTGATACGGTTTTTGATCCCTTCAATTCTTTTCACATCCAGTCCTTTGATCTCTTCCAGGCACTGAGCAATTTTCTTTAAGCGATCATTAAAATCACTTTGTATACTTTCTCCTTCATGTAAACGAAATTTATCCAGCTCGGCAACGGCAAGTAAGATGCAGGTTTTCACTTTCGCCCATTCCTTTTCATCTGCTTCTTTTCTCTCCCCTTTCATCACATCCGGAAATTTCAAGACCTGATAAACACTGTCATTTAACGGTTCATTCAGTTCGGTTGCCAGTTTCTTTAATTGCGTATGGTAAGCTTTCGCTAATTCCATATTGATCTCAACCGGCGCTTCTGCCTGCTGTGATTCCACAAAAACAGAAACATCGATCTTACCTCTCTCCAGCAATTTGGTCAGTTCATTTCTGATCTCGAGCTCATAATTCCTATAAGCAGAAGATATTCTCACGCTGATATCGGCACCTTTACTATTTAAAGATCGCACTTCCACATTCACTTTTTTGTTTTCAAGTTCAGCTGTAGCCTTACCGAAACCGGTCATTGATTTGATCATAGTTTTGCTTTTTTGGGTTTTCTGCTCACCAGGTAAAGTCCTAAAATTATTAAAATTCCTGAGAATATTTTCGTTGCATTGAGTTGATCTTTACCCATGAGTATGGCAAAGAGAGAGGCAAGAAATGGTTGCAGGTAAATGTACATACTTGTTACCGACGGACTCAAGCCTCGCAAACCGTAAATATTCAATAAATAAGCTAAAAAAGTAGTAGCAACAACAACGAAGGAAACAGCTATTATAGCATGTGTCGTAAATCCACTCCAGTTGGTGTGCAGTATATCATATCCACCAATAGGGATCAAATAAAAACTACCGAATAAAAAGATCCAGCGCATGGCAGAAACCGTTTCATACTTTACCAATAAAGGCTTTGCCAGCACCATGAATATGGCCCAGGAAATGGAATTGATCAGCGTCATGACATCACCTAAAATGGTATCACTTCCAAATTCAAGATCTCCTTTAAACAACAACAAGACCATGGCACCTGCCACCGCAATGCTTAGTCCAGTTACCTTCAAAAGCGTGGCCCTTTCTTTCAGAATGAATAAAGTGAGTACAAAAACAATGATCGGATTTGAGATCATGATAATAGCTGAATTGATAGGATGCGTTAAACTCAAACCATAAATAAAGAACACCTGATTGATGACGATACCAAATGCAGAAAGCCAGATCATTTTTTTAAGATCGGCTTTCTCAATCTTTTGTGTTCGGATGAATAGCGAAACAAACCAGAACAAAAGAGCGGCACCCAGCACTCTCAGAAATACCAAGGCAAGTGGTCCGATATAATCCGGCATCAGTCCTTTTGCGATCGAATAATTGAGCGCATAAATGATCTGTGCGGCAAAAAGAGCTATATGACTTTTGAAGGTGCTGTTCAAGACAGTGCAAATATGCTTAATTTTGTTTGTTATGCCATCATACACGGATCAATGCGGACATGAAATTATCCTTAACAGTATTCCCAAAAGGATCATCTCTCTTGTACCCTCTCAATCGGAATTACTGTGGGATCTGGGATTGAAAGAAGAGCTGGTGGGAATCACTAAGTTCTGTATACATCCGGAAATCATGTATACCCGTGTGTCACGTGTTGGTGGAACAAAAAAACTGGATCTGGATAAGATAAGAGCTTTGAAACCCGACCTCATCATTGGAAATAAAGAAGAGAATGAAAAAGAGCAGATCGAGGACTTGAAAAAGGAATTCAATGTATGGATGAGTGACATTTACACAGTGGAAGATGCCTTGAACATGATCATGGAATGCGGGAAAATTTGTGGCGTGGCAGAAGCATCCAAATCGATCGTGTTGGAAATATTGAATGGGATGGAAAAGGTGAAGAATACATTTGAAGGAAAAAAATGTGCTTACCTCATCTGGAAAGATCCCTACATGCTGGCAGGAGGAAACACATTCATCAATTCAGTGATGAGTTGGTGCGGGTTGAGCAATATTGCCGGTAAAGAAGAGCGATATCCTGAAACTTCATTGGAGCAATTGCGTTCGTCTGATCTGGAAGTTATCCTTCTTTCGAGCGAGCCTTATCCTTTTAAAGAAAAAGATGCAGAAGAGATTGAACGGATCACAAATAAAAAGGTGATCAATGTAGATGGTGAGATCTCTAGCTGGTATGGCAGTCGAATGCTTCGAATAGCATCCTACGTTCAAGAATTAAAAAAGAAAATTTAGTAACTGAGTGGCATATCAGCACGCTTCATTGGATTGATCGTAAGAACAGGTACATTACTGATCTCAACCAATTTCTGACTCATGGTACCACTGAACATTTCACCGAAACTGGTGTCTTTGTTATTCATTTGAACAATGATATCGCAGTTGTTTTTGTTTGCGTACTCAACAATTGACTCGGCCACATCTTTCGCCGGAATGGATTTATTGGTACAGGAAATACTTTTCTCCTTAATGAATTTTTTAACCTGATTCATGTATGGGAGTAATTTGTTCTCATAGGTCTGATCACTCGGATCAAATACTGAAACGATACGTATCTCGCCATTAAAGTATTTGGCCAATTGTATAACAGCCGGTACTTTTTCGCGGGACTCCATACTAAGATCAAAAGGCATTAAAATATTCTTGCATTCAGGTTTTGCTGATGTAGAGCGGATTGTAATGACAGGACAAGGTGCATTTTTAATGAATTTACTTGCCGTACTTTTACCCATAAAACTTCTGAACTTCACGTGTGTGTCGAGACCAGCCACTATAAGGTTTGCTGATAATTTCTCAGCTGTCTTGTCTGTTATTTCGAAAATATCACCTTTCACTCCCATTCCTTCCACAACCAATTTACTCTCGTCGGCAGTTTGTTTTACAAGCTTATCCAGCTCTGCTTTATTAAAATCGCTGTCTTTCTGATAGACATGAAGAAGAACTAACTTAGATTTCGTATGCTCAGCCAAAGTATAAGCATACTTAATGGCCATTAACGATTGCTTTGAAAAATCTATTGGTATCAATACGATACCATTTTCTTTTATACTCGACATGAGCTTATTTTTTAGTTTACCGTTTACAGCCCCATCTAACCGTCTATAAACGGATAATAGAATGGGTTACTGACAACAGTCATGCTAATTTAGTTATTTTTTTGACATACACAATATGCTTCATCGGCAAACTTTTTAAATAAACATTGTTTATATCTGAAAACAGGCTTTTGGTCGAAAAAAAACCTGTCCTTGTAGGGACAGGTTTTTCAGTTCATATATCGTTTTAGCTTATTTCAAGCTTCCGATCATATCTTCCGGTTTTACCCACTCATTAAACTGTTCATTAGTTACATAGCCTAATTCAATTGCAGCTTCTCTTAATGTTTTATTACCCTTATGAGCTGTTTTTGCAATTTTTGCAGCTTTCTCGTAGCCGATGTGTGTATTTAAAGCGGTTACCAGCATCAATGAGTTCTCAAGGTGCTTTTTGATCTCAGGTAAATTGGCCGTGATTCCATCTGCACATTTCTCTGTAAATGAAACACAGGCATCTCCGATCAAACGAGCAGACTGTAACACATTGGCAGCAATTAGAGGCTTGAACACGTTCAATTCAAAATGACCCATTGATCCACCAACGGAAACAGCAACGTCATTCCCGATCACCTGAGCGCACACCATTGTCAAGGCTTCCGGCTGAGTTGGATTTACTTTACCCGGCATAATTGAACTTCCCGGTTCATTATCTGGAATAACGATCTCTCCGATACCACATCTTGGTCCAGATGACAACATACGTATATCATTCGCCACTTTCATCAATGCTACTGCACTTCTTTTAAGCGCCCCGCTTAACTCTACCATCGCATCATGTGCAGCAAGCGCTTCGAATTTATTAGGTGCAGTTACAAAAGGCAATTTCGTCAATTCAGCGATCTTCTTTGCTACCAGGACATCGTATCCTTTAGGAGTATTCAATCCGGTTCCAACAGCTGTTCCACCTAAAGCCAGTTCCTTTACTGCTTCCAATGCGTTTTTCAATGCTCGAATACTGTTATTGATCTGCTGAACATAACCACTGAATTCCTGACCCAATGAAAGTGGAGTCGCATCCATAAAGTGTGTTCTTCCTGTCTTAATGATAGAATTGAATTCACTTACTTTCTTGTTGAGACTATCCCTTAATTTCTCCATTCCCGGAATGGTGATCTCCACTACTTGTTTGTATGCGGCAATGTGCATGGCAGTTGGATAGGTATCATTACTGCTCTGCGATTTATTTACATCATCGTTCGGATGCAGAACTTTTTTCTCATCCGTTAATTTTCCTCCACTCAATACATGAGCACGGTACGCGATCACTTCGTTGGCATTCATATTACTTTGCGTTCCGGATCCGGTTTGCCATATAACCAATGGAAATTGATCATCCAGCTTATGTGCAATGATCTCATCACATACTTTTCCGATCAGATCACATTTATCCTTAGTTAAAACACCTAACTCGCAATTTGCAAGGGCGGCAGCCTTCTTCAAATAGCCAAATGCATAGATCACTTCTTTGGGCATGCTTGCCTCAGGACCAATTTTAAAATTATTACGACTGCGTTCTGTTTGCGCACCCCAGTAAACATGGGCCGGCACATTCACCTCACCCATTGTGTCTTTTTCTATTCTGAATTCCATATAAAAATATTTGTTTAAAATTAGCTATTTATGCATAAAAAGAAAACCCTGTCCTTAAATAAGAACAGGGTCTTCGTCATACTTTTCAATAATTACATTTGAGCGTCAAGCTTGGCGGCCAAAACTGCTTTTTGAGCTACACCTACTTGTTTATCAACTACCTGTCCGTTCTTAAAATACAAAAGGGTAGGAATATTGCGAATACCGTAGTTCATACTGATATTCGAATTAAGATCTACATTCACTTTACCGATAACTGCTTTTCCATCATATTCTTTTGCCAGCTCTTCTACTACAGGACCTACCATGCGACAAGGACCACACCATTCTGCCCAAAAATCTACCAATACAGGTTTATCGCTTTTTAATACCAGCTCTTCAAAGTTCGCGTCGTTTAATTCTAATGCCATAATTATGTTTGATTAAATAAGATTACTAAAATACGTTTCAAAAGTAGAAAAATAGGTGGAGGATACCAAGATATAATTCACTTTTAACTAACAATAACTTTAGTTGTAAGGAGCTTGAGATGTGTGAATTTCGATTAAAACCCTAATCAATGTCATTTTTCCTTTTTAACACTTGTTTTATTTTCGATACATGGTTAATAAGATCTTCTTGCTTTTTATTTTGATGGGATTGTGTTCCTGTTCAGGTAAATTCACCCTACAAAAAAGAAAATATACAAAAGGATATTACCTGGCTTTTTCATCTCATAAACAAGCGAAACATGCTGAATCCTTATCAAGCCAAATAAACAATGACAAGAATGTTATAACTACCGAAAATAAATTTAAAGCCTGTTCAGTTTTACAAATTACTACCGACAAGAAAGCAGAGACGGAAAACCTGCTTTCCGCCGTAAGCATCGCACCCTTGGCAAAGCCTCGTCTAAGATCTTATGCTCCAGAAAAAATAACGAATGTAGAGATTCCAAGCCAAAAGAAAAGAGTGAAGCTTGAGACCAAACCACCTTCATTGATCCTAAATAGCATTCCTGGTTTCGGTGTTGGTTTCTTCTTCGGTGGGATTGCTCTTTTTTACTTCGGGCTATTCGTTCTGGCAATAGGTGGTGATCCTGCATTTTTGGTAGGTTTAACCATTATGGGAATAGGTGTAATTTTAACAGGCATTGGCCTATTTGCCACTATACTTTCCGCTGCATCTGTTTAAACAGCATCAGATTTTTTCTTCTTCTCCATCCAGATTCCAATTGCAAAAACAACAAAAAGTAAAATTGAACCGATCAATGCAATGCTATTACTACTCTTGTAAGAATCAGGCTCGAACTTAAATTCCACCTTGTGTTTTCCTGTCGGTAATTCCATTCCTCTCAGAATATAATCCACTGCTGCATGTGGTTTCAATTGACCGTCAACATAAGCATTCCATCCTTTAGGATAATAGATCTCAGAAAATACAGCGAACTGAGGCGCTGCTGTATTTGTTTCGTAGATCAAATGATTTGCTTGATAGGATGTTAATTTGATCTCCCCTTCTCCTGAATAGGAATTCTTTATTCCCTGTTCCTTCACAAATCGATCATTGACGATTGCGCTCACTTTCGGATCGATAAAATACAAACCTACGATCTCACTGTCGGCATCGTTCACAAATTTCAGATTCTTCACGAGCCATGCATTTCCATTGGCAAATTTATTTGGGAATGGCATGGTCTCTCCTCTTTCGCCTGTCGGAATAATGAAGTATTTTGTATTGAGCATGTTGATCACTCTCATTCTTGACAACAATACATTCATCAAGCTATCATTTCCAAAAGCCTTACCTGCATTTCTTCTGAACAATGCGATCTCTTCATCCAGATGAAAGTCGATGATCTCCTGATACTTCTTCAATTTCGCACCATGATATCCTCCAATTGATTTGTGATAATAGGAAGTTGCCGCATCATTGAAAGTACTGGATGCAATGTTCATGACTCTGTAATCCAGGGCAGGATCTTTTAATATTTCATCGTCTGTTGGACTTTTCCCTGCTATCAATTCCTGATTTTGCGCCTTGGTAATAAATGATTTTTCATTCAGATAACGGTTGTCAACACTCCAAAGATCGATCAGAATGAAAATTCCCAATGCAGTGATGAGCAATTCCGATTTTAATTTTCCAGTAAAGTAAAAATAGATAGCTCCAAATGACAATAAAATGAAAATTAGAGAACGCATGGCATCCGACTTGAAAATGGCCTTACGCGCTAATTCGATCTGTGGCATCATTTCCGCCACCCCGGTTCTGATCTGTTCCTCTGTTCCTTGTCCCTGTCCAACTGCCGCATTCACCATCTGCTCCTCTTCTCCATACGCATGAAAAGTATTGAACACATCGGGGGCGAGATAGGAAATAAGACAGAATCCACCCACAAGAATCAAGGAAAGGAAGAATAGTTTCTTTATACTTACTTCTCTTTTCAGAAGGCTCAGACGGATCTTTTCTTCCCAGTTCTTTCGCTTCAATAATTCATTCACACCTAAAATCGCAAGTAAAGGCAAGGTAAGTTCGGGAATGATCATGATCATGGACACGGCTCTGAACTTATTATAACCGGGAACATGATCCATGAAGAAATCTGTCAGCGCCATGAAATTATTTCCCCAACCTAATGCAATGCACAACAAAGTACCTGCCATGATCGGCCATTTCAATGGATTCTTTATCACGAACATTCCAAGCACAGCAAGGAAAATAACAATAGCTCCAATATACACAGGTCCGCTTGTAAATGGCTGATCTCCGTAATAGGAATTACTTCCGGCCACCATTTCCCTGTATTCAGGATTCACCTTCTTCAATGCACTCTGATCGCTTTGTCCGATATAACCACTTGCTCCTCCTTTGTAGTCAGGAATCAAGAAAGTAAAGGTCTCCCCTATGCCATAACTCCAGTTGGTGGCATAGTCTTTATCTAAACCACTTGTTGCATTTTTTTCTCTTCTTTCCTTTGCCGCTTTGTCTACTCCCGGTGTAGAGATCCCTTCTTTGTTCTCACTATTTCCATCTAGAGATAAAGCATTGGATCGTGCCGAGCGAATAGAAGCATAGTCAATGGTCAACTCTGACTTTCCTCTGGTACTGTATTTACCGTATTCATTTGTCGTGATCAGATTTCCGGCATTGGGTAATGCTCCTAATATCGAAGCCATCAAAAAGAAGGCGATCGCTTTTGCATATTCCTTGATCTGTTTTTCTCTTAGCGCATGTATTCCCGCTCCTGCCAAAACAAATCCAATTAAAATATAACCGTAATACGAGATCTGTACGTGATTGGCATTTAACTCTAATGCTGTGAAAAGTGAAGTGATGGAAAGTCCCAACCAATATCTTCCTTTCAATAACAATACAATTCCACCTAATAATCCAGGTAAATAGCCCAATGCATTGGCCTTCGAATTATGTCCGGCTTCAATGATGATGAGAAAATACGAACTCAAACCATAAGCAATTGCGCCCGCAATAGCCAGCCAGGGATTGACATCAAAGCATAACAGAAGAATAAAGAATCCAAGAAAATATAGGAAAAGATAACCACCCGGATGAGGCAAATACAATTTGAAGGCTGCATCTATCTTGCTGATCAGATTTCCATGATGTGCCGTAGAGATCTGATAAGCCGGCATTCCTCCAAACATGGAGTTGGTCCATAATGGTTCTTCATTGCTGTGACTTGCCCTGAAATCCACAATTTCCTTGCTCATTCCTTTGTGTCGGGCAATATCATCCTGTTTTAATTCTTTTCCGCTTAATAATGGTTTGAAATAAACAAGAGTCAGTACGGCAAACAGCACAATGGCTGCAAGGTATGGGATCCATTTTTTGAAATCAGGCTTCATTTGTATCGTTATGGCTTTATTTTCGTTTTTTCTCAGGTTTTTAGAGAGATTTTACCTCTTTTCCAAGGTCAAATATATCAATTATTGCATTGATTTTTCTTTTTGCCTTCTCTGCTATTTTCTTATTTTTGCATAGTTTCAATTATGAGTGATAACAAGCATTATTTTGCCCACCCTACTGCTGTCATCGATGATGGCTGCAAGATCGGTGAAGGTACCAAGATCTGGCATTTTTCTCATATCATGCCAAATTGTACATTAGGAAAGAACTGTAACATTGGTCAAAATGTTGTGGTTTCACCGGATGTAGTTTTGGGAAATAATGTTAAAGTACAGAACAACGTTTCCATTTATACCGGCGTCACCTGTGACGATGATGTTTTTTTAGGCCCGAGCATGGTCTTTACAAACGTGATCAACCCCAGAAGTGCCGTGAACAGAAAAAATGAATACGCAAAAACACATGTAGGAAAAGGGACCTCAATAGGTGCCAACGCAACGATCGTTTGCGGTCACGATATTGGCAAATTCGCCTTTATCGGCGCAGGAGCAGTTGTAACCAAGAATGTTCCCGACTACGCACTTTTAGTTGGTAATCCTGCGCGTCAGACCGGCTGGATGAGTGAATACGGACATAAGTTGATCTTTGATAAAGAAGGTAAAGCAACTTGTTCTGAAAGTGGTCAGGTCTATCAACTGCAAAACAATGTTGTTAGCAGGATCAGTTGATCTATCATCCAAAAAAATTAAAATCAGGTACACTTAGTATGTCAGATCAAAAAATAAATTTCGCAGTCATTGGCCAGGGTCATATTGGAAAAAGACATGCCGAAATGATCAGGAGAAATCCGGAATGTAACCTTGTTGCCGTTTGCGACATCAGATCAAAAGAAGAATTAGGATTAAACGATCTAAAGGAAAAATTTTACAACAGTGCAGAGGAAATGATGATCCATCATCCAGAGGTTGCTGTGGTGAATGTTTGTTCACCCAACGGATTACACAGCAAACACTCACTGCTTGCGATCGATCATGATAAGCATGTGGTGGTAGAAAAACCCATGGCCCTTTCAAAGAGTGATTGCGAGAAGATCATTTTCAGAGCCCTTCAACACAACACAAATGTGTTCTGTGTCATGCAAAATCGTTATTCACCTCCCAGCGCCTGGCTGAAAGAGGTGATGAATAAAAAATTACTGGGAGATATTTACATGGTGCAGTTGAATTGCTATTGGAATCGTGACGAAAGATATTACAAAGCCGGAGGATGGAAAGGAACACAGGAACTGGATGGAGGAACACTGTTCACTCAATTCAGCCATTGGATCGACATCATGTACTGGCTCTTTGGTGATATAGATAACATTCAGGCAAAATTTGCCGACTTCAATCATCAGAAAACAACCGACTTTGAAGACAGTGGATTTGTAAGTTTTGATTTCGTAAATGGAGGTATGGGATCCATCAATTACTCTACTGCCGTTTATGATAAGAATCTGGAATCTTCATTAACTATTATTGGAAGTAAAGGAAGTATTAAAGTAGGTGGACAATACATGGATCAGATCGATGTTTGTAATATAAAAGATTATCAAATGCCGGTGCTTGATGCTACCAATCCCGCGAATGATTACGGAGCTTACAAGGGATCTGCCAACAATCATCACAATGTGATCGAAAATGTGGTGGACACCATCAAAGGAAGAAAAAAGATTACTACCAATGCCATGGAAGGATTGAAGGTGGTAGAAATAATAGAACGGATCTATTCACTCAGACAGGATACTGTTCTGAAATCAACTATCAAAATATGAACTTGTACCAGAAAATACTCAAAAAAGAAGCTCCGGTTGCTGTGATCGGACTAGGTTATGTTGGACTCCCTATTGCTTTGGCATTCGCTAAAAAAGTAAAGGTCATTGGTTTTGATATCAATGAAAAAAGAGTGAACATGATGAAAAAGGGAATTGACCCTAGCCAAGAACTCGGAAAAGAAGAATTCAAAAATTCGGATATTCTCTTCACGCATAAACTCGAAGATCTGAAGAAAGCAAAATTCTTCATCATAGCAGTACCCACTCCAATTGATGAGCACAATCTGCCCGACCTAAAACCTTTGATCGCTTCTTCTACCACAGTAGGAAAAGTATTGAAAAAGGGAGATTATGTAGTGTATGAATCTACCGTTTATCCTGGATGTACTGAAGAAGATTGCATTCCTGTTCTGGAAAGAGAAAGTGGATTGAAATTCGTGAAGGATTTTAAAGTTGGATATTCTCCTGAGCGTATCAATCCGGGAGACAAGGAACATACCATTACCAAGATCCTGAAGATCGTGAGTGGATGCGATGCAGAAAGTCTGGATGTGATCGCGAAAACCTACGAGATCATTGTAGAACCGGGCACACACCGTGCTTCATCCATCAAAGTTGCAGAAGCTGCCAAGATCATTGAAAATACGCAGCGTGACGTGAATATAGCCTTGATGAATGAGCTTTCGATCATATTCTCTCGTATTGGCATTAACACATATGATGTTTTAGAAGCTGCCGGAACAAAATGGAATTTCTTAAAATTCTTTCCGGGATTAGTAGGAGGGCATTGTATTGGTGTAGATCCTTATTATCTAACCTACAAAGCAGAGGAATTGGGTTATCATGCCAGAGTGATCAACAGCGGAAGATACGTGAACGATAGCATGGGATTCTATGTCGCAAAGACCTGCGTGAAAAGGATCATTGCAGCGCATAAAAATATTTCCAGATCGAAGGTCCTTGTTATGGGTGCAACTTTTAAAGAGGATGTGAGTGACATTCGTAACAGTAAAGTAGCCGACATAGTAAAAGAATTAAAAAGCTTTGGTGTAAAAGTAGAGATCGTTGATCCGCATGCCGATAGTGATGAGTTAAAACATGAATACGGTTTTGGTCTGAACAAATTAGGAAAAGGATACGACGGTGTGATCGTAGCCGTGAATCACAAGGAGTACAAAAAACTGGATGAGAAATTCTTTGAAAGTATCATGACAAAAAAAGGAATCGTAGTGGATGTAAAAGGCATGTATAAGAACAAGATCAAAAAACTAAATTACTGGAGTCTGTAAAATAGATCCATAAAAAAGAACATGCGGCTGCTATTGATATTTCTAACGCTTGTTCCTATTATAAAAGCGCAGCAGGTGAACATCAGCAATGGTGTTCCATTCAACATTCAATCAGGACCGGAAAATGACCTTTATATCAAGGGGGACACTTCCGGTTTTTTTGTGATCAATTCCAAAAATTCATTTAAACAGGGAGAATGTCATTTGGTAAAAGTCGCTTATAAAGGATTGATTCCCTTGTATGATACCGAATTGCATTATGGAGATAACTGGAATGTGACCTTACTTTCAGCTGTCTATGTTGCACCCAAACTTTTCTTGTTTCTGGAAGTAAAAGAAAGTTCAAATAAGAAAGTGGTATTGTTACGGAAAGAATATGACGGAAATGAAGGCAAAGATCTGAATAAGGATAGCAGATTAGACAGTTTAAGCAGTGAAAATCCGATCGGATATCGCGTATGGAAGATCGCGCAATCCAAATCAGAAAAAACAATTTATACGATCAAACAATTAAATGAGAACAATTTATTTGAAAATCGTATTGCAGCTTATCTCAATGAAACGGGAGAAAAAAAGTGGGAGTATACAGAAATTGACAGCAGCAGGAACATGATCAGGCAGTTCATTGGCGACGACAAAGGAAGACTGTATGTGCTCTACAAGAACAAAGCAGGCTATTTCGGAGTTAAATCAATGACAGGAGATAAAGCAAATGACAGAACGAAACTTTTACCTGTGAACAAGATCAGTATTTTCGAGCCCGCGCTGGAAATATTGAATGGAAAACTCTATTGTTCTGGCGAGTTCATGCCGGGTATTGGCATGAATAAAGAAATGAATGAAACGCCGGCTAATGGCTTTTTTCTTCTTCGTTTAGAGACGAACAGCTTAGAGATCAAAGACAGTTGTTATGACGATTTAAATCAACGATTGCAGAATAAACTCAACTATAAGTACAAGAACAAACAAATTGGAATAGAAGGAGAAAAGAATACAGCCTGTGGTGCAAAAAATTACCTGCATTACGGCATGTTCAGTTTTAAGGGAGCTGTTTACGCAGTGAAATACCACGCCAACCTCAAAAGTGGGAAAGTAGTTTCCAGGAACGAGATCATCCTTCTCAAATACAATCACGGTAAACCCGAATGGATGCAGATCATTCCCGGGAATAATACGGTAGCTTCAAAAATGGGATTTGAATTTATTTTCACCGATAAAATGCATTTGTTCTATTTTGATCACAAAGACAATCTGATCCATTATCCGGAGATCGGTTTCTATTCACCTAAAAAATACAAGGCTGTTGCCGATAACGCCGCTATATTGGTAAGGGTGGGAATTGATGAAAGAGGAAGTATGGAAAGAGACAATATCTTTACTTATGTTGAATGGCAGCAGTACATTTATTCTGATATTAAAAAACTGAATGAAGAAAAGAACGTGATTATTGGATCGGATGATGGCAGAAAAAGAAGGTTTGATAAGCTGAGTTTGGTGGATTGATCCAGCTCTTCAGAACTTTCTATTCTTTAATGATCTTTCTTATTAACTCACGACCCTCGGATCTTACCACTACAAAATAGATCCCTTTTTCCAACTTACTCAGATCGATCACCTGGGTCTTTTCATTGACCTCATTTGCAAAAATGATCCTGCCGATAAGATCAAGGACCTTCAGACTTTCCATTTTTCTTTCTAAATTGACTGCTACTTTTTCTTTAAAAGGAACCGGATAAACATCAAGTTGAACTTCGTTCGAAACCAACTCCTTGATTCCAACAGGAACAAGAAATGAAAGTGTATCACAAAAATGATCATTATTAATTTCCTTATCATTTTTAAAATTAGGAACGGAAGAATTGATGCAAATTTGTCGTTTATAGATATTGCCCGGCAGAATTCCACCTGGCTGGTATTCATACTTGCCATAGAACATACCTGTACTCACTTCCACTGTATCGAAAGGCAGAATAAGATTGGAATACTTCTTATGTAATAATTGCGGGCACCACATTAAAGAAGAATAATGATTCAAATAAAAACTCTTCACAGTGTCTGCCGTATAATTTTTAACTTTCACTTTCAAATCCACGTGAGGAACATATCCGGTTCCAATATAATTATAAAGGCTGCCTGTAAGCATAGAAAAGCCAATGACTCCAATATCAGACTGTGATTGAAAATTTCCATTTTTGGGGAAATGAAACAATCCTGTAAATACCATTTCAGTATTAACAAAACTACTTCCGTTGGTGATCACTTTCACATTCTGTTTATTATTGATCGTGACCCCGGAAGGATTTACTCTCTTCAAAATAGCTGCAGGAAGATGGATCAAACTTAAACTTGAGGATAACACCGCATAAAAAGCTGCGTTAGAAGGATAGATCACACCAACACAATACACGCTGTCATTCCTTATAAAAAAATCGTTTACTTTTCTGTTCATACCCAAACTGCCGGCAGTATTCGCGATAGTTATCAATGAAGAATTAAAGCAAGTGATCATTCCACTACTATCGAGTGAATAGATCTTATTTGAACTTTCAATGTACTTTTTCACTACTTCTGTTGTGTTTTGTTGATAAATGATGGTGTTGTTCAAGGCTAGCTCAACATTTTTCAAAACCCCTCCCGTCTTTCCATTAATTAATAAATTTCCATTGGCTAATGTAGTGATCGCATTCATTCCATTGAATAGGGTATTCATGCTTCCTATGAACTGTCCACTTTTTGAATAATGATAGATATAAGATCCGTTTTTGGGAATCAAATAAAATGAACTATCACTGTACTCAGTAACATCACTGAGTAAATTACTATAATTTCCTCCTGAAGGTGCGATGGTAGTTTGAAAAACCGTAGTCCCAGCTGTGTCACATTTTGTAAGAAAATCAGTGTATTGAATTACATCGCAGGAATTATTCAAGCGACCAAATAAAAGCAGGCAAGAATCTTTTGTCATCAAGATCTTCTTCGGAGTATTCCAATAAAAACCCGAGAAATTCAATTTCTTTTTAAGAATTGTTGTTCCGGCATCATTGAGTCCAGCAATATTCATAGAATCCTGACAACAAGTACCTATCATTTCAGCAAAGTAGGATTTAGAATTAATTGAGATAATATTGGTGGGAACATCCACATTCCGGTGACGGGCAATGTTATAGGTATTTTGCCCCCATCCGTTAATAAAACCTAATATGAAAAAGAAGAAAAAGAAAAGTTTTTTCATCCAAGCGATTTTATTCTAAATTTACAAAATAATACTGTATAAATGAAAATTCTTATCACCGGTGCTGCCGGATTCATTGGCTCTCATGTAGCCCGCCTTTTTGTAAATAAATACCCGAATTATACCATTCATAATCTTGATGCGCTTACTTATGCCGGAAATCTGGCCAACCTGACAGATATTGAAAATAAACCGAATTATCGTTTTATTAAAGGCAATATTGTGGATGCGCCTTTCATCAATTCCCTTTTCGAAAAAGAAAAATACAATGCAGTGATCCACCTGGCAGCAGAAAGTCATGTTGATCGCAGTATCACCAATCCACTTGAGTTTGTGATGACCAATGTGATCGGCACTGTGAACCTATTGAATGCTGCCAAAACGCTTTACAAGGCGAATCCTGCCGATTTTAAACTCTTTTACCATGTAAGTACAGATGAAGTGTACGGTGCTTTAGGAGAGACCGGGATGTTCACGGAAACGACTTCTTACGATCCACATAGTCCCTACTCTGCCTCCAAAGCCAGTAGCGACCATTTCGTTAGAGCATACCATGATACCTATGGATTGCCTGCTCTGATCTCCAATTGCAGCAATAATTATGGTCCGAATCATTTTCCTGAAAAATTAATTCCACTTTGTATTTACAATATCAAGAACAACAAGCCACTTCCTATTTACGGAAAAGGAGAAAATGTTCGCGACTGGCTTTTCGTAAAAGATCATGCTACGGCCATTGATACCATTTTTCATAAAGCCAAAGCAGGCAGTACGTATAATATCGGTGGACATAACGAATGGACCAATATTGATGTGATCCGTTTACTTTGTCGCGTGATGGATAAAAAATTA
>Ga0268298_10002009_pt1 | contig 22795 bp, 11 predicted proteins | sample WWTPWeurt_MetaG_FD_194462 | JGI IMG/M metagenome (GOLD analysis project Ga0268298, IMG submission 194462) | Activated sludge microbial communities from WWTP in Nijmegen, Gelderland, Netherland - WWTP Weurt | ecosystem: Engineered > WWTP > Aerobic digester > Activated sludge | place... | reverse complement strand
CCAGGTCCGGGGCAACCTCCCGGGCCTCGAGGTGAGCGCGCCCGTGACCGTGGCCGGCGCACTCGGCCTCGGGGCGGGTCCCGGCAACCTGATCGTCACCGGTGCCGGCGCCTCGCTCACACTCAACGGCAACACGGTGGCCTCTCCGGGCAGCCTGACGGTGCAGAACGGCGCGGTAGTGGTCATGACCAACCCGGCCGACCTGCTTTCCTTCACCGGCAGCGTGACCTTCGATGGCGGTGACGAGACCGGGCTGCTCACGGCCGGCGAGCTGGCCTTCGCCGGGAACTTCAGCCAGGGGGCCAGCACCAGCCCGGCCAGCTTCTTTGCCAGCGGCAACCACCGCACCCTGATCGGCGGCCTCGGCAACGTCGGTGTCAGCTTCGCGACGCCGGGAGGCTCCCGCTTCCAGGAGCTCGACCTGAGCCCGATGAGCAACAGCGCCTTCACCATCGGGACCGACGTGACGGTCGCGGGGCAGCTGACCGTCGTGCCCACCGGCCCCGGCGTCACGATCAATGACCTGGGCAGCAGCACCCTCACGGCCGGCGGCGCCCAGATCGGCTCACTGAGCCTCGCCACCGCGCTCACCATGGACGGCGTGCCGCTGGTGCTCTCCGGCGGCGCCATCACCGCGTTCGACCACGTCACCTTCACCAACCAGAGCCCGGTCGGCACCGCGCTGACGGTGAACAACGTGGGCCAGGGCACGCCCTACACCTTCGCCAACCTGACCTTCACCACCAGCCTGACCGCCGGCGGGTTCCACCTGGTGGCCACCGACCTCGACGGCGCCACCCCGAACGCCCTGGTGATCGACGTGATCGGGGCCACGCCGGTCAATGGCGGCGGCACCTTCCAGGCCCTCAACGGCGCCGTGGTCAACTGGCCGCCGGCGGGCGGGACGTTCACCTGGACCGGCGGCGTCAGCTCCGACTGGTCCAACCCGGGCAACTGGGACGTCAACGCCGTGCCCGGCGTCATCGACAACGTGGTCCTGATCCCGATCACCAATCAGCCGGTGCTGACGACCAACGTGGGCATCAACAACCTGACCAGCACCGCCGGGTCGATCCTCGACCTCGGCGGCAACGTCCTGTCGGTGGGCGGCACGGTGGACCTGGCCGGTTCCATCACCGGCGGCGCCGGTTCCGGGGTGGTGCTGGCCGGCAACGGGCAGCTCGTGCGGGGGACCATCGCCACCACGCTTTCGGTGGCGGGCAGCTACGTGCTGAACGGCAACCTGGCCCTGACGGGCGACATGGCGGTCGCGGGCACCTTCGACCTGGCCAGCTTCAACGCCACCGTCAGCGGGGTGTTCTCCACGATCGGGAGCGGCGTCCTGGTCAGCCAGGACGTCTCGGCGTTCCTCGACGTGGGTGGCGACGCGGTCTTCAACGGCGGCAACACCGCCGGCCTGCTCACCGCGGGCGTCCTGCAGGTCGCCGGCAACTTCCTCCAGGTGGGCAGCAACAGCCCGCAGAGCTTCGCGGCCGACCCGCCGCACCAGACGATCCTCAGCGCCGACCCGGTCGACATCACCTTCACCACGCCCGGGGCGACCAACGGCTCCCACTTCGGCCACCTCTCCGAGGCGGGCTTCGGGGCGGTGTTCAAGATCAACAGCGACGTCATCCTCACCGGCGACCTGAGCGGCGGCGACGGCTTCGGCGGCTCGCTCGTGGGCGCCAGCTGCCCGCTGGTCCTCACCCTGCGGCAGTACTTCGTGAGCGGCCCGCTGCAGCTGGACTGTGTGACCCTGGTGGTGGACGACCCGGCCGGGATCAACGGCTCCTTCAGCGGCGTCTCATTCGCCAATGTGCCGACTGACGTCACCCAGATGACCATCCGGCACCCCGGCGTGGCGGCCGGGAGCCTGGATTTCTTCGGCACGCTCACCTTCGTCCCGCTCACCGGCGGTGACACCGGGTTCTACATGGAGGCGATCGACACCGACGGCGCCGCCACCGCCGACCTGACCGTCTCCATCCCGCCGTTCGGCTCGACCAACGTGCTCAACGGCAGCTCCTTCACCGTGGCCGTCCCGCCGGTCACCGTGATCTGGCCCTAGCGGCTCCCGGATCCGCTCTCCTTTCCGCCCCCGCCCCGCCCCCGCGGAGCGGGGGCGGTGGCCATTGCCCCCCCATCGGGGGGCGGTGGGAGGATCCGGACAGATCGCGCGTCACTATTGACAGGCGTCCGTCCGGGACGCCAATTGGGATCATCCCGCTCCCCCTGAGCCCATGACCAAGTCCCTCCGCCGCGCCCTCCGGGCCTGTGGCGCGGCCCTCGCCGCCCTGCTGCTCGTCACCTGCACCGACAACCCGATCGGGCCCGCGCGGCCCGGGCTGGCGCGGCTGCGGGTGGCGCCCCAGTTCGACGCCTTTGCGCGGGTGGCGCCGCTGGCCATGGACCGGTTCACCATCACCGTGGTGCGGCCCCCGGCCGACACCCTGGCGCGGGTGACCAAGACCTTCAGCCCCGACAGCAGCGCGGTCAGCGTCCCGATCGACATCTTCCTGCAGAGCACCAGCGAGACGGTCGACGTCACCATCGAGCTCTACGCCGGCAGCATCCTCCTCTTCCGCGGCACCCAGAGCCTCACCGTCACCCAGGGCGGCAGCACCCCGCCGAGCAGCATCCCGGTGGCCTACCAGGGGCCGGGGAGCCAGCTGGCGAGCCTGGTCATCGGGCCGCGGGACACCACGGTGCCCTTCGGGGCGACGTTCGCGTTCGGGGCCACGGCGCAGGACAGCCAGGCGGCGCCGGTGGCGCAGTTCTACGTGGCGTGGAGCGCGAGCGGGGGGACGATCAACGGCGCGGGCGAGTTCACGGCGCCGGCGGCGCGGGACACGGTGACGGTCAGGGCGGTGACGCCGACGGGGGTGACGGACTCGACGACGGTGATCATCGCGGCGGCGCCGGCGACGCTGGTGAAGGTGAGCGGCGACGCGCAGAGCGGGATCATCGGGAGCCGGCTGGCGCTGCCGCTGGGGGTGCGGGTGGATGGCAACGACGGGCTGCCGGTGGGCGGGGTGCCGGTGACGTTCGCGGTGGCGACGGGCGGCGGGAGCGTGGACAGCGCGGTGGTGGTCACGGACGGGGCGGGGCTGGCGAGCATGGGGGCGACGCTCGGGACCACGGTGGGGGCACAGAGCTTCACGGCGAGCGCGCCGGGCCTCACCGCGGTGACCTTCGCGGCCACCGGCACGGGCGGAGGACTCAAGACGTGGACCGGCGCGGTGAGCACGGCGTGGACCACGGCGGGGAACTGGAGCCCGGCGGCGGTGCCGGGAACCGGTGACAGCGTGCTGGTCCCGGCCGGGACGCCGAACGCGCCGACGGCCTCGGGGGGCATCGCGATCGGGGCGCTGGAGCTGAGCGGGAACGCCGCGACGCTGACGATCGCGGGGGCGTTCACGGTGGCGCAGGGCGTGGTGCTGCCGGACACCAGCCAGTTCATCCAACTGACCAGCGGGTCCCTGGTGGCGGGCAGCCTGACGCTGGACGGGTTCCAGGCCTTCGTGGACGCCAGTGCCGGTGGCCTGATCGTCAGTGGCCTGACGACCCTGGCGGGCAACAGCGCGTTCGTGGATGCCACGGGCCCGGGGAGCAACAGCCTGGGCGGGGTGATCCTGAGCGGCACGAGCGCATTCCTGCAGCAGAATGGCGGCAGCAGCGGGCCGCTGCTCCTGAACGGCAGCAGCGCGTTCTGGAACCCGAGCGGCGCGGTGACGGTGAATGGCAACCCGGCGGCGCAGGTGACGGGGACGTCCTTCCTGTCGGGCGGGACCAGCGGGGCCAAGGTCACGCTGAACGGTGACGTGATCATCGGCGGGACGGCGGCCTTCTTCTCGCCCAACACCGGCGACAAGTGGACCATCAATGGCGACCTTTCGACCACCGGCGGCGGCACGCTGGTCATGAACAACGTGGCCGACACCATCGAGGTGAACGGCAACGTCAGCTTCGGCGGCGGCGACGAGAGCGCGTCGCTGGTGGCGGGCATCCTGAACGTCTCGGGGAACTTCAGCCAGACCGGCGCCGGCACCACGTTCATCGGCAGTGGTACCCACACCGTCTTCCTCGACGGCGCCGGCGCGCAGACGCTCGACTTCGCCGCGCCGGGCTTCGGGGCCGGCCGGTTCCAGAACGTGATCATCGCCAACAGCGCCGGCGGCGTGACCGCCACCAGTGACCTGTACGCCACGGGCACCGCGGGGGTCACGCCCACGGCGGTGCGCACCCTGAGCGGCAACGGCAGCACCCTGTTCACCACCATCCTCAACGTGAGCAACTTCACGTTCAACAACCTGCTGCTCGACTTCAACGGCAGCACGGTGGTGACCTTCGACACGGTGAGCTTCACCGGCTACGCCCCGACGGCCACGCCGCTGACCATCACCCACCCCGGCGCGGCGAGCGCGCTGGCGTTCCAGGACGTGAGCTTCAGCGTGGTGCCCACCAGCGGCTTCTACCTCGACGCCACCGACAGCAATCCCAGCGACGGCGTGCCGCTGGCGATCGACATGCTGAGCCCGAGCCCGCTCAGCGATGGCGGCCGGGTGGCCACCAGCAACGCCACCGTCACCTGGCCCGCCGGCGCGGCGCCCGGGACCTGGACGGGCGCGGTCAGCACCGCCTGGACCACCGCCGGCAACTGGAGCGACGGCCAGGTGCCGACCGCCGCCACCGACGTGACGATCCCGGCGGGGCCGAGCAACATGCCGGTCCTCGGTACGACGACGGGCATCCAGAGCCTGACGGTGCAGGCGAGCGCGGCGCTCACGCTGAGCGGCACCATGACGCTGACGCTGACCGGCGACCTCGACGACGCGGGCAACCTCACGAGCGGCGGCGGTGGCACCCAGACCATCGCGCTGGCGGGCGCCGGGCGCACCGTCCGCACCACGAATATTCCCAACCCCATCACGGTGAACGTCAGCGGCACCTACGCGCTGGCCGGTCGCACCGTGGTCACGGACCTCCTCATCGGCACCGGTGGCGACCTCGCCGTGAACGGCCAGACGCTGGTGGTCGGCAACCTGTTCAACACCACCGGCAGCGGCACGCTGACGATGACCAACCCGCTCGACTCGGTGCTGGTGACCGGCACCGCCAACTTCGGCGGTGGCGCCACCACCGGCCGGCTCACCGCCGGCGTGCTGCGGGTGGGCGGATCGCTCACCCAGCCCAGTGGGAGCAGCGCCGCCTTCGACGCCTCGGGCACGCACCACACCCTCCTGACCGGCGCGGCGCCCACCGTGTTCATCCAGAACTCGGGAAACACGCCGGGGACCAGTCACTTCCAGGAGCTGACCTGGGCAGGCGGCGGTACCCTGACCCTCTCCACCGGCCCCTACGTCCTCGGGCAGCTGACCGTCTCGAGCGCCGGCACGATCGCCGGCCAGAGCTTCGTGCAGTCGCTGCACGTGGGGCAGCTGGCCAACGCCGCGGCACTGACCCTCTTCAACACCCAGCTCTGGATCGAGACCACGCTCGCGGTGCCGGTGGCGCTCAGCAACCTCACCATCACGGTGGGCTCGGGCGTCAGCGCGCTCTATATCCGCCACCCGGGGCTCCCGGCGGGCGGGAAGCTCACGCTCGACCAGATCACCTTCACCAGCGTCCCGAGCAATCCGCCGTTCACCTACCTGGACGTGGACGACACGGCCCCGGCCGATGGCAACACGCTCGTGATCGACGTGACCAACAGCGCGCCCGCCGCGCCCCCCGCGAACCTCATCCTCGCGGCGAACGGCGCCATCGTGAACTGGCCGCCGGCCGGCCCGGTGTTCACCTGGACCGGCGCCACCAGCACCAGCTGGGACGTGGGCAGCAACTGGAGCACCGGGGTGGTTCCCACCAACGCCGACGACGTGGTGATCCCGGGCGGCACGCCCAACAACCCCACCGTGGTGAGCAGCTGCTCGGCCCGGTCGATCCTGGTCCAGAGCGGCGCGGTCCTCAACCTCGGCGCGGTCAACTGCCAGGTGCAGGGGAGCGTACGGGTCGACGGCACCACCGCCGGTACCGGCGCCTTCCAGATCCAGGCGGCAGGCCAGGTGCAGGGGAACCTGCGGGGCCTCATCATCAGCGCGCCGGTGAGCCTCAGCGACATCGCCTCCATCGTGGGCAACCTGGTCATCACCGGCGCCGGCGCCAGCTTCGACCTGAACGGCTTCAACACGGTGGTGAGCGGCAGCCTCTCGGTGCAGTCGTCCGGGCTGCTGATCATGACCCACCCCGCGGACATCCTGACCGTGGCGGGCGACGCGGTGTTCGCGGGCGGGAACGAGCTGGGACAGCTGAGCGCCGGCACCCTGGGGATCGGCGGCAACTTCACCCAGACCAACGCCTCGGGCAGCGGAGACAGTTTCCACCCCTCCGGGACTCACAACACCATCCTGCAGCCCCTCGGGCCGGTGGCGGTCTCGTTCCAGACACCTGGCGACGTTCCCGGCACCAGCCACTTCCAGAACCTGCAATTCGCGGGGTTCACCCCGGTCACCCTGACCCTCGCGAGCGACGTGTACGCCCACGGCAGCTTCGTGCTGACCAACTCCGGCACCACGACGTTCACCTCCACGAACTGGGCCATCACCGTCGGCGACGTCGTCATCGGCACGCCGACGGTGTTCGACAACACCCGGCTGGTGGTCACCGATCCGCTGGGCGTCCCGAGCTTCCTCGGCGCGGTCACCTTCCAGAACATGAACCCGACGGTGACCCAGCTCAGCCTCACCAACAACGGCAGCGGCTCGCCGCTGACCCTGACCGACGCCACCTTCGCCACCACGCCCACCGGCGGCGGGCTCTACCTCTCCGCCACCGACGCCGACGGGCCCGCGGTCCCGTTCGTCGTCGACCTGGTCAACCCGACGCCCGGGACGGCGGGCGGCTTCATCCAGGCCGTCAACGGCGCGGTCGTCAACTGGCCGGCAGCGGCGGGGGTGTTCACCTGGACCGGCGCCGTGGACAGCGACTGGAACACCGCCGGCAACTGGAGCACCGGCAGCGTCCCCACCGCCACGGATGACGTGCTGCTCCCCGCGGGGCCGGCCAACCAGCCGCAGCTCAGCGGGAGCGTGACGGTCAACGGATTCACGATGCTGGGCGGCGCCACCCTTTCGCTGGGTGACGTGAGCCTCGCCGTGGACGGGCCGGCAGCCATCGCCGGCAGCCTGCTCGGCTGCTGCGGTGACTTCGTCGACCTGCGCGGCGGCGGCACATTGGAGGGGGTGCACGACAACGTGACCCTGAGCATCGCCGCCGGGTCCGTCGTGACCCTCTCCGGCGACGCCACCCTCACGGCCTCCACCGTGGCCGTGCAGGGTGAGCTGGTCCTCGCCGGCCATCGCCTCGACCTCGGCCTGGGGAGCGTCAATACCACCGCAGGCACCGGCCTGCTCACCATGACCAACCCGGCCGACCAGGTCATCGCGGGCTTCACCGACTTCAGCGGTGGCGACGAGACCGGCCGGCTCACCGCCGGCGTCATCCAGGTCCAGGGCCTGAGCCAGGGGAGCGGTGGCGCCCAGCATCCGGCCTCGTTCTTCGCAGGCGGCAACCACCGGGTGGTGCTGGGCGGGCCGTCCAGCAGCAGCGTGACCTTCGCCGACCCCGGAACCTCCCGCTTCCAGGAGCTGGATGTCTCCGGCGTCTCCGCGACGCTCACCCTGGGCAGCAACGTCACCGTGGCCGGTCAGCTCGTGTCCCTGCCCTCCGGCACGCCCCCCGTGATCAACGGCACCGCGGTGACCCTCACCGCCGGCGGGGCGGACGTCGACGGACTCGGCTTCAGTGGGGTCCCGCTGGTGCTCTCCGGCGGGACGATCGGCGCCTTCAGCAATGTCGCGTTCGACAACCAGAGCCCGGTCGGCACGGCGCTCACGGTGAACAACGTGGGCCAGGGCACGCCCTTCACCTTCGGCAACCTCGCCTTCAGCACCAGCCTCACCGCCGGCGGCTTCCACCTCGTGGCGAACGACCTTGATGGCGCCACCCCGAGCCCGCTCGTCATCGACATGATTGGCGCCAGTCCGCCGAGCGGCGCCGGCGTCTCCCAGGCCACGAACGGGGCGGTGATCAACTGGCCGCCCAGCGGCGGCACCATCACCTGGACCGGTACGGTGAGCACCGACTGGTCCACCGGCGGCAACTGGAGCGGCGGCGTGGTGCCGGGCCTGACGGAGAACGTGGTCGTCCCTTCGGGGACGCCGTTCCAGCCGGTGCTGACCGTCAACTCCCAGACCGGCAACCTGACCGTGACCCCGGGCGCCAGCATCGACCTGGGCAACCTCGCCCTGGGGGTGAGCGGCTCGCTCGACAACGGCGGCAGCATCGGCACCACGGGGACCGGGATCCTGGTCCTCTCGGGCACCGGGGGCCAGCTGCTGCGCGGCGCGGTGAACGCCGACGTGACGCTGCCCGGCTCCTACCTGCTCAACGGACGGCTGACGATTGCCGCCCCCCACCTGCTGGCCGTGTCCGGCACCCTGGAGCTTGGCGGGCACACCGCCGAGGCGGGCGTCCTGAGCGTTAACGGCCCGTCCGCCGTGCTCCGGATGCTCAGCGCCGCCGATTCGATGATCGTGGGGGATATCGCGACCTTCTCCGGCGCCAGCACCGCCGGGCTGCTGACGGCCGGGGTCCTCACCGTCGGGGGCGACCTGATCCAGGTGAACACGGTGAGCAACGAGAGCTTCCAGGCCTCCGGAAGCCACAAGACCCTGTTCAACGGGCCGGTCAACCCGCACGCCTTCACGTTCTTCAGCCCGGGCCCCGGCGCCAACTCACGGTTCCAGGACGTCGAGATGGCCGTGGCCGGCGCAGGCTACGCCTTCCTGGGGAGCAATGCCACGGCGGCCGGCAACGTCACGGTGACCGGTGCCGGTGGCCTCGACATCGGCGGGGCGACCTTCACGGTCGGCGGCAGCTTCACCACCTCCGGCGCCGGGACGCTCACGATGAACTCGGGCACCGACTCCCTGCTCGTGGCCGGCGATGCGTCCTTCAACGGCGGCGACATCTCCGGCCTGATCACCGGCGGCGTCATCGTGGTGGGGGGAGACTTCACCCAGGGCGGCACGGCCGCCGCGCCGGCATTCACGGCTGGCGGGAGCAACGTGGTCCGGCTCGCCGGTGGCGCCACCACGGTGAGCTCGGTCGGCAGCAACCTCACCACGGTGTTCTCCAGCCTGGAGATCGCCACCACCGGGCCGGTGACCATCAACGGCGCCAACACCTTCAACGTGGACGGCACCGGCACCCTCCAGCTGCTGACCCCGGCCGCGGTGACCTACAACAACGGCGGCCGCGGGGCGCTGAGCTTCAGCGGCGGCACCTTCACATCGGCAGGCAGCAGCGTGACCGCACCGGTGGTGGAGCTCTTCCCGGGCAGCAGCATCCAGGGCGGCTGGACCGTGGACACCACCATGTGGAACCAGGGCGCCGCGCTCTCGCTGCAGGTGCCCAAGACCATCCCGTACAACCACCTGGTGCTCCGGAACGGGAACAACTTCTTCTTCGATTCCGGCACCTGGTCCATCCCGGGCGACCTCATCACCCGGCTGGTGAACGCCGGGACGACCCGCCTCAGCGACCAGTCCGGCATTCCCACCAAGCTGACGGTGGGCGGCCTGACCCAGATCTTCGGCCAGTTCCTGGTCTCGAGCGGCAAGCTCACCACCGGCAGCCTCGACGTGGCCACCCTCGGCGGGAGCAATGGGCGCCTGGTCATGGCCAGCAACGCCGACTCCGTGGTGGTCAGTGGCGATGCCAGCTTCAATGGCGCAAGCACCAGTGGCCTGCTCACCGCGGGCACGCTGCTCGTCGGCGGGAACTTCACCCAGGGGAACGCCACCTCGGGCCTGAGCTTCGCGGCCAGCGGCTCGCACGTCACCAAGCTGGGCTCGGGCGCGGCGCGCACGGTCACCTTCGCGACGCCGGGCACCGGCGCGGGCGGCTCGCACTTCAACACCCTGGATGTCACCCCGGCCACCGGCGGCCTCACCTTCACCACCGACGCCTTCGTGGACAGCACCCTGGCGGCGAGCGTCGGCGCCGGCACCCCCAAGCTTTCCGCCAACGGCCAGAAGCTCACCGCCCGGCAATGGAGTGTGCAGGCGGGGACGGTGGATCACCTGCAGATGGCGCTGGTCGAGGGCGCCACCGGCCTGACCCAGACGTTCAACGGGGTCACCTTCTCAGGGTTCCCGACCACGGCCACGGCCGAGGTGCTGCTCGATGTGTCGGCCGTCGGCAGCGCCGCCGCCAACCGGCCCATCACCTTCAACAACGTGACCGTGCAGACCTCCCTTGGCTCGGGTGGCTTGTACGCCCGGCTGGTGTCCAGCAACGGCTTAGGCGTCACGCTCACGATGAACGCCTCGAACGACCCGACCGGCGGCCCCTCGCGCAGCAATCCGCCCTTCGGGACCACGGTCGCCGGCGCCCGGATCGTCTGGCAGTAGCCGGACCATACACAACGCGGGCCGGAGCATCCGCTCCGGCCCGCGTGGCTTGCAGAACCCGCCCCGCCCCTCGCTATTCCTTCCGGGTCGCCGGCCCGCGTTCCACCACCGTGGGGCTGACCGGCGCGCCGTCCTGCAGCATCTCGAGGCCGCCCACCACCACCTGCTCGCCGGGCTGCACCCCGCTGGTGATCTCCACCTCGCCGGGGGAGCGGACGCCGAGGCTCACCGGGCGCCGCGCCACCTTGCCCTCCTGCACCACCCACACCACGTAGACGCCCTGTACCGCGAGCACCGCCTCCTCCGGCACCACCACCGCCCGCGGCCGGGTGGCCGTGGCCAGCCGCGCCTCGGCGAACATGCCCGCCTGCAGCAGCCGGCGGCCGTTGGGCACCAGCGCCTTGACCAGCAGGGTCCGGCCGGGCAGCTGCACCTCGGGGCTCACGAAGTCCACCGTGCCCGTCAGCTCCTCGCCGGTCACCGCGGCCACCCGGAACGCCACCTTCTGGCCCCGGCGCACCACGCCGGCGTAGCGCTCCGGCACGTTGAACGCCACCCGCTGCGGGTCCACGGTCTGGATGATCACCAGCCGGTCGCTGCTGGTGACGTAGTCGCCCAGGCTCACGTAGCGCTGCCCCACCACGCCGGCAAACGGCGCCCGGACGGTGGTGCGCGCCAGCCGGAGCTTGAGCAGGTCGAGGCTGGCCCGGCTGCCGCGCGCGGTGGCTTCGGCCCGCTCCAGGTCGGCGGCGCTGGCGGCGTTCTGCTCCAGCAGCTGCCGGGTGCGGGTGAGCGCCTGCTCGGCGAGGTCTCGCTCGGCCTCCGCCCGCGCCACCTGCGCCCGCAGCTCCTGGTCGTCGACGCGGAACAGGGCGTCGCCCTGCCCCACCTCGCTGCCCTCGCGCATCAGGATCTCGGTGATGCGGCCCTCGACCTCGGGCCGCAGCTCCGCGGACTGGATGGCCTCGACCTGGCCGGTGGCGAGCACGGCGTCCACCACGGTGTCCTGGCGGGCGGCGGCGACCTCCACCGGGAGGGCGAACCCGCCGCCGTCGCCGCCACCCGGCCCGCCCGCGGCCGCCTTGCCCTTGCACGAGAGGAGGAGCGCGGCCGCCGCGCCGAGGGTGAGGATACGAGCCGAGGTCACTGACCGCCTCCATTCGATGACACGATCCGCCGGCCGAGAATCGCCTCGAGCCGGGCCAGCGCGAGCCGCGCCGAGTACCGGGACTGGACCAGTTCGGCCTCGGCGTCGCTGAGGTCATTCTGGGCCGTGATGAGGTCGAGCACCGTCGTGGCGCCGGCCTGGTAGCGGGCCTGCTGCACCCGGTAGTTCTCCTGCGCCACCGCCGCCCCGTCTTCCGCGAGGGTCACGGCGGCGCGTGCGGTCTCGTACCCGTCGTACGCCTCGGTCACGTCGCGCAGGGCGGCCCGCTCCAGGTCGGAGCGGATGGCGCGGGCCACGTCGCGGCTGGACCGGGCCTGCAGGATGGCCAGCTCGCGCTCCCCGTTGTTCCAGATGGGGAGCGAGAGGGTGAGGGTGGCGCTGTTCACCGTGGTGGCGCTGGGGAAGAGCTTCACGTCGAACCGGGTGTGCCCGGCGCTCAGGGTGAGCGTGGGGAGGTAGGCGCCGCGGCGGGCCCGCAGCGCCGCCTCGGAGGAGCGCTCCCGCGCCCGGGCGGCACGATACTCGGGACCCTGCTCCAGCGCGGCGCCGATCGCCTCGGCCAGCCCGAACGGCAGCGCCGGCGAGGGCTCGGCGCCGAGGGGCGCGGCGTCGGCGGGCCCGTCGATCCCGATCCGCCGGCCCAGCTCCAGCCGCGAGACCCGCAGCGCCGACTCCCGCCGCAGCAGCGCCACCCGCGCCCGCACCAGCTCCAGCCGCACCGAGAGCGAATCGGACTGCACCGCCGCCCCCGACAGCACCCGTGCCCGCGCCAGCCGCAGCTGCTCCTCCGCCCGCGCGGCGCGGCCGCGGCTCACCCGTGCAAGCTCGTCGTCGGCCAGCACCGCGTAGTAGGCCGACTCGACGAGCAGCGCCGTGGCGAAGCGCCGCTGCTCGCCGGTGGAGGTGGCCGCCTCGAGTTCCGCCTGGCTGCGGCCCAGCTCGGCGAACTTGCGGGCGCTGAAGATCTCGTAGCTCAGCCCCGCGCTGAAGGTGCTCGAGGTGCTCGACTGCGAGAAGGTGCCGATGTTGAAGAACGCCTGGGAGTACTTGGTGTAGTCGAGACTTGCCGTCACCGAGGGAACCAGGAAGGCCAGCCGCGCCGCCTTGCGGCCCCAGTCGGCCTCCGAGACGCTGCCCAGGGCGCGGATGTAGTCGGGATCGAGCCGCACCGCGCGCTCGAGCGCCTCGGCCAGGGTCACCACCGGGAGGGTGTCGGCGGGCGCCGGGGCGGCGGGGGCCGCCAGCAGGGCCGCGGCCAGGAGCGCCGGGATCATGACCTCTCCTCCGCGGCGGCCGGCGTGTCCAGCCCCAGGTCGTGGTGTTCCCGGGTCATCGCCCGGTCGAAGATGGTGTAGACCACCGGCACCACGTACAGCGTGAGCAGGGTGGACACCAGGATGCCGCCGGCGATGGCGTACCCGAGCGGGCGGCGGCTGATCGAGCCGGCACCGAGCCCCAGCGCGATCGGCAGCGCGCCCATGATCGTGGACACCGAGGTCATGAGGATGGGCCGCAGCCGGATCCGGGCCGCCTCCACCACCGCGTCGAGGGTGGCCATGCCCCGCTCCTTGAGCTGGTTGGCGTACTCCACCAGCAGGATCGAGTTCTTGGTCACCAGCCCGATGAGCAGCACCATGCCGATCTGGCTGTACAGGTTGATGGTGGAGCGGAACACGAACAGCGTGAGCAGCGCCCCGGTGATGGCCAGCGGCACCGCGAGCAGCACCGTGAAGGGGTGGATCAGCGACTCGAACTGGCTGGCCAGCACCATGAACACCACCACCAGCGCCAGCACGAACGCGAAGTACAGCGAGCTCCCCGACTCCTCCAGCTCCCGTGACTCGCCGGACAGCGCCACCGAGCTGCCGGCCGGCAGGACCTCCCGGCCCAGCGCGCGCATGGAGTCGAGCGCCTCGCCGAGGGTGAAGCCGGGGAGCAGGTTGGCGTCGATGGTGGCGGAGCGGATGCGGTTGAAGTGGCTCAGCTGCCGCGGGCCCACGCCCTCGGTCACGGTGGCCACCGAGTTGAGCTGGACCAGCCCGCCGTCCCGGCCCCGCAGGTAGATGCCGGTCATGTCGCTGGGGGTGGCGCGCTCCCCCGCCGTGAGCTGGGCGATGACGTCGTACTGCTTGTTTTCCCGGGTGAAGGTGCTGATGCGGCGGCCGCCGAGCAGCACCTGCAGCGCGCCGGCCACGTCGCCCACCGGCACGCCGAGGTCCTCGGCGCGGTCGCGGTCGAAGGCCACCGTGAGCTGCGGCTTGTTCACCCGCAGGTCCGAGTCGACGTTCACCAGCCCCGGCACCTGCCGCGCCCGCTTGAGCAGGGTGTCCACCCCGTGCACCAGGCTGTCGAAGTCGGGGTGCTGCACCACGAACTGCATCGGCTTGCCGAAGCCGCCGAAGGCGGGCGGGTTGCTGGCGAACGCCATCACGCCGGGCACCCCGAAGTACTGCGGCTGCACCTCGCCGATGATGTCGTCCACCGACTTGGTCCGCTCGCCCCAGTCCTTGAGCAGCGAGAAGACGATGCCCTGGCTTGGCGCGCCGAGGAAGCCGCCGGTGATGCTGAAGTAGGCCTCGATCCCCTCGGTGCGCGCCAGCACGTCCTCGAGCCGGTGCATGTAGGCGTCGGTGTACTCGAGGGTGGACCCCTCGGGCGCGATGGCGAAGGTGAGGAACCACCCCCGGTCCTCCGGCGGCACGAACTCCCGCTTGAGCCCCTGGAAGAGGAACACCGAGCCGCCGGCGGAGAGCAGCACCAGCGCCACCACGAGGGCCCGGTGACGGAGCGCCCAGCCGAGGGAGCGGGCGTAGCCGTTGGCCAGGCCGTCGAAGCCGCGCTCCAGCGCCTGGTACAGCGCGCCGTGGCGCGGCGGCACCCGGAGCACCCGGGCGCAGAGCATCGGGGTGAGGGTCAGCGCCACGAAGCCGGAGATGAGCACCGACCCCGCCACCGCGATGCCGAACTCGTTGAACAGGCGACCGGTGTTGCCCTGCAGGAAGGCCAGCGGCGTGAACACCGCCACCAGCGAGATGGTGGTGGCGATGACCGCGAAGGCGATCTCGCGCGTGCCGTTGGTGGCCGCGGTGACCGGGTCCTCGTGCAGCTCCTCCTGGTGCCGGTAGGCGTTCTCCAGCACGATGATCGCGTCGTCCACCACGATGCCGATGGCGAGCGTGAGCGCGAGCAGCGTCAGGTTGTTGACCGAGAAGCCGAGGAAGTACATGATCGCGAAGGTCGAGACGATCGACGTCGGGATCGCGAGGCCGGGGATGATCGTGGCCCGCAGGTTCCGCAGGAACACGAAGATGATCAGGATCACCAGCCCCGCCGCGATGACCAGCGTCTCCTGCGCCTCCTGGATGGAGCGGCGCACGTACACCGAGCCGTCGAACGCCACCTCGAGCTTCACCCCCGGTGGCAGCGAGGCCTGGATGGCGGGCATGGCGCTGCGGATCTCGTCGGCCACGCTGATGAGGTTGGCCTTGGACTGCCGCACGATGCCCACGCCGAGCGCCGTGGCGCCCTTGAAGCGCAGCGCGCCCCGCTCATCCTCCGGCCCAAGCTCCACCCGGGCCAGGTCCTTGAGCTTGACCAGCTGGGAGCCGGTGTTGCGCACCACCAGCTCCTGGAACTCCTCCGGCGTCTTGAGCTCGCCCAGCGACCGGACGGTGAACTCCCGCTTGGTCGACTCGATCCGCCCCGCCGGCACCTCCACGTTCCGGTCCCGGACGGCGGCCTCGACGTCCTGCACCGTCACGTCGTAGGCGGCCAGCGCCGCGGTCGAGAGCCACAGGCGCATGGAATAGCGCCGCTCGCCGGCGATGAACGCGGATCCCACGCCGGCCAGGCTCTGCAGCCGCTTCTTGACGTTCCGGTCGGCGATGTCCGACAGCTGCAGCATGCTGTAGTTCTCGCCCGAGAGCGCCATCCAGAAGAACGGGTCGGCGTCGGCCTCCTGCTTGGCGATCACCGGCTCGCGCACGTCCTCCGGCAGCCGGTCCCGCACCCGCGACACCTTGTCCCGCACGTCCTGCGCGGCCACGTCCACGTCGCGGTCGAGGGTGAACTCCAGCGTGATGTTGCTCGACTGCTCCGCCGAGGCGCTGGTGAGCGTGCGCAGCCCCGGGAGGGTGGACAGCTCCTCCTCCAGGATGTCGGTCACCGCCGTCTCCACCACCTGCGGGCTCGCGCCCGGCAGCACGGTGGTGATGGAGATGACCGGCGGGTCCACGTCGGGGTACTCCCGGACCGGCAGCTTCAGGTACCCGATCACGCCGAAGAGCACCAGCGCGAGGCTCAGCATGCTGGCCAGCACCGGGCGGCGGATGGAAACGTCGGAGAGCTTCATGCGGCGCCCGCGGGGTGAGGGGGACCGGCCTCCCGGCCGGGTTCGGGGCGGGAGGGGGCCGACAAAAGCATGAGCCTGCAGGGGTCGGCGACCAGACGGACGCCGGATCTTCGGGTTTCAAGCGGGGGGCAAGGTACTCCCGATCCGCCCCCCGCGCGAGTGCGGCCAGATTTCGGTCCGCCGCCCCGGGGCCGCGGGTATATTGGGCGATGGCCCTCAAACTGTCGTCCAAGCAGCAGTCGCAGCTCGCCTTCCTGGAGCTGCTCCCGCCCAAGCTCGCCCGGGTCAACTCGGTGCTCGAGCAGATGCACAACCCGAACCTCGACGAGACCGCGGTCCGGGGCATGATCCGGGTGCTCGACGAGATGAAGGCCGGGGCCTCCCAGCTCAGCATCAACGCGCTGGCGGAGACGCTGAGCGCCATGGCCTCCACCGCCCGCCGCGGCGGCGGGCTGCAGGTGAAGATCCGCGGCCTCCGGGACTGCCTCGGCAGCGTCCGCGCGAGCTACGAGGCGGCCGTGAAAAAGGCCTCCATTCCGGAGGCCCATGCCGAGGAACACGCGCCGGAGACCGGCGGCTGAGGGTGGGCGCGCCCGGCCGGGCGCGCCGACCGCCTAGCGCGCCGACCCAGGCTCGTAGACGTCCTCCCCCTGCTTGCGGAAGTAGTCATCGATCGGCTGGCCGGCCATCAGGATCACCATCCCGTGGATGATGACGCCGATCAGGACCGACACGAAGGTGAGGGCGCACAGCACGCCCGCCGCGCCGATACCCGCGAACACGCGACCGATGATTTCCATGAGACCCGGGCCGATATAGTGTAGGGTGGACCGCCAGCCCATACGTTACCCATTCCCGGGCCGGCATTCAACCACCGAGGCCCTCCCCATGCGCCCCTCCCCCCTCCCCACGCTCCTGCTGGCCGCCGCCCTCGCCCTGCCGGTGGCGGCCCAGGCCCCCTGGACGGTCCGGCCCGACGGTTCGGCCCGGCCCGCGGAGGTCCGGGTCGAGGCCCGCGCACCCGGGTGGCGCTTCACCTCGGGACCCGCCTCGATCCTCTCCCGGGCCGCGGACAGCGCCAGCGGCAGCTACACCGTCACCGCCCGGCTGCAGCTCTTCCCGGGCTCCGGCGCCCACCAGGAGGCCTTCGGGGTGTTCATCGGGGGGCGGGACCTGGGTGCGGCGGGGCAGCGGTACAGCTACTTCCTGGTCCGCGGGGACGGCCGCTGGAAGGTGAAGCTCCGGCGCGGGGCGGCGGTCTCGGACGTGGCCGGCGACTGGCGCCCCAGCCCGGCGATCGTGGCGGCGAAGCCGGGGGGGCCGGCCACGAATGTGCTGCGCGTGATCGTGGCGGCGGACCAGGTGCGCTTCCTGGTGAACGGGACCGAGGTGTGGAGCGGCGCGCGGAGCGCCCTCGAGACCAGCGGCGTGGCCGGGATCCGGCTCAATCACAATCTCTCGGTCCAGCTCGAGTCGTTCGCGGTGCAGCCCGCCCCCTAGGGCGCCGCGGGGGGACGCGACAGCGCCGCGCGCGCCGCCTCCCCGACCTCCCCCCGGCCCTCCGCCGCGATCCGTTCCAGCGCCTGCCGGGCCGCGGGACTCCCCCGCTCCCCCAGCGCGCGCACGATCGCCAGCTGCCGCCGCGCATCGCCCGCGCCGAAGCGCAGGAACCCGCGCCGTTCCAGCGCCACCCGCGCCAGCGCGGCCGTCACCTCCGCCGCGTCGAGCCGCACCAGGGTCTCGAGCAGGTCCTGCCAGGCCACCGGGTCCTTCTCCACCTCGAAGGCGGCAAAGAGCGGCATGGCGATGCCGCCCGAGGACCGCTGGCTCACGCCCCGTGCGGCGAGCGCCCGCCCCGCGCGTGCCCGGGTCTCGGGGGAGAGGTGCGCCAGCGCCTGCCGGAGCGGCTCCACCGCCCCCTTCTCGCGGAACCGGCCCAGGGCGTCGATCGCCGCGTGGCGCACCTTCTCGTCGGCGTCGGTGACCCGCTCGCGCAGCAGCGGGATGGCGTCGGCCACGCCGAGGCGGCCCAGCAGCTCCACGCCGAGCCAGGCCTCCGCCGGCTGGGCGCTCTTCGCGAGGGGCGCCACCATCGGGAAGGCCTCGGGCATCCCCCCCACGGCGTCCAGCAGGAAGGCGCGTGGCCCCACCGCGCCGCCGCGCCGGAGCACCTCGAGCACCTGCTCCGCGGCGGGGAGCCCGCCGGCGCGCAGCACCTCCGCGGTGCGGGCCTGCTCCTCGGGGATCCGGTACGCCTGCTCGATGAGCTGCTCCACCACCGCCCGGGAGAGCAGCCGCTTCACGGCGATCGCGAAGGGCCGGCGCACCTCCTCCCCCATGCCGGGGAACAGCCGGAGTGCGGCCTGCGCGTTGTGCAGCACGGTGTGCCACTGCTCCTTCCGCACCGCGCCCTCGAGCTCGCGCAGGATCCCCTCCACCACCCCGGCCAGCTGGTCGCCGGGCCGGGCGCGCGGCACGGTGGGCAGCGCGGGATCCGAGGCGGCCATCCGCTCGAGGGGGCGCTCGACGGGAACCGGCGCCGTGACCAGGGCCACCTGGATGTGGGTGGAGGCGGGCAGCGGCCCCTGGTCATCCGCCAGCGCCTGGGCCAGCGCCAGCAGCTCGGGCCCCGGCGCCGCCCGGGCGACAGAAATGCTGTCCACCCGACGATGTTGTAGCCGTTCCTTGAGGGTATCCCCATCGACGGCCCAGGAATTCTCGATCCCGGCCTCGATCCGGGCCGCGCCATGCGCCGCCCGGGCCACCAGCGCGGCCAGCGCGGCCTGGACCAGGTCCTGCCGCTCCGGGCTGGAACGGAGCACGAGGACCAGGTGACCAAGCAGCTCCCCGAAGGGGGCGGTGGGGTCGGGCGGCATGAGCATGGGGTACGGATAGTATAAGGCGCCGGGGCTTGCTTGGCAGCGTATTCAGGGTAACATGAAGCGGTCCGCGCCTGGGGGCGTGCCAGTCGTCTTTTCGGGCCAGCTGTACCCCCTTCACTCAGCGAGGAAATCCGATGAAGCGTGCATTCGTCCTTGGTGGCGTCCTGGCCGCGCTGGCCACCGCCGCGCCGGCGGCCGGCCAGACCGAGTTCGGCCTCAGCGCCTCCGCCTACAGCAGCTATGTGTGGCGCGGCCTGTCCCTCACCAACAAGCCGGTGGTCCAGCCCTACGCGTACCTCTCCTTCCCGCTCGGCCCCGCGTCGCTGACCTTCAGCGGCTGGGCCAACGTGGACGTCGGCACCTACGACGGCTCCAGCGACATCGCGCAGGGCGGCGGCAGCAGCATGAATCTCTCCGAGTTCGACCCCGCGGTGGAGCTCGGCTTCAGCGCCGGCAAGGCGTCGATCGCGCTCGGCGGCGTGGGCTACATCTACCCCAACGACGCCCCCGGCATCACCAGCGACTTCAACACCGTCGAGGTCTACGGCAAGATCGGGCTCGATGCCCCGCTCGCGCCCAGCCTCGCGGTCTATTACGACGTGGACAAGGTGAAGGGCCTGTACGTCGAGGGCAGCGTGTCGCACGGCATCCCGCTCGGCGCCACCACCCTCAACCTCGGCGCCCTCGGCGGCTTCAGCAACAACATGGACCCGAGCGCCGACGACTTCACCTCCAACTTCGCCGACAACGGCTTCACCCACCTCGACCTCTCGGCCTCCATCGACCTGACCGCGGGCCCGCTGTCGATCACCCCGGCCCTGCACTTCCAGTTCAGCGGCGACGACGCCACCAAGGTCACCAAGCTGACCAACACCGGCGTCAACCAGAAGGACACCAAGATCTGGGGCGGCGTGACGATCAGCTGGAGCAAGGCGTTCGGCGGCGAGGCGGAGGAGTAACGGTAGGGCGGTAAGGCGGTAAGGCGGTACACTCCACGCGAGCGACCCCCCGGAGAGCATCCCGGGGGGTCGCCTTGTTACCGCCCTACCGCCCTACCGCCCGATCTCCTTGAACGTCTCCTCCAGCCGTGTCAGCATCTCGCCCAGCAGCGCCTGCTCGATGCCGAGGGGCGGCTCGATCCGGATGGTCCGCGCCTTGGAGTAGGTCCCCGCCACCAGCACCCCCCGCTTGAACAGCCCGGCCGCGCACTGGTAGCCGATCTCGTCGGTGGGGAAGGTCATGCCGATCAGCAGCCCGCGCCCCTGGGTGCCGGTGAGGATGTGGGGGTACTTCCGCTGCAGCGTGCCGAGCTCGCGCAGGAGGTACTCCCCCTTGACCCGCGCCTGGCCGGGGAGGTCCTCCTCGAGGGTCACCGTGATCGCGGCGATGCCCGCCGCGCAGGCGATCGGGTTGCCGCCGAAGGTGGTGGAGTGGATGATCGGGTTGGGGATCATCACCTCCCAGATGGTCGGGGTGGCCACGAACGCCGCCAGCGGCATCACCCCGCCGCCCAGCGACTTGCCCATGCACATGATGTCGGGCGTCACGCCCTCGTGGTCCACGCCCCACAGCGTGCCGGTGCGGCCCATGCCGGTCTGGATCTCGTCGGCGATGAACAGGCTTCCGTGCCGGGTGCAGATCTCGCGCACGCGCTGCAGGTAGCCCGGCGGCGGCGCCACGCCGCCCGCCTCGCCCTGCACCGGCTCCAGCACCACCGCCGCCGGCAGCTGGCCCACCGCCTCGAGGATGCACATCTGCTGGTCGAGCGCGTCGGCGTCGCCGTAGGGCACGAAGCGCACGTCCTGCAGCCCCCGCTCGAACGGCTCGCGGAAGCTCGCCTTCCCCATCAGCGACAGGGAGCCCATCGACTTCCCGTGGAAGCCGCCCAGCGTGGAGATGAAGGTGTTCCGCCGGGTGTAGAGGCGGGCCAGCTTGATCGCGCCCTCGATGGCGTCGGTGCCGTTGTTGATGAAGAAGCAGCAGCCGAGCTCGCCCGGGGTCACCGCGGCCAGCAGCCGGGCCAGCCCGGCGCGCCACGGCTCGAGCAGCTCCTGGCTGTTGAGCGCCATGCGCCCCATCTGGTCCTGCACCGCCTTGACGATCTTCGGGTGGTTGATGCCGGCGGAGAAGATGCCGTAGCCGCCCAGGCAGTCGATGTACTGGCGGCCGAGCAGGTCGGTGAGGATCGAGCCCTGGCCGGACCATTCGAGGGCCGCGAACTGCCCCGCCTGGGTCACCGACTTGCGGTAGGTGAGGAACCCGCGATTGACGTACTTCTCGTAGCTGTCCACCGTCTCCGCGATGAACGCTTCCTTCTCGTCGGTGGCCATGGCCCGCCCACCGATCAGGTCCAGGTACCGCCGGCTGAGCTTCAGGACGTCGTCATTCGGTAACCGCAATTCATCGGCGCTCCTTTCAGGGTGAAGTCCGCGCGCGTCTCCGCGCGCGCCATCGGGTGGCCGGCCGCCGCGCTAGGCCGACTGCAGCTCCTGCCAGATCTGCTCCCACATCGGCCCCGCGTCGCCCAGCGTCCGCTCGTACTCCAGCCGCTGGAACTCCGCGGCCGTGGGGTAGGGCAGCGGGTTGGTCATGCTGGCCAGCGCCGCCTGGTTGGGCGAGCCGTAGCCGGTGGTGTTGGCGATCGCCGCGCCCACCTCGGGGCGCAGGATGTAGTTGAGGAACTCGTGCGCCGCGCGGGGGTGGGTGCCCGCCGCGGGCAGCACCATCGAATCCGTCCAGATGTCGCTCCCCTCCTTGGGCAGCACGTAGCGGATGGACGGCTCCTTCGCCTGTGCCTGCGCGGTGTCGCCGTTCCACAGCTGCGCCACCCACACGTCCCCGCTGATCAGCTGCCCCTTCACCGGTGCCGAGACGTATCCCTTGAGGTTGCGCCGCGCGGCGAGGGCGTCGCTGCGGGCCTGGGCAAGGTCCGTGGGCTCGCTCGAGTTGAGCGAGGCCCCCCGGTACCGGAGCCAGGCGCCGAGGCAGGCGCGCATCTCGTCCATCTGGGTCATGCGGCCCTTGTAGCGGCCGTCGAGGAAGATGCCCCAGCTGTCCGGCGTCCCCGGGACCTTGTCGCTGCGGTAGGCGAATCCGGTGGTGCCCCACTGGTAGGCGATGGAGTAGACGTTGTCGGGGTCGAACACCGGGTTGACGAAGGTCGGCGCCAGGTTGGTCATGTTGGGCAGGTAGGCGCGCCGGAGCGGCGCCAGCAGCCCGGTGGCGGCCAGGGTGGTCACGGCGTAGTTGGTGGGGAACGCCACGTCGACCGGCGCGCCGGCGCCCGCCAGCCGCTGCAGCAGCTCCTCGTTGCTTTCGTAGGTCTCGTAGGTCACCCGGACGCCGAACTCCCGCTCGAAGCTCGTGATCGTGTCGGGCGCGATGTAGTCGGACCAGTTGGCGATGGTGAGCTCGGGCTCGATCGCGCCGAGCGGCGCCTCGCCGGGCGACGGGTCGGCCTTGTCGCGGCCGCAGCCGGCCAGCAGGGAGCCGATGGCCGAGAGGCCGAGCCCCAGCGCCCCCGCGCGCGCCACGAAGGCGCGCCGGCTCAGCCGGCCGGTGGCGACGTCCTGCAGCAGGCGGTCGATGGTGCGGGGATCGGCCATGTCGCGTTCCTCGGGGTGAGGCGGGCGATCGCCGGTGGGGGAGGCGACGGTGTGCTACGCCAGCCAGTCCTTCACCTGATAATATGCCCCCGCCAGCGGCAGAAACCATGGCCGGCCGGCGTAGAGGGGAACCGCGGGGAACGGGAGGCTGGCCAGCGCCGGCCACGGACCCGCCCCGGCCAGCGCGCGTCCCGCCTGGTGGCCCAGCCACGACGCCAGGGCCACCCCGTGGCCGCCATAACCCAGCGAGTAGCCGATCCCCTCTCGGCGCCCCGCGTGCGGCAGGTGGTCCAGCGTGAAGCCCAGGGTGCCGC
>Ga0268298_10002008_pt1 | contig 22799 bp, 19 predicted proteins | sample WWTPWeurt_MetaG_FD_194462 | JGI IMG/M metagenome (GOLD analysis project Ga0268298, IMG submission 194462) | Activated sludge microbial communities from WWTP in Nijmegen, Gelderland, Netherland - WWTP Weurt | ecosystem: Engineered > WWTP > Aerobic digester > Activated sludge | place... | reverse complement strand
ACCTGGACCTGACGACGCTGCACACCCCGGGTCATACCCCCGGCTCCTGCTGCTTCCATGGCGCCTTCACAAAGGGGCAGGTGCTCCTGGCGGGTGACACGCTCTTCCGGGGCGGCGTGGGCCGCACGGACCTCTGGGGCGGCAGCTGGGACCTGCTGGAGCAGAGCATCCGGCGGGAGCTCTACGCCCTGGACGCTGCGACGTTGGTCATTCCGGGCCATGGCCCCGCGACCACCCTGGGGGTGGAGGCGGAGACCAATCCCTTCGTAAGGAAGTGATCAGGGACGGCCGAACCGGAACACGGCGCTCACCGACACCCAGGTGAGAGAGTCGTAGCCCAGGCCGTCCGCGCCGGACTTGTCCACGGCGACGCTGTTGAGGTGCCCTTCCAGGCTGAAGACCCGGTTGAAGTTGTAGCCGCCGCCCACGCGGACGCCAACGCGGCCCGACTGGGTGACTTCCGAATCACCGTAGTAGGAGAATTCGGCCTTCGCCTTCACCTGGTTGAGGTTGAGGCCGGCCAGGAAGTAGCCGCCCCGGGAGGGCGTGCCGGCGTTGTAGACATAGTCGGCGCCGAACTGGCTGATGCCGAAGGCGTTCTGGCGGGTGCCGTCGTAGAAGCCGAGATTGTCGTAGATGTCCTGCTTCTTGCTGGCGAACCCGTTGATGTTCACGATGAGGCGCATCTGGTGATGGGTGGTGAAGTTGAAGTCGAGGTGGCCGCCGAAGTGGAGGCCGAGCCCGTCATTGGCACCCAGGAACTCACCCTGGGAGGTCTTCTTGTCGGCGAAATCACCCGTGGGGAGGCCGAGCCCCACCTGGAGTCCGCCATTCATTCGGACAGACTGGGCCATGAGCGAGGTTCCGGCGATCAGGCAGAGAGGGAGAACGAGGCGGCGCATGGGGGCTCCTGTAAAAAGGCGTCTCGATCATAGCTGAGATTCGGGTTCCCTTTCATGTGCTTTCTGGTGCCATGATGGGGCCACCACAGGAGTTCCCATGGACGCGCTGCTCGCTTCATTCGGACTGCTCGGCCCCCTCGCGATCTTCGCGCTGGTCTGGGCCCTCAGCTGCCTCAAGGTCATCAACGAGTATGAACGGGCCGTGGTCTTCACCCTCGGCAAGGTTGGCGGCACGCCCAAGGGACCGGGCCTGGTCTTCATCTGGCGGCCCTTCCAGAAGGCCGTGATCGTGTCGCTGCGCACCACGGTCCTGGAGGTGCCCAGCCAGGACATCATCACCCGCGACAACGTGAGCCTGAAGGTCAGCGCCGTCGTCTACTCCAAGGTGCTGGATCCCAAGCAGGCCATCGTCGGCGTGGAGAACTACTACTACGCCACCAGCCAGATCGCCCAGACCACCTTGAGGTCGATCCTCGGCGAAGTCAGCCTGGACGAGCTGCTGGCGGACCGGGAGAAGCTGAGCATGCGGCTGCGGGAGATCATCGACCGCTCCACCGAGCCCTGGGGTGTGGAAGTGAACAGCGTCGAACTCAAGAGCGTGGACCTGCCTGAGCAGATCCAGCGCGCCATGGGCAAGCAGGCCGAGGCCGAGCGCGAGAAGCGGGCGAAGATCATTGCAGCCGAGGGCGAACTGCTGGCCAGCCAGCAGCTGCTGGAAGCCGCCAACAAGATCAGCCAGAACCCCACGGCCATCCAGATGCGCTACCTGCAGACCCTCACGGAGATCGCCGTGGAGAAGAACAGCACCATCGTCTTCCCCCTGCCCATGGAGATCATGAAGGCCTTCGAGAAGTTCACCGAGAAGTAGGCGCTTTCCAGCCCCGCCAGGCCGCGGCCTCCGCCTTCGCCAGGGTGGCGGCTGCGGTGTTTCCGGCGCCGTAGGCCAACCCGTCCACGGCATCCGCGAGGGTGGCCAGGGCCTCCCTCCGCTCTGGTCGTAGCGTGCTCAGGCGGAGAAGCCAGGACCGGGCAGTATCCCCGGGGCGGGGCGGGGCCCAGGCCCGGGTGACTCGCAGCAGGGGGCGCAGGGCGCGGATCCGCCCCGGGCTGTCCGCAGCCACCTGCCAGTGGTCTCGGGTGCGCCACAGCAGCCAGGCCAGCACCAGGACGCCGAGGCCCCACTGCACGGCAGCCGGGGGTGCCTTCCAGCGCCACTGCCAGCCCTGGATCCGCTCCTGGAGCCAGGAAAGACCGGCCTGTTGATCCTGGTCGGAGAAGCGCACGACGTAGCGCTCCCAGCGATAGCTGAGGGCATCGAGCCAACGCCCCATGGTGCCGAGCTCCTTTGCCCCCAAAGCCCTGGCCGCCGTGCCCTGGGGGGTGGGGTCCGACGTCCACCAGAGGCCCTCATGCCAGTACTCCACCCAGCTGTGTGCCTCGTTCTGGCTTACCCGGAAGTAGCCTCCTTCGGGAATCCAGGCGCCGAGCCGGTAGCCGTTGACCACCCGAGCCGGCACCCCCCGGGCCCGCAGCATGAGGGCCATGGCCGAGGCGTAGTACTCGCAGTGCCCCGCCTGGGTTCGTTCGAGGAAGTCCTCGAGGGGATTCGCGGCATTGCCGGAGGGATTCTCGAGGGTGTAGGAGAAGCGACGGAGGTTGGCTTCCAGCGCCTGGGCCAGCTGCCTGGTGGGCAGGATCCCGGGGATGAAGCGGAGGCTGGCGCGCCGGGCGGCGTCGTGGGCAGGCTCCATCCGGGTGAGCAGCTCCAGGCGGCGGGGTGAAAGGTAGGGCTCGCGCCGGTCGGGCAGGGCTGGGTTCCAGGTCACGGTCAGGGGCACGGTGCGCTCCCGCTGGAAACGCCACCGGATGCTGGCCCCGGGGCCCCGCGCGTGGACGAGTTCGGCAGGAGCAAGCCTGGTCACCCCTGCTGGGAGCGCGAGGATGCCCCGGGGGCTCGGGGAGAAGAGGAACTCCGCCGTGGCGTCCGGCCCAGGTCCGGACGATGTGAGGGGGCTCGGGGGGGTGAGGTCGGAGGGATCCCAACGGGAACCCTGGACGGATTCCAGGGTGATGCCACGCAGCAGGAGCAGTCCCCGCACCCACTCCGGCTGCGCGAGCGGATCCGTTCCAGGCGGTGGCAGGATCCGCAACGCCACCTCGGGATTGGGCTCGATGGGACCACCTCCCGCGAGGTCCAGCCGGTCACCCATGCCCGCCCGCCCGAGTCCCTGGGCCGCGCCAAGGAAGACGCCTGGGCGCAGGCCCAGGCTCAGGCGGGGGATGATGACGAAGAACCCGCAACCGAGCAACAGGGCTCCACCCACCCAGGCCGGCACTTTGGCGTAAGGCGGGCTGGACAGCGCACCCCGGCGGAGGGCGGCCGAGGGTTCCCAGCTTTGCCGCACCAGGGCCAGGGTCGCCGCCGTGGACCAGGCCAGGGTCCACATCAGGAAATAGAAATCGTTGGCTCCGATGGCGGTGGTCAGGAACAGCAGGAAGCTCATCAGCAGCAGCTGAGGATGGTGGGATGGCTCCCTGGGCAGGATGAGGCGAACTCCAGCCAGGACGAACAGGGTGTGGATGGCCACATAGAACACCCCGCCACCACGCGCCAGGTCCCCCAGGAAGAAGACCAGGGCTCCGGCTTCCAGCCACCTGTGCTGCCGACCGAAGTCCCAGCGGAGGCCCTCGACGATGCCGCCGGCGAGCAGCGGCGTTGCCATGACCAGCAGCTCGGCAGGCTCATAGATGCCGGTGGATAGGCAGGCCCCGAAGGCGACCCAGAGGTGCAGGTGGTCGAGCCAGCGACCCCACTTCACGGCCACACCCAGCTCCCCAGGACGCGTGGCCCGGAGGCGCCTGTGACGCCCGGGAGGTGGCCCGGCAGCCCCCTGGCCGAGGCCGCCCCCAGCAGGGCCCAGCTCACGGCTTCACGGGCTCCCGAGGGAAAGGCGAGGTCGTCCTCCAGTGGCAAGCGCAGGCGTTCGGCCAGCTCTGCCCGCAGCCGCCGGTGTCGGGCGCCACCGCCGCTCACCAGGGCCCGCAGCCCCTCAGGCCAGGGCCGGGTGCGGGTGGCTTCCACCGCGACGGTGGCGGCCGTGAAGGCGGCCAGGGTCGCCAGCCGGTCGTGCAGGGCCAGGGGCTCCAGGAAGGGGCGCTCGGCCTCGAACCAGGCTGCACCGAACACCTCCCGGCCGGTGGACTTGGGCGGCGGGACCCGGAAGTAGGGGTGGGCCAGCCAACGGGCCAGCAGGGGGGCCACGACGGTGCCCGTGGCGTGGGCGCCCTCGGGATCATAGGGAAGGCCCAGCCACTGCTGGGCGGCCAGGTCCAGCAGGGACATCCCAGGCCCCGTGTCCCAGGCCCGGATGGAACTCCCGCCCCCCAAGGTGAGGTTGGCGATGCCGCCCAGGTTGAGGGCCAGCCAGGGCCCCGGACCGTGCAGCCAGAGCTCGGGGAGGGGGACCAGCGGCGCACCCTGCCCGCCCACGGCGAGGTCGCGGCGGCGGAGGTCCCAGACCACGGGGCAACCCAGGGCCTCGACCAGTACGTAGGGATCCGCCAGCTGCAGGCTCGCGCCATGGTCTGGATGGTGCTGCACGGTCTGGCCATGCAGGGAGGCCAGGTCGGGCTGCAGAGCCAGGGTGTCGCACAACTGCCGCGCGGCCTGGGCATGGTGGTCGCCCAACTGGCGCTGGAGGATGCAGAGGCCCGCCGGATCCAGGCGGTTGGAGGCTGCCTCCAGCACCGGTCCGCGGAGGCCTCCGGCATAAGGCAGGGCGAGGTGGCCTAGGAGACGACGGAACGGGTGCCCCGCTTCGAAGGCGCCGGGATCCACCTCGATGGCCACGGCGTCCACGCCGTCGGCGCTGGTGCCCGACATCAGGCCCAGCACGCGCCAGGGCCGGTCGGCCGGGATCGGGATGCGTGGCTGCATGGGGTGATGATGCCAGCAAGGGGCGAGATCCGGGGGGCGCCTGCCCACTGTTCGTACTGGCCCAGCGCCGCCACGCCGACCCCCAGTGGCCGTTGGCCGAAATCCAGGGGCGCTGCCTACTCCCGGCTTCAGCTCGAGAGTAGCCTAGAGGGCTTGGGGGTTCCCATGACGATGCTCGTCATCCTTCTCATCATCGGTGTCGTGATCTACCTGGCCATGCGAGGCAAGCAGGACAGGCCCGAGCAGCTGGGCGCCTCGCGCCGCGGCCTCCCCACCGGTCCCCTGGAGCCCCACACCTTCGCGTGTCCCTATCCCAAGTGCCCCACCTGCGGGGCCTCTGGGGATCGCATGAAGCAGCAGTGGGATGGCCTGCGATCGGTGAAGTGGACCTGCGGCTACTGCGGCGCCCTTGCCGGGTTGCAGACCCTCAAGGACGAGGACCTGCCGCCTTCCGCCCGTCGGCAGCTGGGTCTGGATGCCCCCATGCAGGGCTCCATTCCCATGCAGCAGGGGGGCTATGGCCAGACCGGCGGTGGCATGGGGGGCCTTCTTACCGGCATGATGATCGGCAGCATGATGGGCGGCGGCCACCACCACGGCTCCTCGGACAATGGCGATGGCTGGACCGGTGGCGCCTCGGACAACTCCTCCTCCAGCGACTGGGGTGAATCCAGTTCTGGGTCGAGCGACTGGGGCGATTCCGGAGGCGACTTCGGCGGCGGCGATTCCGGCGGAGACTGGTAGATCCGGTCGCTGGTGCGATCACCCCGAGCGACCAGGGGGGCGGTTTCTGCCTCCGGGCCCCGATCTACAGCACCTTCGGGACCACGAAGTAGCCCCTGTCCTGAGACGGGGCATTGGCCAAGGCCTCGACCTGGGTGAAGCTCTGGCCCGGAACATCGTCCCGTCGGGGCAGGGGCTGCCCGTGGCCCAGAAGCAACGGCTCGACTTCCTCGAGGGACAGCTCATCCAGGCTGGTGGCGTGGTTGAGCATCTGCGCCATGGCCAGGCGCATGGGCTCGATCTCCTCTTCCCGGAGGCTCAGGTGGGCCAGGGCGGCGCACCTCAGGACATCCTCTCGCGTGACTTCCATGTCAGGCTCCCAGCCTCAGATCGGCATCGGAGTTCTGGCTCAAGGGTTCGGGTGTGGGCTGCAGCAGGGCCCCCGCGGCGGCGATCATGGCCCCGTTGTCGGTGCAAAGTCGCGGTTCTGGGATGGCCAGCCGCAGGCCCTGGCGGGCGGCCATGGCCGCCGCCTCGCTGCGCAGCCTTGAGTTGCAGGCCACGCCACCGCTGATGACCAGGCTGCGGGCATGATTCTCCAGCGCCAGATCGGGAATGGGCTTCAGCAGCCAGGCGGCGATGGCCTCCTGGAGGCTGCGGCAGAGCCCCTGCACCTCGGGGTCTGCGGCTCCGGCTTCGGCCAGGCGCGGATTCCGTTCCACCCGCAGTTTCACGCCGGTCTTGAGGCCGGAGAAACTCCAGGAGGCCCTGCCATCGCGGAATTTCGGCGGCGTGAAAGGATCCCCGGTCCGGGCGGCCGCCTGGGCGCAGGCATCCACCAGGGGCCCTCCGGGATAGCCCAGATTCAGCATCCGCGCGGTCTTGTCGAAGGCCTCTCCGGCGGCATCGTCGCGGGTCTTCTGGAGCAGGTGGAGCGAGGTCCAGTCCTGGGCGAGATACAGGTGGGTATGTCCGCCCGAGACGAGCAGCACCAGGGCGGGGAAGGCGAGGTCGGGGGCGGCGAAGCGCGCGGCGTTGAGGTGCCCCAGCAGGTGGTGGACGCCCACCCAGGGGATCCCGTGGCGCCAGGCCACCGCCTTGCTGGCGCTGAAGGTGGCCAGCAGGCTGCCGACCAGCCCAGGTCCCCGCGTCACCGCGATGCGATCAAGATCCTGGAGGGTCACGCCTGCCTGCGCGAGCGCCGCGGCGATCACGGACCTCACCTGGAGCAGGTGCTCCCGCGCCGCTAGCTCCGGCACCACGCCGCCGAAGGGGCCATGAATGGCGTCCTGGCTTTCCCGCACCAGGGAGCGGAGCACTGGACCGGCTGGGGTCTCCTCCACCACGGCGGCGGAGCAATCGTCGCAGGAGGATTCGAGACCGAGGATGATCATGGGCCAAGTGTATCCTGGCCACCCATGACCCTAGTTCCCACGCGCATCCAGCTGAACCGGCCCCTGTCGCCCCTGACCTACCTGGCGCCAGAGGGTCTGCCCGAGGGCGTGCGGGTGCAGGTGAAGCTGCGGAACAGTCTGGCCGTGGGCCTGGCCATGGGGCTCGACCCCGCCCCCCCGGTTGCGAAGCTGCGGCCCATCGAGTCCGTGCTGGATCCCTTTCCGCTGCTGCCGGAGAAGCTGCGGGAGCTGCAGTCCTTCGCCGCCCGCTACTACGGCTGCCTCGAAGCCCACCTGCTACCCCTGAGCCTGCCCTCGGCCATGCTTCCCAATTGGGAGGCCGACGAGGATGGACAGCGGTTGTCCTTCCACCGCGATCGGGGCGCCTGGGAGGTCCTGGCCGACCTGGGCGAGGCCTGGCACTGCGATCCAGCCATCCTCCCCACGCTGCTGCATCGTTCCGCCCGGCGTGGCTCGGGGTTCACGGAAGTGCGCCTCACCGGGGCCCCGCATCCGCCCCGGGTGACGCCCTCCCAGGCCAAGGTGCTGGTGACCCTGGAGGACGCCGGCGGCGCCCTGATGGAACCGGAGCTGCTGGCGTCGGCGGGGGTCGGCGCCTCAGTCCTGGGCACCCTGGAGAAGCGGGGCCTCGTCCAGCGCCTGAAGCGGGTGGACCTGCTGGGGCAGCGCCGCGAGGCCGGGCTGGACCGGACGGTGACGCTGACTGCCGAGCAGCAGGTGGTCCTTGACGCCGTGGCGACGGGTGCCTTCGGCGTGCATCTCCTCCAGGGCGTCACGGGTTCGGGCAAGACCGAGGTCTACCTGGCCCTGGCCGAGCGGGTGCTGGCCACCGGGCGCCGGGTGCTCTGGCTGGTGCCGGAGATCGGACTCACGGCACGATTGCTCGACCGCCTGGAAGCGAGGTTCCCCGGTCGGGTCGCCGTGGGTCACGCGGGTTTGAACGCGGGTGAGCGGCACGGCGACGTGGTGCGCCTGCTCTTCAACGGGGCCGACCTCTTTGTGGGGGTGCGCAATGCCGTGCTGGCGCCCCTGCGGGACATCGGCCTCGTCGTCGTGGACGAAGAGCATGAGGGCTCATACAAGTCCGAGGAGCATCCCCGCATCCATGCCCGGGATCTGGCCATCAAGCGGGCCCAGCTCGAAGGCTGTCCCATCGTGCTGGGCAGCGCCACGCCCAGCCTCGAGAGCTGGCAGGCCGCCCAGGGCGGGCGCTACAAGCTGCTCCGGCTGCGGGAGCGGCCCGCGGGCATCTCGCTGCCGAGCGTGGAGATCGTGGACCTCCGCGAGGCGTTCCGGCAGGTGCGCAGGAAGGTCATCCTGGCGCCGACGCTCATGGAGGCCATCACGGGCACGCTGGCCAAGCGCGAGCAGGTTCTGCTGCTTCTGAACCGCCGGGGCTACGAGAATTTCTGGATGTGCCGGGCCTGTGGCCGGACCCTGGGCTGCCCGCACTGCGCCATCTCGCTCACCTACCATCGGGGCGACTTCCGCTTGCGTTGCCACCTGTGCGGCCACGAAACAGTGCCGCCGGAAGCCTGTCCCGACTGTGGCGCCGATCACCTGCGCGGTGTCGGCGAGGGCACCGAGCAGGTGGAGGAGCACCTGAACCAGCTCTTCCCCACCGCCCGGATCCTGCGCCTGGATCGGGATACCACGCGTCGGCGTGGCTCCTTCGAGGCTGGTCTGCTGGCCGCCGAGGCGGGCCAGGTGGACATCCTGGTGGGCACCCAGATGCTGGCCAAGGGCCATACCTTTCCTGGGCTCACCCTGGTGGGTGTTCTCAACGCCGACCAGGGTCTCAAGGTCGCGGACTTCCGGGCCTCGGAACGGACCTTTCAGTTGCTCACCCAGGTGGCCGGCCGGGCCGGCCGCGCCGAACTGCCGGGCCGCGTGATCCTCCAGACCTACTCGCCCGAGCACCCCGCCATCACCTTCGCCCTGGCCCAGGATTTCGAAGGCTTTGCCGCCTCGGAGCTGCCCTTCCGGGAAGGCCTGGGCTACCCGCCCTTTACTGCCCTCTCCCTCTACCGCGCCGAGGGCGATTCGCCCCGGGAGGCCAAGGAGGCCCTGGATGTCTTTCGACAGCGATTGTCCGTACCCGGCCTGAAGGTGCTGGGCCCATTGGAAGCGCCGGTTCCGAGGATTCGCGATCGCTGGCGCATGCACTTGTTGCTGAAGGGAGGGCGGGGCGCCCTGGGCGAGGTACTGGCCCGCCACCCCCTGGATCCAACCGGACCCATCAGCCTGGACCGAGACCCCATACAGTTTGGATGATGTATAAAAAATATACATGTGCACCTGCCAAATTCGTTCATTCTTGTTCCCGTGTTTATAATTCATTGAAAAATAAGAAAATAAATCACTACCACCTCCAGATCCCCTTCGCTCGATCCTTTCCTTCAAGACACGAGGCTGTCATGGCATCCACCCGCACATTCAGGTCTGGACCTTCGGGGTACTCCCTGATTGAACTTCTCGTCGTGCTGGCCATCGTGGCCATCCTGGGCATTGCGGGCGTATCCATGCTCGGGAACCGCGGCGGAAACTCGGTGCGGGTCGTCCTGGACGAACTTGAGGGCGCCATCATGGACGCTCACAAGTACGCTGCGACCTCCGGCCGAGACGTGGCCATCGTGACCTGGGGCCAGTGGGATCCCGCCTCGGGCAACCCCCTGCGGATGGCCCGGGGGGTCGCGTCCCAGACCTCCACTGCGATTCAGACGGTGATCAACGCGCCCCCGGCGAGTCCGACGGATGCCGAGAAGACGGTGGCCCCGATCTTCACCCTCTCGAACACCCGTGAATACATGAACGTGGGCGTGGCGGTCAACGGCTCCACCTGGTGGAACAACGCCATGCAGGCCAATGGCTCGGGGAAACAGAACGAGGACCTGGCCACGGTGGAGCCGTTCAAGTCGGACACCAGTTTCCAGGGGGCTGCCATCGCCGCCAACAACTTGTTCCAGGGGGCCTTGAACCAGGTCACCATCAGCGGCGCCAACAAGCGGTTCAACAACAGCTTCATGATTCAGGTGGTGAGCACGGCCGGTGGGTTCGCCGTTCCCGCGGGCGCCATGGGGCTCATCGTGGTCCAGAACAACGGCGCCACGGTCTACCGGTTCTACAACCCCGGCGCTGCCAACGGAGACGGCAAATGGAGGAGAATCTGATGCGGGCAATGCGATTGAAGACCTCCGCCGAGCAGGGCTTCAGCCTGGTCGAGATGCTGATGACCGCTTTCATCCTCGCGGTCGGGGTCATGGGCCTCACCATGCTCCAGGTCATGTCCCTCAAGGGAGCCAGGGGCGGCAAGAGCCTGGCTACTGCGATTCAGGTGGGTGAAGCCGTCATGGACCGCATCGAGATGGAGGGACGCCTGTCCTGGCTGAACATCACCAACACTCAGTACACGGCCGCCACTGCGCTACCCAATCTTGCCTTCGTGGACAAGACCACGCTGGCCGCGCCGCTCACCTTCAATCTCAAGGGCCAGGTGCCCGTCACGGCCTCTGCGGATCCTGCAGAGAGCACCCCGTTCTACAGCGTGGGCATGCGGCGCGTTCCTGTCTCCGCCCTGGGCACAGGCACCGGCAGCATCTCGGATTTCACGGTCACGGTGACGTTCGCCGACGTTGTCAATCCCACCACCAACACCCCCGTCACGCGCACGGTCACGCTCACGCGGAGAGTCCTCCATGGCTAATCATGGTCGCCACCCGGCATCCGGTTTCTCTCTGGTCGAGTTGCTGGTGGCCGTCCTGTTCATCGGCATCTTGATGGCAGGCATGGCCAACGTGTTCAAGTCCAGCGTCACCACCCTGTCCACGTCCAGCGAAGGCATCTCCAGCGTCCGCCGGAACCGCATGTCGATTGACCTGCTCTACGACGACCTCAACGCTGCCGGCCTGTATCTGAGTGACCTGTCCTCGCCGCCGAAGCTGAGCACAACCAATCCATCGTTCTACATCATCCCGAACGTGGCGATTACCGGGGCCGCGGCCGATGACCCAGCGGCGGCGGATCAGCTCTTCTTCTACCTGGACGAGCCGCTGCCCTTCGAGGGCACCCTGTCCGGGACGGGCGGTGCGGGCGCAGGCAAGAACCTGGCTCGCAACGCGGCGGAGCTGGTTCTGGCGGGGGTCGCCCCGGATCCGGCCGTCGACAACACCTTCACCATCGACTGCAAAGACGCCTCCTACGCTGGCATGATCAAGCAGGGCTATTCCGTGGTGTTCAAGGATGCCTGGGAAACCTTCTTCGTCCAGGGTGCGCCCACTTTGTCGGGGGCGAGTCTGACCATCCAGCTGGGGTCAAGTCCCACCGTGGGCACCACTGGAACAGGGCCCTCGGGTGCGCCTCCCAAGGCCAAGCACATCCTCGGGAGCGACGTGCTGTTCTTTCGGCCTGCGCAGATGGTCCGCTACAGCGTGAAGATGAAACTCTTCGACCCGCAGAAGGCGACGGGTGTGCCCTGCCTGGTGCGGGACCAGGGTACCTATGACGCCAGCGGTTTCGTGGCTGATGCGGCCCAGGAGTCCATCGTCGCGGAGAATGTGGCCGGCTTCAAAGCCTACCTGAGCGCCGATTCAGGCCAGAGCTGGGCCGGTTACGGGAAGACCTACACCGGCTTGGCGGCCGGCTGGACCAATGGCATTCGCAGCGAGCTGAACACCCAACTTTCCACCGCGGGACGCTCGGAGTATATCTCCACTCAGGGGGATGACAACTGGATTAGAAATACTCCTACACTGGTGCGCCTGGATATCACCACCCGCACCGCCGTGAAGCGCGCCGAATACTCGACCACGCCACTGACAACCACGGCTTACAAGGATTTCACGCAAAGTCTCGTCCTCGTGCCCAGGCACTTTGGCCTGTCGATGAATTAGGGGTCTCCAGATGTCCAAGTCCGCTCGCAACCTTCACGATTCCCAGGCCGGGGGCATCACCATTATCGTGACGCTCATGCTGCTGGTGCTGCTGACCGTGGCCGCCATGGGCATGTCCAAAAACGCCATCCGCGAGCTCGCCATCTCCGGCACCAGCCGTCAGGGCTCCATGGCCCGAAATGTGGCCGATTCGGGCATTGAGTGGTCGGTCTACTGGATGGACTCCAAGAACAGCCCCAGCGCCGCAGGGACCGCCCTCGGGCTGGCCAACCTGAAGAGCAAACTGGCCCAGGACGATACCCTCTCCGGTCGCCCCTACAGCCCCATCGACCAGGGCCTCTACCCCACCGCCACCCTTCCGACGCCGCCTTCGGATTTGTCCCTTGGCAAGGTTGGTGACCCCGGTGAGGTGAAAGACATCACCCAGGGCTTCACGGTCGCCCTCACCCGCATGGGGAAGCTCCCCATCATGAACATGAGCCAGGGCACTGGTCCCGCCTCCTTCTCGCCTGCCCAGGGCACGGAGTCCAAGCAGGCCCCGGATCTCTGGGCCCTTCGTTCTGACAGCCAGATCACGGTGGGATCCGGGCTGCTTTCCTCCAGGTTCTTCCACTCCAAGGAAGCCTGGATCTCGACCCCCGTCGGTAACTAGATAAGGAGTGCTGCCATGACTTCTCACTCACGTTTGTTCACGATCATTTGCCAGAGTCTCCTGGTTCTTTGGCTTGCGGCGCTTCCACTTCGAGCCCAACTCGATCCTAGGCTCCAAGTCACCAATACGGATTTCCTGGATTTGTACCAGCGCTCCAGCACTGCCAAGGTAAAACCGGAGGTGGTCACCATCTTCGATTTCTCAGGGTCCATGGACGCGTTAATGTATCACCCGTTGTTCAACAACACTGACGCGAGCGACAACGAGGGCAGTGGGTCGATGTCATTCACCCTCAGTAACTCAGGAGTTGCGGGATCAGATACCTATACAATCACCGCGAAGTCGAAGGAAAACAACCAAGTCTATGCCACTGTGGATGTCACTGTGGGCGCTGGGATGAGCAACCCTTACAACTCAGGGGAGAAATCGACCACTAATGGAAAGTTGGGCAAGAGCCTGGAGACTTACTATACATCCATTGGCGACATCCTCATCCAAGTGGGCGCCACCCCTTTCGCTACGGGCTCGACTATAACCTTTTCAGCAAAAGTGTCTTTCCGTGCCACGAAGGGGGAAAAGTCACCTACGCCCATTAGTTGGACGGGAGATCCAAAGGTAAACTGGACTATTTCTAGTGGATCGACTATCACTTCAACCGGAACTTCGACAGCAACTTGGAAAGTCCCCGCTTCGATTTCCACCACGCCTACGTCACCGGTTACGGCATCTTTGAGCGGCAATACCGTCGGCAAACTCACGAGCATTGCCTTGGTGAAACCTGATGGTTCCATCGTAACCAATGCTGACGCAGCTGCTGCGAGTTCCACTTCAGGCCAGAATGGTGCTTCCTTCGGTGCAAATGATGTCCGGAACTGGGTTCGCGCAGCAAGTCATGCCAGATTCCAGTATAAAGACGGTGAGAACCTTCGCACCATTGATATCCCAATTCCCTGGAAGGTCATGGATGGTAATTCCACGGGAAACCCGCTGAGCTCCAAGACCGTGCTGGATAGCGTGAGCCGAGGAGCCACAACCGTCGGGTCAGGCAATGCCATCGAATTAGACCTAACTTATAAATTCAAAGGTGGTGATGAGGTTCTAGGCGGAGGTACTTCGCAAGTCACCACGTGCACCCTGGGGCACGTAGGATACAAGAAGTTTTATGTTGATTGGCTTTTTCTTGGTAAGTATGCCAATGGAAGCTACTCAAGCCCACCTAAGTACATCGTGTTTGATGCAGCGGATGGTTCTCTTGCGGGCGGGCAGGGGAATGTGAACTGGGGTAAAGGTTTCGGGAACATGTCTGATGGCGACATGATGATGGTTCCCGTCTACAAATTGGACGGAATCACCTATGCGAACAAGGAGGTCTCCCAACGTGCTTCCCTTAATGTGATCCCACCTTATACGCGTGTCCAGGCAGTGAAACGAGCGGCGATCACCACTTGGATTCAGTACCAGGACAAAGTCTTCTGGGCCTATCGGTTCCTTGATGATCGGGAAGCAGGCTCCGGGACGAATAACAGCATCAACAACAATTCCAGGTCGGCGCTTTCCACCGCGGACCCGGCCACCAAAATGACTGGCGGTGAGGATTCCGGCTGGCGATTGTTGAACAGTGATTCGGTCGGCGGAATGACCTACATCGCCCGTCTTTTTGCAACGACCTGCACACCACTCACTTATGCCACGGCCCGGGCCCTAGCCCAGTTCAGTGACCCCCAAAGTGTCTTCAACGACGTGCAAACAGGTACCACCAATGCCCCTTCCCAGTGCATGAATCACTTTCTCATCATCTTCACGGATGGTGTGGATAACAACAGTTGCTATGGCGCGAGCAAATCCGCCACCCCCTATTTGACTACTACGGGTACGGTCACTGCCATCAGCGCGCAGGCAGGCAATAAGGCCATCATCACTAGTAAATCCAGCATTGACCGTACCGGTGCTTATTGGAATCTCTTCACTTTCTGTGGCGTGGCCGCGCATATGGCGGACCCTGCTTTGGGCACTCTTGGTACAGATTACCTGGCTGCCCCGGCCCCCTTTGCGAGTGGAACCAGTGACACTCCCTCGACTTTTTTGCCATTTGCCATCTCCAAGCGCGGCAACGTTGAATTCCAGAAGCCCCACCTGATCACGACCATGACGGTAGGTGTTAGCCTGGGTGGGTCCTATTCAGACACCGCTAGTCCGAAGCGAAGCTTGTTCCTGGCTGCGGCGATTGGTGATCCAAGCATGACCGCATGGAACGACCTCTCCACCCTTACCCCATTTGTTGAAGTCACTGACCCCAATAGTTTGAAATATGGGCAAAAGCAGGATGGGTCGATCTACTTCTTTGATGCCACCAACCCTGAAAAACTGGTGACGGACCTAGATAAGGCTATTGCTGAAACAAGTCGGCCCACCAATACCAACACCACGAGTAATCCAAATCTGCCATTTATCGGCGCTGCCTACGGCCGCCAGGTGTATCTCGGGAAGTTCAGGCCACCGACAAATGGCGGCTCGATATGGTCTGGTGACTTGATGATGTTCGGTACCCGGCAAGTCAACGACGAGACCCTAATCGTAGACAAGACTGACAATTTGGCGAAGACGGTTGATTCCTCCACGGCCATCTGGTCCACCGCCACCGCTCTCCGCGATAACCGCTTATGGAGTGCGCGCAAGCTCTTCACCCGCATTCCCGGAACCAATGCCAATCCTGAACCTGGCATCAGCACCTTCTCCGACACGGGGACCGCCTTTACCGATGCGACCGTGGGCCTGAAGAACTTCGTGGCGACGAGCTATGCCACAGACGCTTCGAAGCAGCAAGTCATCCAGTTCGCCGCCGGTGGAGCAACCAACCTGATCCTGGATGCCCAGGGCCGACCGACCACCAATCGCGCGACCATCATGGGCGACATAATCAACTCCAGCCCGGGAGTCCTTGAGTACAAGTTTGACGATGTGAAGACTAACTTGCCCAGCACCCTGAGCGGCACCATCTCCACGGCCACGGGCATTACCAACCGCTTCCGGCTGCTGCTCGTCGGCACCAACCAGGGCTGGCTGCACGCCTTCGGCGAGGTTACCAACGTGACCACGATCCAGGCACCCGATCCGAATGCCGGCCAGGAGAAGGTCAACGGCTCCGTGGATGAGCTCTGGAGTTTTATGCCCACGGACTTCCTCGCCGACCTGAACTACATCAACGTTTCCACCAATCCCCACCGCTTCATGGTGGATGGCACGCCGTCGATCTACTTCCTGGATCTGCCGGCCTCCGCGGGCGGCATCGGGAACGGCGTCTTTGACATCGGCAGTGACCCCACCAAGACCAAAGAGCGGGCCATCGCCATCATCGGCCTGCGGAAGGGCGGACGCAGTTACTACGCGCTCGATATCCACGATCCCTTTAATCCCACCGTGAAGTGGTCCCTGGTGCCGGATGAGGCCGCCTACTTCCCAGACACTCGCATCGAGACCGGCGGACCCGATGTCACCGTCGTGCGGAGCATCCTGAAGAACTGGGGCTACTCCACCTGCACGCCGGGTCTGGGTCGCATCATGTTCAATGGGATCCTGCGCGATGTCGTCTTCCTCGGCGGCGGCTTCAGCACTCCCGAGGTGGAAGCCCGGTTCCTTGATTCTGCGGGTGACCCAACCCCCCTGGGGCGGTCCATCATCGCCCTGGATGTTTACACCGGGAAGGTGCTGGCGGCTGTGGACATGACCGGCACCACGGCAGGACCCATCTCCGCCGGGCTGGTCCCCTTCGAGTTCTTCCTCAATTCGGGCATGGCCCAGCGAAGCTACTTCCTCGACTACAAGGGCGGGCTGTGGTCCTGGGGCAAGCAGGCCGTCTCGGCAGTATCCCCCTATGTCGGCTACCGTCTTGACAGTTCCAGCCTGGAGGAGTGGTCTGTTCGGAAGGTTGCCCAGGACACGACCGGGAATAATGCCGTCTATAGCACCCTGCCAGCCCCCTTCCGCGTGGGCAACTTCCAGGGCCAAGGCAAGAGTGGCGCGCCATCCCCAGCTGTCGTGGGCATCGCCATGATGAGCGGTGACCGGAACAACCCCCTGGACTACTACTACAACGCCACCACCAACCCAGCTCCCACCCAGCACCGCCTGACCGTGGTCTTCGACCGCCAGGACCACAAGGTCTGGGACAGCACCGATGGCGCCATCACCGAGAGCTCCCTGCTCAATGCCTACGAGAGCAACACCTCCATCCAGGCCGGTGACCCGCTCATCACCCCCGGTGCCGAGACCTACTACCTGGCTCCCCATGATGCCCTGGGCAATTACTCCACGCCCAAGCTTGGGTATTACCGCTACCTTCCCCCAACCTCGGGCGGGTTCATTCCCAAGGGCATCAATTCCCCGCTGGTGGTCGCGGGGGCCCTGTTTTACTCCTACTTCTCCCCAGAGGTCGCAGATCTCTGCACCGGCGGGGAAGGTACGACTTATGCCAACCTGATCTGCGATGCCCTGAATCCCATTGTCGCGGACACCCGGAAGAATGTCTCTTGCATTGGCGGCACCCAGTTCACTTGGTCCGGGGTAGCTTCGGACTTCGTTACCATCGGCACCCAGGGTGTCCTGCAGGCAGGTGTGCAGCAAGTCCTAAATCCGCCTCCGGGGCAGAGCCTCACTACCATCCAGCTCAAAACCATCCTGGGCAACCGCCTCGAGCGGTTCCCCAAGGTCCGGACTTGGCGCACGATCCACTAGCAGAACCGAACGAACCTGTCCCAAGGGGCCCGCGAGGGCCCCTTTTCATGGAGGAGGGGCCGAGGTGGTACGCTGGAGTGTGCCGGATCCTTCTCTCATCGCCCGCCTTCGACCCAAAAAGGCCTTTGGCCAGAACTTCCTGGTGAACGAGGGTGCCATTGGCACCATCGTGGGGGCGGCGCTCGCATCGGCAGCTCCGCGCTTACTGGAGATCGGTCCAGGGCCCGGCGTGCTGACGGAGCGCCTGCTGGCGGACGGGAGGCCCCTATGGGCCGTGGACCTGGATCCCGAGGCCTGCGAACTGCTCCGGGGCCGTTTCGGAGACCGCCCTCAGTTCCACCTGCTGCAAGGTGACGCTGTCCGGATCCCGCTGCCCGGAGGCGACCCCTGGTCCGTGATCGGCAACCTGCCCTACAACGCCGCCACACCCATCCTGGCCCGCCTGCTCACCGAGGACATCGCCTGGGAGCGCATGGTGCTCATGTTCCAGCTGGAGGTGGCCCAGAAGCTCATGGGCGTGCCCGGCACCAAGGCTTATGGTCCGCTTTCCGTGCTGGCCCAGCTGTGCGCCCGACTGTCCCGGCTCGTGAAGCTGGGGCCGGGCTCCTTCCGTCCGGCGCCCAAGGTGGACTCGGCGGTGGTGCTGTTCGAGCCCCGCGCTGATGCCCCTTCGCTGCCGGAACGCAGGGCCCTGCTGCAGGTGCTCCACCGCTCCTTCGCCCACCGCCGCAAGACCCTGGCGAACAACTGGCAGGGCGTCCTGCCTGCCGAAACCCTGACCAGCGTGGGCCTGGCTTCGTTGCTGCGCGCCGAAGTGATCGCGCCTCCGGTTTGGCTGGACGCGACCCGTCAACTCATCCTTCATCATCCCGAGGTGTTCCCATCGTCATGCCTGTAGCGTCTGAATTCGAAGCCTGGGCCGAGGCCCCCGCCGCCGACGAGCTGCGCCTGATTCCCATTGGTGGGCTCGGCGAGTTCGGCATGAACGCCCTGGTGGTGCACAGCGCCCGCAGCCTCTTCCTGGTGGACTGCGGCCAGCTGTTCCCCTCCGACGACCAGCCGGGCATCGATTCCATCGTGCCGGACTTCGCCTACCTGGAGCCCTTCGCGGAGCGGCTCCAGGCCGTGCTGCTCACCCATGGCCACGAGGACCACCTCGGCGCGCTGCCGTACTTCCTCCGGCGCTGGCCGGTCCCTGTCTATGGCACGGCCTTCACCCTGGGCCTGCTGGAAGGCAAGCTCCGCGAGCATGGCCTGGATACGGGATTGCTGCACGTAGTGCCTGATTATGGCCGCGTGAAAGTGGGCGATGGCGAGATCGAGGCTGAGTGGATCCCCGTAACCCACAGCATTCCCGATGCCTGCGCTCTGGCGCTGCACACACCCCAGGGCGTGGTGGTGCACTCGGGCGACTTCAAGCTGGACCCCGAGCCCCTGGATGGCCGCCACACCGGCATGGAGCGTTTGAAGGCCTTGGGGGACGCCGGTGTGCGCCTGCTCATGGCGGATTCCACCAATGTGGGCCGGCCCGGGCGGTCCCCCTCGGAGGCCGTGTGCCGGGAAGGGCTGGAAGCCGCCTTCGAGCAGACCAAGGGTCGCCTCTTCATCACCACCTTCAGCTCCAACATCCACCGCCTCCAGACGGTGGTGGACTTGGCCTACGAATTCCGGCGCCAGGTGGTGCTCCTGGGCCGCAGCCTGGACCGGAACCTGGGCCTGGCGCGGTCCCTCAAGCGCTTGGACCTGCCGGACGACCTCCTGGTGGACGTCAAGGATGCCCACCTCTTCCGCAAGGACGAGCTGGTGGTGCTCTGCACGGGCAGCCAGGGTGAGCCCATGAGTGGGCTGGCCCGCCTGCTGCGGCGGGAGGTGAAGGGCCTGCCCATGGAGCCGGGTGACCGGCTGGTGGTGAGCGCACGGGCCATCCCCGGCAACGAGGTGTCCATCTCACGCATGCTCGACGCGGCAGAGCGCCTGGGTGCCGAGACCTCCAACGAGGGCCTGGGCCCCGTCCATGCTTCTGGCCACGGCAGCCGCGAGGAACTGGCCGACCTGATCCGTGCCGTCCGGCCCGCCCAGATGGTGCCCGTTCACGGGACCTACCGGAACCTGCGGGCCCACGGCAAGCTGGCGGCGGAGCTGGGCTGGTCGCCAGAGCGCATTTCTCTGTTGGACGGAGGCCTCTGCCTGCGGCTCTTCGCGGACGGTCGCCTCGACATGCCCGGCGGGGTGCCAGTGGGCAAGTGCTTCGTGCACGAGGGCGTGGATCACATGGTGGATGCCCGCGTGGTGCAGGATCGCCTCATCCTCCAGGAGGACGGCGTCGTCTTCGCCACCCTGCTGGTGGATCCGCAGACCGGCGACCTGGCGGCGACACCCACCATTCTTAGCCGGGGCTTCGTGATGCTGTCCGATGACGAGGCCTACGCCGAGTTGCTGGCGGGCGTCGCCCGGAAAGCCTATGAGGACGCGCCGCTGGCGGTCCGCAACAATGGCGAGGCCATCCGGGATACGCTGCGCCTGGCCCTGCGCCGGATCATCCGGAAGACCACCCAGACGCGGCCCCTGGTGATCCCGGTGATCCTGGAGGCCTCGGTCAGCTAGAAGCCTGGCCGCGTCCGGAGCGTGAAGGTCAGGCCGACGAAGCGGTCCGTTCCGAAGGCTTCCGAGCGGGTGGCCCCCAGCTGGAGTTCCAGGAGGAATCTTGTGGTGACTTTCCAGCCGGCGATTCCAGTCAGGGTGTCCGAGCTCTCACCGGTCATGTGATCCACGTCCCGGGTTGCCTCCAACCCCCAGCGTGTGCGCTTCAGGTCGGCCTCCAGGCCCGCCGTCGCTACCCAGTCCAGGAGGGAGGCCTTGCCGCCCACCATGGAAGCGGAGATCCGTTCGAGCCTGCTCGCCAGGCGTCCGGATAAGGCCCGGAACACCTCTGGGCTCACACCTCCGTCGCTGTTTCGGATCCGGCTCACATCGGTCTCCCCGTGCAGAGCTCCGTAGTCGTAGTGGATGTAGGAGAAGTACGGGTGCCAGACCTCGCCAAGGTAATCCACGTTCGCGCCGAGGCCGGTGTCGGTGACCCTCAGATCCGCATACCCGGTTACGTAGACGATGCCGGTGGGCGTGGTGATGGGTCGGCTGGTGAAGTGGAGGCGATCAAACTCGGTGGTCCGCGTGGAAACCTCGAAGCCGAGTCGCCAGGCGCCCAGGTCGAAGGCGGGCTGAAGGACGTAACGCTTGTAGGCCAGGAGATTCGACAAGTCTGTCTGGTCATACCTCAGGCCGAGGTCGAACACGCCGAAGGAATGATCGCCGCCAAGGCTGGTGGTGGTGGTCGTGGTGGTGGTCCCGTCCGGGCTGGGAGCCTGGGCCGTGGAGGCGAGGTTCGACCGGACTCCGGCAAGAAACAGCGTGGACGATCCGCTAAGGCTCCAGGTGAGCCTGCCGTGGAGGTCACGGCCCTCGGCAGTGTCAGCCAGCCCACCCAGCTTGAGCGTGAGATTCGGAGGCCGGGAGCGGGCAGGCTCCAGCCCGGGCATCGATTGGGCCAGGGCTGGCAGCGTAGCAGCCACCAGGACGATCCATTTCACAGGTCACCTGTTCGGGAAGGGGGAAGGTCGGGTGGGTCGCAGGCTAGAGCAGGGGCCGGCGCCCTACTCACAACGCGCAGCACGGCTATTTGTCCTTCCGCTGTTCCTGGATGGCTTCCTGGATGGATTTCTGGAACTCATCCACCAGGAGGATGAAGCGCCCCTGCTGGGCCGGTGTGAGGGAGCCCCGGATGTCCTCTTCGAAGCGTTTCCGGGAGACTTCCTGCTGCTGCCGGATCGTGGCGAGTTCATCCATGACGGGCTGCAGCTTCCGGTTCTTCTCGTCCTCACTGCCCGGGCCCGTCAGGGTGGTGTTCATCTGTTGGCGCAGCTGCCCCATGAGCTGTCGGCGCGAGGCGGATTCCTCGTCGAATAGGCCCCAACGGTCCGCGATGGCATTGGCCTTCTCCTCGGTCAGGCCCAGGGACCGCTGGAGCTTCCTGGATCGGAGCTCATGCAGCACCGCCACGATCCGCTCCCGGCGCGGTCCGGCCCGGCGCTCCGAGAAGTCCCTGAAGGGCCGCTCAGGGCGCCCCCGGACCTGGGCGTCCAGGGTGAGGGCGGTCAATGCAAGAAGCAGGAGGGCTCGGATGGGCATGGAAGACTCCACTGGGTCATTACTTCTTCACAGGTGCCTGGGCCTGCCGATTCCGGAGGGCCCGGAGGACGGCCTCGGCATCCTGCTGCGAGAGGGCGGTCAGCTGGGAGACGGGATCTTCGGAATCCAGGAAGGGGGCTTCAGGAATGACTTCCAGGAGTTCAGAGGGTGTCCGGGGCAGGGTGGCTTCCACCAGAGGAGTGCGGTTCGCGCGCCCCGCCCAGAAAGCACCGGCCCCCACCGCCATCAGCAGGGCCGCGGCCGCAGCCCAGGTGAAGGGACCCACGCGCTGGTGCAGGCGGGGGCGGGCGGGCAGCTTCCGGAGGATGCGGCCGGGGAGGCGCTCGAAGTAGCCGGCCGGGGCCAGGGCCTCGGGGCTCTCCTCCTGGGCGAGGTAGGCCACCCGGGCCTCGAAGCAGGCCCGGCAGAGCTTCAGGTGGGACTCGGCCTCAGGGCCCGGATCGAGGGGATCCGCCAGGACGGCTTCCATGGTGGGAAGACAGGCGGGTGGGATGGGGAGGGGCTGGGTCATGCTCGGCCTCCTTTTACATGGCGGGTCAGGTTCTGGATGGCGTGGAAGATGTGGGCCTTGACGCTGCCCACCGAGGTGCCCATCTCCTGGGCGATCCGCTCGTATTTCCAATCGTGCTGAAGCTTGAGCGTCAGCGCCTGCTTCTGGCGTTTCGGCAGCCTAGGCATGGCCTCCTGGAGCAGGCGCCGGGCCTCCTGGTCCATGAGGGCGGTGATCTGGGTCTCGTCCACCCGGAGGGCCGGATGCTCGAGCGTGCCTTCCGGGCCATCGAGGCTTTCGTGTTCCTTGGTGACGCGCTCCCGATAGTTCAGGGCCTGGCGGGTGGCGATGGTGATGAGCCAGGTCCGGAAGGAGGACTCGAAGCGGAAGCCTGGCAGGGCCCGGAACACCCGGATGAAGGTCTCCTGTACCACGTCATCCGCGTCCTGGTGGTTCTTCAGGATGGAAAAGGCCTTGCCGTAGACATCCCGGGAAAAGAGCCGGACCAGGGCGCCAAAGGCGGCCTGATCGCCCTGCTGGGCCTCCTCCACCCAGGCCAGCACCTCCGGGGTGTGGTACGGCGAGCCCGGATCGGGGGTCCGATCAGCGGTCGGGTTGGCCGTTTGGATCATCAGGGGCTCGCTCAAGGTGGCTATTGCCATCATGTTAGGCTCCGACGGCAGGAATCAAGGAGAAACCACCGTCCCCAGATGGACCCAGCGTGGCTTCATGAGGTTGAATGGATAAGGATTTACTGCCCGTTTTCCAGGTTCAGATCCCCGTTTCAGGAGTCCTCATGCGAACGCGCATCACCCCCCTCGTGACCGAGGCCCAGATCCGGGCCCGGGTCCAGG
>Ga0268298_10002007_pt1 | contig 22802 bp, 24 predicted proteins | sample WWTPWeurt_MetaG_FD_194462 | JGI IMG/M metagenome (GOLD analysis project Ga0268298, IMG submission 194462) | Activated sludge microbial communities from WWTP in Nijmegen, Gelderland, Netherland - WWTP Weurt | ecosystem: Engineered > WWTP > Aerobic digester > Activated sludge | place... | reverse complement strand
ATCCCTGTTCTACTTACCGAGGGATGTCGGTAAGGCAAGGCGTGTCTATTTCAGGACCCCTTAGGTTCCTTGATAGACTACCTTACATTCACAGCGTCAACCCTGCTCTATTTTAGATCCACGTGATTCAGGGTGGGATCAATAGGGTGATAACGACATGTATTCTATAAGAGGTGTTTGCTGAAAGACACTTACTGTGTCCGGTGATGTGCCGATGACGCGTCGCCGTCGATCAACTCATCGGTGGGATGAAGCATCATTCTTTAGTTGTGTTTGCTGTAAGGATACGCACTGTATCCTTTTTGCCGGATCCCAAAATTAGGGTTCAACGGCAGTGGAGTAGACTAGGTGACCTTCCCTGCGGGGAAGAACTTACCATAAAGTTTGAATCGCTGATTCACCAGACCCCGTGGGAACAATATTAATTGCTTGTGTTGGTTTGCTGTGAGGACTACCATATCTGGGTCCTTTGTAACACACACCGGGCCAGACGGTGACCCACAAGGGATAGCACCCCCTTATGTTCAGTCATTCTGGATCCCGTCTTGTAAGACTAGGGGCGGGGTGACCGGGTAACTCATTTTTATCCCTTAATGATTTTACCATCAATCTGGACGGGTGTCTTAGCTCCGCAACTGGCACATGTAAGCTGTCCCTTCTTGTAGTTAATGGTTGTCTCTGGATTCTGACAAGTCCCACATAGAACATACTTCTTAATGAAGTCCTTAACCAACTTTTCCAGTTGGTTCACTGTAAATGTCCCTCTAAGTGTTCTTTTAGAAAGGTTCCCTTGTGTGGCTAACATTACTTGAAGGTATTTTAACAGGAGTTCATCTGTCCGGTTTAACTGCTTTGCAATTGTAGTTAGGTTTTCTATCTCTGTGAAGATCACTGAATGCTTAACTGAAATAATATCCCTCTTATACCTGTAAAAGGGATCCTTGCTGTCGTTCATGTTGGCCGTCATTTCTAAAACGATAGATCATTGTCTATCTTACATACAGGGGTATCTCTTTAAATCAAAACTGATCGGTCGTTTCTGCCGACGTCGAAGGCAAACAACCCTCATCATGAGCAGCGACTTGCACGATAACGAGGATCTCTACCTTCACGGGGGAGATGAAGACATCGATGGTATTGATCCCGATGTGGAACTTCTGGATGAAGTCAAATCCACCCGCCAGGATGGTCTCTTGCTGTCTCAGTTGGCTGCTGCCCAGAACAAGCTGATTCGGGCAAATGCCAAGATTCTCAAGTTCAAGCACCAGGCAGACAAGGAGGAAACGGCTAAGAGGTATACTGTCCTGGAACTAGGAACCACCAAAGCCACCCTTGAGGAGTCTAAGACAACCAACAAGAAGATTTTGCTCCGCACGAGAGAGCTGGAGAAGACGTTACTGCACATCAAGATCTCTGCCATGGCCGTATTGATTGCTGTGGTTGCGGCCCTGATGTCTAGGATCTTCTGAATAAGCGTATGTGATAGCCCTAGGGCTATTACATTACTACATTTAGACCTGTTGTCTAATAATACTCTCCGAACACTCCCGACATCACCATGTTCATGGGTGTTACTGTTCCGACCATCTTCCCCACATCTACAGGCGAGTAGCCCTTGTTCACCTTCAGGGTAATGTGTGGAGGAACACTGTTCTTGTAGGGCACCCAAGAGGGAAGCTGAACCTCGTAACAGGTTCCTGCTTGTGAGACCCTCAATCCTGTGACAGTGACGATAACGGTTTCACCCCGTTCCTTCATCATGTCAGCATCATGGGTCTTTCGTCCCGTGAACAGACAGGTGACATGTAGAGGCGTGCCATTCACCGGTGGATACTCTGCTTGGGAGAAGAAGATGCCGTAGTAGGAAGGATACACAGGAGTGAACTTAGCCGCCATCTTCAGAATGGATGAAATGGGGACATTGTGCTGATTCCTCTTGGCCAATGTCGCAGGGTCTGTTTCTCGCATGTTCACCACTACAGGGACCCTGTCGTTGGAATACTTCTGGTATTCCCATTGAGCCAAGTTAGTGTTGTCCACCACAGCCAAAACTCCCTCGTAAGCCAGGAAGGCATCCAAGTTCTTTTGATGATTCTCCTGGAGCTTCTTGGGGTCGAATCGATACACGCCATCCACCGTGAAGAAGCTGTCCGTGGAAAAGACGGCACCCTTTAGCTCTTGTTGGAGCCACTTAGCCACGGTAGACTTGCCGGACCCAGAACAGCCCCGAAGAATGACAGTTGTCTTGACATTGTTCTGGACTAGGGACTTCACCAGGGCGATTTGCTTGAAGTCCTGGACGATGTCCTCGATACCCACTGGAGCTTCCTTCTTCTCTTCAACTGGGGCATGTGTCTGGAACGCGTGCCAAATCCGAGCCATCCCGATGGGACTGTCGAAACGGAGGTCCTTGAGGGACCACCTGCTCTTCAGAACGAACTCGATGAACTGGAACGCAGTGTGTCCCCACTGTGTTAGTTCCTCATCGGTTAGCTTCAGGAAAGCGTTACTCCTCTTTCGGAACCGGTCAATCACCTTCTCAACCATGGCTGCTGCGCCCACCTCTGGGTTCATGTTGGCCACTGCCTCTCGGATCACCCGGAGCATCACATACTCCACCGTCTTATGCTTGTGACGCTTCGTCTCCCCCGTATCCTTGTTCGTGTATACGATGACGCACCCCTCGATGCCCGTCATCGTCCGGATTTGTTGGAGCTCATCGGGGGTAGGAAGGCGATCAACAGCAGGAAGGAGGTCGCGGGGGCCCGGCTTCATGTCGTTGAAGTAGACCATTCGAGGTGTCTCCCTGTACACAATGTGACAACCGTCTTCGTATTCACCCACGATGACCTTGCCCACGGGGAGTTCCTCTTCTGGAAGAGCCAGGAGGTCCTTCTGAATCAAGGCCAGGATACACCAGTGAAGTTCGGTCAGATCGGGTGAAATGACCTCATGTAAAGGATGCACCGCATGGACATTCTTAGACCCTCCAAACAGATACAGGATTCCAGACTTCTTCACCACCATGAAGATAGCCATCTTTCCATTGGCCTTCTCCTGAAAGGTGGTTCGAACGTTCTTCCAGGATTGAAGGTATCCAGAAGGGATCAGCTTGCTTGCAGACGGGTCACCCTCATCTTCGTCCGCCGGAGTGGTTCCATCAAACTTGCTGAATCCCCTCAGTGTCGTTGTTGTCCTGTCATGCCAGATCAACACAGAGAAACCACGAGGCACCATGTCAATCAGATCTGGGTGATGAAGATACGTGTTGTCGTCGGAAAGGCCGGGGGTAAACCTTCCCTTCTTCCCCTTTGGAAGTTCACCCTTCTCATCTGTAGGGAGAACAGTGTAGGTCGTTACCTTCCCATACGGAACTGTTCGGGTCGTTGTCTTGATGTAAGGAAGGACATCTGAAGATGCGAAGATATCCATCTTGTCAGGCTTTATTCCTTTCCCTCACCCCGAAACCGCCGATCATTTTCCTATTTGGCCGGGGTAAAAGCTTTTGTAACGTTTCGTCGGACTTTAGGGGTTTTGGATCGTTGCCGTGTGGGTGTTCTGGATCGTGGAGGTGTTACAGGGGTCGCTCTAGGAGTCATAGCGTCGAAGGGCTCCTCTGGAGAATCTAAGCTGGCCTCTGATTTTGGCCTATTGAAGTTAAAGTCAAACTTGTTCTGAAGTTTCCCGTATACTTTGTTAACGTCTAATGTTCCATAGTCGTCAAAGTTAATCGTGCTTAACATGGAGTTATCATCGCATGCTATAAGGGCTAGTTTCAGAGCCATATACCTATCTCTTTCATGCTGAAGTTTACCCTTCACATCTTCTTGTGTCTCATCTAGGTCAAAAACCTCCTTTAGGTCAGCCACCCTTACTTGTGTCTCTGTCAAAAGAAACTTCAGCTCCTCCTTATCTTTGTCGAAGTAATTGTTGAAGTCTAATTCATCCATTTTGATCCTGGTGATTGCCTTTTAATATTCAACGATTTTTTAAAGGCGTCACAACTAAAGACCCACTGAGATGCTAAAATGCCCAAGCTTATCTTACTTGGCTGTGGAGGAGTAGGTTCAGCCTTCCTCGAAATCCTTAAGGGGCAAAAACTCCCCTTTACTGACATTGTCATTATTGATCCTCGCCAGCTGGATGAACCCATCCTGAGAACGGTAGAGCATACACACGTCCAGATAGAGATCACGGAAGACAACCTTGTTCCCACCTTGGAAGCGTATGTCTCTGCAAAGGATATTATCGTTGATGTCAGCTATAATATTCACTGTAAACCCCTAATTATGTGGTGCCTGTCACATGATGTTATGTACATCAACACCTCGATGGAACGATGGCCCATTGAAGATGAACACCTTCTAGATGGGGACAGACGCCAACTAGAAGCCCGATCTCTAATGACCCTACACAAAATGGCTGTTAAATTGGGGGAGGATAACCCAGATGGGCCCACTATCGTTCTTGAACATGGGATGAACCCTGGGCTAATAAGCCACTTCACTAAACTGGCTATTCAACAGATAGCGTCCGATGTTATTATAGCAGGCCGTCATTACGAACAGAAAAACAACGAGAGATATGAAGCCCTTTGTGAAGCTCATGCAGAAGATGATTTCGCTCGTATGGCCATGTTTCTAGGGTTGAGGGTAGTTCACTGTTCAGAACGGGATACTCAAACCCCATTAGTTCCCAGAAGTCCAGGAGAGTTCCTGAACACTTGGGGTTCTTATTCATTGTATAGTGAAGGTGTCGATCCTGTGCAAATAGGATATGGCACACACGAGGATCCAAACCCGCATCAAATCGACAATCAAATCATTACTCCCGAACGGGGAGCGTTTACTTATGCAGAGTCATATGTCCCTACGGTAGGGATCATTAAGGGAATGGTTATCTCTCATGGGGAGAACGATACAATTAACCGAATGCTTACGGTAAAGGAAGAAAACAAAGTGGTCTATGCACCCACTAATTTCTATGTGTATTCTCCCGCTGATGTAGCATGGGAGAGTATGGAAGAGGTCAAACAGAACGGATACAAAATGTTGACTGCTCATTCCTCGTTAAGGGGATATCAACTGGAGAAAGGATACGATGCTGTAGGAGCCCTGTTAATATTCGAGTCTAACCCTACAGATGCTATCCTTAAGAGGGTGAATAGTAAGCCTGTTAGTTACTGGTGCGGGTCTATTTTGTCCCTCAAGCAAACGAGAGAAATGGGTATTAGCTATGCAGGGCCCACTACAGTTCAAGTAGCCATTTCATTATGTGCCGCCCTTCGCTGGATGCTTAAAAATCCACGTGAAAGTGTCTGCTTCCCTGAAGACCTGCCATATGAACAAATCCTAAAGGAAAGTGCTAGTCACCTTGGTGTTGTCTTTAGCGGATTTGTCCCATATTCTCCCTCTACATTGAAGCTTGCATTGTGACTGTTTATTACTGGGATATCCTAGTAATAACAAATAAGATACAATCTTCTTTAAATAGTGTCCCTTACCGGGAAGAATGTAACGGCGATACCCAATTACTGTTCTGAGATCTTATCATATGGCTGAGGTCTCTACTCGACCCGGCTGGGTAGTCCCTCGGCCACCATGGGGAACGCAGGTGTTTTAAGGGGCTTTTGTAGGGGTCGATTTTCACGATTAACACGATTTTGGCATCCGTTTACTCATTCTCGATGAAGACGATCTCGGTAGGACCGTCTTTGGGGCTGAACAACTCCTTAGTGCCTCCAAAATAGGGCTTCCCATGGCCCTGCTCAATCATCCAAGAGTTAATCTGCCCCTTCTCATCTGATAGATCTGCTAAGACACGTCCATACTTCTCCTTGATAGGATGAATGTTCACCTTAACAATTCGTCCGTCAATTCTAGCAGCCAAGACATCACGAGCCTTGATAGCTGCCTTCTTCTCTTCTGGATCTTTTGTCTTCAGTTCAGGGGAGTCATATCCGTACATACGGATGGTGAACCGGTAAGGCTTCTCGTTTATCAAAGCCGCCACATGCAGAGTGTCCCCGTCGTAGATCTTGACCACTTTAGCTTCCTCAAATGTGGGAGTGTATGGCTTCGTGTTCTGATAGGTAGCATCGTCAAGGGGATGCTTATTGGGAAGCTGAAGTGGCTGTTCAGGCTGGGTCTTCGCGTCTTGACGGTTCCTTAACACAGCACCCATGTCAAAGGGGACCATAACCGCTTTAGAAGGCGGGTCAGCAACATCAGGGGTAGAGTTAACACAACCCATTGTTGGAAAAACACTGTTTGCATATTAGCGCTCAAAAGTGAGTCCGATCAGTTTGATCGAAAGTATCGGGCAATTCGGCAGCCATGGAAGTGAAGTCCGCTAAGACATACACTGTTTTCAAGACTGGTGTCATTGATCCAGATGAGGCCACTGCCATGTTTATCTACCTTTCCACTGAGATCAAGTGGGATGAAGGAATAAGGTCCAGAAAAGGACCAACCCGCCTGGGCAAATCCATCGATCTGGAGGAGCACCCTGAGATACTCCGAATGATAGTAACTACCCTTTCAACTGTCCAGCCGGACATGAAAGAAGCGGGGATCTTTGGGGCCTACCTGAACTACTACCGGGATGGAGACATGTGGACTCCAAATCACAGCCACAAGGGGACCGCCCAACTGGTCATCAGTCTAGGGGCAACCCGCACCCTTCAAGTAGGGAAAAAAGAGTATCCCATGTCTAATGGTTCGGCCATCATGTTCGGCTCAGCCATTCACGGTGTTCCTAAAGAGCCCCTTGTCAAAGAGGGGAGAATCTCTATTGCTGTTTTCATTGCCAAGTAGTCCCTCCAAACGGAATAAGTATAATACCCCTAGGGGTATTATACATTCTTTTTATTGGTTTATGGGTGGGATTTTATATGATTTTTATTGGTTTATGTGTCCCTAGGGACTTTATTTAATGTATGCCTTGGTGTAGTATCTGGTGGGTCCTTTTACAGGTGTGCCTCCCAAGGGCTTAAGACCAATAAGCTGGTCCCATTCTTTTGCGGGCAGGTAGTTCCCGATGTATTTGTTCAGGTCGAACTTCTCATACAGCAGATGTTCGAAGTCGATGAGGCGATGAACCTCTTTAATCCCGTCGTGCTCGCGGAGGATCAGAATACCTCCCTTTTTGAGGACACGGACGGCTTCCCGAATGACAGTTGCAGGAGACTTTGCGTGATGTAGAACCTGGAACACGGTGATCAGGTCGAATGTTCCGTCTTTGTAGGGCAATTGGAAGGCCTCTTGGCTTACCAATTTAAAGTTCTTCAAAACACACTTGATGGGTGCGCCTGAGAAATTATCCAGGTCAACCCCGTGGGTCTCGTAGCATCGGAGACCATAGGCTATCTCCTTGGTCAGCAGACCATCGCCACAGCCAATGTCCAGGTAGACAGAGTTGTTGTGGATTCTGTAACCGGGAGGCAGGCACATGCCTATCTCCCGAAGTCTAGCCTTAGCTCTGTATACGGTCACGTTGCCTTCTTCCTTGGGGACCTTCAGTTCGGTGAGAGACTTTGGTGTGGTGATGTCATTGGGGATGTTGTTCTTCTTGAGTAGATCTGTGTATTTTTCTTTGTTGGCGGAGTAGTCGGCGTGGATGGCTTCCAAATTCATACGATGGCTTGCTTGATGGTGATTCTTCAATCTTGATTCTTGTCGGCGATGATCCCAACGATAAAACAGGGTGTAGAGGGTCAATTTCGGGACACAATTCCCAGTGAAATGTGGGTCTATAATACCCCGAAGGGTATTACATTTATTCGTAATAGATACTGTCTAGGCTTTCTTACGGGCCACTCGAAAGGTCAGGTTAACCCGGGGTTCCCTGACTGTCCTCTGAATGGGAACGCCGTGGGTATAGAACTGTTGTGTTCCTTTACCCATGACAATGAGACTTCCATGGGCGAGGTCGATTCGATACTTTGCCTCTGTCTTGTCCTTCCGGTAGATGTCAAAGTGCCTCACAGCACCCACAGAAACGCTGCAAATGCTGGCCCCTGGCTCAAGGTCCTTTTCTCCGTCAGAGTGCTGCGAGATGTAGCGATCCCCTGACTCATACAGATTGCACAGCACTGTGTCAGGTCGGGGGTGTCCCTGCGGGAGCACCTCGGTCATCCTGTCAATCAGATACTTAAACTCTTCGGGCATAGGAGTCGTCTCTAACGTCAAGCCCGAGTAACTGTAGCTCTTCGTTCCCATGGCACAGGTCTTCCGGGGCTGTAAAAGATACTTCCCATACACCTGGACCTTGTGGTCTCCAAAAGGAAGATTCTTGAGGCAATATGCTAGCAGCGCATCTGCCTCTTCTTTCGAGAGGAAAGAAGGAGCATACTCCACCTCCGCCTTTGCCAGGGGGAGTAGTTGCACTTCCATCACGGGGAGCTTTTCCTCTACAGATGCCATTGTTGTTGGTGTTGTTAGAACGAGCGTAGATCTGGATAGTGTTCACTTTTGGAACTTGCGTACGTGGGTCTATTATAACCCGAGGGTTATAATAGTATCCTTTTTGTTGTATATGTTTTTCTGTGTGTTAGTTACTTACGAGGGCGCTTTTGAGACTTCTTGGGGGCACCAGGACACTTGGAAGGTGCCGGCTTGCGAGGAGGGGTGTGGAAGGAGCTGGAGCTCTTGGGCTTTCCAGCCTTGGGAGGAGGCATCTGCTGCCAGCCATGTTCGTCAATCTTGATCTCTTCGGGGTCCAGATCCATGCTGGAATCGTCGGGGTCTTCCAGTTCATCGACGACTTCTTCGGCGTCACCATGCTTGTGGTCCATGCCATCATCGTCTGTCTCCGTCTCGTCGTCAGTGGGCTCCTCCTCTTGAGCGCTCATGAACATGAACTCCTCTGTCAACTGGTCGAGATCGGCTGTGGCCACTGCTGCCCTCTTGCGGGCACTGGCCAGCACGGCAGAGATTCTTGCGGGTGTCCAGGGCTTGCCACGGTAGGTGCTGATGCCCTCCAGGAAGTAGGCCACGTCAAGGTATTCGAGGGCATGCTTCAGCTTCTTCAGGGGGCGACGCTCATCCTCATGCTCCACCACCACATCGGCGGCTCCGGAGTTGATCGCCTTCAGGGCACGGTTGATGCTGGCTACGTTGGTGCCCGAACAGGTGGCCATCTGGATGTAGGCCAACACCTTCTGTTCCTCAGGGTTCTCAACCAGACGCTTGCGGCGCTCGTTCACTTCATCAGGAACGACGCGGTAGCCGTAGGGAACATGTCCGGAGCAGTGGTAGCCGTTGCTCTTCAGATACTTGATGGCTCCCTTGACACGGGCACTGATGGCCTTGGACTCTCCCTCTGCTTGAGTGAGGGCTTGAACGAACTTGAGCCAGGCAGGGCCCTCCATCTTGTCCACCACCAACTTCTCACGGAGGCAGACGATGATGGAGCCATTCTTGATGATCTTCTTGGCCATCTCAAGACCAAGGGCCACGTTGCGCGAGAAACGATCAGCAGCGTAGAACATGAAGCGGTGATTTCTCTTGTTCAACATCACCTTCATCAAGGGAGGAATGGATTCGTATGCGGAGCACACCTCCTGGACAGTGGTGGGCAGGGACAGCTTGTTGGCAGCGCATGCTTTCTTGCACTCGTCCAGTTGAGCGTCAAGGGACACTCCGTCCACTTGTCCCACGGACGAGATACGGCAGTAGATGGTCGTTTTCATGGAGGAAGACATGATCGTATGCGGAATGCTGGGTGCGGGTAGCTGGGGTACCTCTCCTTACTATTCGGGGAGAATATTTCAATTTTGTCTGATGACATGCCGTCCCCCTTATATAGGGGGATGAGAGGTTCCATCTTCCACAGGGGGAGGGATCTATTCCTGACATAGTTAAAAAAGCCCCCATATAGGTAAATGATTTGGATAGTCATCTTAGTAGTCGTCCTCGTTATCGCCCTGGCCGTCAGGGTGCTTTTACCCACAAAACACTGTTCTGAGTTTCATGTGTCTGATACTCCCTTTAAACAGACGGCGCTAACATCTGAAGACCATCACCTTCTACTGTCGATAATGGATCGATTGGATAAGTTGTTCAAGGGTAAAGTCCCATACTTTCTTATTGGAGGATCGCTGATGGGTGCTGTTAGATATGGCAATCGTATGCCCTGGGACGACGACATCGACATTGGAATCCTTCAGGAAGACCTTGAGAAGATATTATCTCTCGACTATTTATCTGTGGGGCTGAAGATTAGGAAGTCCGAACATGGGTACAAGGTGTATGATGCTAGTAGAAATCGGTCAAAGATGCTAGAGAAGACCTTCCCATTTATTGACATCTTCGTTTACCGTAAGGATGGGGACGTATACAATTTGGCAAATGATAAGGCTAGAAAGACATGGCCGAGAGAGTCCTTCCCGGAACGTATGCTGTTCCCCCTTACTACATGCAAGTATGGAGGAATGGATATATCTTGCCCGGCAACACCGATAGAGTTCTTAGATCAAGCCTATCCCGGGTGGGATAGAATTGCATATATTAATGGGTCTCATACGGGAGGATTACTATACAGGAACTACACCATGCCCGTGAACGAATCCACCACGACAGCCGTATTGGCCTACTTAGCCACCTTATAACCGCGACGTCGTTTCCGGAACTGGAACCTAGCCAGGTCCTTAGAGCGTCGCGTCCTCACTGGTTTGCATCGGCAAAACAGAACCAATGGAATAAACACCCCCGTCAACAGGACAATGGGCGACCACAACATGTTTGTTTTACCCAACCGCCTCCCCTTTAACCTAGGATCACTTTTACCATTGTTTTTCCTCGGCTAACATTAAATGGTAAACCCTATCATCGTTGTCGTTGTGCTCATTGCACTGGTGGGGGTGGCCTACTTCATATATCAGAAAAGGAAGAAGTCCCCTGCAAAATGTGTAGAGGTAGGCGATCCTTGTATGCTGACAGCGGATTGCTGTAATGGTATCTGTCCCACGGGAGGAGGAGTGTGCGAGATACCTAAATGTGTTATGAGCGACTGGAGCGATTGGTCTGCTTGTGATGCTACATGTGGGGGTGGAACATATACTCGCACTCAGGTAGTCATCCAAGAGCCAAATGCTGAAGGTATTCCTTGCCCTCCCTTAACTGACACTGAGTCTTGCAATACGCAGAATTGCCCCATTGACTGTCAGGTAGGGGATTGGACCCCGTGGGGAACATGTTCCGCCGTATGCGGAGGGGGAACACAATCCCAAACAAGACCTATCACGGTTAACCCTCAATATGGCGGAGTCGCATGCCCACCCACATCGCAATCGCAACCATGTGGAACGGATGTGTGCCCCGTATGTCAGAATGGAGGAGTTCCGGGAAATTATGGAGATGGTGTGGTCTGCGTGTGTCCAGCAGGTTGGCAAGGGTCTAATTACTCCCAAGAAGTTCCCACCCCGATTACTGTAGGGGATGCTATCTACGTAAATGATTGTATCCTTAACGACCCTGGTGCCAACATGAATGACCATATTGGGTTCATGTCCTCCGAAGTCAACAGTATCCCGGATTGTATCAATTACATGAACTCTCAAAATGGAGATATGTTCGTATATTTCGCACCCTATGACGAGGTTAAATGTATGGATGAATGTTATGACAATTGTGGATCAGATGAGAACTGTATGGATAGTTGTTCTTACACATGTGGCGGTGACAGTGGGGATAATTGCTACTCGGGCAATTTTGACCCTTGGAGATACCCTAAGAATCCCGACGAAACTCCCTTCCAATACATGCAACATCAAATGGTCTGCGGAAAACCAGGTGCCGCCGGAGGCATGAGCATTTCCCATTATCAAGCCCTTACAAACCCGTAATAATCCCAGAATCTTATCTTAAATCAAAAATGAACCGAATTTCCCCTCCCCGTTGAGCAGAACAAAACAGATGACCGTAACGGGAGCGGGCGTGTTGCTCCATAACGGGCGTAAGGTTCTCCTCGTCCATGAGAAGTCGTCAGGAATGTGGGGCATCCCAAAAGGGTGCAAAAACCCAAATGAATCCAACTGTGATTGTTGGAAGAGAGAATTGAAGGAGGAAACAGGAATTGAATCTTTGCCTAGGCATAAGATCATCAAAGACATGGACGTGCTCAAATACAACATTACAGAGGCGCAGATCTTCACTGATCATCTACCCGTAGCAGTCCCGGGAGATGAGATCATCGAAACTATGTGGGTGAGCATCAAGGTGGCGCATAAGTTGAACCTTAATGCGCTGACCAGAAGTGTCCTACGAGCTAACCACATATGCGACCCCTACCAAGCTTTTCGAAGTTGTCAGCGTATGGTAAGGGTCAAGTTGAATCCGCAGGATTGGGCCCATGCACGTGGGTAACCATTCCTTTAGATACATTTTATTGCCAAGGTCAAAAGTGATACTTCTTTAACTAACATCAAGGGCTACAAAGACGCTTGTCTTTGTATCTGGTACATGTCGGTAACGGTCAATGACTTTAACAAATACTCTAGGTACACGGTGACCTATGTGGCCGCCTTCAACTGGTCGATTGATTACATCTCTTTGTTTCAACACATCAGAATCCCTAAGTTGGCCAAGGATCCCCTTCAAGGAGTTAAGAAGAACAACGTTAAGCTGAATCTTCCTATAGGGACAGTCCTCCGTGTCAAATACAAAGACGTCTACAAGAATGTCCATGTGAGGGGATATGGTATTACTGAAGGGGAAGGAGCATTTAGGAACTCTGCTACAGTTGTCATGTACATAGGAAAGATCGTGGTGTTAAAGGTGCCTTCTTCTGGGAAGATCCACATTGCCGGGTGTAGAACAGAGAGACAAGTCTACCAGGCTATTCATGCTATCTGGAATCACATCCAACACATACGGAAGGTTCACCCTGACATTGTTAAGATGGCTGTTGGAGAGATGCCGAAGGTTATTTTTAGTCCTGTGATGAACAACATTAGCATCAACATGGGATTCAGCATCAACAAGAAAAAGGTCCATGAGTTCCTTTACAAAGACACCGAGTTTTTGGTCATTCCCAATGACCGTAAATATGCAGGGGTGGCTGCAAAGCTAGAAGTAGAGGGATACAAAGAGCTTCCTTTGGTCAAGCATAGGTTCCTCGATGGGAAGTGGTATGCCAGTAACACCAACTGGACGGAGTATCTATCTATGCTGAAACCGAAAGACAGGATAAAAGAGGAAAAGGCAGAAAGGTATCACACCTTTCTAATCTTCTTTTCCGGACGTGTCATACAGACAGGCCCTCGGTATGAGTTAATGGAAGATGTCTTCAAATACTTTGTTAGCTCTATCAACGGAAACAGACCTCGGATAGAGGACCTGAACGTGGAGGTGAGCAAGAAAGGAAAGTAAATACCCCGCGGGGTATCTATTTATCTGTTTAGTAGATCTTAATCAGGATCTCTGTAGGAGACAGGGACCTTCCAAGGACAAAGAACCCGACACCACCCGTGTTATTGACAACACCCGACTCATTGAAGTAGTAGGTTGTCCCGGGGGTTAATCCTGATTGGTTTGAGTTAATACTTCCCATCAGATCAACGGGGACTGGATCGCCGTCTGCTGCGAGGGCCTTAGAAATCCCAATAAAATCATTGGCCGTCATAAATATACCTCCACTGAAGAAAGCGTTATTGCCGTAACTGTTTCCCAGACCTAAGGGTAGTATCATATAGGCCTTATTGGTTCCTCCTGCGACAGCTGTAACATGATTCAAGAAAAATACGGGTGCAAGTGAGGCATATTCCTCTGTAGATAACGATACATATTCGGTCCCGAATGACACGGTCACCCCGTCCGTTGAGCATGAGATAGCCCTCACGCCTCCACCTGAAATATTCTGGAAGATGATAAACTCCGTTTCGGTGGCACCAAAAGGGTCGCTGGTAACGGCGATAATTGTATCTGCCGAGTGGGGGATACTGGCATTAGGGATGCTGGTAACATGTGTAAGGGTGGTTCCGGAGCGGGTGTATAACTCCAATGTGGGAGCATTAGGCCCTAGCGGAACTCCAATCACTGAAATGATAGACTGACTTCCCGTCATATAAGCAATGGCGTAGGGCTTATCTGAAACAGATGTAGTGTCTGGAGCCCACGTAGTCACAGTAGTATAGCCGGGGCCGTCAATAGTGACGCCCATGATCTGGTTATCAACGGTAGTAACGATGTTGGTTCCATCCAGGTTCTCAACGGCTCCTTTGTGGTTGCTACCAGCGGCTGACTTGATAGTGGTGGCACTATGAACGGTGAATGTTAACCCTGTTTGTTCCACTAGTTGGAGGACAGCATCTCCAGCCGTGGCGCCATCCATTAGCAAAAGGGCAATACGATCAGAATCTGCATTGTAGACAGCATCGAAGTAGGCCGCATCTGTAGAGGCAGAACTAATGTTTGCCTGCACCCCCATAGTGATGGCTAGCGTTCCCGGATCAACAGTAAAGCCCCTGGCATGGTAGTTCTCCACAGTGGGGATTGCTTCTACCGTGTGATAGATGATAACATATTGTCCTTGTCCCGTGTTTAGAAGGCGATAAGCCTGGTTTAATAAACTAGCCGTAATATCCACAGGGACACCCGCCAATTGGACAGCTCCATTTCTATCCATAGTTACAGCTACTAGATAAAAGGTATTATCACTATTGTCACTGTAGAGAAATACGCCACGGTCGTCTAACGAGTCCCAAGCCATCCTGGAATAGCCGGAAAAGTAAGGAAATGTTTGAGAAGGTGAGGTGAAAATGTTATTATGCGTTTCCCATCGAGTTGCTTGAATGTAAGATTGGACATTAGATGTCCCTGGGATCAGACCAACTGGATCCCCTGGCTGGATAACCCCTACACCTGTGAATGTGTACACACCAGATCCGGCAGGGCCTGTAGGTCCAGTGGCTCCCGTGTTTGTAGAGGCTCCAGACGGGCCTGTAGGTCCAGTAATACCATTTCCACTTCCCCCTCCTATAGAAAGACCGCCGAGGCCACTGTTACGGCTGACGTTCAGATCGATAAGTCGTGACATTTAGTCTACACAAGGAAATATGTGATCGCGAACGTAGTTTAGTAAATACCCCGAAGGGTATTTATTATGTATACATGCTCACTCATCCTCCTCTTCGGAAGGTTCATCTCGGCGTCTCTTCTTCCCCACGTTCTTGGGGACGTGGATGTTCACTTGTGCTCCCTGGATGAAGCCAGCCGAGATCTCCAGACCTTCAGCCAGTCTGATCAGCTCATCCAACAAAATGGAATCCACGGCATGGTAGCCCTTGAGAGCGGACAGTCCCTCCCCGGCGTCAATCTTGGCCACGGCAGCGGCCAATGCGTTTGCATTTTCAGCGTAGAACTTATACTCCGGGTGGAGAGCCATGGACTCCCTAGTGGATTTCTCTTCCACTAGAAAGCGGGAACGAAGGCGTGCGAGGAAACGATCCATTTTATGAGGGATGACGGGGAACGCTAGAGTTGATTACTCCACCGCCGCCAGCCATCCTCGATCAATTTTAGTAGATGAGTTCGGCCGGAACTTCCCTCACAATAGGGAGATGTTGAGCTTGAAGCCTGGACACCAGAGTCAGCACTTCCTTCCATGACTCAACCTTATGGTCCGGACGGAAGTTAACCTTACCATCTGACGGGTGTGTTCCGAACTTGACCGTTTTCGTCTTTCGCTTATCCTTTTGAAGGACGGCCAGAATGTCTGCTCGATCATCAATCAAAATGTCCAGGCCACGATCATGGCAAACTTGGCTCTTGTAGGGTCTCTTCTTCACGAAGTAGGCTTCATGGAAGTAGCCGATGGAGTCGGATCGTCGGTTAGATTCGGCCCTCTTCCTCCCACAAAAGGAGACCAAGACGAGTTGATGACCCTGCCTCTTCAGCTCTTCAAGAGCCTCTACACATCCGGGCACATTGATACTTTCCTTATGTCCCTTAGTGTCATCCTCATAGTTGTCACTGTCAACGGAGCAGACGCCCCCAAAGTCGATACCGATACGGAGGGACATTTGTTATTATGTCCCTTTGTATTGAGGTATCAATTTTACGGGAATGATGCCTCCAAAAATGACCCTAGTTTGGCAAACCGGAAAGGAAGACAACCAAAGATGGAGACAATCACACTCACGTTTGGGGATTGTGGAGAGAATCATGTGGGTATGCAGAAGATAGGGAAGATCTCTGCACACGGGTATTCTCTGGACGATCTTCTACAGTTCCAACAACTGTTCGACCTGATGGGTGCTGAGACAGAAATATTAGACTTGAGCATCAATGAAGGGAAGGCCTACCTCCTCATTGTCAGAAAAGGTATTGATGCTCTGTTGAAGGGAGCAGATCTGTCTGCAGACCAGGTATTTGAGGAGCAGAAGAAACTTACATGGGACACCAAGGCGTTCATGTATGGGAGAGTGGTGAACAAGTTGGCCCGTCACAATCTTTGCTACGATGAAAAAAGGCAGTCCCCTGACTATGAGAACAAGAAGGGGACAATTGTGGCCTGGGACGACATCCCTGTAACGAAGGAGCTCCGTGATGGATTGTCTTTCATCACGGACACGGACCTGATTGGAGAAGGCAATCGGTATTATGATGTAACCAAGTGTGGCATCGGTTTTCATGGGGACACAGAGAGGCGCCGTGTAATTGGTTGCCGTTTGGGGGCATCAATGAATCTCCAGTATCAATGGTTTTACAAAGGGGAGACAGTGGGAGATCGCATTGAAGTTACATTCGACCACGGAGACCTCTATGTTATGTCGGAAAAGGCTGTGGGCTTTGATTGGAAGCTGCGGAATACACATACTCTTAGGCACGCGGCAGGAGCAGCTAAGTTCACCAACATTTAGTAAGCTTGATACCCCTAGGGGTATTAAGTAAACACCTTTAGGCACCCTTAGCCTTGAAAGTTTGAGAGTACATAGATCCCGTGCTGGCATAGTCCGAACCAGCATACAGACTAATACTGTCACCTGGCTGTAGGTAAACACTCTTCTGGGCAGCAGTCACTGTCTGAGGGCGAGTGGCGTCCTGCATGTTACCAGCAATGGCAGAAGAGGATAGAATGGGACTATCGTTCTTGGCGATGTAGAAGAAGATATGCAGGCTGTCGTTAGTTGGCATGGCCAACTCAACGTCATATTCTAGATCGTAAAACCCTGTTGGACCTGCAAAGTCTTCCCTGAAGCGGTAGGCAGCCCCTGTATTAACAAAGTTAAGTCCGAATGAAATGTTCGATGCGATATCTGATACAGAGCTCATGTTGCTCGTGATCAAAGGGACAATATTACCGCCCGTGAATTCACCAATGGTTTGAACGCCGGCATACATGCGTCGATTGTAGAAGAGGAGGGATCCTGTGCTCCCTGTGCTTCCAGTGGAACCCGTAGATGCTTGAGACCCACCAACAAGTGCCGGAAGGGCACTGTTGCGGTTTAGACTAAGGTCGATGATCCTAGACATTTAGTATCTAAAAGAAAAAAGATCATTGTCTCAGTAATTTAACTACATCTTGGGGATCCATGGGAAGATGAATGTAACGTTCTTTGACGGTGACACCTGCCTCTACAATATAGATGATTGTTAGTTTGTCTAGTATAGCCTGCGGAATTCTCCTTACCGTATCCGGCCCAGACATAACGGGCAAATTGTGGCGAATGATCAAATGGGAATACTCCTTCTTAACAATATTTGTCAGACATTGTATCCCATTCTTAACCCTAGTTAAGTTAGGAAACCCCATTTTCGTTATTACTTCCGTTAGATTGGATTCCTGATCATCGCACAATAGAATCACGGGAAGCTTATCAGCGGTCATTCTTACTTTAATAAATGCTAGAAATTGATCAAACACTTTTGTGACCTTAATAAGCTAAACAACATGTCCTCTGGTTTCTTCACAGTTGAGACCCTTTGGGCAACATTGCTATTTGCCACCTCTGTTCTCTTTTGCCTTTTCATCATTAACCTGATCCCTTATGCCTACGTTATCAGGGATGCGGGGCATTGGATGGTTGGTCAGAACCCAACCTCTATGATTCCTGAGATAATTGTGGGCAAGGCGATCGTTTTGTTTTTGGTTCTCTGTAGTCAATACGCCCTTGTGTTGAGACAACTGGCCGTTTTTATGTTCTTTAGAGGGACAACTATGTGGATGACAGTTCTTCCTTCTCTTAAGAAGCAGGAAAGACTTTTCATGTATGGGCTATTTGGGGGTCACAATGACTACGTTCCTGTTAGTGGACATATGGGGTTTCTTTGGATTCTTTGTTTTCACTTATCCGAGGTGATAGGATGTGTTGTCTGGTTTTATGTGGGTGTGTTATTATACTACTCATTGGCAGAGAGACGTCACTATACAGTAGAGCTATTTACAAGTATGGCCATTTCATGGGGAATTACCCAGATCTGGACGTAATTCCCTATTAATATCCCGCGGGATATTAATTAAAGCGTTCTTCCTGTTTCTACCCACAAATCGTGGACCGGAATGTATACCAGCGACAACGTAGATAAATATCCCGCTGTGAAGGGACTAGCCAGACGAATCCTAGAATAACCGGGTAAATCTGGGGCAGGTCCCAAATATGTGCTGTTAAAGAGTTGTAAGGACCTACAAACTATATCTACCTTCTTGATACCCTCTGCTGTGGGGGTAGAAATATAAGATATGCTGTTAATCGTTGAGATAAGGTCAATTACTTCTGTGTTCACGCTAGATAGATCTAGGTAACCGGCGCCAGAGCTGGCAAATGCCCCTGGTGTAGGTGTAGCCACTGAGAACGGGTTTGCACCAGGAAAATCCGTATGTATTCGGTCAAGGACATCTGCCCCTAGATCATCGTTAGCCCATTGATCTAGCTGTCCGGCTACCACAATACCTGACATGGTGATATTTGGACCTGTAGCTCCGGTAGGGATTTGAACAACACAAGCCCCTGTTGAGTTGGTCATCTTGAAGCTACAATGAGAAATAAGGGTGGGCGAGGTAGTGTACTCGTATGGATACTTCTTAATAGATGCACCCCTAGACGAGGTAAATACACACCCAATTAGGTTAAGTGGTCCTGCAAAACTGCTAGGATCTAATCCACCTCCTGTGCTCCCAATATAAATGTGAGCAAAATCTGGCCATACGGTATCTCCCGATGCAGTATTGAGTCCTCCATCTGCGAATGTTCCTCCTAGAAAGGTAATTTGTCCAGGGGCACCTGTTACATCATAGGTAGGACCCTCATTGAAGTTACTCCAGGCAGCCCCATCACTAATGGCCAAGTCACATTTGTTAGGAAGGTCATAGATAGTATCACCGTTACCTTCCCAGTGCATGTTCAGGCCCAGCAGATTCTGGATTCCCTGACGGATCCACATACCTGTAAGACAGTCCTTTGCCTGACAATTCATCAGAGTGACGTCCCGGATAACACCTCTTCTAGATGTGTTGAACCCATTCCCGAAGTGCCACCCAACACGGAACCTTTGAACACTCACATCCTGAAACAACATATTGGCCCCTCCTAAGGACAGAGATCCTGAAGAGCTCGGGACCAAGGATTCTGCCGGGTTTAATCGCATTTGGATTCCGTTACCGTCTCCATTTCCATAAACAAACATAGATGACATTTTAAACTGGGTGGATTCCTCGATGTAAACACCTCCTCCATCTGACCCTGTATCATTGGAAATGTAGTTGATGCCTACTCGGTCAATGTTAGCACAGGTATTCCATCTAAGTAATCGCAAAACATACCCATCTGGCCCTCCTCTAAAGGTCATGTCACGGATGACCAGGTTCTGAACAGTCATATTACTGCCCGTTTCAGTGTAGCCGGTTCCGGTGAACACATTGATGCAGTGACCTGTCGCCGCATTAGAGATGATAAAGGTTCCTACCCTATCCCCGCCTCCAACATTGGTCTGGGCACCACATCCATCTCCATAAAGGGTAAATCTCCCTTGGAATGATCCAGTCGGATCAGCCGCGGGGTTAGAAGCTGATCGGCCAATAAAAAGCTTGCTTACCTTATAGACTCCAGCGGGAACATACACGCTAGCCCCATGGAGACTCATTCCATAGTTGATAGCTTTCTGGAGAGGATCGGTATCGATGTCGCCAGTAGGGCTATTATTCCCCCTGGCACCAAATCGTTTGGCATTAATGATTTTGTCGTGAACCATCAACCATCTGCCAGGACCGGGAATAGGGCCGGTTGCCCCTGTTGAGCGAATGACTAGGGCCCCATCATCAGAGCCTGTAGCATTAGAGTCATATTCATAATCTCCCCCACCTCCATCTTCAGGAGCATAATAACCCCTTACAAATGCAATAGATCCATTTCTAACCAGAGTCGGATCTGTCTTCCGAAGCTGTGAAAGATCAGGGACCACTAAGGTATACGCTTTTAACGCGTTTTGAACAGATGCAGCTGTGGACACTTGGGCAGTCCCACCCCCCGCTAGTCTGTGCCGCTACGCTGATGATCCTGGACATTTAGATATCTGTAGAAAAAAGGGACTTCCAATAAATCGGTTGGCCAAAAGTGATCGTAAACGCCGAAAGGGTCCCTGAGGATAACTGATTTCCTCTACCCCCAACAAAGGAAATGGCTACAAGCGTTGTCTCTAGGAAAAGGACCCTTTCGGGCTTCATGAAGACTTTTGCCCGGGATCACAGATCCTCCATAATGGACCTTTGTGATGACGCTTTACTGGCCATCATTTCTTTCCTGGAGCAGGTGGACCTCATTTACCTAGGACAGACTTGTAAGGGGTTTCGAAGGTTGCAATACATGGCCGACCATCTCAAGTATTACATGGTGTTTAACCCCAGGATGACCCCCTTCCTCAACCACCATCGACTGGAGTCGCTCTGTATCAACGGAGTCAAGGATCTCCAACTTTACTTCCCCAGGTTAGCGCCATACACCTTCATCGGACACTACAGTTCGTTTCACCCCAAGAACATGTATGGAGGGTTAACTTTCGCCGCACCCATCAAGATGAGGTTCCCCGAAGTCAAGACCTTATTTATTGAGGAAGCCGAGGTGAGCATTGACTTTGGATGTTTTCCTAACCTGGAAAACCTGTTCATCCAGACGAGTCAACTGAACCTAGACCTCACCACCATTGACAAGTGCAAAAAGCTTAAAAGGCTAATCGTCTACATCGTCAAAGGGCTAGTCTACCTGACCAAATCCAAGGTAATGGACTTGCCTGAGCTAGAGGTGCTCTGTGTCACCGGCACCATTCAAGGACGCCCTTTCACCCCAGTGTCTCCCTTTTTGAAGCACTACATGTTTTACGGGATGCCTGAGACATATGTGAACGATGTCTACTACGAGAAGGTGCCTAGAACGCCTGAAAAGATCGAATTCAGATTCAGGCAACTATTTCAACAATACCACAAGATCCCTGATGACATCCGAAGGAATGTCCCCATAGTAATCTAAATGTCCTTCGGGGCACTTAGTGCCCACGTTTATAATAGCCTCTGGGCTATTATACTTGTCGTTTCCTGGTGCGAGAGTATATTAGGTAGATGATTATTGCAGACACAATCATGCAAATTAACTTCTGGTTAAAAAAGATGGCACTGTGAATAGACATCATACTAGGGTGAAACCAATACTTTCTCCACACGTCAGACTTCTGGTTAATACTGGACTTGATGTTATGTGCGTGATAGAACAAGAGGGGGTTATAAATGTAGCACTTGAACTGGCTAATAAAGATGTCATAGTGCACGTTTATGGGTGAAAGGTCGTTCATGGCCATAATCTTCTTGTATAGCCTGGAATGAATAATGTAGCTGACAGTTCCATGGTTGTTATTTCTTGTCTCATAAACCTGTGGATATTCTGTCTTTTGACAATAGTCCCATGGCCTAAGGATGTATCCGCCAATCCAGATAATACCCCAGTCTGGACACTTATCCATGAACTTGAACAAATTCCCATACTTATCATAAGGAAGAACTTGATCATGTGCCAGAATGTTATCTTCACAGACGAATATGGTGTTCATTGACTGTATGCTGGCATACTTGTATACTTTCAGATGGCTATCTATACACCCTTTCCATCCGGGAGACATCTTCTTGAATCGATGGGTCTTAAAGGTAAGGCCTAGCTGATTCAGCTGCTTTATGGCATGGGCCTCCCTTTCAGGGGTCTCTTCCATGGTGATCAGTTGGACCTGTGGAAACATGCTAATTTAAAGTATGTACAGACACTTTAAATCGCCATGTACCTCCAGGTTGTATTTCTCATTATTTTAGTGGGGGTTGTCATGACCCTCTTAAAATACTCTAAGGAAGGGGACATCCTTACGTTTACGGGGAATTGTCCCAGTGTGAAGAAGCTGAAAGATGACTATCCCACTAAAGATAGCATCATTGAAAGAATGCACAATCTTCTTATCTACAAGGAGAGTTACGTCAGATGGAATCGGTTCATCATCATTGCCATGTTTGTAAGCATGATCATCCTACATTTCCTTAGGGACGAGATAAGGATATCTGAGTTCCTCTTGTTAACCTGCTTTATTTTCCTTGCCATTGATCTCCCTAATCGATGGGCTCATGCACATATTCAGAAAGGAGTCATGCAAGAAGCGACCCAACTATATTCCATTTATGGCAACGCCAAATAGATATGCAATGTTGGCAGTTTTTACTTGTATCTCATTGAGGGGCAAAATCAATGAGATTAACCCGAACCGTCATTCTCTGAAAGGTTTTTTATTTTCCCACTAAGCTTAAATCTTGACAATGGCGGCACGTAAGCAGCTAGA
>Ga0268298_10002005_pt1 | contig 22818 bp, 19 predicted proteins | sample WWTPWeurt_MetaG_FD_194462 | JGI IMG/M metagenome (GOLD analysis project Ga0268298, IMG submission 194462) | Activated sludge microbial communities from WWTP in Nijmegen, Gelderland, Netherland - WWTP Weurt | ecosystem: Engineered > WWTP > Aerobic digester > Activated sludge | place... | reverse complement strand
GCGGGAGCTCCGCGCGCGCGCGCCGAGCGCTTCGCTGATGGCCCAGGCGGCGAGGAAGTAGCCACCGCGGCTCAACACCGCATCGACGCTCTGCGCATGCTCGATGCGCGGAAGTATGCCCGATGGAGGCAGCACCACGGCGAGCTCGGTGGCCGCGCGGAACAGGTCGGCCAAGAGCTCGAGGTCGATCTCCATCCCTCGAAGCAGCCCGTGACCAGCCACGCGGAACGCAGCCTCGATGGCCGCCGCCAGCGCGGGGCTCTCGTTGCTCTCGTGCTCCAGAACGTCGCCGAGAGGACTCGGATCGCCCGCTTCGAGTCGCGCCAAGAGCGCCGCGGGGACGGAGTCCGCGGCGTGCGGTCGCAACAGCGCCTCACCCCATTCGAACGCACTCGCGCCCAGGAGTTGTCGCTCGGCCTCTCGTTCTGCCAGGTGTACGATCCAGCGAGGCGCGAGCGTGAGCCGGTCGCCGTCCGACGGCTCGAGCAGGCGTGCCGTTCGGAGCGTGCGCGCGATCCGATAGGCGCCAGGAGAGAGACGGCGCGCGGCGCGCTCGATGTCGGACGGTCGGATGGACGAGTCGACGCTGGCGAGCGAGAGCGACAGCCACTCGACATCGAGACTCGACTGGTGTTCTGCCGGAACGAGCGCCACCCACTCTTCGAAGCTGCGCGCGCCGTAGATCGGCTTGCTATCGTCGGTGAGCGCGCGACGCGCGAGTGAAACCAGAAGCTCGAACCCGTTTCGCCGGAGCCAACCAAGAGCGCGAGCTTCTTCTCCCAGCGCCTGCTCGATCCGTGCGCGTACGAAGCTGCGTGCGCTTTCGAGTAGTCCCTTCCGGGTGAGGTCTTTGAGCCCGTGTTCGTCTGCGACGCCGACCAGCCCCAGTACCGCGCCTACGCTGGTCACTTCACGCTTCGCGACGGGGCCTTCGGCGAGCCAGTTCGAGAGCTCCTCGGGCTCCAGTTCGCTGTCGTCCGAGAGTCGCTCGAGCGCGTATTGGACGAGCTCGGGGAGCACCGCCTCGAGCGGCGGCGAAGTGAGCACGTTCCAGCGCTCAGCCCGCGGCCAGCATGGCGACGCGACACACAGTCGTTGCAAACGCTCCGGGATTGCGTCGGCGAGCGAGGCATCTTCGAGCTCGATGAAGGCGGCGCCATCCGAGAGGGATGCGAGCTCCGTCGGAGTGCGCGCCCGCACGAAGCGCGCGAGGCCGCGGGCGCGGAGCCACTCGCCCGCGAGGCTCTTGCCCGCTCCGGGGCCCGCCACCCACCACGTCCGCGACCAGCTTCCGGGGTCGGTGGCTGCGGGGGGGAGCCCCGGAGGCAGCGGCTCGCGGGTCAGCTCGAGGGTGCGGGCGTACGGCAGGTCCGTCCACCTCAACAATCGGCTGGGGGCACCCCGGCTTGCGGGCCGGTCCGCCAGCTCACTGACTGAACACTTGAGTGACCTCGCGAGGACGTGCCGAACTTCCGGGCGGTCGCTCAGCCAGTCGAGCTCCTGTTCCCGGTCGAGCTTGCTGATGAGGGCAGCAAGGGACCGAGCCTTTATCTTCACGTCTTTCGGCCAGCCGGGGTCGGCCAGCAGCGAGCGGGACAGCTCGCCAAAGCTGCGCAGCGGCGCGTTGCCGGTCCTCATCAAGTCTTGTATCCAACCCAAATCAAACTCCCAGCACAGCTGCGTCGGCTCGCGCAGTAGTATTGCATGATGCATGCAGGATGCAAATCGATGCAAGAGTGCCCATAGGATCCGCAGCGTACTGGATACGTGACGTCCGTCTCACGCGCGTGATGTTCAAGTCGCTCCGGAGAGCACACCGAGTCGAAAGGGAGTGAAGGACACTATCCGCCAAGTTACACGCAATTGAACACTATCAATCGCGCGTAACGTGTGTGCTGTGGACACGAACTGGCGCAACCGCTGGTCGGACTCGGACGGACGCTAGCGCTTGGCGCGCCAGCCGCCCTCCTCGAGCTCGAGCACGTACTTGCCGCCCGCAGCCAAGCGCAGGTTGGCCACGTGCTGCTCCCGACCATCTCGCCCGACCGCCCGAACGTCGTACGTCCCGGGGTAGCCGACGGGAACGGGAAGGCGACCGCCGGGTTCGAGGCCGGACTTCCTCAAGAGGTCGTCCCCCCAGAGTGCCGCCTGCTCCGGCGAGCCCGCTTCGAGGGCTTCGCGGCCGGCGCTCCGAACCTTGGCACTTTCGGCCAGGAAAAGCGCGTTCACCACGACATCGGATCGGTTCTCGACTTGGAAAGAGATCTCACCCTTCCCGCTCGGCTTGCCCAGCGCGTGAAGTCGGCTCGGAGCTCCCCCTCCGCAAGCCATCGCGAGCACCGCTGCCGAGAGCAGGAATCGACGTCGATCCATGGCGTGAGCCTACCACCCTCGGGGCGCGCTCGCGCGAGCACTCCGCCTGCCCGTGGTACATCTCGAACCGTGCCCCTCGTTCGCCAGGAAGGCGAGCCATCGAGGGGCGTAGGAAGGTCGCCTCGCATGTCGCGCCGTCATCGTGGACTCTGGCTCTACGGAGTGGCTCTGCTCGTGGCCGCGCTCACGGCGGTGGCGTGTGGCGGCGGGAGCTCCGGCCCCGCGGGCGGAACTGCGAAGGCTCCCGACGGCAAGCCCAGCCAGCGGAGCGGCAACAAGCCCGCCGTGGGCCCCAAACACGACATCCCGAAAGGGGAACGCGTTCCGAGCCCCAAGCTCGTGGATCGCCGTGGCAGGTCGAGCGTCGCCGCCGACACCATCGGCGTCGTCACCAACAAGTCGAGAGCACCGCGAAGCTCCGCCGAGGTCTACAAGGCCGTCGCGCCGGCGACGGTCATCATTCGTGCGGGCGGTGGCTTGGGCAGCGGCGTCATCATCGACCCGGCCGGTTGGGTGCTCACGAATCATCACGTGATCCAGCAGGGCGAAGTCGAGGACTTCAAGACGAAGGTCACCGTGGTCCTGGGCAAGCTCTCGCAGAAGTCGGGCGGGATGGTGCGCCTGAAGAAGGAGTACGAAGGCGTCGTCTACAAGAGCGACAAACTGCGCGACATCGCGCTGGTCAAGATCACCGACCCGCCCGAGAAGCTGCCGACCGTCGCCATCGCCAAGGAGAACCCCGAGCCCGGCCAGCAGGTTCTGGCGCTGGGTCACGCCGGTGCCGGCATGCTCTGGGCGCTCAAAGCCGGGCAGATCTCGGCCATGGGCAAGCTCAGCGAGCAGCTCGCGACTCTCGCCCAGTTCAAGGACGACAAGGCCGGACACGAGGCCGAAGACAAGCTGAAGAAGTATCTCGATGAGCGCAATCTCGGTCTCGTCATCCAGTCCACCTGCAACATCCTGCCCGGTGACAGCGGAGGGCCGCTCCTCACCAGGTCGGGTCAGCTCATCGGGCTGAACGCGTTCAGCAACCAGGACCCGCGCACTGGAGGCCTGCTTTCGTTCCACATTCATCGGAGCGAGCTGGCCGACTTCGTGAAGGACCGGCCGAAGAAGCCGGCGCGACTCGTGCCCGATCCGTGGAAGGAGGGCGGCGGAGACGCGAGTTACGAAGACGTCGATCTCGACGGACGCGTGGATGCTCTCGTGCTCGAGGGGCGCCGCGCCTGCAGCTTTTGCCCGCGCCAAAGCCTGGCCGTGTTCTTCGACGTCGATCAAGACACCTACCGCAATACTTCCACCCTGCCGCCGCTCACCGAGACCTTCGAGAAGAAGAAGTTCGATGCGGAGCTCGTCTATCTTCAGCTCGAGCGCGACACCTTCCTCTGGTACGACACGGACAACGACGGCGCCCTCGACTTGATGCTTCATGACCCTGGCTCTACGGGGCGCGCCGCCGGCATCTACCGCCTGAAGAAAGACGGCGACCTCGAGAAGGACACCACCCTCGCCGCGGGGCGCGACGTGCGCGCCACGCTGCTGAAAGACGGCACGCTTCAGACACGCCTCGCCCGCATCGCCAACGCCGCCTTCCCCCAGCACTTCGTGGAGGCGGCGTCGAGCGGCAACGACACGTTGCCCGATCCCGTCGGCCACACGGGCAAGGCCATGCTCTCCGATCTCGACTACGACGGTGCGGTCGACTCGGTGCGCATCGATTCCGCCTTCAGCTATCGGCTCCTGCTCGACGTGGACCGAAACAGCGTGAACACCTTGTCCCGCGAGTTCAACTTGGCGGCCACCAGCGCCAAGATCGACGCTGAGGTCGCCGTCGTCTCCCAGTCGAACCACATGTGGGTCTGGTACGACACCGACGACGATGGCCGCTTCGACCTGGCGCTCCACTCCCCGGGAGCCCGCCTTTACGTGGCTGCCGACGCCTGGCGCGTGGACGCGAACGGCTCGAAGACGCCAGCGCCCGAACACGTCGGCCGCAAGTTGATTCGGGCCGACCTGCTCGGCTCACCTCCACTCGCGAGCGCCATGCGCGCGCTGGTGCAGAAAGGGTTCCTCTCGATCCTGAGCACCTCGAGTGACTCGGGGATCGCATCGTTCCCCGACCCGATCGCCGATCATCGCGGATCGAGCTACGAGGTTCTCGACATCAAGGGTGCGCAGAAGTCCGTCGTGCTGGTGTCCGCGCAGGGCAGCGACGGCTACCTCGTCGACTTGGACTCGAGCTCGCTCGGCAAGCTACCCGCGAAGCCCAAAGACCTCGCGAAGCTCGCCGAGAGCGGCAAGCTCGATCTCGAGTTCGCCTACTTCCAGCGCAATGGTCTCGCGTGGGCGTACTACGACGTCGACGGGAAGCCTGGCTACGACGTCGTTCTCTACTCTTCCGACCCGCGAGGGGGACGCGCCGATCTCGGTTTCCGCATCGATGCCCAGGGCAAGGTGATGCTGGACGACGGCCTCAAGGGCAAAGCCCTGGTCAGCCATACTCTGTTCACGAAGGCCAGCGACAAGAAGCGGCTCGAGAAGCTCGGGAAGGACCTGTTCGGAAAACGGGCCCTCGAACAGTAGCCTTCAGAGCTTGGTCGCCTGCAAGATCGTCTGAATCGCGATCAGCGCGCCGATGGGGAACAGGATCCAGAGGTAGCGCGCCTGTTGGTCTCGGAGCTCGCTCAGCGCCCTGCGCATTTCGGTGAGCTCGGCCAACATGCGGTCGGGATCTTCCTTCGCGGCAGGCGCCTTTTCCGCCTTCGGGGGAGCTGATTCCGCGCGCTCTTCGCGCTCGTCGTCCTTGGTTTCCACGCTGGTTTCCACTCCTTCTGCGAGCCAGCTCCGATTATCGACCCGGTCCGCCGCCGGTGCATAGTTCTCGGCCCGTCCGGCTTGGTCGCGCCGGCTTCCGCGTGTTCTCATCGGGAAGGAATGGCCCTGGCCTCCCGCCGACAGTTCCTGGCGCTCGGTGCGCTGAGCTCGCTGGCACTCGGGCTCGGGGGCGCGGCGCTCCGTTGGTTCCGGTCGGGCTACGCCCTGAGTGCTGGCGAAGTGGCGCTCGGCCTCGACGCGAAGGGCTTGTGCGTTGCGCGAGCGGTGGTGGACACGCTGGCGCCGGGCGACGCGGAGCTCCCCGGGGGCGTGGAGCTCGGCGTCCACCAGCGCATCGACGAGCAGCTCTTCGCGCTCGACGAGGCTACACGTCGGGAGCTGGCGGCCGCGCTGGAGGTGATCGAGCACGTTCCACCTCTCCTGGGCTACGCCGGTCGATTCACGCGCCTGCCTCGGGACGCGCGCGCCGACGTGATGCGGAAACTCCTCGCTTCGCGCCGCGATCTCTTCGTCCAGGTGGCGGCGGCCTACAAGCAGCTCGTTCAAATCCTCTACTACTCCGACGCGCGCGTGTATTCGAAGATCGGCTACGACGGTCCGTGGGTAAAGGAGGAGAAGCCGCCCGAGAGCGCGATCCTCTACGCGCGGCTCCTCGAAGAGCGAAGGCGGCGAGGATGATCACTCAGGGTGCAAGCCTGCTTTCGACTGGCCGCGACGTGAGCGTCGAGAGTGACGTGTGCGTAATCGGGTCGGGCTGCGGCGGTGCGGCGCTGGCGGCGCGCGTGGCCGAGGCGGGGCATCGCGTCGTGATCTTGGAGCAGGGCGGCTACTACACCAAAGACGACTTCGACCAGCGCGAGGTCGACATGCTCGCGAAGATCGACGGGGGTCGCGGGCTGGAAGCCAGCGATGACCTCTCGGTCTCCCTCACGTACGGGCACAACGTGGGGGGCGCGAGCGTGCACTACTGGGCCGACAGCTACCGGACGCCCGGCGATCGTCTGGCGGAGTGGCGTGACGAGTTCGGGATCGTCGGACACGGCGAGGTCGTGCTCGCGCCGCTTTTCGCCGAGCTCGAACGCGATCTGTCGGTGGAGCCCGCGCGGGACGAATACGCCAACCGCATGAATCAATTGGTGCGCGATGCAGCGGGAGCGCTCGGCTGGCACGTAGCGCGCGTGCCCCAGGCGCGGAAGGCGTGTCGCGCGAGCGGGCACTGCATGCAGGGCTGTGCCTACGATGCCAAGCAGAGCCAGCTCGTCACGTACTTGCCGCGGGCGTTCCGCGCCGGCGCCGACCTCTACTCGGACGCCCGCGCGGAGTCGTTCGAATGGGACGGGCGCCGCGTGCGGGCGGTGGTGGCGAGCGTGATCGACCGCGCGACGGGCCAGCCGAGCGCGCGTCGCGTGCGCGTCGAGGCGCGCGCCGTCGTGGTGGCTGCGGGAGGCTACGGAACCCCCGAGCTTCTGCTGCGGCAGGGGTTGAAAGACCGCTTGCCGGCCGTGGGCGAGAACTTCTTCTGCAATCCCTGCCCGATGACCCATGCCGTCTTCGACGAAGACATCGTGATGTGGCGGAACATACCGGCGGCCTTCGGCGTCGAGGAGTTCCGGCTCGCGCGCTACGCCGGTCCGCGCAGGGTGTTCGGGCGCGGGGGTGCCGGGCGCTACCTCGAGGGCGGGTATCTCCTGATGCCCAATCAACTCCACCCGGGCATGCTCGGCGCGGTCCTGCCCGGATTCGGAGTCGAGCATGCTCGGCTGATGAAGAAGCTCCCGAAGCTCGGCGGCACCATCGCGTGGATCGACGACGTCGAGCCAGGCCGCGTGCGGCTCGACGCCGGCCGGCGGCGGATCGAAGTGCCCGTGCACGGAGGCAACGCGGAACGACTTCGAGACGCGTGGAGGAAACAGGCGGAGCTCTTGTTTCGAGCTGGCGCGCGACAGGTCATCTTCGGAGACGCCGCCGACACCCGTATCGAACGGCCCGGAGACGTCCAACGCGCCGTCGCGAGCCTTTCACTTCGCCCCGGGCGCAACGTGCTGGCCGCGCCACACCCGGGCGGCGGCGCGCGCATGGGCGCCGATCCCAAGACCAGCGTCGTGGACATCGAGCATCGCGTGCACGGGACCGACAACTTGTTCGTCGCCGATCCCAGCGTCTTCCCGAGCCCGCCGAGCGTGGACCCGAGCCTGACCATCATGGCGTTCAGCTTCCTCGCGGCCGATGCCGTACGAGCGGCACTGTGACATGAAGAAGAAGCCGAAGACGAGCGCGCGGGCCGAACGCCGGAGCGCCGCCCGCGCGTCCGAGAAGCTCGTGCTCGCGCGCCAGAAGCTCGCCCGACTCGAGCCCGGCGGCGCCGCCGAGCGACCGCTCGTGGTCGAGTCGGCGTCGGTGGTGGAGGCGCGCGCGTCGGGGGAGGCGTGTCTCGCTTGCGGCGCCCGCGTGCGCGTCGTCGATCACTCGGTCGAAACCAGCGCGGGCCAGCGTCTGCGGGTGGTCCGCGTGCGCTGTTTGGTGTGCGGGAGCGACCGCACCTTCTACTTTCGGATCGGTGCGACGCTCCTCAGCTGAACCTGCGGTCGCCCTGGACCCGCTTCTCGACGGCGCGCACGCGTGCGAGGCTCCGGGCCATGACTTCGCTCACCGAATCACCGGCCTGGCGCGCCCTCGCGGAACATCACGCGCGCATCGAGCAACGCCCCATGCGCGAGCTGTTCGCGGACGATCCCCGACGCTTCGAGAAGTTCTCCCACGAGCTGCCCGGGATCCTCGTCGACTTCTCCAAACACCGGATCACCGGAGAAACCGTCGAGCTCTTGGCGAAGCTCGCGGCGGAACGGGGCGTCCTCGAGCGGCGCGGTCAGATGTTCGGTGGCGAAGCCATCAACAACACGGAACGCCGAGCCGTGCTCCACGTGGCGCTCCGCAACCGCTCGAACGCACCGATTCGCGTGGACGGCGAGGACGTCATGCCAGCGGTGAACGCGGAGCTCGCCAAGATGCAGCGGCTGGTGGATTCGATTCACTCGGGAGCCTTCTGCGGGCATACCGGCAAGACTTTCCAGAACGTGGTCAACATCGGCATCGGGGGTTCCGATCTCGGGCCATACATGGTGACCGAAGCGCTGCGGCCGTTCTGGCGGCCGGGCATCGGAGTGCACTTCGTGTCCAACGTCGACGGGACGCATCTCGCGGAGACGCTGAAGAAGGTCGATGCCGAGACCACGCTGTTCACGGTGGCGTCGAAGACCTTCACCACGCAAGAGACCTTGACCAACGCGCGCTCCGCCCGCGCTTGGCTCGTCGAGAAGCTGGGCGACGGCGCCGTGAAGAGTCACTTCGCCGCGCTCTCCACCAACGAGAAGGCCGTCACCGAGTTCGGCATCGACCCGGCCCACATGCTGGGCTTCTGGGACTGGGTCGGCGGACGTTATTCGCTCTGGTCCGCCATCGGTTTGCCCATCGCTTGCGTGCTCGGGATGGACCGCTTCGAAGAGCTCCTCGCAGGCGCTCACGCGGTGGACCAACACTTCGCGTCGGCGGCTCTCGAGCGCAACGTACCCGTACAGATGGCGCTCCTCGGCGTTTGGTATTCGGGGTTCTTCGGCGCTCACGCCCATGCCGTCTTGCCCTACGACCAATACCTGCACCGGTTTGCCGCGTACCTGCAGCAAGCGGACATGGAGAGCAACGGCAAGGGCGTCGATCGCGCGGGTCGGCCCATCTCGGGGTACCACACCGGCCCGATCCTGTTCGGTGAGCCGGGGACCAACGGTCAACATGCCTTCTACCAGCTGATCCACCAAGGCACGCGGCTCGTGCCTGCCGATTTCATCGCGCCGGTGCGGAGCCAGAACGCCCTCGGGGAGCATCACTCGATCTTGCTCGCGAACTTCTTCGCGCAGACCGAGGCGCTGATGCTGGGCAAGACGCCCGCGGAGGTTCACGCCGAGCTCGCTCGCCGCGGTGTGCCCGAAGCCGAGATACGAGAGCTCGCCCCACACCGCGTGTTCACCGGGAATCGTCCGACCACGTCGATCTTGGTCGAACAGCTCGACCCGCGAACTCTCGGGAGCTTGATCGCGCTCTACGAGCACAAGATCTTCGTCCAAGGAGTGATCTGGGACGTGAACAGCTTCGATCAGTGGGGGGTCGAGCTCGGCAAACAGCTCGCGAGCGCGCTCTTGCCCGAGCTCGCCAGCGACGCCGCAATCGAGACTCACGACTCGTCGACGCGAGGCCTCGTGAACCACATGAAGCGCGTGCGCGCTCGCACGGGAACGGCCGGCTGAGCCCGCGAGGGCGAGGGCCCGGCTGTCCCGAGCGCGAAAAAGGTGCTTTACTTCCAGCTCGCATGGCAGGGGCCGAGCTCGAGACGGGCGCCGTCGTCGGCGGGAAGTTCAAGCTCCTGCGCGTGCTCGGCATGGGCGGCATGGGCGTCGTCTACGAAATCGAGCACGTCTTCACGCACCATCGTCGGGCGCTGAAGCTTCTGCACCACGAAGTCGGAAAACACCCCACCATCGTCGAGCGCTTCTTGCGCGAGGCTTCCGCGGCGGGGCGCATCAAGAACCCCCACATCGTCGAGACCTTCGACGCGGGTACGCTGGAGACCGGCGAGCCCTATCTGGTCATGGAGCTCCTTTCGGGTGAGGATCTCACCACGCAGATCCGCACCCGACATCGCCTCGAGCTCCCCTATCTCGCACATCTCGCACGCCAAGCGGCAGCCGGGATCGACGCCGCGCACGGAGCCGGGATCGTGCACCGCGACCTAAAACCGGACAACCTGTTCGTCACCGAGCGAGACGGGCGACCGTTCGTCAAGATTCTCGACTTCGGCATCTCCAAGTTCGACTCCACGCTGACCGGTGACCACGGCGCGACCCGCGAGGGGTCGATGCTCGGGACGCCGTACTACATGCCTCCCGAGCAGGTTCGCGGGGCGAAGGATCTGGACGTGCGCGCCGACGTGTATGCGTTGGGCGTCATCCTCTACGAAGCAATCACGGGAGTTCGACCGTTCGAAGCCGACACGCTTCCCCACCTCGCGCTCTTGATCCACGAGGGCAAGCCGAGACCCTTGGCCGAGCTCCGTCCGGAGTTGCCGCCCGCGTTCTGCCGAGTCGTCGAGAAGGCGATGGCGGCCGACCGAGAAGTTCGCTTCCAGAGCATGCATGCGCTCGCCGAGGCCCTCGAGCCGTTCGAGACGAACGAGGCTCGCGACGCCTACGCCGCCACCCTCGCGGTCGACGCGAGCGCGCTTCCGCCTCCCAGCTCCCAGCTGCTCGCGCCTCCCAGTGAGCTCGGCCGCGTGAGTGCAAAGACCGCGGACGAACCGGCGAGAACGGCGCGGGTGCCCTCCATCGAGGCCGCCGCGCTGGGACGCACCGTGGCCCAGGCCCAGGTCACGCCGAAGGGCCGATGGCCTGCGGTCTTGGCAGTGGCGGCCGTGCTGGTCGTCGGCGGCATTGGCTACGGCATGCGTACGGGCGCTTCGGAGCGCACAGGTGCCGCCAGTGCGGAGCCGGGCACGGCGCTGCCGTCCGCGACGGTTCTCCCTGCCGCGCCCGGCGCGAGCGCAGCGCGAGAGGTCAGCGTCGACGCTGCTGCGCCTCCGAGTTCTGCGGCTCCAACCAAGCCTTCCGGCGCAACGCACGCCGCCCAGGCTCCAGCACCCTCGGCCTCGACCAAGGCGCAGAAGACCGGCCTCGTGCAAGAGAACCCGTATTGACGAGGTGGCGCGGACACATGTTCCGCGAACGAACCCCGTTTTCGTGTAGCTTGAGCTCGTGATCGGGATGGGAGCTCGCTTCGCGAGGCAGGGCCGCGCACTCTGGTTTGCTCTGGGATTTTCCTTGGTGCCCCTCGTGGTGACCCGCGCGGCGAAGGCCGACGAGGCCAACACGGATCCGAAGACCGAGGCACGCGAACGATTCGGACGTGGGCTTCGCCTGTTCAACGACGGTGACAACAGCGGGGCGCTCGCCGAGTTCAAGCGCGCCTACGAGCTCTCGCCGCACCCGGCCGTCGCGCTCAACATCGCACTGGTCTACGCCGCCATGGGGCGGGCGGTGGAAGCCGTGCAGGTGCTCGACGAGCTCCTGAAGGCGCCGGGCAACCTCGCGCCGGACAAGCTCGAGAAGGCGAAGTCCACCCGGGCCGACCAGAAGGCGCGTATCGCCGAGCTTTCGGTGGAGGCGAACGTGGAGGTCGGCGAGCTGGAAATCGACGGCGTGAAGGTGGCCAAGCTGCCGCTGAAGGCTGCGCTCCAGATCACGAGCGGTAGCCGCATCGTCGGGATCGTGGCCCCTGGTCACGTGCCCCAACGCCGGGAAGTGACGGTGGCGGGCGGAGCCCGCGCCAGCCTTCGGTTCGAGCTCTTGCCCATGGAAGGGCGAATGGCCCAGCTCGCGGTCAAGTCTCGCATCCGCGGCGCTACCGTCGTGATCGACGGAGAGCCCGTGGGCAAGACTCCGCTCGCGACGACGGTCGCACTCTCGCCCGGCGATCACGTCGTGGAGCTCCGGCGACCCGGCTACGTGACCGCTCGGCAAAACGCCCGCGTCGGCAAAGGCGCGCTCGGCGAAGTGGTCTTCGAGTTGGAAGAAGATCCGCAGGCGCTCGCCGAGCTCGGCGGACGCCTCGCGCTCGACCTCTCGGAGCCCGACGCGGGCTTCAGCATCGACGGCAAGTTCCGCGGAGCGTACGTCGAGCCCGTGGTTCTCGCCGCGGGGCCCCACGATCTCGTCGTCACGCGTCCTGGGTTCGAGCCCGTCAGCCGGAGCGTCGAAGTCGGTCGTGCCGGAACCACGACCCAGGTGCGCGTTCAGCTCGAACCGACGCCGCAGTACCGAATGGACTACCAGCGTAAGGCGAACCTGTTCCGTAGCTGGGGTTGGGTCGGCGTGATCGGGGGTTCGGCTGCGGTTGGGGTCGGCACGGGCTACTTGATTTGGAACAAGGGCAAGAAGGACGACGCGCTGTCCGACGCGGACCTCGCGAAGTCGAACCGCGACCGCAAAGTCGGTGTGTGCGCGACGGGCACCCAGCAGGGGAACCCTGACGAGTGCAATCGACAGGTGGACGTCGCGCTCGAGATCTACGACAACGCGCGCTCGCGCGACGTGTTCGGCTGGGTGACAGTGGGGGTGGGTGCGGCGGCGCTCGCCACGGGCACGGTGCTGCTTCTCACGGGCGACGACCCTCATCGGTACGAGCTCGAGCGGCCCGAGATCGCCAAGCCTCGGGTCTTGCCGACGCTGTTCCGGGACGGGAAGTCCATGGGGCTCGGCGTCGTCGGCTGGTTCTGACTTTACACTGAACGTATATTCAGTCACCTTGAGCGGGTGATTCGCCTCGAAAACCCACCGAGTCGCTTCGAGCGCCACTGGGTCGAGTACTGCGGCGAAGCGCCGCGGGTGGGGCTCGAGCTCTACGAGGATCAGTCGCAGAAGATCCTGAGCGAAAACGAAAGTCCCGATCTTCCGTTTCGCTTCAGTTTGAACGCCTATCGCGGCTGCTTCCACGGCTGCTCGTACTGCTACGCGCGCCCGAGCCACGAGTACTTGGGCTTCGGTGCGGGCACGGACTTCGAGCGGAGGATCTTGGTGAAACCCCGAGCCGCTTCGCTCCTCCGCTCCGCCTTCGACCACCCTTCGTGGAAGGGCGAGCTCGTGCTCATGAGCGGCAACACCGACGCCTACCAGCTCGTCGAGGCGACCCAGCGACTCACGCGCGCCTGTCTCGAGGTCTTCCTAGAGTATCGGAACCCGCTCCACATCATCACCAAGAGCCCGCTCATCGAGCGCGACTTGGATCTGCTCGCCGAAATCGCTCGCGCCACCGAGCTCGGCGTCTCGATCAGCCTTCCGTTCCTCGACCCCGTGACCGCTCGCGCGCTCGAGCCTTACGCAGCAGCGCCCTCGCGGCGCCTCGAGACCATACGCCGCCTGGTGAACGTGGGGGTTTCGGTGTCGGTGAACGTGGCCCCTGTCGTCCCGGGCTTGAGTGATCGCGACGTACCCCGCGTGCTCCAGGCCGTGCGTGACGCCGGCGCGACCCGGGTCGGCATGATCCTGCTTCGGTTGCCTGGCCCCGTCGCGCACGTGTTCGACGAACGGCTGAAAAGCGAGCTCCCGCTCGCGCGGGAGCGGATCTTGGCGCGAACCCGGGAAGTACGAAACGGCAGGCTGAACGACGCGCGTTTCGGCGCACGAATGCAAGGCGAAGGGCGCTACGCGGACAGCATCTGGCAACTCTTTCGCACGAGCGCCGCTCGCCTCGGTCTCGAGGTGGAAGATGGCGGCGCACGCCTTCCCGGTGCCACGCGGTTCCGACGTCCGCATGACCGCGGAGGCCAGCTCCGGCTATTCGATTGACGCCTCGTGGCGCCCTCGCTCTAGTTCACGAGATGGACATGGGCGCGGGTCTCGGCATCATCATCACCGTCGTCAGCATCCTGTTTTCGCTCGTCGTGATGGCAGGTGTTGGCTTCATCATGTGGAAGGTGTTCGGCGGCTTGATGAAGCAGTCGCAAGAGCGCCAGCGCCTCATCGCCACCGGCATTCCGGCCATGGGTCGCGTGCTCCAACTCGCTGACACCGGCATGCTGGTGAACAACAATCCGCAGGTCCGCATCAGCGTCGAGGTTCAGATGCCCGGGCGGCCCCCATACCCGGCTGACGTGACCATGATCGTATCGATGCTCGCGGTACCGCGCGTCCAGCCCGGCTGCATGGTGAACCTACGTGTCGACCCCATGAACCCAGCCAACGTGGCGATCCTCATCTGACATGAAACCGCGCGCGCTGCTCGGCTCGTCCTCCGTCGCGCTGTTGCTCGTCATCTCGGCCTGTACCAAGCCGCAGCCCGACGCGGCCGCCGGCTCCGCGGCGCCTACCCCGAGCGCGAGCGCGAGCCCCCCACCGAAAGCCAGCTCCATGCGCATCGAATCTTCGGCCTTCGCTCATCAAGCAGAGATCCCCAGCCGGCACACATGCGAAGGAGAGGACGTCTCTCCGCCCCTCGCCTTCACTGACTTGCCCGAGGGTACGCAGAGTCTGGCGCTCGTCGTCGACGATCCGGACGCTCCGGATCCCGCGGCGCCCAAGCGCGTTTGGGTGCACTGGGTACTCTACGACATCCCGCCGACGACCCGCGGGTTCGACGCCGGGCAGAAGGCGGGCACCACGCCGGGCCGTGATGGCAAGAACGACTGGGGCAAGCCCGGTTACGGCGGTCCTTGTCCGCCCATCGGGCGGCACCGCTACTTCCACAAGCTCTACGCCCTCGACACGCTGCTCGGAGATCGTGGGCCACTCACCAAGGTCGAACTCGAGACTGCGATGAAGGGCCACGTGCTCGGTACGGCCGAGCTCCTCGGGACCTATCAGAAGCAGAAGAAGTGAGCGTCACGGCCGGAGGTGATAGGCCTTCGGTCGCAAGAACGCTTCGATCCCGTACGTCGACAGCGTGCAGCCGATCCCCGAATGGCCTCGGCCCGACCAGGGCAGGCGCGGACTCACGCGGTCGCAGCAATTCCAGTATGCGGTGCCCACGTCGAGGTCGGCGAGCAGAGCTTCGGCGCGGGCTCGGCTCTTGGTGTACACGGCGGCGGTCAGTCCGAAATCCGTGTCCGCCATACACTCGCGTGCCCGTGTGTCGGATTCGACCTTCATCAGCCCGATGACGGGCCCGAAGCTCTCGTCGCGCATCACGCTCATCTCGTGGTTCACGTCCACGAGCACCGTCGGCTCGAAGAAGAAGCCTGGCCCCGGGCCTCGCTTGCCTCCGGCGAGGAGCTTCGCGCCGCGCTGGACCGCGTCCGCCACTTGCTCTTCGAGCGTGCGGATGGCGAGCTCGCGCCGCGCGAGCGGCCCGATGTACGTGTCGTCGCGCGTCGGATCTCCCATCACGAAGCCCTTCACGCTGGCCACGAAAGCCTCGACGAAAGCGTCCCAGATCGTGTCGTGGACGTAGATGCGCTCGACCGCGCAGCAGCTTTGTCCGGTGTTGTAGAACGCGCCGTCGGCGACGGCCGCGGCGGCCCCGGCCACGTCCACGTCGTCGGCCACGTAGGCAGGGTCCTTCCCGCCGAGCTCGAGCTGGAGCTTCACCATGCGAGGCGCCACGCTCTCTGCGATGCGCTTGCCGGTTGCGTAGGAACCTGTGAAGAACACGCCGTCCACGCTTTGCGATACCAGGGCTGCGCCCGTGGTTCCGGTTCCGACCACGCACTGGAAGACCGCTTCGGGGATCCCCGCTTCGCGGAGCAGTGACTCGATGGCGAGCCCCGTGAGCGTCGCGTATTCGCTCGGCTTGTAGAGCACGGCGTTGCCGGTCAGGAGTGCGGGCACGAACACGTTGGCGCCCACGAAATAGGGATAATTCCAAGCGCTCACGTTGGCGACCACGCCCAAGGGTTCGTGGGCGATGCGCTCTTCGGTCCCGCCCGCGCTGGCGTCGAGCACGAGCTCGTCCGCGGTCTCGGACTCGGCGCGCTCGAGGAAGAAGTCGAGCCGGCCGACCAAGCTTCCGAGCTCGTTTCGTGCTTGGGTGATGGGCTTGCCCACCTCGCTCGTGAGCGTCTGGGCCAGCGCCTCTTTCCGCTCGACGCACAGCTCGCGGAAGCGAATCAACGCGCGTGCGCGTTCCGCGAACGGGCGACGCGCCCACGCCTTCTGCGCGCCGCGAGCCCGGGCGAGCTTTCGGCCGATGCTCTCCGCCGAGTCCTCTGGCACGTCCTTCAAGGTCTCGCCGGTCGCAGGATTGACGATCTTCATGCCCGCCCCTTATAGCTCCATGAGAGCGCGATGCCCGATCCCACATCGGACCCAATTCGGCAATTTTCGCAGGCGAGCGTCGACGAGCTCGAGCGTCAGTATCGAGAGCCCCGCGCGGTCAGCGTGCCTCGGGGAGCCTTTCGCGGCGTCCACTTGGGTTGGCTCGACACGCCCGCGGCACACCACCCCGTGCTCCGGCCGCTCGAGGAGCTCTTCTTCGCGCGCCTCCCTTGGTGGGTCGACTTCGATCGTCGTCGATGGTTCTGGTTCCACCGGAGTATTTCCGTCGCACACTTCACGCCGAGCGCGGGCCCATCTCGCTGGCGGGATACGGATGCGCTCCGGTTGCTCTACGACGATCGCCATCTACCGGAGCGCGCCAACCAATTCCTCTACGACGAAGTGAAGCCTCTGAACGACGACGTGTGCCTCGGCCTCGGCGGGATCTCCGATCGGCGCGGCGTGGGCGAGCAGTTCTTCTTCCTGCTCGTGCGCGACAGAGCTCGATCTGCCTGAGTCGACGGCGGCGGGGTCAGCGGCCGAGGGCCGCCAGCACGGCTTCGCAGAGGATGGCGCCGAGCACACCGACCGTTTCGCGCCCCTCCTCCGCCGTGGCGCGGGCGGGCGCGCCGAAGTAGGCACGGGGTCCACCGGCGGCTTCGAAGCTGGTCTTCCCTTGACGAATCGCGCGCGAGAGGCTGGCTGGGTTTTCGGGAAGCTCGGCGGCGATCTCGGCACGGAAGAGCTCGGGCCGCTCGGCACGCACCACCGACCCTTCGTATTGTCCTGCGTGACACGCACCGCTCTTGAACTCGTCGGTGAGCCGGAGCGCCCACGGTTTTCGTGTCACGTCGGGGAACACGACTCGCCCCTCGGCCGCGAGTCGGGTGACCGCAGCCTCCAGCGAAGCGATGTGACCCGGTTCCAGGTGTGCGTTGGCCAGGGCGACCAGCGGAAACCCATGTCCGAAAAAGGCGCGGCACACGTCCACGAGGAGCTCGGTGGCCGTCTCCGGGCGGATGGACACCGTGCCGGCGAAGCCCGCAGCGTAGCCCGCGCTCGTGTAGGCGAGGGCGGGCGCGACCAGCGCCAGGACGCCCCGTTCGGCCAGTGCGTCTGCGCCGGCTCGCGCCATGCCCCCCGCGATGATGACGTCGGTGGAGAGGGGAAGGTGAGGCCCGTGGGCCTCGGTTGCGCCCACGGGCAGGATCACGCAAGCGTTCGTCTTGTCGAGTGCCTCGAGCTCGGTGTAGCTGAGCTCGGCCAGCTCTCGTCGCATCACGCCGGGCGCCCCACGCGCGCGGCAAACGCGCCGATCTCGTCGACCAAGAGGTCGAAGTCGTGATCGAGCGTGGCGAGGTGATAGGAACGCTTCAGCACGAGTTCCTTCACGTCCTTGCCCGATAGCATCGTGAGCAGGCGACGCGAGTTCTCGGCGGGGACGCTGTGGTCCTCGGGCGAATAGGCGACGAGCACAGGCAGTTCGAGCGAAAGGAGGCCTTCACGAATGCGCGGGAGTTGGCGCAGGAACGAGTTGCCAGCGCGGGCTGGCACCATCTCGTACGCTTTCTCGTCGCCGCCCTTCGCGATGTCGTTCTTGGTGAGCCCGGCGGCGCTGGCCGGCACCACCGGCAGCACCCATTCGAGCACGGGCGCCGCCTTGGCGATGAACCCTTCGCGGTCGAGGACCGTGCAGTTGATGGCCACGGCGCCGACGACGCCCTCCGGGCGCGAACAGGCGAGGTCGAGGGCGATGGTTCCCCCCATGCTGAGGCCCACCAGCACCACTCGCTTGCCGCGACGCGCGAGCTCGGCGGTCGCGCGCTCCATCTCGTGACGCCAATCGCCGTAGCGAGTGTGCAGCATGTCGCGCCAGTGCGTGCCGTGGCCCGGCAGGCGGATCACCTCCACGGCGAACCCGCGCGCCGCCAGGGCTTCCCCGAGGGGACGCGTGGCCGTCGGGTTGCCGGTGAAGCCGTGGCTCACCACGATGCCGATGTGCGCATGCTCTCCAGAGCCGGGACTCGACCACGGCTCTGCGCCAGGTTGGACGGGGAAGCGGTCGTGCATGGGCGGCAGTCTACATCACGCACCGCGGCGTGCGACCGCCAGCGAGCGGGCAGCGACCACGGGGTCTTGACCCAGCGCCGGGTCGGTCGTTTCGTGCGCTCATGACCGTCGAGCTTCCGGAGCAGCTCAACATCGCCGACCGCTTCTTGACCAAGCGGGTCGAGGAGGGCAAGGCCGAAAAGGTCGCACTTCTCGCGGGCGACCGCCGCGTCACCTACGGTGAGATCCGCAGGCGCGCCAACCAGTTTGCCAACGTACTCCGTTCGCTCGGCGTCGACCCCGAGCAACGCGTGCTCATCGGGCTGCCTGACGTTCCGGAGTTCGCCGTCGCGCTCTTTGGCACGCTTTCGAACGGTTCGGCCGTGGTGATGGTGAACTCCCAGCTGAAGCCGGACGAGATCGCGTACTTCTACTCCTACACGCGTGCCAAGGTCGCCGTGGTGCACGCAGACCACGCCGAGAACTTCGTGCGCGCGGCTGCCGGCGCGCGCGACCTTCGGCGCATCCTGGTCCTCGGCAATCCACCCACGGGCTCGCCGCTCGTCGCCTCGTTCGAAGACGCCATGGCCGGCGCGAGCGAAGCGTTCGAGAGCTACCCGACCCATCGCGACGACCCGGCCATCTGGCTGTTCTCGGGCGGCACGACGGGTCGGCCCAAGGCCGTGATCCAGACCCACGCCTCCTTCGCCAACACGACGGAGCTCTACGCGAAGCGCGTGCTGGAGTACTCCGAGAGCGACATCACGCTCAGCGTGCCCAAGTTGTATTTCGGTTACGCCACCGGTTCGAATCTGCTCTTTCCCTTCAGCGTCGGTGGAACGAGCATTCTGTTTCCCGAGCGCTGCACCGCCGACGCGCTGTTCGACCTCATCCAGAAGCATCGCCCGACCATCCTGATCAACGTGCCGACGATGGTGCACCACATGGTCACCCACCCGCGCGCGAAAGAGCAGGATCTTTCTTGCTTGCGCTTCGCGACCTCCGCGGGGGAGGCGCTGCCGGTGGAGCTCTACAAGCGCTGGAAGGAGACGTTCGGGGTCGAGCTGCTCGACGGGCTCGGCACGGCGGAGATGTGGCACGTCTTCTTGACGAACCGCCTCGGCGAGGTGGCGCCGGGCACCTTGGGCAAGCCGGTGGCCGGATTCGACGTGCGGGTGCGCGATGACGACGGCCGTGACGTGCCGGACGGAGAGGTCGGCTGGCTTTGGGTGAGCGGGAGGTCACGCGCCATCGCCTACGTTCAACAGATGGAGAAGACTGCTTCGGCCTTCCGCGGCGAGTGGTACGTCTCTGGAGACATGGTGCGCCGAGACGAGCACGGGAATTTCGTCTACTGCGGGCGCGGCGACGACATGTTGAAGGTGGGTGGCAAGTGGCTCGCGCCTGGCGAGGTCGAGAACTGTCTGCTGACTCACCCCGCCGTGAAGGAGGTGGCGGTGGTGGGGGTACCCGATGAGCACGGCTTGACCAAACCCCATGCATTCGTGACGGTGCACGAGCAGACACCCGCCCTCGCCGAGGAGCTCAAAGCCTTCGTGCGTGACCGACTCGAGCCCTTCAAGGCGCCACGCGAGGTCGTGTTCTTGGACCTGTTTCCACGAACCCATCTCGGCAAGATCGACCGCGGGCTCTTGCGCCGGCAGCGCTGAGTTCGGCGGACAAAACCGCTAAAATGCGACCTCCTCTGCGCGTCCACGCCGCTGGCGGGTTGCCAAGCCCGGCTCTGCTCCCTAGAGTTCGCCCGTTTTCGGAGCACGAGGGACACCATGTTGCGCGCCACCCCCGAATCGCCGCGCATGTTCGACAGCGATTTGGTCGACTTCTTTTCACGAACTCACTGGGCCGTCGTGCCCGCCCTGTTCGTCCCCGCAACGTTGTCGCTGTTGGCGTACGGCGTCTTGCATGTGGGCTTGGGCGCTCTCGCCAGCGCAGGGCTATTCCTTGCTGGCTTGGTGGTCTGGTCGCTCACCGAGTATTGGCTGCACCGCACCTTCTTCCACTGGATCCCCGACGTTTCTTGGGGCGCGCGCATGCACTTTCTCGTGCACGGTGTTCACCACGAGTGGCCGAAGGACAAGTATCGCTTGGTGATGCCGCCCGCCGTCAGCGTCTCGCTGTTCCTATTGTTCGGTGCGATTTTCTACCTCGCGGGGCCGCACTGGGTGTGGCCGTTCCACGCTGGGTTCAGCTTCGGCTACATGACCTACGACGTGACGCACTACTACGTGCACCACTACAACCCGAAGACGCGCTACGGACTCGCACTCAAGAAGCACCACATGTTGCACCACTTCAAGGCGCCGAATTCGCGTTATGGCGTCTCGTCGATGGTGTGGGACCACGTGTTTGGAACCAAAGGCTGACGCGCTCGAGCCACGTGCTCGGGGCCCGCGCGCGCTGCATCACGTTGCGGTTGGCGCGCGTGACGTGGACAGTTTGGCGCGCTTCTACGCCGAAGCCTTCGACTTGGAGGAGCTGGCCCGGCACACCCATGCAGACGGGAGTCTGCGTTCGGTTTGGCTCCGAGCGGGCGAAGTCGTGATCATGGTGGAGGGGACCAGCGTGAACGAGCCCCGCGTCGCCGGCATCGGCCGGGGACCCTTCCTCTTGGCGTTTCGCATCGAGGCTGACGAGCGCGCAGCGCTCGAAGAGAGGCTCCTCGCCCTCGGCGTTTCCGTCGAGACGCGAAGCGCGCACAGCGCGTATTTCCGGGACCCTGAAGGCAACCGCATTGCGCTGAGCGACTATCCAGTCCCAGCGAGCGCCGCGAACCGCGCCGACGGCGGCTCTGCGAGCGGTGGACTCTGGAGGAGTGAGGGATGAACACGCTGAAGCTCGACGTCGAGACCGGGGTGGCGCTGATCACGCTGAACCGACCGGAGCGGCTGAACGCCTATACGGTGGAGATGGGGGTGGAGCTGTTCCGCGCGCTCCACGAGCTCGATCTGCGGGACGACGTTCGCGCCATCGTCGTGACCGGCGAGGGCAGGGCCTTTTGTGCCGGCGCCGACCTCGAAGCCGGGGGCGACACATTTGCGCGCGAGCGGGCGTGGGCGGCCGCGCGGGAGCTCGAAGAGAAGACCCGTCCCTGGCGCATGAAGACGCCCGTGATCGCGGCCATCAACGGCCCAGCCGTTGGGATCGGCGCGACGCTGCCGCTCGGCTGGGACATTCGCATCGCGTCGGACCGAGCGAAGATCGGGTTCGTCTTCGTGCGGAGAGGCATCTGTCCAGAGGCCGGGAGCACTTGGATACTGCCGAGGCTCGTGGGTGCGGCCAGGGCTTCGGAGCTCTTGCTCACGGGGCGCATCCTCGGGGCGGAGGAGGCCGAGCGCTACGGACTCGTGAGCCGCGTCGTCCCTCACGACGAGCTACTTGCCACCGCTCGCGCCATGGCTCGAGAGATCGCCGATCTCTGCGCGCCCGTGTCGGTCGCGCTCACCAAGCAGCTCCTCTGGCAGCAGCTTGCGGAGACGGATCCCGACCGAGCGAAGGAGCGCGAGGACACCTGTTTCGAATGGATCGGCAAGCAAACAGACGCGCGCGAGGGCGTGGAGTCCTTTCTCGAGAAACGTGCTCCGCAGTTCCGCATGTCGAAGTCGGGTCCGCTTCCGCCGCTCGGGCGAAGCTGACGCGGTCACTTTTTCTGCATCTGCTCGTCGAAGCTCGGCGCCGACTTCTTGTTCTGCGGTGCCTGCGGCATCGGGAACTCCGAGCTCGTGCCCTTCTCGGGCGCCATCTTCTGAATCTTCCGTGGGGGTGGCGGCTCATTGGTGCGCGGAGCCGAATCCACGGGCGCGCTCTTGGTGCGCGGTGGGGCCTTCACGTCTTCCTTGGAGTCGCGGGGCAGCGGCGTCGGTCCGGTGGACGGAGACGGCTTGGGAGCGAGCGCGCCTCGGGCCGCCGCGCGCGCCTCCTGGATCGCCGAAGCTTCGTCACCCACCGGGTCGATGGCTCGCGCGCGGTCGAGCCCGTCCAGGCATGCCGCAAAGTCTCGAGCCTGGCAGCGTTCGAGCGCGACCCGTCGGAGCTCACGCGCCTGTTCGTCGGGTGGCACCTCGCGCGCGATGTCTTCGGGGGAGGGGGCGCTGCGACCCTTGAGCAGTGCCCAGAGTACGAGCGCCAAGATCGCGAGCGCCGCCACCGCGGCGAGCTCTGCGGCCCAACGTGCACGGAAGTGTTTGCGCAGGCGCGACACCCGCTGCCGCACTCGAGTGGCAGGCAGCTCGGCTTCTTCCGCGATGTGTTCGAGCTTCTCGCCGTGGCCCTCGCGCAGCATCCACTCGAGGGTGTTCTCGGCGCCTTCCCCCTCGGGCAGCTCGTTTTCGGCCCAGCGCAGCAAGGCGCGAGCGCTGATCGGTTCGCTCTCCGCTGCTGCTTCGTCTCCCAGTGCCTCTTTGGGAATTTCGCGACCGCCCTTGCGGTGGACGTCGACCACCTTGTTCTTGGCGATGCCGAAGACCCAGCGACGGAGCTCCTCGGCGCCCTCCGGCGCTTCACGCGCGGCGAACGCGTCCGCCAACGTCGCCTGGACCACGTCCTCCACGTCGGGCTCGGGCACTCGGCCGCGAACGAAGCGGACGAGTCCGGATCGCAGCTCGGGGGCCGAGAGCAAGGTGCCGCGGTCGGCGCTCGAAGGCATGGCCATACGGAGGATCTCGCGATTTGACATCGCGGCCCGAGGCAAAACTGTGACGGGTTCCCATGGTCTGCCGTAAGCTTCGGACGATCCAAGGGTTTCCATGCCTCG
>Ga0268298_10002004_pt1 | contig 22823 bp, 17 predicted proteins | sample WWTPWeurt_MetaG_FD_194462 | JGI IMG/M metagenome (GOLD analysis project Ga0268298, IMG submission 194462) | Activated sludge microbial communities from WWTP in Nijmegen, Gelderland, Netherland - WWTP Weurt | ecosystem: Engineered > WWTP > Aerobic digester > Activated sludge | place... | reverse complement strand
GTTTTCTGGTCCATAGGTGTCGTTTCACTCCAAGGCATCGGGTACCTCCTTTCAGGTACCCATTTTGGATAAACTGTTACCTATGTCCCCAGACTATTCTGTTACCTATGTGCCCGGACCGTACCGCCCACCCCGCTAACCCGCCGCTCCAGAGGGACGCTTCGCCGGCAAGCCGGCTTCGCGCCCCTGAGCCAGCACGTTAGCCCCCAAAGAATGCTTCTGAGCCGACATACCTTTGCCATAGCTCTCGCACTCGGTGCGGGTACCGCGAATTCCGAGACCGCATGCCTCGAATATTCCGCCGCAAAGGTAAGCATCACGGGAACGTTGAAGCGACTAACCTTCCCAGGAAAGCCAAACTTCGAGAGCATCGCGCAAGGCGATCAAGCGGAAACCGGTTTTTATCTATCGCTGAAAACACCCATCTGCACCTCGGGCGCTATCGATGAACCGGATTCATATCCCCAAAGGAATGTCTCGCTCGTTCAGCTTGTATTGAACGACCAGCAATACAAATCCCTTCGAAAAAATGTCGGAGGGCAAGTTACGCTAGTCGGCAAATTATTTGCGTCACACACTGCGCATCACCATGCGCCGCTTCTGCTGCAAGTCTCCGCCAGCAATGATGGGCGCTAACATCGCACTCAAACTCGCTCCCTCCGGTCGCTTGGACGCGCCGCAAGCGGCGCGCCATTTAGTTCAACGTTCGGCGTCATGAATCCACTGGCGGCAAGTTCTCATATTTGCTAACATTCGCTCATGGCTTTCACGATCGAATATTTTCACGAACGAGTCCTCCATGAGGTTGAGTCGTGGCCTGTCGATGTTCTGGCTGACTACGCGCGACTTGCTGAGTTGCTAGCGGAGCACGGCCCCAGTCTTCGCCTACCGCATTCACGCGCCTTTGGTGATGGCTTGTTCGAGTTACGCCCCAAAGGACGTAGCGGCATCGGTCGTGCGTTTTACTGTTTTTTGGTCGGCAAGCGCGTCATTGTGCTGCACGCGTTTATCAAAAAAACGCAGCAGACACCGGATCGCGAGCTGAAGTTGGCGCGTCAGCGCCTGAAGGAGGTTCGAGATGCCTAATTTGAAATTCAACCCTGTCATTCACGACCACAAAAAATTCCTTGCAAAAGCCCAGGCTCGCGATGGTTTTGCCGAAGCCTATGATGCTCTTGAGCTTGAGTATCAACTGGCCAATCAGATGCTGCGGGCAAGAGCACGAGCTGGTCTGACACAAGATGCTGTTGCTGAGCGCATGGGCACTACAAAAAGCGCAATTTCTCGGCTTGAGTCTGCCGGCAAGCACGCGCCGTCGCTCGCTACACTCAAACGCTACGCAGAGGCGGTCGGCTGCGACCTTCAAGTCAAACTCGTTCCCCACAAGGCCGCATGACGCCGAACAAATCCTTCCAGCGGACTGCCCGCAAGCGGGCAGCCGCTGAAGTCAAACGTTAGCGGCGGCCTCCGCCCCAAAAGAAAAAGCCGGGTCTCCCCGGCTTTTTCCATTCCTTCCGCAGCGAGCGATCAGGCGCGCGCAGCCTTCAGCGCGGCGTTCAGCGTCGGGCTCGGACGCATCACGGCCTTGCACTTCTCGGAATCGGCCTTGTAGTAGCCACCGATATCCACGGCCTTGCCCTGCACCGTCTTCAGCTCGGCAACGATCTGCGCTTCGTTCGCGGTCAGCGTCTTGGCGAGGCCGGCGAACTGGGCAGCCAGTTCCTTGTCCTCGGTCTGCGCTGCCAGTTCCTGTGCCCAGTACATGGCGAGGTAGAACTGCGAACCGCGGTTGTCGAGTTCGCCGGTCTTCGGCGAGGGCGACTTGTTGTTGTCGAGCAGCTTGCCGGTGGCGAGGTCGAGCGTCTTCGCCAGCAGCTTGGCACGGGCGTTGTTTTCCTTGATGCCCAGTTCTTCGAGCGAGACGGCCAGCGCGAGGAACTCGCCGAGCGAATCCCAGCGCAGGTGGTTTTCCTGCGTGAGCTGCTGCACGTGCTTCGGGGCCGAGCCGCCGGCGCCGGTTTCGTACATGCCGCCGCCGTTCATCAGCGGAACGATGGAGAGCATCTTGGCCGAGGTGCCGAGTTCCATGATCGGGAACAGGTCGGTCAGGTAGTCGCGCAGGATGTTGCCGGTGACGGAGATGGTGTCGAGGCCGCGGATCACGCGCTCGAGCGTGAAGCGCATGGCGCGCACCTGGCTCATGATCTGGATGTCGAGGCCGGTGGTGTCGTGATCCTTGAGGTAGAGCTTCACCTTCTTGATCAGCTCGTTCTCGTGCGGACGGTACGGGTCGAGCCAGAACACGGCCGGGGTGTTGGAGTTGCGGGCACGGGTGACGGCGAGCTTGACCCAGTCGCGGATCGGGGCGTCCTTGACCTGGCACATGCGCCAGATGTCGCCCTGCTCGACGTTCTGCGTCAGCAGCACTTCGCCGGTGTCGATGTCGACGATGTTGGCGATGCCGTCTTCGGCGATCTCGAAGGTCTTGTCATGCGAGCCGTACTCTTCGGCCTGCTGGGCCATGAGGCCGACGTTGGGTACGGTGCCCATGGTCTTCGGATCGAAGTTGCCGTTCCATTTGCAGAAGTTGATCATCTCCTGGTAGATGCGGGCGAAGGTCGATTCCGGCATGACGGCCTTGGCGTCGTACTGCTTGCCGTCGGCGCCCCACATCTTGCCGCCCTGGCGGATCATCGCCGGCATGGAGGCGTCGACGATGATGTCGTTCGGCGAGTGGAAGTTGGTGATGCCCTTGGCCGAGTCGACCATGGCGAGACGCGGGCGGTGTTCCTGGCAGGCGTGCAGGTCGCGGATGATCTCGTCACGCTTGGATTCGGGCAGCTGCTTGATCTTCTCGTAGAGATCGACCATGCCGTTGTTGACGTTGATGCCCAGCTCGGCAAAGGTCTTGGCGTGCTTCTCGAAGGCGTCCTTGTAGTAGATCTTGACGCAGTGGCCGAAGACGATGGGGTGCGAGACCTTCATCATGGTGGCCTTGACGTGCAGCGAGAAGAGGATGCCGGCTTCGCGGCAGTCTTCCATCTCGCGCTCGTAGAAATCGCACAGCGCCTTCTTGCTCATGAACATCGAGTCGATGATCTCGCCTTCGAGCAGCTTCGTTTCGGGCTTGAGCACGGTGGTCTTGCCGCCCTTGGCGATCAGTTCCATGCGAACGCGGCGCGCCTTGTCGAGGGTCATCGACTTTTCGCCGTGGTAGAAGTCGCCGCCGTGCATGTGCGAGCAGTGCGTCTGCGACCACTGCTTCCACTCACCCATCGAGTGCGGGTGCTTGCGGGCGAAGTTCTTGACGGCGCCCGGGGCGCGGCGGTCGGAGTTGCCTTCGCGCAGGACGGGGTTCACCGCCGAGCCGATGCACTTGCCGTAGCGGGCCTTGATGGCCTTTTCTTCGTCGTTGGCCGGGCTGTCCGGGTAATCCGGCAGCTTGTAGCCCTTTTCCTGCAGTTCCTTGACGCAGGCCTTGAGCTGGGCCACGGAGGCGGAGATGTTCGGCAGCTTGATGATGTTGGTGTCCGGCAGCAGGCACTTCTTGCCCAGCTCGGCCAGCGTGTTCGGCACTTTCTGGTCATCCGGCAGGATGTCGGAGAATTCGGCCAGCACGCGGGCAGACACGGAGATGTCGGCCTTTTCGATTTCGACACCGGCCGGCGCCGTAAAGGTGCGAACGATGGGCAGGAACGCACAAGTCGCCAGAAGCGGCGCCTCGTCGGTTAGCGTGTAGATGATCTTAGACTTGCCTGCAGCCATGCTACCCCCTCAAATAAGTGGCGTTACGCGGAAAAGGGGAGATTTTACCTCGTCGCGCTTACGCCATAATTACGGAGAAACAAAATACTGATTTATATCAAGTTTTTTGTTTAAAACGGGGCCAGTTCCGGGGCTGCGAGGCAAATTTCCCCCAATGCTAGAATCGTTCGCTCCTCCCCGCCCAGGCCCGGCCGAACCCTGATGGATATTTCGACGATTCAAAATCCGCTCGCACAGCGTGTCGCCGAAGCCATGATCGAGGGCTTCAACCGCCACTACCGCAACATGCGGCTCTACGGCCAGCAGGCGAAGCGCCTGTTCGAGACGGCGCAGTGGCTGGAGGTGCAGAAGGCGGTGCGCGAGCGCATCCGCTCCTACGACGAGCGCGTCGACGACAACGTGGCGCGGCTGCGCGCCGAGTTCGACGCCGACCACATCGACGACCAGACCTGGCAGCAGATCAAGCTCTACTACATCGGCCTCCTGGTGAACCACAAGCAGCCGGAACTGGCGGAGACCTTCTTCAACTCGGTGACGACGAAGATCCTGCACCGCAGCTACTTCCACAACGATTTCATCTTCGCGCGGCCGGCGGTGTCCACCGAGTACATCGAATCCTACCCGCCGGTCTATTCGAGCTACTACCCGGGCGCGCACGGCGGGCTGCGGGCCACGATCCGCCGCATCATCCAGGATTTCGACTGGCAGCGCCCCTTCGCCGACCTCGAGCGCGACGTCGATTACATCGCCCGCACGGCGCAGAAGCACCTCGGCGGCGCCTGGCCGCAGGCCGAGGCGAACTTCCAGATCCAGGTGCTGTATTCGGCCTTCTACCGCAACAAGGCGGCCTACATCATCGGCAAGGCGATCAACGGCCACCTCGAACTGCCCTTCGCGATCCCGGTGCTGCACGATGCGGAGGGCAAGCTCTTCCTCGACACCATTCTGCTCGACGGGTGGCGCATCTCGCTGCTCTTCTCGCTCTCGCGCGCCTATTTCATGGCCGACATGGAGGTGCCCTCGGGCTACGTGCAGTACCTGCGCACGATCATGCCAAACAAGCCGCGCTCGGAGCTGTACACGATGATCGGGCTGGGCAAGCAGGGCAAGACGATGTTCTACCGCGACTTCTACCAGCACCTGAAGCACTCGGAGGACCAGTTCATCATCGCGCCGGGCATCAAGGGCATGGTCATGCTGGTGTTCACGCTGCCCTCGTACCCCTACGTGTTCAAGATCATCAAGGACATCTTCGGCAGTTCGAAGGAAGTCGACCGCGCGACGGTGGAGCGCAAGTACCAGCTGGTGAAGCAGGTGGATCGCGTCGGGCGCATGGCCGATTCGCTGGAGTTCTCGCACGTGGCGCTGCCGCGGGCGCGCTTCTCGGAGGAGCTGATGGCGGAGCTGCGCGAACTGGCGCCGTCGATGTTCGAGGAGGAAGGCGAGGACATCGTGCTCAAGCACCTCTACATCGAACGGCGCATGGTGCCGCTCAACCTCTACCTCGACAACGCTGCCGACGAGGCGAAGATAGACCACGTGGTGCGCGAGTACGGCAGCGCCATCCGCGAACTGGCGCTGGCCAACATCTTTCCCGGCGACATGCTGTGGAAGAACTTCGGCGTCACCCGCTACAACCGCGTGGTGTTCTACGACTACGACGAGATCGAGTACATGACCGACATGAACTTCCGCGAGATTCCGGAAGCGCCGGACTACGAGACGGAGATGTCGGGCGAGGTCTGGTACTCGGTGGCGAGGAACGATGTCTTCCCCGAGGAGTTCGGCACCTTCCTGCTCGGCTCGCCAAAGGTGCGGCAAGCCTTCATGAAGCACCACCGCGACCTGCTGACGGCGAAGTTCTGGCAGCAGACGAAGGCGCAGATCCAGGCCGGCAAGGTGCCGGATTTCTACCCGTACCCGGAAGAGATGCGCTTCTGCAACGCCTTTGCCGACGGCTGAGCGCGCCGCACGACAAGCTTCTGGAACCCGCCTACCGGGGCGCCGGGCAGGCCGCGCCGAAACCGTAGACCGCCAGCACCTTGTTCCTGCTCAGGTAGGGCTGGAATTCCCGGACACTGCAATCGGCCTGCGCCTTCATTCCGGCCGCCTTGCCGCCCTCCACGAGCAGCAGCAACGGCGTCCCGGCTGCGCGCAAGCGCTGCAGCGCCTCGTCGTTCACGATCGGAATGTCGCGCCGGGCGTAATAGATCAGCCGTTCATCGAGGCTGAGATAGCCGTAGAGCGGCGTCTCGCCGACGCTTGCCAGCCAGCCGGTGAACTGCGGGAAGGCCGTGTAGCGATAATCGAGCACGCGCGCCTCGGCAACGGCATAGAACGCCGCATAGCCGGTGGGCAGCAGCAGCGCCAGACCGAGCAGGCCGCGCCGCAGCCGCGGCCCCGCGCTTTCGAGCAGTTCGCCGAGGCGGGCGCCAAGGAAGATGGCGACCAGCGGATAGGCCGGTAGCAGGTACTTGGCGTTCTTGCTGCTGAAGACGGAATACACGACAAGGGAAGCCGCCACGGCCAGCAAAAGCGTGAGCTTTGCCGGCTCCTCCCGCCACCGCCGCCAGGTGGCGAGCGGCGCGACGAAGAGCAGCAGGCTGAAAGGAAAGAAATCCGCCAGCATCCAGACGAGGTACATGAAGAAGGGATCGCCGGAGGCCCCGGCGACCTTGCTCACGATGTCCTTCTGCAGGATGGCGCTCCAGATGCCGGTTCCCATCTGCCAGGTCACGGCCAGGAACCACGACGAGCCGACGACGAGAAAGATGGCCCAACCGATCGGGTCGCGCAGCGCGAGCCACAGGCGGGGCTGGCGCTGGTACAGGGCGTTTGCGAGTAGCGGCAAGGTGACAAAGAGCAGTGCCAGCGGCCCTTTCGTCAACGTCGCCGCGCCGAGCAGCAGGTAACTCAGCCACAGCCAGCGGCGGTCGCCGTCGCCGCGCGTGTAATGCAACGCCGCCAGCAGCGACGAGAAGCACAGCGCGGTGAGCAGCATCTCGATCTGCGCGCGGCGGGCATCCATGGCGAAACTGGTGTTGGCGATCAGGATCTGCACCGCGAACAGAGCCGGCCAGGGACCGAACTGGCGCAGCGCGTAACGGTAGGCGAGGACGGCAACGACGCTCGCCGCCAGCGCGGAAGGCAGGCGGACGGCCCACTCGTTGGCGGCGCCGAAGAGATGCGCGCTGGCAGCCGACAGCCAGTACAGCAGCGGAGGCTTGGCGAGATAGAGATCGCCGTTCAGGCGCGGCAGCAGCCAGTCGCCGCTGACGAACATGGTGCTCGCCGGGATCGCCCGCCGCGCCTCGTTGTAGGAGAGCAGCGGCAGGCTGCCGAGCCCCCAGAAGAAGACCAGCGCGCCGACGGCGACGGTGGCGAGCAGCAGAAGGCGATACGTTTTCGTAACCGGCATCGTTCCCCCCATTTCCGCCTACTTCGCGGCGCCGATGCCGGCGATGAAGCGTTCGGCATCGAGCGTGCCGGCGGCGCCCGGCAAGCGCTGCCGTCCGGCGAAAGCAAGGAACAGCATGCCGCCATACGGCGGCTCCGTAGCCGCCAAGCCAAGATCCTTCTCGATCTTCTCGATGCAATGGCTGTGCGTGACCAAGATGAGATTACGCCCCGCGACCTTCGTCCGGGCGATGTCGTCCACCTGCACGGTCTTGCAGTTCGCCAGCCACGCCTGCTCCGGCACCGTTGCACCGAACATGTAGGTCGATGTCTGCCGGGTGCGCGTCAGCGGGCTCGTCAGGAAATCAGCGCGTTCGATACCGAGGCGCGCGAAGGCGGCGCCCAGTGCGACGGCGAGATCCTTCCCGTCGGCGGTAATGCCATCCGGGGTATCCGGGCAGGGCGCGGTGGAACGGTCGCAGCGCTCGGCGTGCCGGACCAGGACGACGACCTCCCCTTTCGCCCACGAAGCCGCCAGCGCCGTCATCCCCGCCGGTGACTCCAGACCGAAATCCAGCAGGGTGGGGCCCGCGAACTGAAAATAAAGGGTGGCCGCGCAGAGCATGCCCACCAACATCACAAACGGTGCCGCCATACGGAATCCTCGCCAATGCGGTCGAACCCCGATCTTATCGCAGACAGCTTTCCGTCTTGTTACGGACAAGACCATCATGCAGCCACCGGGCGAGCGCCGGCGGACGACGGAACGAGCGATATCCGGAACAACCGGGCAAGCTGGCGCATGGGCAGGGCAGGCGAAAAGAAAGCCGCACTATTGCCGCCGACCCTTAACGCAGTCTTAAGATCTAACATCGCCCACTCGTGCGGGACAACAAAAAACCCGCCGGAGCAGGACTCGGGCGGGTTTCTCGGGGAGGCGGGCCGAATTACTTCAGCTTCACTTCCTTGTAGGCGACGTGCTTGCGGGCCTTGGGATCGTACTTCTTGATCTCCATCTTCTCGGGCATCGTCTTCTTGTTCTTGGTGGTGGTGTAGAAGTGACCGGTACCGGCGGTCGACTCGAGCTTGATCTTTTCACGCATGGCTCAGGTTCCTCTCTGTCAGACTTCGCCGCGGGCGCGCAGGTCGACCAGGACCTCGTCGATGCCCTTCTTGTCGATGATGCGCAGGCCGGCGTTGGAAACGCGCAGGCGCACGAAACGGTTTTCGCTTTCAACCCAGAAGCGGCGGTACTGCAGATTCGGCAGGAAGCGGCGCTTCGTCTTGTTGTTGGCGTGGGAAACCTTGTTCCCAACCATCGGGGCCTTGCCCGTCACTTGGCATACTCGCGCCATGTTGTTGCTCCGTTAGTAATCTTGAAAGAGGAAAGCCGGCGATTCTAAACCAACTTTCCGAGATTTATCAAGCCTTTTTTACTTCTTCGGCGTATCCGGCAGGCGGTAGCGCTGCTCGCGGTACAGCCAGGCCGGCAGCAGCGAGTGGGCGAGCGCCCGCTTCTCCAGCGCGGCCGCATCGTCGGGCGGCGGCACGCTGTCGAGATGCTTGCGCTGCGGGTCGTAGCGGCCGTGCGCGGGCGCCTTGTCCGGCCGCATGACGACGACGCGATTGCCCTCCATCCAGGCCAGATGGTCGTTGTACTGCATCATCGCCCGCCCCGGCAGCCCGTCCGGCTCGACCGTCAGGTCGCGGCCCGGCATCGGGTGCTGCGCGCCGATGCCCATCAGCGAGAGCATCGTCGTCGGCAGATCGACCTGGCTCGCCACGGTCTTCACGACGCGCGGCTTGATGTCGGCGCCGAGGATCAGGCCGGGAATATGGAAGCGCTCGATCGGCACCAGCGTCTCGCCGCGCACGCGGATGTCGTGGTCGGCGACGACGAGGAAGAGCGTGTCCTTCCAGTAGTCGCTCTTCTTCGCCTTCTCGATGAAGCGGCCGAGCGCCCAGTCGGTGTATTTGACGGCGTTGTTGTCGGTGCCCTTGGGCTGCTCGTAAAGCTCGATGCGGCCATCGGGAAACTCGAAGGGCGAATGGTTGGACGAGGTGAACACCAGCGTATAGGACGGCTTGCCCTGCGCATGCTTCTCCGCCAGGCGTTCGTGCGCCTTGTTGAACAGGTCTTCGTCGGAAACGCCCCAGCTGGCCTTGAACACCGGGTTCACATAGTCGTTCTCGTCCGTCACCTGCGAGAAGCCGTTGGCGAGGAAGAAGCCGCGCATGTTGTCGAAATGCGATTCGCCGCCGTAGATGAATTCGGATTCGTAGCCCTGCCGGCCGAGGATGCCCGCCAGCGTCGAGAAGTTGCGCTGCGCCAGCGACAGCTTGACCACGGCCTGCGCCGGGGTCGGCAGGAAACCGGTGGTCACGGCCTCGATGCCGCGCACCGAGCGCGTGCCGGTCGCGTACAGCTGCTCGAACCACCAGCCTTCCTTCTTCAGTTTCTCGATTTCCGGCGTCACCGGCACGCCGCCGAGCGATTCCACAAAGGTCGCGCCAAGGCTTTCCTCCAGAATGATCACCAGATTGAGCGGGCGCTCGCGCCGCATGCCTGCCTCCTGATGCACCAGCGTCGGTATCTCGGCATCCCCCAGCAACTCGCGGCGGTCGCCGAGCAGTTCCCGCGTCGCACGAAACTGCTCGAGAATTTCCGCTTCCGACATCTTTCCGTAGATCTCGCTGGAGCGTGCCTCGTGACGCATGCCATAGACAGCGTAGGTGACCGAGTACGCCGAATTGAGGACCAGCGTATTGACCATCGGATCACTGGTCAGCGCGAAGCTCGCCGGATTGGCCGGACGATGGTCGACGCTGGAGCGGATCACTAGGCCACAGAGCAACACGACCACCGGCCAGGTCAGCCAGAATCTCGCATTCGACCAGGTCCTCGGCTGGTCGAGCCACGGCCTCGTCAGCCGGGCCAACAGATAGCAAGCCGCCCCGGTCAACAGCAGGCCGACGACGAGATGTCCGCGGAACCCTTCCCATAGCATTGGAATCACCTCGCCCGGATACTTCAGGTACTCGACGAAAAGGCGATTCGGCCGGGTGTCGTACTCGTTGATGAAAGCCGGTGAAGACACCTCGAGCAGAACGAGCAGCGCCACCGAGACGATCAGCCAGAGCGCCGACAGTCGACGCCACAGGCGCCACACGGGCTCAGCCGTGACGAGCAAGGGCATCAACAGCAGGAGCGGCAAGGCCATCAGCCCGAGCTGGATGAGGTCCGCACGCACGCCCTGCAGCAGCATCTCCCCCCAGATACCGGTGGCCACGACCCGCTCCGACTGCCACAACATCAGCGCCGCGCGCGAAGCCGTCAGCAGCGGCAAGGCCACGGCGAACAGCATCGCCAGCGGCGCGTAGGGGCCGAGGCCGGTCAGGCACTGCCAGAAACGGGCAATGCCAGAGAAATTTTGGTCAGTGGAGGAACGACGCATTGAAAGTTAAGGACATATCGGAAAAGGAAGGCGTGCAGCTTAGCGGGCGAATTTTAAACCAGTCTTAACGGAGAAACAGAAAAACACCTCGTGATTCCAACACGGCTTTAATGGCCGATTAAGGTTTGGCCGACAGAATGCGCCATCGCTCCTTCCGCACTGGACAAAAGCCCGCACATGCCACCGCTCGCCACCTCCCCCGTCAACCCGATCGGACAGCAGGCAAGTTCGGCCATCATCCTGCCCGCCTGCGTCGCCCTGCTCTGCACCGCGGTACTGATCACCATCCTCGGCCAATATACGGACCTCGATCTGCTGCTCGCCGATCTCTATTTCGACTCGCAGCGCCAGATTTTCCCCTGGGACACAACCTGGTTTGCCAAGGACTTCATGCATGGCCATGTAAAAAATGTGCTACGCGGGTCAGGGTTTATGGTCCTTGCACTGACGCTGGTCGACTTCGTCCGTCCATTGCGTAGCGCGTCGCCTCGTTTCAGCGCCCGATTGCGCGTGCTTTCACTGGCATTCCTGATCGAGCCGTATTTGATCCGGTACTTGAAACAGAATTCCAACATGCACTGCCCCTGGGGAATCGACCGCTATGGCGGCAACCAACCCTTGCTTCGTCTCCTCGACTGGGTGCCCGAAGGCTGGAATGCCGGACATTGTTTCCCGGCCGGCCACGCCAGTGCGGCCATGTGGCTTTGCGCGCTGGCGGTCTTCTGGCTACCCCATTCCCCGCGCAAGGCATCCCTCGCCTTCGTCGGCGGCATTGGCGCGGGATTCTTTCTGGGCTGGGTACAGCAGATGCGCGGCCAGCATTTCCTCACGCACACGCTTTGGACGGCCTGGCTCGCCAGCGCGCTGTTGCTTGGGTTGGTCGCGGCTTTTTCGGGGAAATTGCTGACCCGCCCCGCGGCATCGACGACCTTTGGCGCCGCGCCGCTTCCCAAGCCGCAGGCATGACAGGAATAGCGCCTCCCCCACCCGAGACAACCGGGGGCGGCGTCGCATCGCCGTGGCTTGTCCACCGCCCGACACTACGGGCGGAAACGCTCGCCCTGGCAGTCAGCCTGTGGTTCACGGCAGCCTGCAACACACCATTCTGGAACACGCTCCTCGCACCGGGAGAACCGGCAACGGCCGCATCGCCGGCATTGATCGCCGCCTGCGTGCTGATGCTGACCGCAGCCCATTTCATTGTCCTCGTCGTCTTTCTCAACCGCTGGACCACCAGGCCGCTACTGACGCTGTTGGTCATCGGCACGGCATTCGCGGCGTACTACATGCAGCGGTATTTCGTTTACCTCGACCCGTCGATGTTACGCAATATCTTGCGCACCGACGCGCGCGAAGCAACCGAATTGCTTTCCTGGAGCATGCTGCCGCCGGTCGCCGCCCTCTCCGCTCCGCCATTGGCGCTGGTTTGGCTGGCAAAAATCCGGCACACCACGCCGATGCGCGCAGCCGGTTTTCGTGCGCTCACCATCGCGCTCGCGCTGGCGACCATGGTGACGGCCTCGCTCGCCTGCTTCCAGGAATTCTCTGCGCTGATGCGGCAAAAAAAGGAGCTGCGCTTTCTCGCCACGCCGGGCAATGCACTTTATTCATTACCACGGGTTCTCGTCAGCGACGCCCGAAGCGCTAGCGGAAAACGCGAGCCGATCGGCTCCGATGCTGTACTCGCCAGAAGCTGGCAGGACCGGAAACGGCCGGTTCTTATGCTCATCGTGGTCGGCGAAACCGTACGCTCTGCCAATTGGGGGCTATCAGGCTACCCGCGGCAGACGACGCCGGAACTGGCGGCAACGGACGCAATCAACTTTCCGAATGTCACCGCCTGCGGCACCAACACCGAGGTATCGGTACCCTGCATGTTTTCGTCGCTCGGCCGTCGCAACTACGATGAGGCACGCATCCGCGGCAGCGAATCGTTGCTGCATTTGCTTCGCCGCGCCGGCTTCCGGGTCGCCTGGCTCGACAACCAGTCCGGCTGCAAAGGCGTTTGCGACGGCATCGAAACCTGGCAGCCCGGCGCCTCCACGACGCCGGCTCTCTGCGCCAGCGGCGGCTGCCTAGACGAAGCCTTGCTGACAGGCGTCAAACAGATCGTCGATGGCACACACGACAACCTTGTTCTCGTCATGCACCCGCTCGGCAACCACGGTCCCGCTTATTTCAAGCGCTACCCGGTCGAGTTCAGGCAATACACTCCCACTTGCGACAGCGCCGATCTCGGCCGCTGCACGCGCGAGGAAGTCGTCAACGCCTACGACAACGCCGTGCGCTACACCGACCACGTGCTGGCTCGGGCCATCGACTTCCTCAGGACGCAGACAACGCACGACGCAGCGATGATCTACGTCTCCGATCACGGCGAGTCGCTGGGCGAAAAAGGGCTCTTCCTGCACGGTGTCCCCTATGCCATCGCTCCGAAGGAACAAACCCAGGTGCCGATGGCGATGTGGCTGTCCCCGGGCTACGCCGACAGCTTCGCCCTGGCTCCGGACTGTCTGCGGCAACGGGCCTCATTGCCGGCAACGCACGACAACCTGTTTCACACTGTCCTCGGCATGCTCGATGTGCACACCGCCACCCGCGACCGCCGCCTGGACCTGAGCGATGCCTGCAAACCATCTCCGACACCTGGCTGAACGCCGATGTCAATACGGACAACATTGACCCGAAATATTTTTGCGGCGAGTATCTCGCCGACCGTTCGTGCGTCAGCGCTACCGGGGCCACCCTCGACGCGGCACGTCAGGCGCTGCGCGCGGGAATCGACAGGAAGGGGATGTCATTGCGGGTTCTGCTAGTTGAAGACGACGCGCTGCTCGGCGACGGCATCCAGGCCGGCCTGAAGCTCGCCGACTATGCGGTCGACTGGGTGCGCGACGGCGAGGCGGCCCGCCTCGCCCTGCAGCATCACGAGTACAACGCTTGCGTGCTGGACCTGGGGCTGCCGAAAAAGGACGGCCTCGCCGTCCTCAAGGATCTGCGCGGGCGCGGCAACGCCACCCCGGTGCTCGTGCTCACCGCGCGCGACACCCACGCCGACAAGATCGCCGGACTGGACGCCGGCGCCGACGACTACCTGACCAAACCCTTCGATCTCGGCGAACTGCAGGCCCGCCTGCGGGCGCTGATCCGGCGCGCCTCGGGCGCGGCCAGTCCGACCCTCGAACACGGCGAGGTCCGGCTCGAACCGGCCGCAAAACGCGTGACGAAAAACGGCGAGACGGTCACGCTGTCGGCGCGTGAATATGCGCTGCTGCATGACCTGATGACCCACCGCAACCAGTTGCGGACGCGCGCCCAGCTGGAGGACAGCCTCTACGCCTGGGGTGCCGAGGTCGAAAGCAACACCGTCGAGGTCTACATCCATCACCTGCGCAAGAAGCTGGGCAGCGATTTCATCCGCACCGTGCGCGGTTTCGGCTATCAGCTCGGCGAGAAGGCCGGCCGGGAGACGGAAGACGGGGAAGCGCCAGGATGAACGGCACCCTGCTCGGACCGAAGCCGCGCTCGCTGCGCCGCCGGCTGCTCCTGCTGGTCTCGCTCGCGACGCTGCTGATCTACGTCCTCGCCGCGGCATTGTCCTACCGCCAGGCGCGCCGCGACGTGCAGGAGCTGATGGACGGCCAGATGACGAAGACCGCGCGCCTGCTGCTCGTTCAGGCACACGGGGAATCGGCGCATCTGGCGACGCTGACGGAAAGCATGGCGGCCCTGCGCGGCATCAGGAGCCGGCGCAACGAAATGGCGCTCGAGTTCATCATTGCGCGGCGGGATGGCAGCGTGCTTTCGCGCTCGAAGCACGCGCCCGAGACCCGGGTCGGCGACGAGCTCGGCTACAAGACGATTGATCACCACGGCCAACCCTGGCGCAGCCTCGTCCTGGAAACTGCGGACGGCAACTATCGCGTGCTGGTCGCACAGTCGGTCAGCCAGCGCGACAAGGAGGCGCTGGAGATCGCGACCAAGACGGTACTGCCGTTGGGCGTACTGCTGCCGCTGCTGATCGCGCTCATCTACTTCTCGGTTCGGCGTGGGCTGAAGCCACTCGATGACCTCGCCAGCGATGTCTCGGCGCGCTCGCCGGAAAACCTGACGCCGCTCGCGCCGACGACGCCGATGCAGGAAACCCAGCCGCTCGTCCGCGCGTTGAACCGCCTGCTCAACCGCCTGGAGACAGCGCTCGACAACGAACGCCGCTTCACCGCCGATGCAGCCCACGAACTGCGCACGCCGCTGGCGGCACTGAAGATTCACGCGCAGGTGGCGATGGCAACCAGCGAGCCGGCGCAGTGCAAGCAGGCGGTCACGAAGGTGATCGCCGGTGCCGACCGCGCGACGCGACTGGTCGAGCAGTTGCTGCGTCTGGCCCGCCTCGACCCCTTGCTCAGCCTGCCGGATCCGCAGCCCGTAGACCTCGCTGAACTGGTCACCACCGCGGCCGAGGATGCGGCCGAGAAGATTCCCTGCAACCTGCCCGACAATGCGCGCGGCCTGACGCTGAACACGGAGCGGCCCGAAGCCCCGCTGATCGTCAGCGGCGATCATGACCTGCTCGGTGCGGCACTGCGCAACCTGGTCGATAACGCCATGCGCTACACACCGGAGAACGGCACGATCTGCATCGCTGCACGTACGGAACACGGTCAGCCGCTGTTCGAAGTACGCGACAGCGGCAGCGGCGTTCCCCCGGCCGAACTGCCGCGACTGGTCGAGCGTTTCTATCGCGGCCGCGACGTCACTGTCGAAGGCAGTGGCCTTGGCCTGGCGATCGTGCGTCGCATCGGCGAACTGCACGGGGCCCGGCTGGAAGTCGAGAACCTCGCTGGCGGCGGCTTCGCAGCACGGCTGCGCTGGTGCGGAAACCGCCCGCCGGGGACGATTTAAGCCCCGGTTCAGATTCCGCGGGAACAATGCGGTGCTTCGACACACTAAGGCACGTCACCGTTACCCGATGAACACAAGCATGGCTGCTGCAGACACCCTTCCCTCCCCGAACGCGGGCCGCATCGACTGGCGCGGCCTCGGCTGGGCCTTCCTGTTCTTCTGGTATTTCTCCGGCGTTGTGCACGTCATGCTGCAACTGAACGGGGCCACAACCTCGTTCGGCCTGCGCCAGGCGACCATCGCCAGCCTGCTCTGGCTGATCCCGCTCATTCTGGTGCCGCAACGGGCCCGCCAGATCGCTGCCGGCATCGGCATCATGCTCTGGGTCTTCTCGCTTTTCAGCCTCGGCTATTTCGCGATCTACGGACAGGAATTCTCGCAGAGCGTGATCTTCATCATGTTCGAATCGAACCCGGCCGAAGCGAGCGAGTATTTCGGGCAGTACTTCGCCTGGTGGATGGTGCCGGCCCTGCTGATCTACAGCGGGACTGCCTGGCTGCTGTGGCGTCGCGTGCGTCCGGTTTACCTGTCGCGGCGCAGCGCCTGGGTTGCCGTCGTGCTGATTCTGGTGACGCTCTTCGCCTTCCCGCAGATCAAGAACATCCGCCGCGGCCTGCTTTCGCCCGCCGTCGCCGCCGAAACGATCCAGAAGCGCATGGAGCCTGCCGTGCCCTGGCAGATGATGGTCGGCTACCTGCAATACCAGGAGCAGCTTTCCGGCATGCAGGAGTTGCTCGACCAGAACAAGCAGCTGCCGCCGATCGGCAATCTCGTCGATGCCAACAGCGGCCCGGCGACCTTCGTCCTCGTCATCGGTGAATCGACCAACCGCCAGCATATGAGCCTCTACGGCTATCCGCGCCAGACGACGCCGAAGCTGGATGCCCTGCGCGACCAGCTCACTGTCTTCAATAACGTGATCGGTCCGCGCCCGTATACGATCGAGGTGCTGCAGCAGGTACTGACCTTCGCCGACCAGGAGAACCCGGAGCTCTACCTGACCCGGCCGTCGCTGATGAACATCATGAAGCAGGCAGGGTACAAGACCTTCTGGATCACCAACCAGCAGACGATGACCAAGCGCAACACGATGCTGACGAACTTCTCGCAGCAGATGGACGAACAGTTCTATCTCAACAACAGCCGCGACCAGAACTCGCGCTCCTACGACGAGAACGTGCTCGACCCCTTCCGCAAGGTGCTCGCCGACCCGGCCGAGAAGAAATTCATCGTCGTGCACCTGCTGGGCACGCACATGAAGTACGAGTACCGCTATCCGCCGGAGTTCGCGCGCTTCAACGACCGCAAGGGCATTGCCGACTGGGCGACGGCGGACCAGGTACCGGTGATCAACAACTACGACAACGCCGTCCTGTACAACGACGAGGTCGTCGCCAAGCTGATCGAAACCTACTCGGCGGCGAAGCCGAACGGCCTGATGGTGTATTTCTCCGACCATGGCGAGGATGTCTTCGATTCGCCCGGCCACAACATCCTGGGACGAAACGAGGGGCGCCCGACCGTTCCGATGTATGCCGTGCCCTTCTTCATCTGGGAATCCGAAAGCTGGAAGCAGGCACACCGGCAGGACTACGGCGCCTTCCTCGACCGCCATTACCAGACCTCGCATTTCATCCACACCTGGGCCGACCTGATCGGCATGCGCTTCGAGGGTTTCGACCCGGCGAAGAGCGTGGTCAACAAGGCTTTCAAGGAACGCCCGCTGCTGGTGGGCGACCCCGGTTCGCCGAAGGGCCTCATCGACATGCGGACGATGCTGGCAGAAAAACGCTAGCGGCTGCTTCCGTTCAATCAGTGCCTGCGCCACCGCTCGCATGTGAACACGCCCTAGTCCCCCACCACCACGAACGGGGCCCAGAACAACGGGTGCGCATAGCTGAACTCGATCCTGCCGCCAGGACCGGTGGCGCCCGGAGAATCGATCAGCGCCAGCATCGAGCGACGCAGCGCCTGCGCCTTGCTTAGCGACGGATCTGCCGCCAGTTGCGCGAACATGCCGGTCATCAGCTGGCGGGCGGAGGTCGTTTCCACCGGCCAGTCGGAAACCAGCAGGGCACGCGCGCCGGCATAGAAAAAGGCCCGGCCGAGACCCGACAGGGCCTCGGCCCCGGCACCTTCACCGGCAGCCGTATTGCAGGCGGAGAGCACGACCCAGTCGGCATCCAGCCGCAGCCCCAGTACTTCGTCCATCGTCAGCAGACCGTCGCCCGCCCCGGGCACGGCTGCGGGCGAGGTCAGCGCCAGCGCCGGCTGCGTCAGCCCATCGATGTCGCCGGGCACCAGGCCGTGCGTCGCGAACATGACGACACGGCGACGGGCCAGTTCCCGCGCCCGATCCATTTCGTGCACGCGCCGTTCGGTCGCCTCGCGACGGAGGAAGACATCCATGCGAGGGTCGGCCTGCAGGGAAGCGGCAATCGCCCGCAGCTCGATGCCGGTATCGGGCAACGGCGGCAGTTGCGCCAGCGTCACTGATTCGACGCCGGCAGCCGGCGCCTGACCACGCAGCAGCAGCAGCGGGAGCCCGCCGCGATGTACGACGGTCGCAACCGCCGACGCGCGATCGCTGGCAGCGGCCGCCTGCTGCGCACTGAACAGCGGATCACCGAAGCCGACAAAGCTGCCGGAGACAGCCGCGCGCGGCGCAAGCCGGCGCAGGCTGACCAGCGCCGTGGCAGACGGCAGTTGCTGGACGGCATGCGTGCGCAGCAGCCACGACACCTGACGATAACCGGCGAACGGCGGATCGCCGCGGCCATGCGTCGCCGTCGCCGTCGGCAGAAGGGAAAGTGGCAGTTGGGCCAGATCGCCGTGCGGCACGACGACGAGCGTCGCCGCCTCGCGCCACACGTCCTCCGCCGGCGCGACGAAGCGCGCATACAGCGCATGCGCCGCCGCCAGGTCGAAAGGCGGCAGCGCATCGATCGAATCGACACCGGCATCGAGCGCACGCCGCAATTGCCTGACAGTGCCGGCAACGTCTTCGCGGCCGAGCGGTACGCGGGAGAAATGCGGCGTGCCCGTCGGCGCCGCGGCCCATACATAGCTTTCACGTTCGCTGACGTAGAACGCCAGCAGTGCCTCGCCGGGGCGCAGCGCGGCGCGGGTCGCCGCCAGCGTGGCCGGCTGCGGACGTACCAGGCTGGCATAGTCGGGAAAGCGCTCGGCGATCGCCTTGCGCAGTGCATCGCGCTCGTTCATGGCAGCCGCGATGTCCCGCCGCAGGGCTTCCTGGACCTGCGGCAACTGTTCGCCCGGTGGCGCCGCAAGCAACTGGGTCAGCAACGCCGAGAGGCCGTTCAGGCGACGCTGGGCGTCCTGCTCCTGGCGTGCCATGGCCGAGAGTTCAGCATCCGCGGAAGCGCCGCCATCGCTGGCAGCAGCCCGCGCTGCAGCGGCCGTCAGCGCCCGCTGGACCATGCTGCCACGCGCGATGTCGGCGATGCGGAAGGCTTCGGCAGCCGCCACCGCATCACCCGTTGTGGCGAGCGCCCGTAGCCAGGCTTCGAGCACGAAGACCAGGTAGCGCTGCTTGCGCAGCGATCCGGTTTCCGACTCCGCATCGTCGCGCGCCTGCGCCAGCAGGATCGGTACGCTCGCCTCGAACAGCTGACGGGCACCAGCGGCGTCACCCTGATCGACGCGCGCCACCCCGACCAGCGCGCGGCGCAGTGCCGCCCGCGGATTGTCGTCACCGAAACGGTTGACCGACCATGCCAGCATCGTCGCCGCCATGCGCTCGGCGGCCTGGGGCTTGCCGGTCTGCAGCAGCGAGATCACCCACTCGGGATGGCCGACGCCGTATTTCTGCAGCAGCTCGGGATCGCGCTTCAGGATGTCGCGGTTGCGCTCGAAAACCTCGACCGCCTCCGCATGGCGGCCCTGCGCGCTCAGCGCCGCCCCCATGAATTGCCGTGCCCGCGCCAGGTTGAGCGAGAAGTCGGCAGCGCCGGCTTCGAGGTAGGCGCGCATCGATGCCTCGGCAACGCGCGTCGCCTCGCCATTGCGCCCCTGTTCGCCGAGAATGTTCGAGAGCACGGCGAGCCCCTGCCCGACATCGACGGAATCGCGACCGACCCGCTCCAGGGTCATGCGCAGCGCGCGCCGGACGTGGAATTCGGCCTCGGCGAGCCGCCCCTGCTGGAGCAGCGTGACTGCCAGCGTCCGCTCCAGCACGCCGTCGTAGCGCTGCACGTTATCGCCATCACCCTCCGGCGGGTTCTGCCGCAGGTGCGCCTCGATGGCCGCCATCGCCTTGCGCAGCGCCCCCTCGGCTTCGATCAGGCGCCCCTCGACGAGAAAGACTTCCGCCCGCGCGCGATGGATCATCGCCGTCCATTGCGATCCACGTTGCGCCCAGCCGCGACCGCCGGACAGCTGTGCGAAGGTCTGCTCCGCCCGCTGCAGACGCTCCCGCGCGGCCGGCAGGTCGCCGAGCGAGGCGTAGTACTTCACCGACGCCTGCAGCAGCGCCAGCAGGCGCCCGGGGTTGCCGCGCGGCAGCTGCAGCAGCGCCTCGTCCGAACTGCGTGCTGCAGCGAGCTGGCTGTCGCCGGTTGCCTGCGCCGTTGCCAGCATGCCGAGCAACGCTGCCCGCTCCACGCTGTTGGGCGCACTGGGGCCGATCGCGGCCTGCAGATCGGCAATCTGCCGGTCCACCTGCCCGAGGCGTGCAGCGGCTGCGGCGCGCCGACGGTAGAAGTCCACCAGTTGTTCGCTGCCGGCATCCGCGGGGGGAGTTGCGGCCAGTGCATCACGCGCCTTCGCGACAAGGGCAGGATCGGGCTGGTAATGATCGAGCAGGCGCAGGATGTCATCGACCCGTCTGGGCGGCGCAACGAATGCAGGCGCTGCGCCCTCGCCTGCTGCAGCGTTGCCGGCAGCGCCGGCCGTCGCGACCTTTTCCGCCGCCACCACGCATTGCACGCTCGCAAGCAGCGCGCTCGCGGCGAGCACGAACGCCCCGGACAAGGTTGCCAACCCGGCCGGCCGGGCGTACGCGCTCACAGGCGGCCCCGCTCGGCCAGCGACAGCGGTTGCGCGCTGCCGGCGACGATGAAGTGATCGAGCAACCGGACGTCGACCAAGGCCAGCGCCTCCTTCAGGGCCCGCGTCAACGCCTCGTCGGCGGCCGAGGGCTCGGCAATTCCGGAAGGATGGTTGTGCGCCAGGATCACCGCCGCCGCGTTGTGCGCCAGCGCCCGCTTGACCACCTCGCGCGGGTAGACGCTGGTCTGCGTCAGCGTGCCGCGAAACAGTTCTTCGGCGGCAATCAGCCGGTTCTGCGCATCGAGCCAGAGCACGAAGAAGACCTCATGCTTCAGGCCGGCCAGCGTCAGGCGCAGGTAGTCGCGCACGGCCTGTGGCGAGGAGAGCAACTCGCGCGCGGCCAACTGCTCGCCCAGTGCACGTTTCGCCATCTCGAGCACGGCCTGCAGCTGCGCATACTTGGCTTCGCCCATGCCGGGTACCGCCGCAAACTCGGCCAGCGAAGCGCCAAACAGCCGGTTGAGGCTGCCGAAGCGCGTGATCAGCTCACGCCCGAGATCGACGGCGCTCTTGCCCTTCATGCCGACGCGCAGGAAGATCGCCAGCAGTTCGGCATCCGAGAGCACGCCGGCCCCCTGTGCCAGCAGGCGCTCGCGCGGCCGTTCATCGGCAGGCCAGTCGGTGATCGCCATGCGCAATTCCCTCACGTACAATTGATCGATCGCATTCTAACTACATGATCATGGAATTGCAGGGCAAGCACATCGTTCTCGGCATCAGCGGCGGCATCGCGGCCTACAAGGCGGCGGAACTGACGCGCCTGCTGACCAAGGCCGGCGCCACGGTGCAGGTCGTGATGACCGCCGGCGCGACGCATTTTGTGACGCCGGTGACCTTTCAGGCGCTCTCCGGGCGTACCGTGTTCACCGACCAGTGGGATGGCCGCGTCGCCAACAACATGGCGCATATCGACCTCTCGCGCGAGGCCGACCTGATCCTGGTTGCACCGGCCTCGGCCGACTTCCTCGCCAAGGTTGCGCACGGGCTCGCCGACGACCTGCTGACGACGATGGTGCTGGCGCGCGACTGTCCGCTGCTGGCCGCACCGGCGATGAACAAGCAGATGTGGGAGAACCCGGCCACGCAGCGCAACGTGGCGACGCTGACGGTCGACGGCGTGACGCTGCTGGGCCCCGGCTGCGGCGAGCAGGCCTGCGGCGAGACCGGCGACGGGCGAATGCTGGAGCCGGAAGAGATTCTGGAAGACCTGATCGCCTTCCTGCAGCCGAAGGCGCTGGCCGGCAAGAAGGTGCTGATCACCGCCGGCCCCACCTTCGAGGCGATCGACCCCGTCCGCGGCATCACTAACCTGTCGTCCGGCAAGATGGGTTTCGCCGTCGCCCGCGCAGCGCGCGAGGCGGGTGCCGACGTGACCCTGGTCTGCGGACCGGTCTGCCAGACGACGCCGCGCGGCGTGACGCGCATCGATGTCGCCGGCGCGCTCGACATGCACCGCGAAGTGATGGCACGCGCCGCGACACAGGACGTCTTCATCGGCGTCGCCGCCGTTGCCGACTATCGGCCGCAGGCCGCCGCCGAGCACAAGATCAAGAAGGATGACGGGACGGTGCCGACGATCGCCCTCGTCGAGAACCCCGACATCCTGGCCGAAGTCGCCGCCTTGCCGAACCCGCCGCTGTGCGTCGGCTTCGCTGCCGAGAGCCGCAACCTCGCCGAGTACGCGCAGAAGAAGCGCGAGAAGAAGAAAATTCCGCTGATTGCCGGCAACCTGATCCAGCACGGTTTCGGTGGCGAGGACAACACGCTGGTGCTGTTCGATGAACATGGCCAGACCCCGTTGCCACCGGGACCGAAGAGCGATCTGGCGCGAGCGCTGGTCGTACACATCGCCCGCCTGCTCGACGCTGTCGATGGCTGACGACGAGATCGTCCATGCTGGCACGCGCCGCGTCGTCGGCCGCGAAGTCCTGCGCCGCATGAGCCGCCTGGTTGCGGACTGGCAGACCGAGGAGCGCGAAAAGCACGAACTCGCCCGCCGGCTCGCCATCGGCCTTGCCATTCTTTCTGCCGTCCTGCTGACGGCCTTTTTCATTCGTAACCTGTAACGGAACACGCCATGCATCGAATCGACGTCCGCATCCTCGACCCGCGCCTGCGCGACACGCCCCCCCATTACGCCACGCCCGGCTCCGCCGGACTCGACCTGCGCGCCTGCATCGAGGCACCGGTAAAGATCCACCCCGGCGACACGATGCTGATCCCGACGGGCATCGC
>Ga0268298_10002003_pt1 | contig 22826 bp, 24 predicted proteins | sample WWTPWeurt_MetaG_FD_194462 | JGI IMG/M metagenome (GOLD analysis project Ga0268298, IMG submission 194462) | Activated sludge microbial communities from WWTP in Nijmegen, Gelderland, Netherland - WWTP Weurt | ecosystem: Engineered > WWTP > Aerobic digester > Activated sludge | place... | reverse complement strand
AGGCGGCGCGCACGGGCCGGCGCCTGCCTGTTGTCCAAACCACTGGAGCAATGCAGAGCATGAGCGACCCCCACAACGCCTTCCCCACCGACATCTACACCGAGCCGTCCCATGTGGACGTGGACACGCTGGCCAACCTGGGCCCGCTGCGCGCCCTGGCCGGCGTGTGGCAAGGCACGCGCGGCCTGGACGTCAAGCCCAAGGCCGAGGGCCCGAAGAAGCAGGCCTTCGTGGAGCGCATCGAGCTGCAGCCCATCGATCCGCAGACCAATGGCCCGCAGCTGCTCTACGGGCTGCGCTACCACGCCCACATGACCAAGCCCGACCAGGTGAAGACCTACCACGACCAGGTGGGCTACTGGCTGTGGGAGCCGGCCACCGGCTGCATCATCCACACGCTCACCATCCCGCGCGGGCAGACCGCGATGGCCAGCGGCCAGGCTGCGGCCGACGCCAAGACCTTCGAGCTCAAGGCCACGCAGGGGCTGGACACCTGGGGCATCTGCTCGGCGCCCTTCCTGCTGCACGCCTTCAGGACCACCGAGTTCCGCATCGTGGTCACCGCCTACGAGGACGGCACCTGGGGCTACGAGGAGGACACGGTGCTGCAGATCCGCGGCCAGGCCGAGCCCTTCCACCACACCGACCGCAACCGCCTCAGCAAACTCGCCGAGCCCACGCCCAACCCGCTGGCGCGCTGAAGCCGGGCGCCACGCGCCTCAGGGCATTGGAAAGTCGTAGCGGATGAAGCCCTTGTACTGCGCCACGCGGTCGTAGAGCGCGCGGGCGCGGGCGTTGTCCTCCTGCGTCAGCCAATACAGGCGCGAGGCGCCACGCTCGCGCGACACCTGCGCCACGCGCTCGATCAGCGCGGCGGCGATGCCCCGGCCGCGCAGGGTCTCGTCCACGAACAGGTCTTGCAGGTAGCAGGCATGCGGCGCCCAGGTGCTGGCATGAAAGAGGTAGTGCACGATGCCCACCACGCGGCCTTCGTGGCGCGCCACCCAGGCGTGTACCTCTTGGCCGGCGAGCAGGCGCGCGAAGGCCTGGTCGTAGTCGGACTCGGGGATCTCGGTCTTGTAGAAGCGCTTGTAGCCGTGAGCCAGCGCGCCCCACTCGGCGCGGTCGGCGGGCTTCAAGGTGTCGATGGTGAGGGTGGTGGGCATGGTGGCGGCCTTCACTTGGGAGCGAACTGCTGGATCAGCGCGGCCATGGCGCTGGCCTCGGGCTCGTTGCGTGCCTCGAGCCCAGCCGCCACGCCCAGGCGATCGGCCGCCGGGCGGTTCTGGCTCACCTTCCACTTGCCCACCAGACGCTCGATGGGGATCTCGATGCCGACGATGGCCCCGAGCATCGCGTCGATGTAGTCGGCGGGCGCGTCGGCCACGGCCCAGGGCAGCGCCTGCGACGCCTCGTGCAGCTGCGTGAGACGGCTGACGATCTGCAGCAGCCCGGCCTTGTCCTCCACCGCACGCGGCTGGCCATGCGCCTGCACCACCGCGTAGTTCCAGGTGGGCACGGCCTTGCCATGCGCGTGCTTGGACGGGTACCAGTTGGGCGAGATGTAGGCCTGCGGCCCTTGAAACGCCACGATGCTCGCCGCCGCACGCTGCCACACCAGGTTGGCGCGCGCCACGTGGCCCACCAGGGTGCCGTGCGGGCCGCGCGTGCGGTCGAGCATGAAGGGCAGGTGGTTCATCTCCAGCACGCCATCGAGCGTGGTGGCCCAGGTGCCGAAGGGGTGGGCCTCGATCAGGCCGTGCAGCACGGCGGTGTCGGTGATGTTGAAGTGGGCGGGTTGGTACATGGTGCGTGAGTACGTTGATGTATTGTGTTAGGCAAGGAAGCCGTAGGCGCGCTCCACCTTGGCGATGCGCAGGCTGTATTGCGCATACCAGCGTGCGCGCCCGGTGTCACGCGCCAGCGTGTGCTCGGCGTGGGCGCGCCAGGCGCTGATGGCCTCCAGGCTGGCCCAGTACGACACGGTGATGCCGAACTGGTCGGCCCCGCGCGCACTGTCCACGCCCAGAAAGCCCGGCTGCTGCGCCGCCAGCTCCACCATGCGATCGGCCATGCGGGCATAGCCCGCGTCGTCGGCCGCGGTGCGCAACGAGGCAAAGATCACCGCGTAGTAGGGCGGCTCGGGCAAGGGGGCAAAACTGGGGACGACGGGCTCGGACATCGGTGGTGGCCTGGGCTGCAGGATTGACAATGGCCCCTCACCTTAACCGCCTTGCGTGGCAACGGAAGGGCCAATCTGCCATGACTGAAAGTGCCAATGTCGGCCACCGGGCCGACGCCGATGGCGACGGCGCCGCACCGCTGCGGCTGCGCGTGTACCGGCATTTGCGCGCAGCCATCGAGCAGGGCAGCTTCGCGCCGGGCGCGTGGCTGCCGCCATCGCGCGAGCAGGCCCGGCTGCTGGGGGTGTCGCGCAACACCGTGCTGTGGGCCATGGAGCGCCTGCAGGCCGAGGGCTACGTGGTGGCCCGCGTGGGCGCCGGCAGCCGGGTGGCGCCCGATCTGGCGGCGCTGCGGCGCGCGCCGGCCCCGGGCGCAAGGCCCCGCGCGGCGCGGCCCGCAGCGCCCGCCGTGCTGCTGTCGCGACGCGGCCAGGGCATTGCCGACACCGCGCTGAAGTGGCAGCCCCCGCTGCACCCCGCCGCGCCGTTCCGCATCGGCGCGCCCGAGGTGGCCAGCTTCCCCTTCGCGCTGTGGGACCGCCTGGCGCGCCAGACCAGCCACGCACAGCGCCGCGCCCTGGCGCAGTATCTGGACCCGGCCGGCGCGCCCGCGCTGCGCGAAGCCATCGCGCAGTGGCTCTGGGCCTCGCGTGGCATCCAGTGCGAGCCATCGCAGGTGCTGGTGTGCTCGGGCTCGCAGCAGGCGCTGGACCTCACCGGCCGCCTGCTGCTCGACCCAGGCGACGAGGTGCTGGTGGAAGACCCCGGCTACCCCGGCATCCGCGCCTGCCTGGCCGGCCATGGCGCCCAGGTGCGGCCCGTGCCGCTGGACGACGACGGCCTGCAGATCGCCGAGGGCGCCGAGCGCTGGCCGCGCGCGCGCCTGGCCGTGGTAACACCCACCCACCAGTTCCCCACGGGCGTGCGCATGGGCCTGAGGCGCCGCATCGAGCTGCTGGAGTGGGCGCGGGCCTGCCAAGGCTGGATCGTGGAGGACGACTACGACGGTGAGTTCCAGTACGGCGCGCACCGCGTGCCCGCGCTCACCAGCTTGCCGCAGGCCGAGCGCGTCTTGTACGTGGGCACCTTCTCCAAGACCCTGCACCCGGGCCTGCGCCTGGGCTTCATCGTGCTGCCGCACGCGCTCACCGCCGCATTCGCCAGCGCGCGGGCGCTCACCGATCGGCACGCGCCCGGCGATTCGCAGGACGTGCTGGCCCGCTTCATCACCGAAGGCCACCTGCTGCGCCACCTGCGTCGCATGCGCGAGCTCTACCCGCAACGCCAACAGGTGCTGATCGACGCCATCGCCCAGGCCAGTGGCGGCGCCGTGCGCCTTGCGCGCAGCGAGCAAGGCATGCACCTGGTGCACGAGGTGGCGCCGGGCCGGGCCGACGCGCCGCTGGCCGGCCGCGCCTTGGCCGCCGGGGTGTTTCTTGCGCCTTTGTCGCGCTATGCCATCGAGTCGCGACGCCGGGGTTGGCTGTTCGGCTACGCGGGTTTCGACGGCGCTGCGCTGCGCGATGCGGCCGCACGCATCGGCCCGCTGCTGGGCGCGGCCGGGCGCGGCATCAACCGATAAGTGGCCGCCCGCGCCCGGACACCGATAATCGCGGATTGCCCTGCCAGCGGCGGCGCGCCTTCCAGTCCGATGCGCGCGCCCACCCCCACCATGTCCGATCCCACGCCCAATCCCCTGGCCAAAGAGGTGCGCCGCCGCCGCACTTTCGCCATCATCAGCCACCCCGACGCGGGCAAGACCACGCTCACCGAGAAGCTGCTGCTGTTCTCCGGCGCGATCCAGATCGCCGGCTCGGTGAAGGCGCGCAAGGCCACGCGGCATGCCACCAGCGACTGGATGGAGATCGAAAAGCAGCGCGGCATCTCGGTGGCCTCGTCGGTGATGCAGATGGAATACCGCGACTGCGTGATCAACCTGCTCGACACGCCCGGCCACCAGGACTTCAGCGAGGACACCTACCGCGTGCTCACCGCCGTGGACGCCGCGCTGATGGTGATCGACGCGGCCAACGGCGTGGAGCCGCAGACCCGCCGCCTGCTGCAGGTGTGCCGCGCCCGCAACACGCCCATCCTCACCTTCGTGAACAAGATGGACCGCGAGGTGCAGGAGCCGCTGAACCTGATGGACGAGATCGAGCGCGAGCTGGGCATGACCGTGGTGCCCTTCACCTGGCCGGTGGGCATGGGCAAGACCTTCGGCGGCGTGATGGACCTGCGCAAGAACCAGATGCGCGTCTTCAAGCCTGGTGAAGACCGGGCCAACGACAACGACGAGATCATCGACGGCCTCGACAACCCGCTGTTGGCCGAGCGCTTTGGAAGTTATTACGACCAGGCCAACGGCGAGGTGGAGCTGGTGCGCGATGCCGCGCCCGCCTTCGACGAGGCGCAGTTCCTGGCCGGCAAGATGACGCCGATGTTCTTCGGCTCGGCCGTCAACAACTTCGGCGTGCAGGAGATCCTGGATTCGCTGGTGGACCTGGCCCCGCCCCCGGGCGAACGCCCCGCGCTGCAACGTCTGGTGAAACCGGAAGAGCCCAAGTTCACCGGCGTGGTGTTCAAGATCCAGGCCAACATGGACCCGGCGCACCGCGACCGCATCGCCTTCCTGCGCGTGGCCTCGGGCCACTTCGAGCGCGGCATGCGGCTGAAGGTGGTGCGCTCGGGCAAGGAGCTGCGCCCCAACACCGTGGTGAGCTTCCTGAGCCAGCGCCGCGAGCTGCTTGACGAGGCCTTTGCCGGCGACATCATCGGCATCCCCAACCACGGCGTGCTGCAACTGGGCGACACGCTCACCGAAGGCGAGGCCTTGCAGTTCACCGGCCTGCCCTTCTTCGCGCCCGAGATGTTCCGCATGGTGGAGGTGGCCGACCCGCTGAAGACCAAGCAGCTCAAGGCCGGCCTGACGCAATTGGGTGAAGAGGGCGCGATCCAGGTCTTCCGCCCCGTGGCGGGCTCAGTATTGATGTTGGGCGCCGTGGGCCAGCTGCAGTTCGAGGTGGTGGCGCACCGCCTGGAGCACGAATACGGCTGCAAGGCCCGCATCAGCCCCTGCCGCTTCTCCATCGCCCGCTGGGTGACCTGCGATGAAGCCGACGGCGGCGAGCGCGAGCTCGCCCGCTTCATCGACGGCAACAGCCACCGCATGGCCTACGACGCCGTCAATGCGCCCACCCTGCTGGTGGAATACGCCCCCGAGCTGCGCGCCATCGAAACCAACTGGCCCAAGATCAAGTTCCACGCGCTGCGCGAGCACGCGGGGCTGGTGTTTCAGAAGCGCTTGGATGGGTGAGCGGGCACGCGCCCGAGGTGCCGCTTCACTGTTCACTGATCAGTCGTGCACGCCCCGCGTTGCGGATGGGCCTGGCACATTTCATCACCGCGGCGAACACTTCAGTTTCGCAACCCCGCAAACGCCACCGCCACCGCCGCCCCGAGCCGCGCGTTGTTCAGCACCAGCGCAATGTTGCTGTCCAGGCTGTCGCCCCCGGTGAGCTCGGTCACACGGGCCAGCAGGAAGGGCGTGCTGGCCTTGCCGCTGATGCCCTGGGCGGTGGCCTCGGCCAGGGCTTGCTCGATGGCGGCGTCGATGCGCTCGCGCGGCATGGCGTGCTCGGGCGGGATGGGGTTGGCGATCACCAGGCCGGCGCTCAGGCCCAGCGCCCATTGCGCCTGCATGGCGCGGGCGATGTCGGCGGGCTCGTCGATCTGCGCGTCCACGGCAAAGCCGCTGTCGCGGGTGAAGAAGGCGGGCAGTTGCGCGGTGCGGTAGCCGAGCACGGGCACGCCTTGGGTCTCCAGGTATTCGAGCGTGAGGCCGAGATCGAGGATGCTCTTGGCGCCCGCGCACACCACGGCCACGGGCGTGCGGGCCAGCTCCTGCAGATCGGCCGAGATGTCGAAGCTCTGCGGCGCGCCACGGTGCACGCCGCCGATGCCACCGGTGGCGAACACGCGGATGCCGGCCATCGCGGCCACGATCATCGTGGCGGCCACGGTGGTGGCGCCGGTGCCTTGGCGCGCCACGAGCAGCCCCATGTCGCGGCGGCTCACCTTGGCCACCGCATGGCCGGCGCGGCCGAGCCGCTCGATCTGCTCGCGCGCGAGGCCTGCCTTCAGTCGCCCGTCGATGATGGCGATGGTGGCCGGCACGGCGCCGTGGGCGCGCACTTCGGCCTCCACGCCGAGCGCGGTCTCGACGTTGCGCGGCCAGGGCATGCCGTGGCTGATGATGGTGGATTCCAGCGCCACCACGGGCTGGCCGGCGGCCAGCGCGGCGGCCACCTCGGGGTGGATGTCGAGCAAGGGGTGCATGCGCCCAGCTTAGCAAAGGCCGCGTCATCAGCGATCCATGCGCGGTGCGCGCAGGCGGCCTGCCGATAATGCCGGCGTGAGCTCACCCAACCGCCTTTCGCTGTATCTGCACCTCATCCGCTGGGACCGCCCGGCCGGCTGGCTGCTGCTGTTGTGGCCCACGCTGTCGGCGCTGTGGATCGCGCACGATGGCTTCCCGGGCTGGCACCTGCTGGCGGTGTTCGTGCTGGGCACCATCCTCATGCGCTCGGCCGGCTGCTGCGCCAACGACGTGGCCGACCGCGAGTTCGATCGCCACGTCAAACGCACCGCGCAGCGCCCCGTCACCAGCGGCGCGGTGGGCGTGAAGGAGGCACTGGCGGTGGGCGCGGTGCTGGCGCTGGCGGCCTTTGCGCTGGTGCTCAGCACCAACCCGCCCACCATCGCGCTGTCCTTCGCCGCGCTGGCCATCGCCCTGGTCTACCCCTACGCCAAGCGCCTGGTGGCCATGCCGCAGGCGGTGCTGGGCGTGGCCTTCAGCTTCGGCATCCCGATGGCGTTCTCGGCCGTGCTGGGCGGGCGCGATTGGGGCCCGGCCGCCATCAGCGCCGCCGTGCCGCCGCAGGCCTGGTGGCTGCTGCTGGGCAACCTGTGCTGGGTGCTGGCCTACGACACCGAGTACGCCATGGTCGACCGCGACGACGACCTGAAGATCGGCATCCAGACCTCGGCCATCACCCTCGGCCGCTTCGACGTGGCCGGTGTGATGGCCTTCTATGCGCTGTACCTCGTGTCGTGGGCGGCGCTGGGCTGGTCGCTCGGGCTGGGCAAGGTGTTCCTGCTGGGCATCGCCGTGGCGGCCGCTCAGGCGGCATGGCACTACACACTGATCAAGGACCGCTCGCGCGACGGGTGCTTCAAGGCCTTCCGCTTGAACCATTGGTTGGGGTTTGCGGTGTTCGTGGGTGTGGCTGCGGACTTGTCTCTGCGCTGATCTTCGAAGTTATGATGCCGAGCCGGCGCGCAATGTCATGCGCCGGTCACGACAACCATGACTCTGGAGGATCCATGTATCAACGCCTTTGCCTTGCCGCCCTGGCCACATCGCTGGTGGGCTGTGCATCCATCGTCAACGAGACCACCCACCCAATGAAGCTGGAAACCAAGACGGCCACGGGTGAAATGGTCGCTGGCGCGGAGTGCAAACTCACCAACGACTACGGCACGTCCACCGGCAAGTCGGGCGAAACCGTTCAGGTGCGCCGCTCAGGCAAGGACCTGGACATCACCTGCAAATCGCCGGACAAGACCGACGCAACGGCCCGCGCCATCTCGCGCGCCAATGGCGGCATGGCGGGCAACATCATCTTCGGCGGCGGCATCGGCGCCATCATCGACCACAACAAGGGCACGGCCTACACCTACCCCACCTGGATCCAGATGGTGTTCGGCCAGACGCTGGTGTTCGATCGCCGGGACGAGAAGGAAGGCCAGCCCGTGACGGGCAAGGCGCCGGAACCCGAGAAGAAGTGACGCGCAGCGCAGGGCGCCATGCCCTCGCTCACCCCCCAAACTCATCCCCCAACTCCCGCGCCCGCTCTTGCGCGGCCTTCACCGCCTTGGTGATGGCCGAGCCAACTTCATCGGCGCGCAGGGATTGCAGGGCGGCGTAGGTGGTGCCGCCCTTGCTGGTGACGCGCTCGCGCAGCACCGACGGGGGCTCGTCGCTTTGTGCGGCCAGTGCCGTGGCGCCGTCGAAGGTGGCCAGCGCCAGGCGCTTGCCCTGCTCGGCCGTGAGGCCCATCTCGGCGGCGGCGGCCATCATGGCCTCGACGAAGTAGAAGACATAGGCCGGGCCGGAGCCTGAGAGCGCTGTCACCGCGTCCAGATCGGCCTCGCGCGGCACCCACAGCGTCTGCCCGGTGGGCGCCAGCACCTGCTCCACCAGGGCCCGCTCGTCGGCCGTGACCACCGGCGTGGCGAACAGCCCGGCGATGCCGCGGCCGATCAGCGCCGGCGTGTTGGGCATGCTGCGCACGATGCGCGGGCTGCCGGTGGCGCGCGCGATGGTGTCGCTGCGGATGCCGGCCATCACGCTCAGGTGCAAGGCGCCGGCCACGTGGGCGGCGCAGGGCCGGGCGGCCTCGCCAAACAGCTGCGGCTTCACCGCCCATACCACCAGGCCGGCCTGGGCCAGGCTGGCATCAGCGGCGGCCAAGGTGCGCACGCCGAAATCGGCTTGCAGGCGCTGGCGCTGGGCCTCGAAGGGCTCGATCACCAGGATGGAGTCGGCCGCGCGGCCGGTCTTGCACAGGCCGCCGATCAGCGCGCTGGCCATGTTGCCGCCGCCGATGAAGGCCAGGATGTCGTGGGCTGGGGTGCTCATCGTTTCAGTGTACGGCTGCGCATTGCAGGTGCCGCCATGCCATGTCGCGCACTGGGTCGTTGATGCAAGTCATGCATAACCTGCCACAAACGCGATGGCCAAGCCTACATTGATGCCCCAACGGACCGGCACGCGCCCACAAGGCGCAGACACGGCCCGACGGCAGCTGTACCCCTTCAACCGGAGACCCCCTTCATGTCGCTTTCCTACATCAACCCCACCTCGGACAGCCCCTGGGCCACCTACATCTCGCAGGTGGACCGCGTGATCCCCTACCTGGGCACGCTGGGCCGTTGGGCCGACACCCTCAAGCGCCCCAAGCGCGCGCTGATCGTGGACGTGCCCATCGAGATGGACGACGGCAGCGTGCGGCACTTCGAGGGCTTCCGCGTGCAGCACAGCCTCACGCGCGGCCCGGGCAAGGGCGGCGTGCGCTACCACCCCGATGTGACGCTGGAAGAAGTGATGGCGCTCTCGGCATGGATGAGCGTCAAGAACGCGGCGGTGAACCTGCCCTATGGCGGCGCCAAGGGCGGCATCCGCGTCGACCCCAAGGCCTTGTCGCGCAAGGAGTTGGAGCGCATGACGCGCCGCTACACCAGCGAGATCGGCATCATCATCGGCCCGCACCAGGACATCCCCGCGCCCGACGTCAACACCGACGGCCAGATCATGGCCTGGATGATGGACACCTATTCGATGAACACCGGCGCCACGGCCACCGGCGTGGTCACCGGCAAGCCCATCCACCTGGGTGGCTCGCTGGGCCGCATCAAGGCCACGGGGCGCGGCGTGTTCGTCACCGGCCGCGAGGCCGCGCGCCGCATCGGGCTGGATCTCAACGGCGCCCGCGTGGCCGTGCAGGGCTTCGGCAATGTGGGCTCGTCGGCGGCCGAGTTGTTTGGCCAGGCCGGCGGCAAGATCGTCGCCGCGCAAGATCACACCGGGAGCATCTGCAACAGCCAGGGCTTCGATCTGTCGCTGCTGATCCCGCACGTGCGCGCCACCGGTGGCGTGGCCGGCTTCCCCGGCAGCGAGCCGATGGGCACCGAGGAGTTCTGGGACACCGACTGCGACATCATGATCCCCGCCGCGCTCGAGAACCAGATCACAGCGGACCGGGCCCGCCGCATGAAGGCCAAGCTGGTGCTCGAAGGCGCCAACGGCCCCACCGGCCGCGCCGCCGATGACGTGCTGGCCGACCGCAACATCCTGGTCGTGCCCGACGTGATCTGCAATGCCGGCGGCGTGACGGTGAGCTACTTCGAGTGGGTGCAGGATTTCTCGTCCTTCTTCTGGACCGAGGACGAGATCAATGTGCGCCTGGACAAGATCATGATCGGCGCCCTGAAGAAGATCTGGGACACCGCCGACCAGCACCACATCACGCTGCGCACCGCCACCTTTGCGGTGGCCTGCGAGCGCATCCTTACCGCGCGCCAAGAGCGCGGCCTGTATCCGTGAGTGACGACGGCAGCGGCCGTGAGCTGGACAAGATCGACCTGCGCATCCTGCGGGTGCTGCAGGCCGACGGCCGCATCAGCAACCTGAAGCTGGCCGAGAGCGTGCACCTGTCGGCCACCGCGGTGCTCGAGCGCGTGAAGCGCCTGCACCGCGAGGGCTACATCCTCGGCTACGAGGCGCGGCTCAACCTGGGCAAGCTCGGCGCCGGCCTGATGGTCTTTGTCGAGATCCTGCTCGACCGCACCGTGCACGACGTGATGGACACCTTCAAGGCCGCCGTGCAGGTGCGCCCCGAGATCCTCGAGTGCCACCTGGTGGCCGGTGGCTTCGACTACCTGCTCAAGACCCGCGTGGCCGACATGGCCGCCTACCGCGAGTTCATCGGCAGCGTGATCTGGACCCTGCCCGGCGTGCGCGAGACGCGCACCTATGCGGTGATGGAAGAGGTGAAGTCGAGCACGCAGATTCCGATCTGAGCGGCAAGCTCGCGGGCGCCACTCAGGCTTTGGTCTTCACCGGCTCTGGCAGGGGTTTGGCGGCCAGCTTGCGCGCCTGCACCACGAGCTTGTTGTGCGCATCCAGAAACGCGGCGGCAATCACCTTGCCTTCATTCGTGTTGCTCCAGCCCAGCCCGCCCAGACCGCCGCCCTTGCCCGCGACCAGCCCGCCCAGGCCCAGATCGGTGGTGCGTGCAGCACCCGTGGCCGACGAGAGCTGCTCGGTGGTCTCGTTGTCGGTGAGCAGCAGCACCACCTGCGCCTCCTTGAACTTCACCTGTTCCGCAGCCCCTGCAAACTTGTTCAGCACGGGGATGGCCGCGAGGATGCCGCCGATCTGCCGCCCAGCATCCTGCTCGCTGAAGGTGAGGCTGGGCACCACGCTGTACTGCGCAGCAATGCCGCGGCCCGGTTTCACCGAATCGTCCTTGCGCAGCACGCCACGTTCCTTGAGCTCCTGCTCGCGCACGGTGGCGTTCAGGCCCGCATTGCGGTCGACGATGCGAAAGCACCCGCTCTGCTGCATCATCACCCGCACCAAGGGCAGCGGCGATTCGGGCAGGCCACCTCGGCCGATGCCGACATAGCCGCCCTGGTTCTCCACCAAGGCCACAACGGCCACCGGGGCCTCGCACGTGACCAACTCCTTGGCCGCGGCATGGGCGCCCTGCGGTCCGGCCGAACCGCTGACGATGGAGCCGCCCTGCCCCAGCTCCACCCCTTGCTTGCCGCAGCCGGCCAAACCAAGCTGGGCGACGATGGCGGCAGCGGACAGTGCAGCCGCGTGATTCGATATGCGCATTCAGGAGCCTTCTCTGGATCGTTCATGAACCTGCCCCGAGGGGCTGCTGGCGATTCTGGCTCAGCCCCGCGCCCCAAAGATCGCCGTGCCGATGCGCACCACCGTGGCCCCCTCGGCCACGGCCGCCTCCAGATCGGCGCTCATGCCCATGCTGAGCGTGTCCACACCCAGGCCTTGGGCCTGCAGTTGCGCCAGCAGCTCGCGCAGCGCACGGTGAGGTGCGCATTGCGCGGCCAGGTCCGCTGCCGGCTCGGGGATGGACATCAGGCCGCGCAGCGTCACGCGCGGCAAGGCCGCCACGGCCTGAGCCAGTGCGGGCACATCGGCCGGCGCTACGCCGCTCTTGCTGGCCTCGCCGCTGATGTTGACCTGCAGGCACAGCTGCAGCGGCGGCAGGTGGGCGGGGCGCTGCTCGGACAGGCGCTGCGCGATCTTCAGCCGGTCCACCGAGTGCACCCAATCGAAGTGTTCGGCCACCACGCGCGTCTTGTTGCTCTGCAGCGGGCCGATCAGGTGCCATTGCAGGCGCTCGCGCAGGTCGGCCAGTGCGGCCATCTTGTCCAGCGCCTCCTGCACATAGTTCTCGCCAAAGGCCAGCTGGCCAGCGGCCACGGCCTCGCGCACGGCCGCAGCGCTTTGCGTCTTGCTCACCGCCAGCAGCGTGACGGCCTGCACGGGCCGCCCGGCGCTGGCACAGGCGGATGCAATCCGGCTGTGGACTTGTTGAAAGTTGCCGATAACGCTCGTCATAATCCCCTGAGCCTATCTCAAGCCCCCGGGCTACATTCCCCATGGACATCACCCAGCTGTTGGCCTTCTCGGTCAAGAACAAGGCCTCCGACCTGCATTTGTCGGCCGGCCTGCCGCCGATGATCCGGGTGCATGGCGATGTGCGGCGCATCAATGTCGAGGCGCTGGACCACAAGCAGGTCCACGCGATGGTCTACGACATCATGAACGACAACCAGCGCAAGCACTACGAGGACACGCTGGAGTGCGATTTCTCGTTCGAGATCCAGGGCCTGGCGCGCTTTCGCGTCAACGCCTTCAATCAGAACCGCGGCGCGGGCGCGGTGTTCCGCACCATCCCGAGCAAGATCCTCACGCTCGAGCAGCTGGGCACGCCCAAGGTGTTTGCCGATCTGGCGCTCAAACCGCGCGGCCTGGTGCTGGTGACGGGGCCCACAGGCTCGGGCAAGAGCACCACGCTGGCGGCCATGGTCAACCACCTCAACGAGAACGAGTTCGGCCACGTGCTGACGGTGGAAGACCCGATCGAGTTCGTGCACGAGAGCAAGAAGTGCCTGATCAACCAGCGCGAGGTGGGGCCGCACACGCTGAGCTTTGCCAACGCGCTGCGCTCGGCGCTGCGCGAAGACCCGGACGCCATCCTGGTGGGCGAGCTGCGCGATCTGGAGACCATCCGCCTGGCGCTCACCGCGGCCGAGACCGGCCACCTGGTGTTCGGCACCTTGCACACCAGCAGCGCGGCCAAGACAGTGGACCGCATCGTCGACGTGTTCCCGGCTGCCGAGAAGGAGATGGTGCGCTCGATGCTGTCTGAATCGCTCATCGCGGTGATCTCGCAGACGCTGTGCAAGCTGAAGGACGGCTCGGGCCGCGCCGCCGCGCACGAGATCATGATCGCCACGGCGGCCATCCGCAACCTGATCCGCGAGAACAAGATCGCGCAGATGTACTCGTCGATCCAGACCGGCAACAGCCTGGGCATGCAAACGCTCGATCAGAACCTGGCCGATCTCGTGCGCCGCAACATCATCTCGCCGGCCGAGGCGCGCGGCCGCGCCAAGACGCCGGAAAACTTCCCGGGATAACAAGCATGGAACGCGACCAAGCCTCCAAGTTCGTCAACGACCTGCTGCGGCTGATGGTGTCGCGCAATGGCTCGGACCTGTTCCTCACGGCCGACTTTCCGCCGGCCATCAAGGTGGACGGCAAGATCTCCAAGGTGTCGCCGCAGCCGCTCACCGGCCAGCACACGCTGGCACTGGCGCGGGCGGTGATGAACGACAAGCAGGCGGCCGATTTTGAGCGCAGCAAGGAGTGCAACTTCGCGATCTCGCCGCAGGGCATCGGGCGCTTTCGCGTGAATGCCTTCGTGCAGATGGGCTCGATCGGCCTGGTGATGCGCACCATCCCGCAAACCCTGCCCACGATCGACGGCCTGGGGCTGCCCAAGGTGATGAAGGACATCACCATGACCAAGCGCGGCCTGGTGATCATGGTGGGCGCCACCGGCTCGGGCAAGAGCACCTCGCTGGCGGCGCTGGTGGACTACCGCAACGAGAACAGCTTCGGCCACATCATCACCATCGAGGACCCGGTGGAGTTTGTGCACGCGCACAAGAACTGCATCATCACGCAGCGCGAGGTGGGCATCGACACCGACGGCTGGGACCAGGCCCTGAAGAACACCCTGCGCCAGGCGCCGGACGTGATCCTGATGGGCGAGATCCGCGATCGCGAGACCATGGAGCATGCCGTGGCCTTTGCCGAGACCGGCCACCTGTGCATGGCCACGCTGCACGCCAACAGCTCCAACCAGGCGCTGGACCGCATCATCAACTTCTTCCCCGAAGAGCGGCGCGCGCAGCTGCTGATGGACTTGTCGCTCAATTTGAAGGGCATCGTCTCGCAGCGCCTCTTGCCGCGCGAGGAGGGCAAGGGCCGCATCGCGGCGGTGGAGATCATGCTCAACACGCCGCTGGTGTCGGACATGATCTTCAAGGGCGAGGTGGGCGACATCAAGGAGCTGATGAAGCGCTCGCGCGAGGCCGGCATGCAGACCTTCGACCAGGCGCTGTTCGATCTGTACGAGGCCAATCTGGTGACCTACGAGGACGCGCTGCGCAACGCCGATTCGGTGAACGACCTGCGGCTGAACATCAAGCTCAACAGCAGCCGCGCCCGCAACCGCGACCTGTCCGCCGGCACCGAGCACATGAGCATCATGTAGGCTTCGGGGGATGAAGACCTACGAATCCATCCCCTCCTCTCGCGTCGCGTTTCTCGGCCTGGGCGTCATGGGCTACCCCATGGCCGGGCACCTGGCGCGCGCCGGGCACAGCGTCACCGTCTACAACCGCACTGCGCCCAAGGCCGCGGCCTGGGTGAAGGAATACGGCGGCGCCTCAGCGCCCACGCCGCGTGAGGCGGCAGCGGGCGCCGACTTCGTGTTTGCCTGCGTGGGCAATGACGACGATTTGCGCTCGGTGGTGCTGGGCGCCAATGGAGCCCTGGCCGGCATGAAGCCCGGCGCGGTGTTCGTGGACCACACCACCGCCTCGGCCGAAGTGGCGCGCGAGTTGTACGCCGCGGCCAAGGCGCTGGGCCTGCAATTCGTGGACGCGCCAGTTTCAGGCGGCCAGGCCGGCGCCGTGAACGGCCTGCTCACCGTGATGTGCGGCGGCGACGCGGCACCCTTCGACGCGATGAAGCCGGTGGCCATGGCCTTCTCGCGCGCCGTCACACGTGTGGGCGAGAGCGGCGCCGGGCAGCTGGCCAAGATGGTCAATCAGGTGTGCATCGCCGGCCTGGTGCAAGGCCTGTCGGAGGCCATCGCCTTCGGGCAGAAGGCGGGGCTGGACATGAAGCAGGTGCTCGAGGTCATCGGCAAGGGCGCCGCGCAGAGCTGGCAGATGGACAACCGCGGCGGCACGATGGTCGACGACAAGTTCGACTTCGGCTTCGCGGTGGACTGGATGCGCAAGGACCTCGGTCTGGTCCTGGACGAGGCCCGTCGCAACGGCGCCAAGCTGCCCGTGACCGCGCTGGTGGACCAGTTCTACGGCGACGTGCAGGGCATGGGCGGCGGGCGCTGGGATACGTCGAGCTTGCTCCGTCGATTGAAGTAATCCGAGCCCCGAGAGCGCCTGCGTCGATCCAGGGGCTTGGCGCTCACTTCTGCGCTGGCGCGTGCAGATTGGCGAGCTCGGTCTCGCTGATCGTGTCGAACACGCGCACCACTTTCTTCACGCCGGACACGCCGCGTGCCACTTCGGCGGCGCGGGTGGCCTCGCGTTCGGTGACGCGGCCCATCAGGTGCACCACGCCGCGCTCGGTGACCACCTTGATGGCCGAGGACTGAAGATCGGCCGCGTCCACGAAGCTGGCCTTGACCTTGCTGGTCAGCACCGTGTCGCTGGAGCGCGAGCCCATGGTGCTGGCTTCCATCACCGCCAGCTCGTTGACCACGCTGCGCACGTTCTCGATCTGCTTGACGGCGTTCTCGGCGGCGGTGCGGTCGGCCTCGTTGGCGGCCTCGCCGGTGAGCAGCACCACGCGGTTGTAGCTGGTGATGCTGATGTGGCCACGCCCGTTGCCCGTGGCCTCATGCACGCGGTTGACGCCCTTGAGCTCGATGCTCTGGTCCTCGAGCTGCGTGCCCGAGGTGCGGCGGTCCACGGCCACCATGCCGCCCATGACCGCGCCGCCCATCACCAGGGGGAAGCAGCCGCTGAGCAGTTGCGTGGACACCAGGGCGGCCAGGCCCCAGGCCAGGCGGGACATCTTGAACTTGCGAACGAGGTTGCGATTCATGTGGGTTCCATATCACCAAGCAGTTGCAGGTCGATGGTGTCGCACAGGCAGTGCAACACCAGCAGTTGGGTCTCGAGCACCCGGGCGCGCCGGTCGTGCGGCACCGAGATCACCACGTCGGTTTCGCCGAGCGCCTCGCGCAGCATGCTGCCCTGGCGCCCGGTGAGGGCGATGACGGTCATTTCCTTGCCTTGCGCGGCCTGGGCCACGGCGTGCAGGCCCAGGCGGTCGCCGTCGGGATCAATCAGCAAGAGCAGATCGCCGGGCTGGCCCAAGGTCTGCACCTGACGCGCCAACACGGCGTCCAGATCACCCGCGGCGGCCAGCGCCGCCAGCGCCGCGCCATCGGTGCCCAGCGCCAGGGCCGCGAGTCCGGGGCGGTCGCGCTCGAAGCGGCCGAGCAGCTGGCTGGCCATCAGTTGCGCCAGACCGGCAGCAGGCCCGAAGCCAGCCACATACAGGCGCCCGCCCGCAGTGAGGCCAGCCACCACGGCCTGGGCTGCATCGGCGATGGGCCGCGCCAGCAGATCGGCGGCCTGGTATTGCAGGTCGGCGCTCTCAAAAAAGTGCTGTTGAATTCGCTGCTCAAGCATGACTGATTATCCCCCCCCGGAGCGCCTGCGGCGCTTCCCCCCCAGGGGGGCGACGCCAGTGGCCCGGCACAGCCGGTTCCACGGCGTCCACTGGGTGGGCGGTAGTTCGCCGACAGGGGTGCGGCTGGTCTTGCTTTGTTGGTTAGGCGCTGAAGGCGCCGCGCAGCCAGCTGAGTTCGTCGCCGTCGATGGCCACCACGTCGAAGCGGCAGGGTGGCAAACGGGTGAAGCGCATCAGGTAGTGCGAGGCCGCGCGCACGATGCGCGCCTGCTTGGTGGCGCCCACGCTGGCGGCCGCGCCGCCCTGCGCCCGGCTCGCGCGGGCGCGCACTTCGCAGAACACCAGGGTGCCGTCGCGCTCGCGCAGGATCAGGTCGATCTCGGCGCCACGGCGGTGCGGCCCGCCGGCCAGCCGATAATTGCGGCACTCCAGCGTCAAGCCCTGCCGCAGCAGGTGGGCCAGCGCGAGATCTTCGGCCGCGTCGCCCCTTTGCTTGGTGTTCATGCCCTTTGCCCCCCGTGTACAACCATCCACCCCACCGGCCTGCGCCTTGACCCTTGACACCAACCTGCTCTTGCAAGCCGCCGCCCAGGCCGCGGGTGCGCAGCAGTATCCGGCAGGCAGTTTGTACATGGTGGCCACGCCCATCGGCAACCTGGCCGACATCACGCTGCGCGCCGTGCATGTGCTCGCGCGGGTGGATGCCGTGGCCTGCGAGGACACGCGCGTCACCGCGCAACTGCTGCGCCACCTGGGGCTGGACAAGCCGCTGCTGGCCGTGCACCACCACAACGAGCACGAGGGCGCCGCGCGTGTGCTCGAGCGCCTGGCGCGCGGTGAATCGGTGGCCTATGTCAGCGATGCGGGCACGCCGGTGATCAGCGATCCGGGCGCCACCTTGGTGGCCGCCGCTGCGGCGCAGGGCTGGCGCGTGGTGCCGATCCCGGGGGCCAGCGCGATGGCGGCCGCGCTCAGCGTGGCGGGCGATGCGCAGGGCACGGCCTTCAGCTTCGTCGGCTTTCTGCCGGCCAAGGGCGCTGAGCGGCAGGCGGCCCTGGTGGCGGCCACGGATGCGGCCGGCGCGCAGGTGCTGTTCGAGGCGCCACATCGCATTCAGGCCCTGGCCACTGCGCTGGCCGCTCAGGTGCCGCAACGCGCGGTGACGCTGTGCCGCGAGCTGACCAAGCAGTTCGAGACCGTGGCCACCATGGCCTGCGAGGCGCTGCCCGCCTGGCTGGCGGCCGATGCCAACCGCGAGCGCGGCGAGTTCGTGCTGGTGCTGCATGCGCCGCCACCGGTGGTCACACCGGCCGGATTGCCGCCGGACGTGGAGCGCGTGCTGACGGTCTTGCTGCGCGACCTGCCCTTGAAACAGGCCGTCTCGCTGGCGGCCGAGCTCACCGGCACCGCCCGCAACGCGCTGTACCAGCGCGCGCTGGCCTTGAAGGACGCCTGAGGCTTGGTCGGCGGACGCCCTGCGACGCCCGCCGTTGCCGTGCTCAGCGACGCTCCGCCACCACGGCGCGGGTCTGCGCATCGTGCTTCTGGTTGTAGATCTGATGGTTGGCCTTGGCCTGCATGTGGCGGATCTGCGCACGTTCACGCGGCGTGACCACACCATCGGCCTTGGCCACGCGCTTGGCGTGCTGGATGCGCGCTTGCTGGCGCTGCAGTTTCACCGCCTCGGTGCGGGTGAGCTGGCCCGAAGCCACACCCTGGTGGATGCGGTGCTCCTGGTTCACCTGGTGCTGGGTGATGGCGGGCGTGGCGGTCTGCGCCATGGCGGCGCCACCGGCAAGGGCCAGGGTGATCGATGCAAGCAGGGTCTTCAGCGTGGTGTTCATGGCGGTCTCTCGATGGGGTTCTGGATGGAGGTGGTTGTTGCTGGCTGCGATCGCCCCTGCACAACGTGTGGCGCACTGGCTTCGCGCACCGGCAATGCGTGAAGCTTCGGTAAAGCTTTGCTGCCGCCTGAGGCACACTGGCGGCAGATCAGCACGACCACGCGGCGATGCCGGGGCCGCCATCGCCCATGAAGCCCATCTACATCCTTCAGCACCTGACTGGCGACGGACCCGCTCACTTGCAAGGTTGGCTGCAGCAGCGCGCCTTGGCCTATCGCGTTTTCAACACCGAGGCCGGTGAGGCCTTTCCCGATGATCTGGCGGGCTGCCGAGGCCTGGCCATCCTGGGCGGCGAGATGGGCGCCAACGATCCGCTGCCGGCCCTGCGCCAGGCCGAGCAGCTCTTTCTGCAGGCCGTGCGCGATGGCATCCCCACGCTGGGCCATTGCCTGGGCGGCCAGCTGATGGCACGCGCGCTCGGCGCCGCCGTGGGCCCGTCACCCGCGCCCGAGATCGGCTGGCAGCCGCTGCAGGTGCTCGACGACACCCTGGCCGCGGCCTGGTTCGGCCCGCACGCGCCCGAGCCCACGGTGTTCCAGTGGCATTTCGATGCCTTTGCGCTGCCGGCCGGCGCGCGGCTTCTGGCGCGCAGCGCGGCCTGCCCGCACCAGGCCTTTGCCTTGGGGCCGCACCTGGCGATGCAGTGGCACGTGGAGCTCGATGACGAGAAGCTGCAGCGCTGGTCGCACGAGACCAGCCCGCGCTTCGAGCAGGCCTGCGCCCAACACCCGCGCAGCGCACAAACCGGCGCGCAGATGCGTGCACAAGGCGCCCAGGCGCTGTCGCAACAACAGGCGCTGGCCGATCACATCTACGGCCATTGGCTGTCGATGATGGCGCCGGCCTAGTGGCGCTGCGCTGATCCGCACCGCCATCAATCACCCCACGCTCACCGCCCCCGCACAGCGCCCATGTCCACCATCCGCATCCAGAACCTGACCAAGCGCTTCGAGCAGCAGACCGTGCTGCAGGACCTGAGCCTCACCATCCCCGACGGCAGCTTCTTCACCCTGCTGGGGCCCAGTGGCTGCGGCAAGACCACGCTGCTGCGCTGCATTGCCGGCTTCAACGAGCCCGAGGCGGGCAGCCTGTGGTTCGACCAGGACGACATCACCCGCGTGCCTGCTCACCAGCGCAACATCGGCATGGTGTTCCAGGACTACGCGCTCTTCCCCGACAAATCGGTGCGCGACAACGTGGCCTATGGCCTGCGCGCGCGGCAGGTGGCCCGCGATGAACTGCAGGCGCGCGTGGACGAGGCCCTGCAGCAGGTGGGCCTGCAAACCCTGGCCGACCGCTACCCGGCGCAGATGAGCGGCGGCCAGCGCCAGCGCGTGGCCCTGGCCCGCGCGCTGGTGATCCGGCCGCGCGTGCTGCTGATGGACGAGCCCTTGTCCAACCTGGACGCCAAGCTGCGCCTGTCCATGCGCGACATGATCCGCGAGCTGCAGCGCCAGGCGCGCATCACCACGGTCTTCGTCACTCACGACCAGGAAGAGGCGCTGGCCATGTCCGACCAGATCGCCGTGATGCAAAGCGGCCGCATCGCGCAGATGGACACGCCCGAGGCGCTGTACGGCCAGCCGGTGTCGGCCTATGTGGCGGACTTCGTCGGCTCGGCCAACCTGCTGGCGGTGGACGGCGTGGGCGACGGCGTGGCCCGCGTGGCCGGCCAGGCGCTGCAAGTGGACACGCGCGCGGCCACGGCCGCCGGACCGCACCGCCTGGTGCTGCGCGCCGAGACCCTGCAGCTGCGACCGGGCCACGAGCCACGGCCGCCCAATGCGCTGGCCGCCACGCTCAGTGGCCACCAGTACCTGGGCGCCAAGACCCTGTGCCGCGTGGCGCTGGCGCACGGCGAGGTGGTGCAGGTGGACGTGCCGGGGCTGCTGGCCCACCAGCGCGGCGACGCGCTGTGGTTGCAGGTGCCCGCCCACAGCCGGGTGATCAGCCAATGAGCGGCGCCGCCGGCTGGCGCCTGCACCCCGCCCAGCTCTGGCCCTGGGGCCTGTGGTCGCTGCTGTCCTTGGCAGTGCTGACCCTGTTCGTGGCCTACCCGATCGGCGTGCTCACCTGGAACGCGCTGCTCGACGCGCAAGGCCGGCTGTCGCTGGCCGGCTTTGCCCAGGTGCTGTCCGAGGCGCAATACCTGGAGGCCATCCGCAACACCGTGGTGCTGGGCCTGCTGGTCACCTGCAGCGCCACGCTGGTGGGCGTGCCGCTGGCCTATGTGATGGCGCGTTATGAGTTTCCGCTCAAGCGCCTGGTGGCGGTGCTGCCCATCGTCACCATCATCATCCCCGAGGTGATCGTGGGCCAGTCGTGGCTGATGATGCTGGGCAACAACGGCCTGATCAGCAACTGGCTCAACGAGCAGGGGCTGCCCTTGCCCAGCTTCTACGGCTGGAGCGGCCTGGTGTTCTCGATGACGCTGATCTACTACACCTACGTCTACCTCGGAACGCTGGCCGCGCTGCGCGGCTTTGACGGCCAGCTCGAGGAAGCCAGCCTCAGCCTGGGCGCATCGCCCCTGATGACCCGGCTGCGCGTGATGCTGCCCACGGTGGCGCCGGCCATTCTGGTCAATGCGCTGGTGGTGTTCACGCTGGTGGTGGGCAACTTTGCGCTGTCCTCGCTGCTGGGCGGTCAGATCCCGCTGCTGTCGGTGCTGACCTACAGCCTGTTCGTCAGCGAGATGGGCAACAGCCCGGTGCTGCAGAGCAGCCTGTCGGTGGTGATGATCGCCATCGTGGCCGGGGTGCTGTTCGTGCAGAAGCGCGTGGTCGAGCGCCGCCAGGTGCAGATGACGCAGGGCCGCGCGCCCGCCCCGGTGCGCGTGCGCAGCGGCGCCGGCGTGCTGCTGGCCGGCGCTGCGGTGGGTGTGGTGGCGCTCTCGCTGGTGCCGCTGGTGGCGGTGTTTGCCGGCGCTTTCACCCAGGCGCGCGGGCCGGTGATGCACTGGGGTACCTGGTCGCTGCAGAGCATGGAGCGTGCGCTGTCGCTGGCGCCCGAGCCGATCCTGAACTCGCTGCTGTTTGCCGCGGCCGCCACCGTGCTGGGCACGGCCCTGGCGCTGATGGTGAGCTACCTGGTGGTGAAGAAGAAGTCGCGCCTGTCGGGCCTGCTGGACTACGCGGTGGTGCTGCCCCTGCCCATCTCGGGCACGGTGCTGGGCATTGCGCTGGTGCAGTCCTTCAACACCGGGCCGCTGGTGCTCACGGGCTCGGCGGCGATCATGGTCGTCTGCTACATGGTGCGGCGCCTGCCCTTTGGCGTGCGCAATGCATCGTCGGTGCTGTACAACCTGCCGGGCTCGATGGAGGAGGCCTCCATCAGCCTGGGCATCAGCCCCTTCAAGACCTTCTTCAAGGTGGTGCTGCCGGTGATGAAGACCAGCATGCTCTCGGCCGCGATCCTCATGTGGGCCACCTCGATCTCGGAGCTGTCGGCGTCCATCGTGGTGTACTCCGGTGGCCTGGAGACGCTGCCCATTGCGATCTACCGCCTGGTGGATACCGGGCGGCTCGGCCTGGCCTCGGCCTATGGCGCGGTGCTGGTGCTGCTGATCCTGGTGCCGGTGGGCCTGGCCACCCGTTTGCTCAAGGTGAATCTGTTTTCGGTGAAATGAGGAATCCCCCATGTTGAAGCGTTATTTCCATCAAGTCGTGGCCGCCATGGCGCTGGCCACCAGCGTGACCTGCGCGCTGGCGCAATCCGTCACCCTGTATTCGTCCAACAACCCCGAGGCCATCGGCAACGCCGTGGCGGCACTGAAGAAGAAGGTGCCCGGCCTGCAGGTCAAGTCGGTCACCGGCGGCACCGGCACGCTGATGAAGCGCATCCAGGCCGAGGCCGCCAACCCTGGGGCCGACATCTTCTGGAGCGGCGGCGTGGGCACCCTCACCGCCTTCCCGGCGCTGATGGAGCCTTACGCGTCGCCAGAGGCCAAGGCCATCGCGGCGCAGTTTCACGACGCGCAGAACCGCTTCATCGGCGTCAACGTGCACGTGATGGTGTTGATGGTCAACGACAAGCAGCTCAAGGGCCTGGCCGCGCCCAAGACCTGGTCGGACCTGATGAAACCCGAGTGGAAGGGCAAGGTGACGATCACCGACCCGTCCA